>Ga0308156_1000649_pt1 | contig 60980 bp, 51 predicted proteins | sample PhyAR2_FD_201041 | JGI IMG/M metagenome (GOLD analysis project Ga0308156, IMG submission 201041) | Phyllosphere microbial communities from UC Gill Tract Community Farm, Albany, California, United States - DLSL A.R2 | ecosystem: Host-associated > Plants > Phyllosphere > Unclassified | place: USA... | reverse complement strand
CACCTGTTCCCATTCCGAACACAGAAGTTAAGCCCTCTAGCGCCGATGGTACTGCGAAAGCGGGAGAGTAGGTCGCCGCCAGTCTTTTTTAAAACGCTCATCATTCAATTGATGAGCGTTTTTTTTGCTAGATACTTGATAAATGTAAGATACTTGATGAGATGTCGACAAGACATCATTTTAATTGTAACATAACAATTAAGATGCAATTAAAACGAAATGATAATAGTTAACTGTCATTGTTATACTGAAAAAATATTAATAGGAGAAGTCATTTTATCAGAGAAATCAACTAAAGACTTCGTATTGAGTTCTTCAACTGAGGATTTTAATAAAACTAATGACTTAGTATTAGAATTTAGAAAAATAAAAAAGAGAAGCGCTATAAGCCGGATTTTGTCGAGACCTGTTATTTATCTGCGTTTTACATTACTGCAAAACTTTTGCTGCTTACCCCTCATCAATGCCCGGGCCGAACTTAACTGATGATATACTTAGCATTGCACCGCATAGAGTTTACCTGGTTTCACTACAGCCGAACTGTACCTGCTTTCTGTTGCACTTGTCCTATTTTCACAAATGACGGATGTTATCCGCTATGCTGCCCTATGGTGTCCGGACTTTCCTACCCAGCATAAATCTGGATCAACAAGTCACGCTTCTCTGAGCTGCAAAAGTACAAAATATTGTTCGAGTTTGTCATTAAATGTGGACGTTCTTACTTGCGAAGCGCATCCCGGATCGAACGGCCTGTCTGAGCTCATCCTGAGAATAGCTTCGGATTTGCTTTGGCTTTTCAGGATAGCGAGTAGTGAGAGCCGGTAAAGATGCCCAAATCTTTATCATATCAATATTATCTTCTATTAGTTTTCCTAAAATTCTTATCTTCGTTTGCGGAATGGAGAACAAACAGAAAGCTTTTTCTAAATTGATAAAGGATAATCAGGGGCTTATCATCAAAGTCTCGCGCCTTTACACCCATTCTCTGGAGGACCAGGAAGATCTTTTTCAGGAGATCGTGTTACAACTGTGGAAATCCTACGACTCATTCCAGGGTAATTCCAAAATTTCAACCTGGATGTACCGTGTAGCTCTCAATACAGCAATCACTTTATTCCGAAAGAAAACCCGGCAGCCACAGACCGATGAACTGCAGGATTTCCACAGTAAAGATTATCTGGAGGATAATGATGACAAACAGCAGCAGATTTCATTATTATACAAAGTGATAAAACTTCTGCCAGATGTAGAGCGGGCGATTGTGATGATGTATCTGGATGATGAGCCTTACAAGGAAATTGCAGAAACGCTTGGTATCACAGAGGTAAATGCCCGTGTAAAAATGAACAGATTGAAAAAAGTACTAAAAGAATTAATGATAAAGCATGCCTAATACAGACGATTTTGATATCGATTCTCTAAAAAAAACCTGGCAGGACCAAGAGATTGCTGATGGTTATAATCAGAATGAAATCGAATCTATGCTCAATAAAAAATCCAGGAACTATGTGAAGTACATCCTTTGGATCAGTGTGGCAGAATTCGTAGTTTTCGGACTAATTAATTTTTTAGCGCTCTTTTCTGATAACTTTCACACCGATTTTACCAGTATTCTAAATCGCCTTCAGATCAGAAATCAAAATGAAGTAGAGTTTTCGCTCGACAAGATTTATTACAGTATGAAGATTTTCAGTCTGCTGATTACAGGCGTGTTTGTGGTCATATTTTACATTAATTATAAAAAGATCAATGTAGAATCTAATCTCAAAAAGTTTATTACGCATATCATCCATTTCAAAAAAACCGTCAATTTTTTTATCTTCAGCAATATATTTCTTCTGATTCTTTTTATCGGAAGTTTTACCAGTTTTTTGGTGTTTATCATAAACCAGCAAAACATCCACGTAGACAATCCTACATTTTGGGGACTCATCACCGGCGTGGTTTTCAGTCTGCTGATCTGCATTATTCTGATTTTGCTTTATTATAAACTAGCCTACGGAATTTTATTAAAAAGACTCTCGCGAAACCTTTCTCAGCTGGAACAGATTGATTCTGAAAGGTTATAATAAATGTCATAGTTTATTGATTCTCATTAGCCTGTGATTTACAACATTTTCCCTATCTTTGCACCCATAAAAGATCTTTGAAATGCTGGGAAGAAGACAAATCCGTGAAAAAGTTGTAGAATCGCTCTATGCTTATTATCAAAACCCGATCAGGTTTGAATCTGTTGAGAAAAATATGTTCTCGGAGATCAACAAAATCTACAATCTGTACATCTACACGCTCAACTTTATGGTGGGACTGAAGAGTCTGACAGAGGACCAGATAGAAATCGGGAAAAACAAATACATCAAAACGACGGAGAACGAAAATCCAAATCAAAAATTAGTAAGAAACCAGATCCTGATTCAGCTGGAAAACAATGAGGAAAGACGCAGTTTCTCCAGTAAACATAAAGATCTCATCTGGGATTCCAACGATCCCATTCTGGTAAAGACCTTCCAACGTATCAAAGCGGGCAAAAGGTATCAGGATTATATGGCAGACAGCGAGATCTCTTTCGAGGATGATCAGAAATTCATAGGAAAACTTTTTCTCAGATACGTAGCCGAAAATAGTGATCTGCACGACAGATTTGAAGAAAAAGAAATGTCCTGGGCAGATGACCTTCATATTTCCAACTCTATGATTCAGAAAACCATTGGTTTTATGAGACAGGACGAGCCATCGCACACACTTATCAAAATGCTGAAGGATGACGAAGACGAGGAATTTGCAAGAAAACTTCTGCGGGCTTCTCTTAACAATTGGGAAGAAGCAGAAAAAAAATTGGAAGAGCGCCTTGTAAACTGGGAACTAGAGAGGATTTCTCTTCTGGACAGAATCGTCCTTATCGCAGCCATTACAGAACTGGACCGTTTTCCGCTGACCGCTTCAAGGATTATCATCAATGAATATATCGATATTTCAAAAGTATACGGAACCGAAAAGTCAAACGTCTTTATCAACGGTATTCTGGACAAATACACCAAAGATACAAACCGAGTTTAATTTCAAAATAATAGATATGAAATCAATCAAAATTATAGCAGTTGCAGCACTTTGCACACTAGCATTTTCTTGTAAAAAAGAAGAGAAAACCGTAGACCAGATGGCAGTTGCAGACTCTGCACAGGCAACCACAGTGGTTGATGCAATGGCTCAGCAGCAAGCTCCGGAAGAGGCCGAGATGCTAAAAGAAGCGCAAAGCAAACCGTTGACAACTATAGCCTTCAGCGAAACAGACCATAACTTTGGCGATATCAAAAAAGGTGAAAAAGTAGAGCACATCTATGAAGTGACCAATACCGGGACCAACCCACTGATCATTTCCAATGTAAAACCAGGCTGCGGATGCACAGTTCCAGATTTTACAAAAGAGCCTATCTTGCCAGGTAAAAAAGGAAAGATCACTCTGCATTTCGATTCTACAAACTTCGACGGCGCGGTTAACAAAGCAGCAGACGTTTTCGTAAACGTAGAAAAAGCTCCTGTAAAATTGACATTCTCAGCAAACATTACTCAATAATATAACTATGCTTACAATATTTTTACAGGCAGCTGCACCAGCACAATCTATGATGCCGACGATGATTATGATCGGTCTGATGGTCGTTGGATTTTACTTCCTGATGATCCGTCCGCAGATGAAAAAGCAAAAACAGGAAAAGAATTTCCAGGAAGCTTTGAAACCCGGCGCAAGAGTCGTGACCACTTCAGGGATGCACGGCAAGATCTTCAGCATTGCAGAAGATGGCGTAATTATCGAAACACTAAGTGGCAAACTGAAATTCGAGAAAGCAGCTATTTCTAAGGATTTTACAGCAGCTAGATTTCCGGAAACCTTCGGAGAAGTGAAGAAATAAGAAATTTTTCTTAATATAAAAAAAGCGCAAGATTTATATCCTGCGCTTTTTTTATGCTTATTAAATTTAGCAAATTATTTCGTCACGTTATCAATGAACTCCAAGATAGAATCCTTGCTCCAATCCATCGAACTATCTTCCTTTTTCAAAATTCTGCCATCCTTTCCAATAAGGTAAGTCGTTGGGAATGCCTGTGGTAAAATCTTCGGATCCAACGGGCTTTCAGCAATATAAACAGGAACACTGTAATTATTATCCTTTAGGAATTTTTTTACATCTTTCTCCTGATCCTGCATCGCAATCAGTGCAAACTCCAGATTATCTTTTCTTAGGTCGTACAGCTTCTGCACAGTCGGCCACTCCGTCCTGCACGGCGGACACCACGTTCCCCAAAAATTCAGAAACAGCACTTTGCCACGCAGATTCTTAAGGTTCGTACTACTCGTGTTGATGCCCTTCAGGTCTATGTCCAAAACCTCCGCAGGAAGCATCGTCTCATTATTGACCTTGGCAACCGTCGGACTCATTGCTATCTGCTCCGTCACAAAGTTTCTCAGAGGTTTTATCAGCATAAAAGCCAGAAAAATAACCGTCAGAACGATATAAATAATATTTTTTCTAAGAAAATTCATATTATAATTTTTAAAAATTTGGGCGTATCCCTCGCCTTCACACTTGTCCCAAAATATCAGTTTCCAGAGGCTCGGGTCGGGCTATCCACTACTATCTTCTGCTAGCCTGGCAAGGCTAGCAGAAGGATATCCGCTGCTATCCCTTACGCAGCTTTGTCATCCAAAACAAGGTTACAGCAATTCAAGAAGTTCCGATATAGTATCAAAACCTCTGTTTTTGGCATAATAAGTCTGCAATTCAACATAGAATTGGTCTCTCGTAAAATCCTCAGGATTCTCCTTGTGCTTATTCAGAAGTTCGGTGCCGTGTCTTGGTCTCGGTCCCCAGTGCGCAATCTCGTTCAGATCGTCATCAAGGAAAATGACAATCGGAATAGACTTCCCGCCATTTACCAAATAATTATCAATCAAACTTGGCTCCTGGTCACGGTAAGAAATCCTGATTTCAAATTGTTCAAAAAATTTCACAACCACTGGGATTACCTGGCTTGCATCACCGCACCACGCCTCAGAAATAATCAGTATTTTCCCACTGAATTTCTTCTGCGCCAGCGTTTCTACCTGCTCAGAATTAGGAATGTATTTCTCCCACATCCTGTTCATCCTCTGGATTCCCAACTTGTAGTATTCAGCATAATCTGCTTCGTGCGAATCTTTCGGATCTGCAAGTTTTACGCCTGCATCTCTCAGATATTCTGTGTAAGAAACAGCATTGTCCCAAAATGATTTGATATCCATTATATTTTTCTGGTTTTATTGATTAAATACATATCTGCCAGCACAAACGCGGCAAGACTTTCTACGATAGGAACAGCTCTGGGAACTACACAAGGATCGTGTCTTCCTTTACCTTCCACAGTCACCGCTTCGCCATCTTTGTTGATGCTTTCCTGAGGTCTAAGAATGGTAGCAACAGGCTTGAAAGCTGCCCGGAAATAGATGTCCATTCCGTTGGAAATTCCACCTTGGATTCCACCCGAAAGATTGGATTGCGTGGTTCCGTCTTCATTGAAAAGATCGTTGTGCTCGCTTCCAGTCATTTTGGCGCCACAAAAGCCGCTGCCATATTCAAAACCTTTGCAGGCGTTGATGTTCAGCATCGCTTTACCCAATTCTGCATGCAGTTTATTAAAAATAGGTTCGCCCAATCCAACCGGAACATTTTTGATAACGCAGGTTACTGTTCCGCCAATTGTATTGCCTTCTTTTTTGATTTCTTTGATTCTTTCGATCATTCTCTCCGCGGTTTCCTCATCCGGACAACGTACGATGTTGCTTTCGGTTTTAGAAAAGTCCAAAGCCTGATAAGGTTTTTCGCAGAAGATTTCGCCAACGGAGGAAACGTAAGCATTGAATTCGATATCGGGAAGAAGTTGTTTGGCTAATGCACCTGCAACCACCCAATTCAGGGTTTCTCTGGCCGAAGATTTTCCGCCGCCACGATAATCGCGGATACCAAATTTCTGGTCATAAGTATAATCCGCATGACTTGGCCGATAAGCCTGGGCGATATGATCGTAATCTTTGGAACGTTGGTTTTCGTTTTCTACAATGAATCCGATGGGTGTTCCTGTCGATTTCCCTTCAAAAATCCCGGATAGAAACCGAACTTTATCGCCTTCTTTTCTTTGCGTAACAATGGCAGACTGTCCCGGTTTTCTGCGGTCCAGCTCGAGCTGAACTTTTTCAATATCAATACTGACGCCGGCGGGGAAATTGGTAATAATTCCGCCGTAAGCCTCCCCGTGACTTTCGCCGAAAGAAGAAAGCGTCAAAAAGTTTCCTAAAACATTAAACATAAATGAAAAATTAGATAATAGACGGATAGATGATAGATTATCTTTAAACTAAAAACTACCGTTACAAATTTACAGATTAAAAACTTATTTTTAAATAATTTGCCAGTCTATTATCCATCTGTCTATTATCTGAAAATCTATCTTTGCAATATGAATTCCAATAAAACTGTTCTGATTCTCGGTGCCAATTCTGATGTGGCGAAACAATGCATTTTGCACTATTTGAAAAAAGGATTTTCGATTGTTGCATGCTCAAGAAATCTGAATTCTCTGGACGGTTTTATTAACGAATATCAATTAGATCAATCAAAAATTGACATCAAATATTTTGATGCTACAGATTTTAATTCTCATCAAACGTTTTACGACGAATTAGCCATTAAACCAAATATCGTGGTTTATGCAGCAGGATTCTTAGTGGAAAATCAAAAAGCATTGAAAGATTTCAACGCAACTTTTGAAATGGTGAAAACCAATTACGCAGGCGCCGTTTCTATTTTAAATATAATCGCAAGTGATATTAATAATAGAAATCTCGAAAGAATCATCGGTCTTTCCTCACTTTCAGGTGTTCGCGGACGGAAAAGCAATTTCGTTTACGGAAGTACCAAAGCTGCGTTTACACAATATTTAGCTGGACTTCGACAGGAGTTGAATTCAAGGAAAATTACTGTGAATGTTGTGGTAAGCGGTTATATTAATACTAAAATCAATGCAGGTTTGGATCTCAACAAATCATTATTAATGGAACCTGATTATGTAGCAAAACAGATCGTAAACGCCGGAAAGTCCTTCAGTATTGTTCCCAACTGGAAATGGAAAATCATCTATTGGATTCTGAAACTATCGCCGGAATTTCTCGTTTCAAAATTGCCTTAATAAATGTAAAAATTAAAATCTTCCACACTTTCAATATCTGTTAGCAAAATTATTTTATACCAACTTTATTCAGATATACTTTCTGAATGGCAAGAATACTGTCTGGTTTATTCTTGAGTTTTTTAAAATTTTTCTTTAATCCTTCATAATAACCTTCTCTAAGGCGCGGATCCTGTTCAGTGAAAAAGTCTTTCGCATTTTTACCTTGAGCATTCACCGCATCTATATATTCTAAAGCCCCCATATAAAAAGGCATTGCTTCCGGACTGACGGAAGTTCCTGCTATATTCTTTATCCCTGCAAGGGCATCTTCGGAGAGTTTGACAGCATCTTTTACCTCCCCGGAGTTTTCTGCTGAAGGTGCTTTGGACAATGCACTGGAATCGGAAAAATATTTCGTTTCAAATTCGTCGAGCGCGTTCATTTCCTCTAGAAATTCCTTTGCTACCTTTTCGTTGAGAGCAAGTTCGTTGCTCTTTTTGCAACTTACAGACAGGAGAAGTGGAATCACAAAAATCAATGCTTTTTTCATAGTATCCTTTTTTATAAAATTAGGGAAATTTCATATTCAAAATGCGTAAAATATAAAATATTTCAATTTTCTTTATTGCTGGGATTTATGATAAGCCATCGCAATGTGGATTTCAAAATAAGAAAAGCCTTCGCCCAATTCATCTTTGATGGCTTTTAAAGAAGGAATGGTTTGGGTTTTTGCAATTTCGATAATGGGTACTATTTTGTTAATGTCCATCAACTCGCTTGGTTTTATTGTTCCCACGGTTACGAAATTTACTAAATGATTTTGGATGGTATTGATAGCGAGATTTCTAATTTTAGCAATTTCTTCAATGCTATTTCCCGCTTTGAACATTTGAAAAGTAGTGGTAAAAGTCCCAGCTTCGTATTTATTGGCACTTTTCGTTGCAGGTTTCTTTTTAGGTTTTTTCTCGGAAATTTTACTGCTCAAATTATTCTTCCTGCAAAATTCAACAATCGGTGGAAGAAATGTTTCTCCATATTTTTCTATCTTAAAAGCTCCGAAACCACTGATCTGACTCAATTCTTCTTTGCTATTTGGAAGATAAGCTGATAATTCCAGCAAAGTCGCATCAGAAAAAATGACATAAGGCGGTACATTTTCGCGTTCGGCAATCTCTCTTCTCAAAGCTCGCAGTTCAGCAAATAAATCCTCATTTGCGTCAAATTCCGGCGTTGTATAATCGGGCTCTGTTTCCGCGACGGTGACAGCTTTGGCTTGTTCTTTTATTTTTTTGAAGATTACTTTTTTATTTTTAAATAATATTAATTTGCTTTCTTCATTTAATTTCAAAACGGAAAATTCTTCATTGGATTCACTTAGAAAACCGTTGATGAGCAGTTGTCTAAGAAGATTTTGCCAATAGTTTTTATCTTGATTATTTCCGATGCCGTAAGTCGGCAGACTGCGCATAAAATCTGTAATTTTAACACCTTTTGAACCGCGCAGAAAATCAATAATTAAAGTTTTCCCATAACGTTCTTTCAGTCGGAAGATAGCGCTAAGAAGTTTTTGTGCATCAACTGTTGCGTCAAAAGCCTCAAAATCACTCAGACAATAATCGCAGGAATTGCAGTTGCCGTCGTGTTTTTCTCCGAAATATTCCATCAGATATTGTCTCCTGCATTTTTGCATTTCGGCAAAGTCTGACATTTGTTTCAGCTTCTGCAGCATCAGGTCAGATTGCTCTTCATTGCCTTCTACCATTGCAAAATTCCTCAGCTTGACGACATCTGCGTAAGAGTAAAACAAAATCGCTTCACTTGGCAATCCGTCCCGCCCGGCTCTTCCCGTTTCCTGATAATAACTTTCGATATTTTTGGGCAAATCGGCGTGTATCACAAAACGGACATTACTCTTGTCGATTCCCATTCCGAACGCGATTGTCGCAACCATGACCCGAATTTTGTCCTTTAAGAAATCCTCCTGAACTTTCGCACGTTCAATTGAATTAATTCCTGCGTGATAAAATGCGGAATTGATGCCGTTTTCTCTCAGATTATTAGACATTTCCTCCGTTCCTTTTCTCGATAAACAGTAGATAATTCCCGAATCGTCCGGATGTTCATTGAGATATTGAATGATATTTTTAAGGACAGATTGTTTCGGCTGAACGAAATACTTGATATTGGCTCTGTCAAAGGAAGAAACCAAAACCAAAGGCTCTTGAAGATTCAGTTGTTTGATGATGTCTTTCCTCGTAATTTCGTCTGCACTCGCCGTCAAAGCGATAATTGGGACTTTTGGAAATTGCTTTTTAATTCCATTTAAAAACAAATAATCAGGACGGAAGTCGTGACCCCAATGCGAAACACAATGCGCCTCATCTACTGCAAACAGGGAGATATTAACGTCACTCAACAATTTTAAAAAAGCACCATTATCAGCACTCAATTTTTCGGGAGCAACATATAAAAGTTTGAGCTCGCCATTTTTTAATTGATTTAAAGTTTCATTTTGCTCAAAAGAAGACATCGAAGAATTGATGTACGAAGCAGAAATTCCATTCACGCGCAATGCATCAACCTGGTCTTTCATCAACGCAATCAACGGAGAAATCACGATGGCGGTTCCTTCCAGAACCAACGCCGGAACCTGATAACAAAGCGATTTTCCACCACCAGTTGGCATCAAAACAAAGGTGTCTTTTTTCGCAATTACATTTTCAACGGCGTTCGCTTGCTCAAGTCGGAAATTGTCGTAGCCGAAGTATTGCTGGAGTATTTCTAAGGGAGATTTCATCATTCAAAATTTGTGTTTGAGTAAAAATAATAAAATTCTCTTTTACCTATAAATAATATTTGATTGGATTAATCCTATTTCTTTTTCTATAATTGGAAATTGTCTTGAAATAACTTTATAGGATATGATTGTATCTGTTGGAAAATGTTCATTTTCAACTAGTTTGATAGATAATGTTTTACTGTTTTCTAAATGAAGAAAACCATAAAGTTACTCTTTAGTCTTTAATCTCTCTGTTAAAATTTGTAATTTTTCAAATTCACTCGGATAAAATTGTTTGAGAATTTCATTTTCGTACTAAAATTGATTTTCTATTTCGACTGAAAGGATTTTGTTTTTGGTAAGTGTACTTTCGTATTTTTTTTCAACTAAAATATCAGGAACATTGAAGGCTATTATAATGAGAATTATTGATATTAAAGTGAAATTGTGATTTGTATATAAATTATGTTTCTCCAAGATTGGATAAATATCATTAACTTGTTTAAAACCAATAGCTTTTGCAATTGGAAAAATTGAAATTATTAAAGATATGATTGCGATATATCTCAAATAATATAAAAATGAAATTGCTGTTTCCATAATAAAAAAGCGAGAAAAAAATTCTCGCTTCTAATTTATGCTTTTAAATCTAATTTCAATTCAAGTTCGTTAAGCTGTTCATTAGCAATCGCAGCCGGAGCGTCAATCATTACATCTCTCCCAGAATTATTTTTCGGGAAAGCGATGTAATCTCTGATCACTTCATTTCCATCAAGAATTGCCACCAATCTGTCAAATCCGAAAGCCAGACCTCCGTGTGGCGGCGCGCCGTATTTGAAAGCGTTCATCAGGAATCCGAACTGCGCTTCTGCTTCTTCTTTGGAGAATCCTAAAAGGTCAAACATTTTCGACTGCAAATCTCTGTCAAAAATTCTTATAGAACCGCCACCGATTTCGTTTCCGTTAAGAACCAAATCGTATGCGTTGGCTCTGGCTTTTCCTGGGTCGGTTTCCAAAAGGTGGAAATCTTCGGTTTTTGGAGAGGTGAAAGGGTGGTGCATTGCGTGGTATCTTCCGGATTCTTCATCAAATTCCAACAATGGGAAATCTACAACCCAAAGTGGTGCGAATTCGTTTCCTTTTCTCAATCCAAGTCGGTTTCCTAGTTCCATTCTCAATGCTGAAAGTTGGGTTCTCACTTTATCTGCGTTTCCAGACATTACGAAAATTAAATCGCCTGCTTTTGCGCCGAATTTTTCTGTGATTTTTTTCAGGTCTTCTTCAGAATAAAACTTATTAACAGACGAAGTTACAACGCCATCGTTCTGGAATTTGATCCAAACCAATCCTGTGGCGCCAATTTGAGGTCGTTTTACCCAATCTACCAATTCGTCGATTTGTTTTCTGGTGTAATCTGCAATGCCTTCAACATTGATTCCGACCACCAATTCTGCCTCATCGAATATTTTGAAATCTTTGCCTTTCGTTAAATCATTCAGTTCGTGGAATTCCATTCCGAAACGGATGTCCGGTTTGTCGTTTCCGTACTTTTGCATCGCATCGGCGAAAGTCATTCTTGGGAAATCTCCGAATTCATTTCCTGTGATGTCTTTCAAAAGAACTTTGGTCATTCCTTCAAAAACATTCATAATATCTTCCTGCTCTACGAATGCCATTTCGCAATCGATTTGAGTGAATTCCGGCTGTCTGTCGGCACGCAAATCTTCGTCACGGAAACATTTTACGATTTGGAAATATCTGTCCATTCCGCCAACCATCAACAATTGTTTGAAAGTCTGAGGCGATTGTGGCAATGCGTAAAACTGGCCAGGATTCATTCTGCTAGGTACAACAAAATCTCTTGCGCCTTCCGGAGTAGATTTTATTAAAACAGGCGTTTCTACCTCAATGAAGCCTTCTTCTGAAAGATAATTTCTTACTTTCTGCGCCATTTTGTGACGGAAAATCAATTTGTCTTTCACAGGATTTCTTCTGATATCTAAATATCTGTATTTCATTCTCAATTCTTCGCCACCGTCGGTTTCGTCTTCGATGGTGAATGGTGGAAGTTGAGATTCATTTAAAATGGTTAGGTTTTCCACTAAGATTTCTACGTCTCCGGTTGCAATCTTTGGATTTTTGGAAGTACGTTCGATAACGGTTCCTTCAACTTTGATGACAAACTCACGGCCGAGTTTCTTGGCGGTTTCCAAAAGTTCTTTGGAAGTTCTGTCTTCATCTAAAAGCAATTGTGTGATGCCGTAACGGTCCCGCAAATCGATCCAAATCATAAAACCTTTGTCTCGGATGGTTTGTACCCAGCCGGAAAGTGTTACTTTTTCATTCAGATTTTTCAGCGTCAGTTCGCCGTTGTTGTGTGTACGGAACATTGTTTTATATGTTAGATGTTAGACTTTAGATATTAGACATTTAGTTGTCTGATTTCCGAGTGCAAAGATAGCAATATGAACTAAACAGTGGAACAAAAGTGCGCTTTTAGGTATATATTTGTTCTGATGGCTGATCTCGTTACTTGCGCAGCGCGTGAGGGATAGAAGTGGATATCCTTTTTTATTTTTTTTTGGCTGATTTGATTTTGGATGGCCAATGGTCTGAAAAAAATAAAAAAGATAGTAACGGATAGCCCGGCCCGTGCGGCTGGATGTGCGGTGGCTAGGGACACGCCCCAATTCTTGGTGATTTGGAAAAATTATTGTAATTTAGTCAAAATCAAATACTTAATTGTTATGGGAAAAGGGGATCAAAAATCTACCAAAGGAAAAATCGCGCGTGGAAGTTATGGGAAATCCAGACTTAGAAAAACCGCAAAACCTGTAGTAGTGGCGGAAAAGCCGGTGAAAGAAAAAGCAGAAGCGAAGCCGAAAGCAGCGAAAGCGAAGGCTGAAAAACCAAAGGAAACTGAAGAGAAATAAAAAAGTCGGGCCCGTAAATTTTACGGGCCCGATTTGTATTTGTAGGTGATTATTTATTTTCCGAAAAGTCCGCCTAATAATCCGCCAAGGCCGCCTTGTTGGGATTGCTGCTGATTTCCGCCGCCCAAAACGCTTCCCAGGATGTCGCCTAATCCGCCACCTTGCGATTGTGTTGCGCCACCAATTACACTTCCCAGAATATCGCTCAAAGGATTGTTGGACGCCTGAGATTCCTGCGCAGAATTGCCAAGAATGCCTCCCAGAAGATCTCCTAATCCGCCGCCGGAAGTTACACCGTTTGCCTGTTTTTGCTGACCGATGTAGCCCATAATCACGGGAGCCAGCATTGCTAAAATTGGTCCTATCTTGTCCATAGAAATTCCTGTGTTTTGTGACAGTTGGTTTTCTACATTGGCTTTTTCGCCTCCGAAAATGTGGCTGAGGATAGAGTCGCCTTCCTGGCCTCTTTCTAATGCTTGAGCAGGGTTGTTTAAGATGCTTCCGTCGTGGTGTTTGTCGAGTGTTGCATTTAGTTTCTCTGCTTCGTCAGCGTTTTCGGATTTTTTCTTTAAATAGCTGATTACCAATGGTGCTGCAACTACTAAAAGTCCGATAATCTGTGTTTTGCTGATTCCAAATTTGTTCTCTGCCTGCTCTGCAACCTGGTTGCCTGTACTTCCTGTAATAAGGTCTAATAAACTCATAATTTATGTTTTTGTTTAGAATCAAAGATAGAAATTTTGCTTACATCTTTTTGATTTCTTCCAAAGTATTTTTGTCTTTTCTGAGTTTAAGAAATTCCTGGTAGTTGTTGTACATGAAATCTGAAGTATCTGCGGATATTTTATCATTAAGATCATTTACCAGACTCCTACAATGAACTTACCGAAAAACCTTCTGATTTCTGTAAAATCATTAAGTTTTGCCATCACCGAAAGGCACTTTATCAAAACTAAAAAACCAGTAGAATATAAAAAGGAATACAAAAAAACCAGCGCGGTAAAGTGGCCTCATCCAAACCTAATTTTTAAAAATAGGAACATTGCTGCAAGCCTCTCCAAACATCAGAGATTTTACCAGTGGTTTCAGCTGTTCTACCAGTTCCACGTAAGCATTATTCGGGATCAGTTCATCGCTGCAGCCCTTTACCAGAACACGTTTGTCTCGCAGTTCAGAAAAATCGTAAGTCTGTATCGCATTGTGCATCAGCAGAACTTCCAGATCCTCACGGTTGCCAAAAACCACCTTTTTCGCCGCATCCGTCACCTTAGATGTGATCAGGAAATACGCCCACAGCGGGATAATCACATCCTCCGAGCAGTAGATGTACACATACGCATCGTTATAAAGCTCAGAATCAATGTTTTTGATCTTCTCCCGGAAATCTTTTTCCCTCAGGATCTGCCCTTCCCAAAGGAAATCCTTGATGTCGATTCCCATTCTTTTTCCCTTCGGTACAAGGTCCGAAATGTCAAAATTTACAAGTCCGCTTTCCGCAATTTTATTGATGATCTCTTCCATTTTTCAAATTTATTTAAACATTATAAGGAGCTGTTTCCCGCTATCCGCTGTATCTTTTTTGTCTTCCCGCTTCCCCAAAAAAGAGAAGTTGCCAAAAGACAAAAAAGGATGCCGCTCCTATCGGGGCTAGGGGCTTTGCCGGCAAAAGAAACTTCTTCCACAAAACAATTTCCCGCACGCCCTAAACCAAAATGATTTATTTTTGTTCAAAGTTAAGAATTTCACAGAAAAAACTTAATTTTAAAAATCTATCATTCAAACGCTCATTATCTAAAATCCATACTTTGAAATATTATATCATAGCAGGCGAGGCGTCCGGCGATCTGCACGCTTCCAACCTGATGAAGGCCATCAAACTGAAAGATCCGGACGCCGACTTCCGCTTCTGGGGCGGAGATCTGATGCAAAACCAAGGCGGAACAATCGTAAAACATTACCGCGACCTCGCTTTTATGGGTTTCCTGGAAGTTGTTCAGAACCTGAAAACCATTCTCAACAATATAAAGGTCAGCAAAAAAGATATCCAGGAATATAAACCCGATGTTTTGATTTTGGTAGATTATCCGGGATTCAACCTGCGCATTGCAAAGTTTGCCAAAGAACTGGGAATTAAAGTCGTTTATTACATTTCGCCGCAACTCTGGGCCTGGAAAGAAGGCCGCGTGGAAACCATCAAAAAATATGTGGATGATATGCTCGTCATTCTCCCATTTGAGAAGGATTTCTACAGGAAACACAATGTAGATGCCCATTTTGTAGGCCACCCGCTGTTGGATGCAATCGAAGGGCTGGCGCCGGTTGATATTCAGAAATTCAAGGCAGAAAATAAGCTTGGTGACAAGGAGATCATTGCACTTTTGCCAGGTTCCAGAAAGCAGGAAGTCACCAAAATGCTGGAGCTGATGCTGTCTGTCCGCAGTCAGTTTGCCCAATATCAGTTCGTAATCGCAGGCGCACCAAGTCTGGAAAAAGATTTTTATGAGCAGTTTACAGATGCCGATGTGCATTTCGTCTCCAACAAAACCTACGATTTGCTGAGAGCTTCCAAAGCTGCCCTGGTCACGTCCGGAACTGCAACTCTGGAAACGGCTTTGCTCAATATTCCTGAAGTGGTATGCTACAAAGGAAGCCGAATCTCCTACGAAATCGGAAAACGCCTCATCAAGAATATCAAATACATCTCTCTTGTAAATCTGATTATGGACACAGAAGTTGTCACAGAACTGATTCAAAACGATTTGACCAGAGAAAATCTCGTCAAAGAACTCAATAAAATCCTTAATACAGAAAAACGGGATCAGGTTCTGAATGACTACGAGATACTAAGGTCCAAACTGGGTGGAAGCGGCGCCAGCAACAACGCAGCAGAAATTATTGTAAACTCAAAATGATGAAAAATATAGAAAATCAGCTTCAGAAAATAGAATCACTCTTATCAAAAATCGACATTACAAATGCCAAAGTTTCCAAGGCGTCCGTCGGCTGGCATCTGGAGCATTTATTATTGATTCTGAACAGCAGTCTGAAGGGTTTGACGATGACGGATCCGGCAGACTACAAACCCGCAGCTAGCCTCAAAAAGTTTGTGTTCCTGAAATTTGGATTAATACCGAGAGGGAAAATCAAAGCGCCAAAACAGTTTTTTCCTTTAGAAATCCCTACCAGGGAAAGCATTACAAAATTAATTAACTTAGCAAGAAAAAGGTTGGAAGCAATCAGAGAACTTCCTGAAAAGTCTTTTATCACACATCCTTTTCTCGGCGATTTTGATAAGAAAACCACTTTAAGATTCTTATGGCTTCACAGCAATCATCATCTGAAGATTACGGATGATATACTGAAATAAAGATAGATTTCGCATTCAAGTTCTCGCAGATTGTTCAGATTGTTCAGATTTGCTACATTCGTTGAATCTTAAAACACAATAATGAGAGAAAACGAACATTCCTATCTTATAAGGAAAGCAATTTTTAATGTTTACAATGGACTGGGGCCAGGACTATTAGAATCAGTTTATCAAAAAGTACTGATTTACGAACTCAAAGAACTTGGGCTGGAAGTACACTCTGAAGTGCCAATCACACTTATTTATAATCAAATAATTTTTGACTGCGAATTGAGAATTGATATTTTGGTGGAAAATTCTGTTATCATAGAATTAAAATCTGTGAAAGAATTGGAAAATGTTCATTACAAAAAACTTTTGACTTATTTGAAATTGGCTGATAAACGTTTAGGTATTTTAGTTAATTTTAACACAGATAACATTTTGGATTCAATAAAACGGGTAGCAAATAAAATAGTGTAATGATATGAGAATAAACATATAAGATCTGCTTTATCTGCAAAATTTGCGAGAATCAAAACACACACACAAAACACAAATGACCTTCAATGAAAAAACAGCCCTTATTAATATTGCTGGTATGCCTTGTAGTGGGAATTGTATTTCAGGAACGTTTGATATTCAGTAAGCTAACTGTTTTCTTGCTGCTGGCTGTCTCTGGCTTAGCCATAATCTCCATTGTAATAAGGAAAGCCTTTTTCCAAAAAATAAAATACTGTTGTTTAGGATTTTTCTTTCTTGCAATCGGTATTTTCATCCACTATCAGAATACGCAACATCAAAATATACCTTCTGTTGGAGAAAAAGAAAATATAGTTTTTCAACTCAGTAGAAAACTGAATTCCAATGAGAAGAACAGACGCTACATCGTAGAGATTCTGGCAATGCCGTCAAGTAAGACCGGAGATTTTACGCCGGTCAAAACGGTTCTTAGTCTGCCGAAAGATCACGAGTTACTAGACTTTAATCATTTCTATGATGCCGAAGTTTACATTCATCAGCCTGAAACGATCCATAATGATTTCCAGTTCGATTATAAAAAATACCTCGCCCGGCAGGAAGTTTACCTGCAGGCGTACCTGCCCAATGATATACTGAAAACAAAAAAAACCGCCGTTTCTCTGCAAGATAAGATCCGCCAGGCCAGACTTACAATCTTGAATAAAATCAATCAGTCGCCACTTTCGCCCAGGATTCAGGAGTTTCTGAAAGGGATAATCCTGTCCGACCGCACAGAGATGGATAAAGAAACCGTCACCGATTTCAACCAAACCGGACTGGTGCATCTGTTAGCTATTTCCGGCTCGCATATGGTGATTATTTTCTGGATCACCCTTTATGTTTTTAATCAGATTATTCCGGTAAAGTTTAGAAATACATCGGTTATTTTGAGTTTACTGTTGATCTGGAGTTTTGCGGTCTTTATAGATTACGGCAGTTCTGTGATGCGCAGCTGCCTGATGATCTCGTGTTACTACGTGATGGTACTGCTGCAGCGGAAGCCCGATCTGCTGCATTCACTAGCGTTATCCGCTTTCATCATATTAATCTTCGATTCCAATCAGCTTTATGACGTGGGATTTCAGCTGAGTTATGTCGCTGTTCTGGGAATCTGGTGGCTGGCAGATCCTATCAAGAGACTGTTCAGGAAACCAAGATACTGGCTGGAAGATTTTGTCTACAGCATTTCGGCAATGACGTTTGCGGCTCAGATTGCCACTTTACCATTGTCTATCTTTTACTTTCACCAGTTTTCTTTTGTTTCTGTTTTCGCCAATCTGTTAATTATTCCACTGTCAGAAGTCATTATTATAGCGTCTCTGTTGATGGTAATTGCCATTGCGGTAGGGTTGAAGATGCTTTTCATCTTTCAACTGTTTGATGTCTTTATTAATTGTCTGCTGGGTGCAATCCATTGGTTTTCAGGATTGGATGCTTTGATGACGCGGAATATTTCGCTCCATACAGTCGAGATGAGCGTGTTGTTTCTCTTTATTTACTGCATCAGATTTTTGGTTAAAGACGGCCTCTCTATCAGGCATTTCCTACGTATCAGCTTCTGTTTACTATTGTTTTTTGCCCTGAGGATTGGCTTCAACACCTACAATTATGACCGGAAAGAAATACTGGTGCATCAGTTTTATAAGGAGAAGATCATCAGCGTCAAAGATCACAATCAAGTTGTGTTTTGGCTGAGAGAAGATAAGAATAAAGACAAAATCCGAGATTTCGTCATCAGTCCTTATCTGGTTTCCAGAAGAGTTGAAGATTTCGAAATCAAATATTATCCCGAAGGTACAAAGGCTTTTATGCTGGATGGGAAGACCTATGCCTTGAAATAATTATAGGTATTATAAATTAAACTTTGTACTTTCCATAAGAAATATGTATTTTTAAAAAAACTAAACTATGATGGATTTCTTAGACGGGATGAGCACTTTGCAGCAGTCCTTCTGGTGGGTGGCAATGATTGCCAGTCTTATTTTCATTGTGCAGCTGATCTTTACCATCATCGGTACCGATCTTTCGGACGGGCTTGGCGCAGATTTCCACGGAGATCTGGATGCTGTTCACGGTCCTTTTCAGCTTTTCTCTTTCCGTAATCTGATCAATTTTCTGATGGGCTTCGGCTGGACAGGTGTCGCCTTCTATCCCAGTATCTCAAATCAGATGCTTCTGATTGGGCTTGCTGCCGCGGTAGGCATTCTTTTCGTCGTCATCTTCTTTGTGGTCATCAGGCAGATTCTGAAACTGACTGAGGACAATACCTTTAATATTGACAAGCTGATAGGGAAATCTGCCGAAGTCTATCTCCGGATTCCTGCCGCCAGATCTGGCAAAGGCAAAGTGCAGGTATCACTAAACGGTACCAGTCACGAGCTGCAGGCCATCACAGAAACAGAAGAGATCTCCTCCGGAACACTGGTGAGAATCGTGCGGGTGGATGAAAAAATACTGATTGTAGAAAAAATTTAATAACACTATATGGAAATGCTTAATGGAACATTTATCCTGATTCTGGTCGGGGTATTCGTATTATTTGTAACATTCTTGGCGCTGATCTCGCGCTACAAACGTTGTCCTTCTGACAAGATTTTGGTCATTTATGGCAAGACCGGCGGCAGTTCTGCCAAATGTATTCACGGAGGTGGTGCCTTTGTTTGGCCCGTCATCCAGGATTTTGCTTATCTGGATCTGAAACCGATTTCTATCGAAGCTAATTTGACCAATGCGCTTTCTCGCCAAAACATCCGGGTAGATGTGCCGTGTAGATTTACAATTGCCATCTCTACAGAGCCGGACACAATGGGCAACGCTGCCGAACGTCTTCTGGGTCTTTCTCAGGAGCAGATTCAGGAATTGTCCAAAGATATCCTGTTTGGTCAGCTGCGTCTCGTAATTGCTACGATGACTATTGAGGAGATCAACACAGACAGAGATAAGTTTCTGGATAATATCTCCAAAAACGTAGATACAGAACTTAAGAAAATCGGTCTAAAATTAATCAACGTCAACGTTACCGATATCAGGGATGAATCCGGCTACATCGAGGCTTTGGGTAAAGAAGCTGCAGCAAAAGCCATCAATGAAGCCATCATTTCCGTAGCCGAGCAGACCAAAATTGGAGAAACAGGGAAAGCAATTGCCGACAGAGAAAAGGACACGCAGATTGCTGAAACGCAGAGAGACCGCGATGTCAAAATTGCCATCACGCAAAAAGACAGGGAAGTAAGTATCGCCAATGCCGGCAAAGATGAGTCTATCGGGAAGGCAGAAGCAGCAAAAGAGGCGCGGATTGCAACATCACTAGCCAACTCAATTGCCGTAAAAGGAGAGAATGAAGCGAAAATCACCATCGCCAACTCCGATGCCGAAAGACGGGAAAAAGAAGCTGAAGCCCTGAGAATAGCAACTGCTGCTGAGAAAGTACAGTCTGCACGGTCTTTGGAAGAATCTTACGTAGCCGAGCAAAAAGCGGAAACTGCCAGAGCAGAAAGAGAGCGTTCCACACAACAGGCCAACATCGTGGTGCCGGCAGAAATCGCCAAACAGAAAGCCATCATCGATGCACAGGCTGAAGCTGAGAAAATCAGATTGCAGGCAAAAGGAGAGGCAGACGCCATTTTTGCTAAGATGGAAGCCGAAGCAAAAGGTCTCTATGAGATTTTGACCAAGCAGGCAGAAGGGTATGACAGAATCATCCAGGCTGCTGGCGGCGATACGAACAGTGCGTTCCAGTTATTATTAATTGAGAAATTGCCAGAACTGGTGAAGACTCAGGTGGAAGCTGTGAAGAATATTAAGATCGATAAAGTAACCGTTTGGGACAGCGGCAACAATGCAGACGGCAACAGTTCCACCGCAAATTTTGTGTCTGGGATGATGAAAACCGTGCCGCCGCTCAACGATCTTTTCAACATGGCAGGTCTTAATCTGCCAAGTTATCTCAAAGGCGAGGAAGAAAAACGCGTGGTAGAAGTTAAAGAAGTGAAAACCGAAACACCGCCAAAAGCAGATGAGGGAGCCGGACATTCCTAATGGCTACTACTTGTACATATCAGTTCCTGAATAAACGGCGTTGATTTTCCCTGAAAATTAAGACGCTGTTTCAGCCGAAACCCAAGACCGTTTTACCGAACTAATATTATTAATATCAACAAAACCTCCGCATCTTTTCAAAAAAAAGGTGCGGAGGTTTTGTTTAAAACGTACGGTGCTTTTGATCATAACGTACGGTGGTTTTAATTAAAAGCTACGGTGCTTTTTGATCACCCCTGCAGATGCCCTGTCCATAAGAGTTGCAGAGTTCTCAAAATAGACTAAAGAATCGGAAAGGAAACACTCGTGTCTTTCTTGTAAAACACACGTGTGTTTTGAACAAAAGACACGTGTGTTTTCGTCAGAAGACACGTGTCTTTTTTGGTGCCTCTGCAAGCGTCCTATCCATCATATTTGCCAAAGGCGGAAAATCGGACTTCACAGCCACAAAAAATCCTGAATATGTATTCAGGATTTTCTCTTTCAATGACTATTTTAAAACGTCAGATCTCAATATTAATAGCAGTACAGAACTCTAACTTCTAACATTTAGAGTCTGACATCTATTAATTATTTCACCATCGGAGCCACTTTCTCTCCGAAAAGTTCGACTGACTTCATCATCACATCGTGCGCAGGATCTCCCACATCCATATGTCCGATAAATCTGGTGAGGCCGAACAGCTCTTTCATTTCATTGATCTTATCTGCCACTTCATTTGGATTTCCGATGAAAAGTGCGCCGTCTTTGCTGCGGCCGCCTTCGTACTGGTCTTTGCTGTAGGGCGCCCATCCGCGTTGCCTGCCAATCCTGTCCATCTGGGATTTGTAATTGAAAAAGTACTGATCTATTGTGTTCTGATCGTCGCTCACAAAAGTGTGGGAATGGATCGCGATCTGCATTTTGCTCTCGTCGTGTCCCGCTCTCAGATATTCCTGCTTATAAAAATCGATGAGGTTTTTGAACTGTCTCGGCATACCGCCTATGATAGCCACGATGAGTGGCAATCCCAGTGTGGCAGCCCTCAGGACAGACTCCGGTGTGCCGCCGCTCGCAATCCAGACGGGCAGTCCGCTTTCATTGTAAGCCCTTGGGTAGACGGTTTGGTTTTGCAGTGGCGCCCGCAGCTTTCCGCTCCAGCTTACATTTTCTTCCCTGTTGATTTTTAGCAAAAGATCCAGTTTCTCCTCAAAAAGCTGGCTGTAGTCAGACAGGTCGTAGCCGTACAAAGGGAAAGATTCTATGAAGCTGCCCCGGCCCACGAATATTTCTGCCCGCCCTTTTGAGATAAGGTCTATCATAGAAAAGTCTTCATAAACCTTCACCGGTTCCGATGAGCTCAGTACGGTCACGCCGCTTGCCAGTTTTATGTTCTTGGTAATGCTGGCTGCAGCTGCCAAGAGGATCTCCGGAGAAGACACGGCGTAGTCTTCGCGGTGGTGCTCGCCCATTGCAAAGACATCCAGTCCTACCTCATCCATCAGCTTTACCTGCTCCAGGATTTCGTTCAGTTTTACGCTTGCATCTCTGTATTTTCCGGTCTTGGTGTCCAAAGCAACATCGCCGAACATGCCTATTCCTAATTCCATAACGGTCTCATTTTTTTGATATAACAAATCTACGGCTTTGGGATTTTATCTGCATTGATGTAGGTTAATTAGAGATAACAGGTTGAGTTAATCAAAAAGCCTCAGAAGGACTCTGAGGCTTAAAAAAAAGAAAATTTAAAGAAGAAAACTTGTTATTGCACGATGACTCTCTTCACATCGCCGTCTGATGTTTTGATCACATAGACGCCTGTAGCCAATTTTGAAGTATCAACAGTTAAAGCATTTTGCGAATTACCAAGTAATTTGCCGGACATATCGTACAGTTCGTAACTCTTGGTTTTGTTGAAATAAAGTGTATTTCCTTTCTTCACAGGATTTGGGAAGATGTTAAAGCTTGCCTTTTCAGATTTTACGTCGCCATTGGCCAGCGTAGGCGACAGAACAACTTCATACATAGACAAGGTACCGCTGATCTCGTTGGCAACGATGACGTATGCTTTCCCTGTTGCCGAGTTCTCGGGTGCGATGTAGGTGATGCCTTCCGGACCATTATCGCCGCCGTAAGCGGTCGTCATTCTGGAATGCTTGTAATCAGTAAATGTTACATTATTAGGGTCGGTTACGTTATAAGCCATCACGCCGCCGGTTCTTTCCAGGGTGATGAAGGCAAAAGTCTGCCCTTTGATCGTCCCAAGCGTTACGCCTTCTGGCTCCGGACCTTTGGCGCGGCTTCTTGCTTTGGTACCGTTGGCTTCATTATCTGCATTGAATATTAGTGGATGATTGGCTGCGACGTGTCTTTCGAACTGGTCGCCACTGTCGTAGACGATGGCTTTCGTATCGGCATTGAAGATCGAGAATGATCTGGCACCTAATGCGTGGATCTCCTCAAATTCACTGTCGCCGTCTTTGTTGCCGTTGACATTCGTCACGCGGAATCTTCCCAGGTTGTGAGTCGCTTTCAGGACAGATGCATTGGGGAATATTGTTGGATCTAAAGTATATGTGTTTGCGCCAACCGTAGTTCTCTCGCTGAAGCCTCCAAGGTCTTTCTCATCACCTTCATTAGCGGTTACGATATAGTTGGTGCTTCCCGCTTTCAGGTAAGCCATTGCATCGGGATTATAGTAAGCTTTTACAGGCCAGTTGGCGATCAGTATCTCACCATTGGTATCAGAGGCATCGAATCCGTTGCCCGGAATACTCATATCTTTCTGTCCCAATCCCCAGATGTTTCCGAGAGTTTTGGCGGCTAGATTGACCTCAATCACAGCATTGTTTTCCTGACATGAAACCCAGGCCTTTTGGCTGTCTGCACTGATGGCGATATATTCCGGCTCCAGATCCTGAGCCAGGGTACTTGTAGATTTTACTTTTCTCACGCCGGATGCTGCCAGCGCTGCTTCCTGACCATTGAAAACCGCCAGGGACAGCGTTGTCACATTTGATTGCAGAAGATTCGGGATCCCGCCGGTGATATCGATAATGCTGATAGAACCTTCCGGATCTACCGTATATGCATCATTGGGTTCACCTTCGTTGGCTGTCATTACCTTCGTGCCGTCCGGGGTAAAGGTGATCATATCCGGCAATACACCGACATTGACTTGTTTAATGAAATTGCCGTCGATATCGAAGAAAACAACCGAGCCGTTTTGCTGGGCATTGCTTCCGTTTGGAGATGCTACTGCAATGATTCCGTTTTTCACAGCCACACTTGTGATACCACCGTAAGGCAGCATATTGACTGTTTTGATGACGTTTGGAGCCGTTGGATTGCTAAAGTCAATAATATCAAATACATCCGTCAAAGAACTGATGGTGAAGAGTCTTTGGGTTGTAGGATCGTGAACGACGATTTCGGTAGAACTGTTGTTGTTTCCGGAAGGGTCAAAGAATCCCAGATAATTGAGTTCAATCTGTTTGGATGCTATAGGCGCCTGTTTATCATTATCAATAATATAAACTGTAGATAACGCGTCGCCGGAAATAGAAGTGCCAACTGCATTCTCAAGACCCAGGACGAAATATTCAGCCTGCTGCTCGGCCAAAGTATCATCGGTGATTGGAATGTTTACAATAGCACTTGTGGTGGCAGGCGTAATGGTAATGGTTTGATTTGACAAAGTGAAATCGCTGCTGTCGGCCGTACTGAATGGCGCAGGCTTGACCGCCAGATTAACCGTTGCATTTGAAGGATTGTTGATATTAATCTTAAAGGCCAGCGTTCCTGCATCTTCATTCACCTTTATAAAAGTCTTGTCAAAAGAAACAGTTGTTCCTGCCGTTGCAAAAGATGATGAGGTTGCGGCAGTCACGGCGTTGTTGCTGGCATCTTCAACCATATTCGGTTTTAATGCCAAGTAATAAGCCTGGTTGGGAATAAGGCCGCCAGTGGGAATGACGGTGATTTTATTATCAGCAAAAGTCGTTGTGAAAGGAACAGGACTGCCAGCGTCATTGTTTGATCTTAATTCTACCAGGTTCTGAGCATTCAGGTCTGTAATTGCGGAATTGTCAATGAGTCTTACATTTTCATTAAATGCGATGGTAGGATTTAATGTAGTAGAGGCGTTGTTGGTGTTATTCGCCGGTGAGTAGGTCACGGTTGGTGCTGTCGTGTCAGCGCCGCTGATTGGGTTGGCATCTACGGTGAAGTTGTCGAATCTGTTGTTTCCGACATTTCCGCCTGCACCTGTAGCAAATTCTACTTTGAGTTTAAAGTTGGGATTATTGGAAACACCGGTCACTGAAGAAAAATCAAAAGTAATCAGTTGTGGATTGGCATCCAGAGTTGTCACAGTCTGGTAGGCTGTAAAATTGGTTCCGTCCAGAGAGTAAGACCAGTTTTGAGTGCCTGCGCCAGAGCCTGACCGTCTGGTCGTGAATTTGACAACCACGCCGTTGTATCCCGTTGTCGGCAAACTAAATTGCACATTTCCGTTGATTGGAAAGTTGTATCTCAAATGCGTCCCGGAAGAATCGCCGTTTCTTGCATTTAAATTCTGAATATTAAAGTTTTGTGCCGTACCACCTGCGAAATCGATAAAGGTATCTGTGTTTCCTGTACCTGTAGAAACGGCGGAGATAGAGCCGTTCAGAAGTGATACAGTTGGCGTTGTGATAGCAGCAACAGAGGCATTGTTGTTGAAGTTCCAGTAGTGCACCAAAGTTTGTGCGGAAGCGAAGCCATGAAAGAGCGCAGCAACAGGCAAAAGACCTCTGAAAAGGTATTTGTTTTTCATTCTTACTTTTATTTTTAGATTGGCGTAAAGATGAAAAATATAACAGGTTCAGAACTTTAAATGAACTTTAATTATTGTTTAATAAAGCGGGTAAAATGGCCTTTTGCAGCGTATTTTGGAGTAATTGTTAACCAACAGTTATCATTGCTATAATAGATTCTTAGCTAAAAACGCCGCATCTTACACGGCCTATTTTCCTTCTGAGATCTTCGTGTAAATACTGTGAATCAATCCGTCTGCCACAGAGATTTTCGGGACATAGATCTGTTTGATATCGGCCCAGGTCATCACATTGCTGAAGATGGTAAGAGCCGGTACGATAACGTCGGCGCGGTCTTCGCGGATCTGATAGTTGTGCATTCTCTGTTCTACAGAAAGTTTCTCCATCTCTTTCAGGTATTTTTTAATGATAGAAACAGGCATTGGCTTGCCGTCTTTCGTTTTGCTCATAGAGAAGATCTTGTTGATATTCCCGCCGGAGCCTATCGCTACAACAGGGATTTTACTTTTGATCTTATCGCGGATCTCGTCTTTCATATGATCCCAAATGTCCTGGGTTACCAATCCGTTGAGCAGGCGTATGGTTCCTATATTAAAGGAATGCTCGTACTTCATCTCGCCGTTTTCGTAGAAAGTGAGTTCTGTTGATCCACCTCCGACATCCACATATAAATAAGCGAAGTCCTTATCAAGTCCTTCGGCAACGTGGTTTTCATAAATCAAAGTCGCTTCCTCGTCGCCTGTGATGATTTCTATGTTGATATCGGCCTGTTCTTTTACAATATCAATGATCTCCTGTCCGTTTTTGGCATCACGCATCGCGCTTGTAGCGCAGGCGCGGTAATGTTCCACTTTGTAGACTTCCATCAGCTCCCGGAAGATCGTCATCGTTTTGATGACCATTTCCTTTCTTTCTGAGCCAATCTCACCTTTGCTGAACACATCAAAACCCAGTCTCAGCGGTATTCTCAGGAGATTAAGTTTGGTAAAATCTGGTTTACCGTCAGTCTCTTTCACTTCATTGATGAGCAGTCTGGCGGCATTACTTCCTATATCTATGGCGGCGATTATCATTTTTGGGGAACTTGATTAAAGATTAAATTAAACTAAATACTTGGGATTCACATGCTGCGGAGATAGTTGTAGATCTCAATCTGTGATCTCTTCTGGTCTGTTCTGCTGCTTTCCACGTATTCATTTCTCAGGTTTTTGTCCAGGATTCTGGACTTTACATTGTCTTCCAGCTGCAGCTCCAGCAGGTGTTTCAGCTCTCTTTTTAGGTTTTTCTGCAGGATTGGTGTGGCAGCTTCTATTCGGTAATCCAGGTTTCTGGTCATCCAGTCTGCGGAAGAGATGTACATATTTTCTGCACCTTTGTTGTAGAAGTACATCACCCTGGCGTGCTCCAGATATTCATCTACAATACTGATGGCGTAGATTTTTTTCTTAAACTCCTTTTGATTCACAGCGCAATAGATCCCGCGGACAATCATTTTTGTAGTCACGCCGGCTTCTGCAGCTTCATACAGTTTTTTGATCAGCGTCCTGTCGCTCAGAGAATTGACTTTGATGATCATTTCTGCGCGTCTTCCGGCTTTAGCTTCCTCTATTTCCTTATCAATATGGGCGATGATCTTTTCCCGCATAAAGTCCGGACACACAAGCAGGCTTTTGCAGCTTTTCAGGGTGATTGTCGGATCTATCTTCGGTTTGTTGAGCGCAGAGAATATTTTATTAATGTCTGCCATTATTGCCCTGTTGGAGGTCATCACCAGATGGTCACCGTAGATTTTGGCTGTCTTTTCGTTAAAGTTGCCTGTGCTGATGAATCCATATTGAATGGTTTTATTGTTGACGCGCTTTTTGATCACACACAATTTGGCGTGCACTTTCCTGTTGGGGATTCCGAGAAGTACTTTTACACCTTCCATCTCCAGCTTGTCTTTCCACATCAGATTGGATTCTTCATCAAATCTTGCACGGAGTTCCAGCATTACCGTCACTTCTTTGCCATTTCTGACCGCGTTGATCAATGCGTTTACAATCTTGGAACTGGATGCCAGCCTGTACGCCGTGATCTGGATAGATTTCACATCGGGATCCATCGCCGCCTCTCTCAAAAGGTCTATTACTGAGTCGTAAGAGTGGTAAGGGAACGTTAGAAGTATATCTTTTTTGATAATCACATCTGTCACCCTTTGTTTGTTGGCAAATTCGGGATGGATGAATGAGGTTCTTTCTACCGGCTTGTGATACGCTTTGAAAACATCCGGAAAATCCATAAAATGTCTGAAATTATGGATCTTCTGCCCTGGAATAATGCTGTCTTTTTTGGTTAAGTTTAATTTCTTGATCAGGAACTCCAGCAGCGCTTTGTCCATTTCTTTATCGAATACGAAGCGTGTAGGTTTGCCTTTTCTTCTGCTTTTTACACCTTTTTCTATTTTGTCTGCCAGTGTCGTTTTGATATCATTGTCCAAATCAAACTCGGCATCTTTTGTCACTTTGAAGCAATGCGCCGTAAACTCATCGTAGCCGAAATAAGAGAAAATATGCGGCAGGTTGTAAATAATAACATCCTCCAGCAGCATCACATCCTTCTGTTCAGGATCTTCCGTCGGTAGCAGCACAAAGCGTCCGTTGGCGGTCACAGGAAGTTCTATAATGGCATATTGGCTCTCATACTGCCATTCTTTCCGGCGCATCGCGATGCCAATGAAAAGACTTTTTTCGCGAAGATACGGCATCGGTTTGCTGTCGTGAAGGAGCACCGGAATCACATTGCTTTCTACCTCTTCATCAAAATATTTGACCACAAATTCTTTCTGAGCTTCCGTCAGATGTTTATGATCCTTAATGAAAACCTTTTCCTTTGCCATTTCACGTTGGACATCTTTCCAGGTTTTGTCAAAATCTTCCTGCTGATGGATGACCAGTTTGTTGATCTTCTGAAGAATTTTGGAAGGTGCATCATAAAAAGATTCGCTGAGGACTTTCTGTTTAAAATCCATGGCACGTTTCAGTCCTGCCACCCGGACACGAAAAAATTCGTCCAGATTGTTGGAAAAAATGCCCAAGAAGCGAATTCTCAGGTGGATAGGAACGCTCTTGTCCATAGCTTCCTGCAGAACTCTTGCATTGAAACCAAGCCAGGTGATATCGCGCGGATTAAATTCTTGTGGCATTACTGGGTTTTTGATAGTCTCAAAAGTAATAAAATTCATTGGATTAGTTTGGGTTCGCAAACTACAATCTTCTACAGGTAATGAATGTTTACGCAGTGTAAATTATAGTTTAAATCTTATCAGTGACAATTTGTCACTTTTTTTGACGTGGTACAAATATTGAGAATTGGGAGGTATAACAATTAATAATAACAAAAAATAACATATAAAAATGAGTAAAATTATCGGAATTGACTTAGGTACAACCAACTCTTGCGTTGCAGTAATGGAAGGTAAAGATGCTGTAGTTATCCCTAATGCAGAAGGAAAAAGAACGACGCCTTCTATTGTAGCGTTCATAGAAGACGGTGAAAGAAAAGTAGGTGATCCTGCTAAAAGACAGGCAGTTACAAACCCTACAAAGACAGTATATTCAATCAAAAGATTCATCGGAACACATTTCAAAGATGATGCTTCTGAAGTTTCAAGAGTGCCTTACGCAGTAGTAAGCGGGCCAAACGATACTGTAAAAGTAAAAATTGACGACAGAGAATATACACCACAGGAAATTTCTGCAATGATTCTTCAGAAAATGAAGAAGACTGCTGAAGATTATCTTGGACAGGAAGTAACAAGAGCGGTAATCACTGTTCCGGCTTACTTTAACGATGCCCAAAGACAAGCTACTAAAGAAGCAGGAGAAATCGCTGGTCTTAAAGTAGAAAGAATCATCAACGAGCCTACAGCAGCAGCTTTGGCTTATGGTATGGATAAAGCGCACAAAGATCAGAAGATCGCAGTTTACGATTTAGGTGGTGGTACTTTTGACGTTTCTATCCTTGATTTAGGAGACGGCGTTTTCGAAGTATTGTCTACAAATGGTGACACACACCTTGGTGGTGATGACTTTGATGATGTCATTATCAACTGGATGGCAGACGAATTCAAAGCTGAAGAAGGTGTAGATCTTAAAGGTGATGCCATCGCATTACAAAGATTGAAAGAAGCCGCTGAAAAAGCAAAAATCGAATTGTCTTCTTCCCCTCAGACTGAAATCAACCTTCCTTATATCACCGCTACAGCTACAGGTCCTAAACACTTGGTAAAGACTTTAACTAAAGCTAAATTCGAGCAATTATCTTCAGATTTGGTAAGAAGATCTATGGAGCCTTGTAAAAAAGCACTTTCTGATGCAGGTCTTTCTATCAGCGATATCGACGAAGTAATTTTGGTAGGTGGTTCTACAAGAATCCCGATCATTCAGGAAGAAGTTGAGAAATTCTTCGGTAAAAAACCATCAAAAGGTGTTAACCCGGATGAGGTTGTTGCCATTGGTGCAGCGATCCAAGGTGGAGTTTTGACTGGAGACGTGACAGACGTACTTTTATTAGACGTGACGCCACTTTCTTTAGGTATCGAAACGATGGGTTCTGTTTTCACTAAATTAATTGAAGCAAACACGACGATCCCAACTAAAAAATCTGAGGTATTCTCTACAGCTTCTGACAACCAGCCAGCTGTAAGCATTAGAGTAGGACAAGGTGAAAGACCAATGTTCAACGATAACAAAGAGATTGGTAGATTTGACTTGACAGATATTCCACCAGCACAAAGAGGAGTTCCTCAGATCGAAGTAACTTTCGATATCGATGCAAACGGTATCTTGAGCGTTTCTGCTAAAGATAAAGGAACTGGTAAAGAACAGTCTATCAAAATTCAGGCATCTTCAGGTCTTTCTGACGAGGAAATCGAAAGAATGAAAAAAGAAGCTCAGGAAAACTCTGCAGCGGATAACAAGAGAAAAGAAGAAGTTGAAATCTTCAACAAAGCTGACGGATTGATCTTCCAGACTGAAAAGCAATTGAAAGAATTCGGTGATAAATTGTCTGCAGACAAAAAAGCAGCCATTGAAACTGCACACGCAGAATTGAAAACCGCTTTCGAAGCTAAAAACGGAGATGATGTAAAAGCTAAAACTGAAGCTCTGGATGCAGCTTGGATGGCAGCTTCAGAAGAAATGTACGCTCAAGGTCAGGGTGCAGATGCAGGCGCTCAGCAATCACAAGGAAATGCAGGTGGAGCAGAAGATGTTCAGGATGCAGATTTTGAAGAAGTCAAATAATTAGCAATTATCATCGAATAGTATCGATTGAAATAAATTAGCAAATCGCTGTAAACGTAATGTTTACAGCGATTTTTTTGTTTTTTACATTTTTGTTAATAGTTGATTTTAATCAATTTTTATTGTAATTTTGTATCTCACTTGTACCGCGCGATATTTCGATAGTATGTGCGTCTTATGCGCCTTAAAAGTAAAAAAAACTCAAAAAGCAGAACATGTTCAGGATGTTATTTCAGAATGGGATTTAGTAAATTAAAAATACCGAGGGTTTGTGAGCATTGCTCTAAGCCGTTTGAAGCAAAAACAGTTATGACTCGTTTTTGCTCTATATCTTGTAATAATAAAGCGTTAAAAGAAAGCAAGAAACTTGAAAAAGAAAAAGTAGAAAAAGATACTCTTTTACAAAAATATAAGGATAAGATTGCCGAAGTTCAGAATAGGGAATTTATTTCAGTTGCTGAAGCTACTGTTATGTTTGGACTTTCAAGAGATACAGTGCACAGATATATAAAACGAGGAATTATTACTGGAATTAATCTAGGCTCAAGATTGACTCGCGTGAAGCGATCAGATTTGGAAGATTTATTTTCAGCAGTTGAAATGCCGACAAAAAAGGAAATAATAATTGAGAAACCCAATTTTGAAGTTGGTAATTGTTACACAATTTCCGAAATTAGTTCGAAATTCCACGCTGATCCAGGAACTGTAACAAACCTCATTAAAAGAAACAAAATTCCGACAAAACAAGTTGGAAGTTTCGTGTATGTTCCTAAAAATTTAATTGATAAAATTTTTGACGGAAAATGAAAGAGTTACTAAAAACCAAAGTTACCGTACGATTGCGAAAATCCGAATTCCGAAAAGAATGGTTTATCTATTTGGAAAGTTATCCTGTGATGATTTCTGGTAAAGATAAAGTTCAGAGAATCCGGGAATATTTGAACAGAAGCGTCACAACCGTAGATTTTGATAAGAAAAGACCTGCAAGAACAACCCAAGAATCCGTTTCATTTAAACCTAAAAGAGATGACAATGGTATTATCGTTTGCAAAAGCGAAAATGATCGGGAAACAATGTTCTATGCAGATTCTATGCGTAAATTACGTCAGAGAGAATATGATAATATAGAACTTTACAGCGAACTCGACAAAATTCAAGTAGAACAAAAAGAAAAATCGCAGGAGAATTTTGTGGGATATTTTGATCGGTTGGTTAATAAACGACATAAAAACAATTCCGAATCTATTCAAGTAAATTGGTATCGTTCGATAGAATTTCTAAAAGATTTTGGAGGCGAAAAAATTATGTTTTCTCAGATCAACACAAAATTCTGTGAACACTTTAAAGTATATTTGTTGACTGCGAAAAGTGGTAGCAATAAGGAAGAAACTATTTCTCAAAATACGGCTTCAACTTATTTTTCTGTTTTCAAAGCTGCATTAAAACAAGCTTTTATTGATGGATATTTTACGACTGATATTTCTGCTAAAATTAAAGCGATTCCGCACGAGGAATCAAGGCGAGAATATTTAACACTTGATGAACTTAATACTTTAGTTGAAACTCCCTGCGACCTTGAAGTTCTTAAAAGAGCAGCACTTTTTTCAGCGTTAACAGGTTTACGACATTCCGATATTCAGAAACTAACGTGGAACGAAATAAGTATTGAAAACGATCAGGCAAAAATAAATTTTACTCAAAAAAAGACAAAAGGTGTAGAATACATGCCTATGTCTAAACAAGCATTACAACTTTGTGGTGAAGTAGGTCTTCCAACTGATTTGATTTTTAAAAATCTGACTGATCCGGCTTGGATTTCACGACCACTCAAGAAGTGGATTGAAAGTGCTGGAATAACAAAAAAAATCACGTTCCATAATTTCAGACACACTTTTGCAACGCTTCAACTTTCAAGTGGAACTGATATTTACACAGTTAGTAAAATGCTTGGTCATACGAACGTAAAAACTACGCAGGTTTACGCAAAAGTTGTTGATGAAAAGAAAAATAAAGCTTCGACCGCTATTCACTTAAAAAACTTATAAAATGCACTTTAAATATTTTGAATATATTGTCATCTACCTTTCCGTTCTATTAGTATGTGTAATAGGGGGAGCGTTAGCAAGAATTTCTTTTCTTGGAAAAGGTGGTGACGAATATACCGCAAATATTGTATTTTGGGCAATCACGGCATTAAGTATATTATTTTATGCACTTATTATTTTATTTCTCGATGGTATAATTGTCTTATACAGAAAGATTTTCCCTAAAAAAGGCAGTTCTGAAAGTTCTACTGAAGATCTTATTCCATCTGAAAATCCTGAGAATGTAGGGGAGAAGCAAAAACAAATAACTGATGAAAATTCAGCAATCTATTTAGGCGAAAATTCAGAGGAGAATATTGTGAATCAAACTACAGAATCCGTAGATCTAGAATCTATAAGAAAAACTCAACTCCAGCAAAAGCAACAGAATGAAAGTTTAAAACTACAAATCGCTCTGGATTATACTCGGAATCAATTTGCATTATATGTAACAAATGAAGATCTTGATGCACTCTGTAATGCCGTAAGTTTATACTCAAAAAAAGAAGGGATTTCTAACGATATTTCTGTCCACACCAAAGGACTAACTAATCTAGATCTTTATCATTTCGGTTGGAATATTTGGAATTATTTTAGACCAATAAAACAGGAAGAAATTTCAAAATTATTAAAAACTGTATTTTTTTCGCTTGACGATATTGATTTAGATAGTATCAAGTCACATTTGAAAGATGAACCTCAAAAAGGTAATATCAAAATTCAAGAAGACTTGACAGACTACCAAAAAACATAAAAAATCACAAAATGAAGTGTATGTTTAGTGATTCCTCTGTGATTGCGTGTTTATAGCTATCACAGAGGAATCACTTTTTTTCTTTGCACCATAACAATTAAAAACAATAGTTATGGATAGCAATGACATTTCATTTGAAAACCTGCCACGAGCAGTCGCACATTTGGTTAGCGAAATAGCCGAAATTAAATTTCTGGTAGAAAGGAAAGAACCTCCCATAATTCCCGTAAAAAGAATTCCGATTGATATTATAGAAGCTTGCCAAATTATAGGTAAGGCAAAACCTACTGTATATACTCTTGTGCGGAAAAGATTGATTCCTTGTTATAAAAATGGCAAGAAACTTTACTTTTTTGAAGATGAATTATTGGATTGGATTTCTAATGGAAAAAAGAAAACCCTACAGGAAATTCAATCTGAAGCGGAAGCCAGTTTCAGAAAAAATTTAAGGAAGGCAAATGTAGATTCTAACCAAAATCTACAAAGATGAGCCAAAAAATCCCCTACATCCGAGTTGGAACCACCTATTATAAAGTGATAGAAAAGCCATTAATTTCTGGAGATAGAACTTCAGTTTTGGTTCGCTGGAATCGTGAAACAATTATTAGCGATCACGGAAAAACGTATGTTTCAACTGTTCCGAAATTTGACGGTTTCTGTTGTATTCCGGAGCATTTAAATTATCAACAAATCGTTCAAGGTTTCTACAATATTTACAATGAAATTCCATTTCATCCTTCATCTGAAACGGAAGATTTGAAGTGTAAAATTCCATTTTCTTTGAATTTTGTAGCGCACATTTTCGGTGAACAAATGGAAATGGGTTTGGATTATCTCAAAATTCTCCTGCAATTTCCAACACAAATTCTACCTATTCTATGTTTGGTATCCAAAGAACGAGCTACCGGAAAATCAACTTTTATCAAATGGCTGAGGGAGATTTTCGGATTGAATATGACTTACATCAAAGGAGATTCATTTGGAAGTCAATTCAATTCCGATTGGGCAGCAATGTTGTTGGTAGCAATCGATGAAGTCTTTTTCGATAAAAAAGAAATCACAGAAAGACTTAAATATCTATCTACGACCAATAAAGATAAGTTGGAAGCCAAAGGAAAAGATAGAGAAGAAATTGATTTTTTCGCCAAGTTTATTCTGTGTTCCAATAACGAAGAGAATTTTATTCAAATTGATGAAAACGAAATCCGATTTTGGATTCTGAAAATCAATCCAATCAAAACGGAAAACACTGAATTTTTGAATAACCTCATTTCAGAAATCCCCTACTTTCTTCGGTTTTTAATTGAAAGGCCATTTTCAACGGAAAAGAAAACACGAATGTGGTTTTCCGCCGATGAGATCAGAACAAAAGCACTTCAGAAATTAGTTTTCAGAAATAACAATAAGCTCGAATCTAAAATAATAGAATTGCTGTATGAGTTTTTTGAAAGCAACAATGATGAAGAAATTAATGTCGTTCCGCAAGACTTGCTGAATATGATAATCAGAATGTTTCGACTTACTTATTGGACGAGAAATGATATTAGAAATCTATTAAAGGAGACTTGGGAATTAAATCCACAAAGTAATGGTTTGACTTACATCAGATACGACCTTGATTTTGCAGGAATTTTCTATCAAAACAATTCAGTTGGTCGCTATTTCACCATAAAAAAGGATTTTATTCTTAATAAACGTGTTGAAATGTTGAATTGATTGATAATGAATAGAAAATCAAACACTTTAAACTCAACAAAATCCTCAACAAACTTTTAAACTTCACTTTTTGTTGAAGGTTTGTTGAGGGTAAAACCTCTAGTCTGTTGAATTGTTGAGCATTTGTTGAGTAATTAAATATTATTAAATCAATAAGTTACAAGGTTTTCTCAACAATTCAACAAAAAATATCTCACTCAAAACACGGAAAATTTACAGCTATGAATTGCAAACAATTTAATACAATCCCGTTGGAAGAAGTCCTCCTTTCTCTCGGACACCTTCCAACGAAACAAAATGACAAAGAAGCTTGGTATCTCAACCCTTTTGCCAACGAATCCCAAGCCTCTTTTAAAATCAATAAAAGTCTTAATAAGTGGTACTTATTTTCAGAAGGAATCGGTGGAAACAATACTGACTTTATGAAGAAGTACCTGAACGCTTCGGTCAATGAAGTTTTAGCGTGGGCAGAGAAGCAGAACTTTTCTTCCTTTAAACAGCAAAATATCTCAAATCAGAAAGTAGAAAATCTTCCTGCAACTTATGAGATCATAGAAATTAAAAAAGTTCAGCATCCTGCACTTTTGGAATATTTAAGAGAAAGAAAAGTTGGAAATCAAACTCAGTTCTTACACGAAATTCATTACCGAATGAAAGATAAAAACTATTTCGGAATTGGTTTTAAGAACGATTCTGGCGGTTATGAAATCCGCAATAAATATTCAAAAATTTGTTTGGGCAAAAAAGATGTTTCTACCATAAAAAATGGATCAGAATCGCTCCGGGTCTTCGAGGGGTTTTTCGATTTTCTTTCTTTTAAAAGTGTAGATGATATTTTAGAAAAAGAGCCTGCCGATTGCCTCATTTTGAATTCCGTTTCGATGATTCACAATATTAAAAATTCACTTGGGAATTATGAAAATATTGAGCTTTATTTTGACAATGACGAAGCCGGAAATCGTGCGGTTGAAATGATTAAAAATGAAAAACAAAATGCAGAAGATTGTCGGATTTTGTATTCAGATTTTAAAGACTTAAATGATTGGATGATTCATAAAAATCCATCACCTGTAAGGCAAGTGAAGCAAAGGCGAAGGTGAGTAAAATAAACACAGGTAAAATATGGTGGTATGTTAGTGCAAAAAGTACCCAAAGTTTACAATAAGCGTACCCGCTGATTGCAAAATTGGGATTTTTGATTTCTTCCTATCGTCAGAAATGTTTTTTAAATGCGCTAAAATTAATACAATGGAAAAAGATTTTTTACAGGAATTTATACATCAAGTCACCAAAGAAAATGAAGCAAAGATTGCTCAGGAAAAAAGAAAAAAACATTTCCAGGAGCTGGGCAGAAAAGGTGGTTTAAAAACAAAGGAAATCAAAAAATTAGATAAAGTGATTTCGATACGAATGACCAATTCTGAATATGAAAGCCTCATTCAAAAGCAAGAAAAACATCCACTAAAATTGTCCACTTATATTCGGAATGTTTTGTTCGAAAAAGAATTAAAAATCAATGAATTTAAAACTGATGAAGTGTTACTTCAATATGGAAACCATTTCAAAAAAATAACCAACCTTTTACGAAATCGGGAATGGAATGTTTTTGAAAATAAGAAAGAAATTGTATTGAGAATTGAAAATTTGATCGAATTAATTCATCAATATTTGTACTCTAAAATTCAGAAAAATGAATAATTCCGCAACCACTAGAACCATTACAAAAATAGCTTTGGAATACAATGCGAACGACAAAGGAACAGCCGAAATGGTGGCTTCGAATTATCTTTTGAGCGACACTGCTAAAGGTCAATTTCACGAAATGAAAACTGTAGCCGATAGAAATCCTAAAGTTAAGAAATGGGCAGTGACGGGCTACATTTCTCAACCAGACGAGATAGGCAGAAAATTAAAGGATGAGGAACTAAAACAAATTGTGATGGAAGCTCTTACCCAAATTGGTGTGACAAATAGAAATCAATATCGATTAGACATTCACAACAGTACAAAACATAAGCATATTCACTTTGTTGTCAACAGAATTGATATTTTGGGAAAGTGCACTGTGAAAGCACACGATATCGGAAAGAGATTTGGTGAAGCTGTTCGAGAAGTCTGCAAAGAGAAAGGATTATTAACCGATGTTGAAATTGGAATTCAGAAAAAAGCTGAGATGCTGAAAAGCTTGAATGAGGCTATTAGATCAGAAGATAATTTTGAAGATCTGATATTAGAAATGAAGGAAAAAGGTTTTGAAATTCAATTATCTTCAAATGTCAAGGACGGGATTTCGGGAATGCGAATCGTGATGGGAAAGGATAAAAACTTTCAAACAGAAAGGATTTATAAAGCAGGTTACAAATTGTCTGAAATCTCAAATCAACTAAAAATTTCTGAAATAAAATCTCTTTTTAAAATGAAACAAGCGGTCAGGGAAGCACAAAAAAACGCTGACAACTTAGAGGGATTTCGGAAAACTCTACAACAAAAAGGGATCTCTCTTAAGATCCAATACAAGGGAGAATTTAAAGCCGGTCAAAAAAATGAAATTCAAGATTTCTGGATAAATAAAAGTGATAATAGTAAAGAGAAAAACGGATTCTTCTTCCGAAAAAATGTCGGATTCTCTCTTTCTGCAATAGATTCTGATCTTGGTGATCTGGTAAAATCATTAAGTCAAAGTAGTGTAAATAATGATGCAGGTAATCCTTTGAAAACAGAAAAAAATGAAAGTTTAATAGAGATTGCAGGTGGATTATTAGGTGACTTTCTTAATCCAACCTATGTTTCTCAGGACGAAGAAGAACTCTGGAAAAAGAAGCGGAAATTAAAAAGATAGTCAAAAATTAAATAAAAATAAATATGGAAAATGAAAATAAAGAATCTAAAAGTAACGGGATGGAAATTTTGGAAAATGTTGTAAAATCAAATGAAAGAAATATTGCTTCAAATTTGGAGAATAAGGAATCTAATGCTGAAGTGAAAGCAGATATTAAAGATCTGGTATCGGCAATTGCTCAACTGCAATTAGACTTTGAAGCCGTAAAAGAAATTCCCACCAAAATAGAAATAGTCCTTTCACAAGAAACTAAAGGTTTTTATGGGGATTTTTATAAGAAAATGAAAATGAATGAGAGGTTTAATTGGAGCGGATTAGGAATTATTATATTAGGGATTTTCACTTTTGTGCTTTCCAGCACTTTCGCAACCAATTGGTACAAAGAAAGCATCAAAGCTAAAAGTGAACTACGCCAAGATATATTAAATGAGATTGCTGTCGAAGGAAAAAAAATGTACGATGAAAATGAGATTAGAATATTGAGCGAAAACACTCAAGTGATGCAATTGTGGATTAAGAATAGTCCTAAAAAAGCGGAAGACTTTCTTAGGTTTAAAGATGGATATGAAGCAAATAGGAAATGAGATTGAACATATAAAATTTTTAAATGTTCGTTATTTCAATCAAAATATTCATTTTTGTATGAAATAACAATCATTTCGGTTATGAAATAACAAGTAATCCTTCCGAAGTTCAATCAACTGTTAGAGCATTTGGGAGAAAATATTAAGCTTGTAAGAAAGCGAAGAAAGCTCACAGCCGTACAGGTTTCTGAAAGAGCAGGCACTGCACGTTCAACACTATATTTGATTGAAAAGGCGATCCGAGCGTTTCTTTGGGCGCCTATTTTAATGTTTTACGAGTTTTAGGATTGCAAAATGAGTTCTTGAAACTAGCTGCTGATGATGAGTTTGGCAGAAAATTACAAGATTTGGAATTACTGAAATAATTATGTCCAGAACTAAGGCTTCTTGGTCTATACCTAATAACTCATTAAATATTAATATTTCTTCCCATACGTATTTAGGTTTTACCTTAAATAAAAAAAGAAACCCACGCCGTTGTATATACCGGAAAAGTATTAAGTTTCCAGTATTTAGTGAGTGTTTAAAACCTCACCCTACGGGTTTACAAGCACCCTCATTTTTTAAACTATCCGATGATCAATTCGATACCGGCCTTTTCTGCTTTGTATTTTATTTTGGTCTGCAGTTCATAATAGCTCCAGTTGCGAAGCACAAATTCCTGTTCTTTTGCAATCCCAATCTTGTCTTCCTGATCTTTAAGAATCAAAGTGCCTGCCTGTTGCCGGATGCAGAAATCAATCAGCTTACGGCTGTACAGATGAAGATGATGACTGACAAAACGGTTTTCCAGATTATCTGTTTTTTGCAGTGCCTTCTGTTTCCGTTTGGTTCCATGTCCGGAACGGGAATAAGCTGCTCCGGCTCGAATCCTTTTGTTACTGGCCTGTATCGCCAGCCTGCGGTAGAGGAATTCCTCTTTCGAGCCAATATTCAGTCGCACATTGTTGGCTTTTACCACGATCGGATGTTCTAACGACAGGGATGCTTCAGCAATAATTTCGGGTTTTAAGCGGTGGTCTTCCTTTTCAAATTCAAAGACAGCCAGCCAAAAGATTTTACCGTCTTTCAGTTGTACCTGTGAATTGCACAGCTTGATCTCTTCTCTTAATAGGCGTTTCAAGACTAAATGTTTATCAGAGAAATCTCTCCCTAAATAAGTTTTGACAGGGATCGCAAACATATTGAAACTAAACGCTTTCTTTTCCGCATCATACTTCATTTTACTGATGCATTTGACCGGAAGCGGAATGGGAATATCTTTTTTAAAGTTCCTTAGTGATTTTGAGCCCTGCCAGTAGTCGGCTTTGTTTTTAGAAAAGGTGGACTGGATTGTATTGTTAAGACATCCCAGAATATCGGTGGGGATTTCTCCCTTGAAACGGTCAAAGACCAGTCGTGCAGTGGTGTTTGTTTTTGAACGGTCGAAGATTCCCATTTCATCCTTTTTTTCATCAGCCAGCTTGTATTGGATGTCTTCGGTGAGGTAAAAGAAATCTTTGATCATTTCCTGTACATACAGATGGGAAACAATCAGATTAGCCGCCCGGAAACAGCGGTTCTGATACCGATAGAGCTTTTCCCACATCTGGCTTTTATCATCGGATGGAACATCAATCACCAGCTGAATTTTCCGGGTCAGGGTTATCGTAGACTTTTCCATATCAAAGCGGTATTTCAAATCGGTTATGATTTTGCAGATGCTGATAGGCGTACAGAAATTCCCGATGGACTTCCTTTTCCGGCAGTTGCAGTTCCTGTGCAATCACCGCAAAAGAAGATTTCTGTTCAAACCGTCTTTTGACAATCTCCAGCTGCTGACTGCTGAGTTGTTCTGCCTGCTCTTGTTTAAGGGCAGATTTTTCCTCCGGATGCTCAAACGAGGTGACTTTAAGAATTTTCCGAAGCTCATCGATGGCTTTGCTCACCTCCGTGCTGATGCCTGTCACGCTGCTTCCCATCGCTTCTGCGATGGGTTTGTACTGGAAACCATATTCCAGGCAAAGTTCTATCAGGTGTTTCCTTTTGGGATTCAAAACGGGTAATAGCTTTTTGATTTCATCGAATTTGTTTTGATCGGAATCCTGGCTATGTAAATACTCTTTATCTTTCAGAGGATCGTAACCTGCAAGATATTCTTGGTAATTCTCAAAACTGTCCAGAGAAGCCATCAGGCGGGTGAATTTATTTCTTGGCGCAGTCACATACGCGATACAATCCCTTTTCATGACAAACCGTAAAAAGCCGGTAATATGATCAGGCGATTCAATGGTGTCGCGGTGCAGCCACAATTTGAGGAAGGTATCCTGAACAATCGTGTCAACCACAAAATCATCCTTAAGCACCTGCCATCCAACCCAAAAAAGAAGTCTTTTGTAACGCAGATGAATATGTTCCAGAGCGGTCGGATTGCCTTTTTTCAACAGTTCGTACAACTGAAGATTGGTCAACTTCTGGGGCAAAGAGTCTGTTCTTTTCATAAGCAGGATATTTTAGCTAAATTATTGCTGGTAGGAACTGCTTAAATCTTTTTATGAATTCTCTGCACCATTCAAAACATTATCTCACTACATCTTGCCAAAAAAAGTTTATTGAAATCAACTTACAGCATTAGAGGTACTGGTATACCTGTGTACGATAAGTAAGCCCACGTCGCGGTCGTGGGCAAATTTCTCGTACGCATAAAAATTACCAGTTTTCTAATGCGAGATTTTAATCAATTGCTTCAATATTTTAGTTCTGTTGGAATAATTGCATTGTATTATTAGCAAATATAAGAAAGACATTATTGTAATCCAAATGGATTACAATAAAATTATGATTTTTTACAAAATTGCGTTATGGCTGGACTCAACGAGGAAGATATATTGCTAAAAAATAAAATTGCTGATAGAATTAAGTTTCTAAGAGTTAATACTGGTTTATCACAATCTGAATTTGCTAAAAAATTCGAAATCGATAGACAAATATTAAATCGATGGGAAAGTAAAAACAATAAAAGAGGATTGACTATTTATACAATATCAAAATTTTGCGATTTCGTTGGAATTTCTTTAAAAGATTTTTTTGATTTTGACTCGTAAAAGAATGATATTTACTCTTAGCACTGTGTTAACTTATAAATTAATAAAATACTGACTAGCGTAAATGTTTTATTTCTAAATAATATGAGTTTTGTATTAGAATAATGTTTAATCAATTTAATTAATTTATTAAACAAACTTTTTCATATTTGATAATACTAAAATTTGGATGTTTTTGTAATTGTATTAAAATTGGGTCCTATCACTGTTAACTATAATTTATGTAAATTTGATTCTTGTTATCAACAATAAATTATAGAGATTATTTAATAAATATGGCGCAGATTAATAAGGTGGAATCTCAATGGCAAGAAGATTACGTAGTAAATCGAAATATTATAAGAAGAGATGGTGGTGTAAGTAAATCATCAATTAAAATAGATGCAGGAAAATTAAGAAATGATTTAACTGGGTTTCCTTTTGATTATTATTGGTTAAGATCAAAAATAAAATCTGATAAAATTGATAATTCTAAAACACTTAATTTAGTTGACTTATTTTGCGGCACTGGTCCGATGACTTTAGGTGTCAAAGAAGCCTGTAATGCTTTAAATATTGATCTTAATCCAATTTTAGCGATTGATTTTGAAAAAACAAGTGCATTAAATTACGCTTTAAATTATCCAAATTGCAATGTCATTCAAGATGACATATCAAAATTAATTGATGGAAATTTCGGAGAAAAGATTACAGATAAAGAAACGGAAATTATAAATTCTCTACCTGTCGTTGATTTTCTAATCGGAGGCCCTCCATGTCAGGGACACAGTGATTTAAATAATCATACTAGACGTGATGACCCTAAGAATCAACTAATTTTAAAAGTAGTTAGATTTGCAGAATTAACAAACCCTAAATATATAATAATTGAAAATGTACAGGGTATTCGACACGATAAAAACAATGTTTTAGAGAAAGCCAAAAAATATTTAACTAAACTAAATTATTATATAAAAGAGACAGTTTTAGTAGCAAGTAATTTTGGAGTAGCACAAAAACGTAAACGCTATTTCCTGATAGCTACTAAAGAAGAAATTCAAATTGATTTTAATCAATATGAAATTTCTAATCCCAATACATTTGAATGGGCCTGTGATGATTTAGTTGGCTTGAAAAGTGATGACATCTATGATTCTTCTTCTATTCATTCAACTACAAATAAGAAAAGAATTGAATATTTATTTAAACATGATTTGCACGAATTACCAGATAGTGAAAGACCTAAATGTCATCAGAATGGTAATCATAGCTATAACTCAGTTTATGGTAGAATGTATTATAATCAACCTTCTCCCACAATAACCGGAGGGTTTGGCTCCATAGGGCAAGGTAGATTTTGTCATCCTAAAGAAAAACGCTCTATTACACCGCACGAAGCTTGCAGGCTACAGTTTATTCCTGATTTTTTTAAATTTCATCATAGTATATCACGTGTAGCAATGCAGAAGCTCATAGGAAATGCTGTACCCCCTAAGCTAACTTATATCATTTCATTAGAATTATTAAGGTAGATGAAAGTTGCTGGATTATTTGCAGGTATTGGTGGTATTGAATATGGGTTTAGACAAATGCATGATGAATCTTTATTTTTTAGCGAAATTTTGAATGAAGCACAAATTGTATTAGGTGATAAATTTAGTAATTGTGAAATAAATAATGATGTAAGAAATATAGAAGGATTGCACGGTTTTAACGTAATAACAGCTGGATTTCCATGTCAAGATTTAAGTATTGCTGGAAAAAAAAGAGGATTAGGTGGAGCGAATTCTTCACTATTATACGAGATTTTTAGAATTTTATTAGACCCAAGTACTACACAACCTGATTATTTTGTAATTGAAAATGTGAAAAATTTACTTTCCCTTAATAATGGGGAGGTTGTTAGCGCCATAACTAAGTTTTTTTCAGAAATAGGATACAATTGGGCTTATAGAATTGTTGACCCAAGATCCTTCGGTATACCCCACCGCAGACCTAGATTTATCTTTGTAGCATCAAAAGTAATTCATCCAAAATACATATTATTTTCTAATAACGAAGATGCCAATGCAGTAATTGATGATAAAATTAATTTAACTGTATCACCAGATTCTTATGGATTTTATTGGACTGAAGGAAAAATAGGAATTGGTTGGGCACTAAATTCAGTGCCTCCTATTAAAGGAGGTTCATCTATTGGTATTCCTTCTCCACCTGCCATTTGGGACATCAAAAATGATTTTTTTGGAACTCCAACAATAAATGATGCTGAAAGACTTCAAGGTTTTCCGGCTGGATGGACCGAAATAATAGAGACGAATGGATTTAAAAAAAATCACAGGTGGAAATTAATTGGAAATGCGGTAAATACTAAAGTCGCTGAATGGATCGCAAGTCGTATAATGAACCCGGATTTTTCAGAATTACACTCAAATAAATTTAGTCCTTGGAATTCAAAAAGATGGCCAAAAGCAGCATTCAATGAAGATGCTCAAATTTATGAGGTAAAATGTAGCTTTTATCCAAATGGTATAAATTACACTCCCATACTTGATTTTCTTAATGAACCATTAATTCCCTTATCTGAACGTGCAAGTAGAGGTTTTTGTAAAAGAGTCAAAGAAAGTATATTAATAAAGTATCCACAGGATTTTATTATATCTTTAGAAAAATATATTGAAGAAAATTACAGCCATGATTGAAGAACTTAATAAACTTTATGAAGAATTACTAACCTCTTATTCAGGTGGATTAAGCAATACTTCAACAGTTAAATTTGAAGGTATTAAAGAATTATTTAGCTCCAAGCTTGGGATTTCTGTAGATGATATTTACGCTACTGGCGCAGGTACTCGCCCAGGCAATTTGGAAGTTCGTCTATCTCAAGGAGTACAAGCAACTAAACATACTGTTTTAGGATTGGGTTTTATAGTTGATGATAAAAATACTGCAGAGAATCGAGAAAAACTTACGAAAAGTGCTTTTGTTACAATACAGAAATTTCTAGGCCGTGGAAAATCAAAGTATGATAATATTTTAATTTTGATTCAATCCGAGAATTATCTTTATGTAACAGGTATTGTATCAAGTGCGAAAGGAGAAGTAAATAATGAGTTAATTAAAGAATTTAATATTGCTAATGTTCTTTATATTAGTGATGGTTTCGAAAAAATAAGATACCAATTACCACAATTTAATAGAATCTACTTTGGAGCACCTGGAACAGGTAAATCATATGCTATAAGTGAATATTTGATATTAAATAGTATTGATTCATACCATTTTTCAAGAATCACATTTCATCCAGAATATGATTATACGAGTTTTGTTGGTGGGTATAAGCCCATAACTGATGAAGCTGATGATTTTAATGTAAAATATCAATTTGTACCTGAGGTGTTTATTGATATTTATATGAAAGCTTGGATTTCTCCCCTTGAACCTTTTGTATTAATCATAGAAGAAATCAACAGGGGGAATTGTGCCGAGATTTTTGGTGATATTTTTCAATTGCTTGACAGATCGTCGGATTATAATATTGAACCTTCAACTGAACTAAGAAGATTTCTATCGAAACAGGAAATTGCGTTTAAGGAAAAAGATAATAATGATGTATTGTTTTTATTTGAGGGCAAGCTTCAAATGCCTGAGAATTTATCAATATTAGCAACCATGAACACTTCAGACCAATCACTATTCCCAATGGATTCTGCTTTTAAGAGGAGATGGGAATGGGAGTACATCCCAATTTGTTATGAAGCGCAAAATGAAGATGGAAAAAATAATGAGTCTTTCAATTTTGAAATCAGCTTGGGCGATGGTTCAAAATACAGATGGATTGATTTTCTTGCAAAGATTAATAATGATCACATCAAAAATAATTCGGCATTAGGAATGGATAAATGTATAGGAAATTACTTTACTAAACCTGATGAAGATAATAAAATTACACTTAAACCTTTTATTAATAAAGTTATTTTTTATTTATGGAATGATGTATTCAAAGATGAAGATAATAAAGTATTTGAATCAAATGGTTCTTATGAAGATTTCTTCCCAATTTTAACAAATGGTCTGGCTAAAGTAAAAGAACTATTCGAACGAATTAATCTTTTACCTATACCAGCATATCCTATACGAGAAGAGGAAGCCGATTTGGCACAAGTTGCTGAAGATAATCAACCATTAGCCGGGTAGAAAATGTATATTCTGATCGAGGGAGAGAATTACTCCGAAAATCTTTTAAGAGATCTATTTGAAGATCCAAAGTTTTATAGACTCAATGGTCTTAATGGAACAATTACGTCAGTAGGTTATTACCATTCTTTTGAAAAAAACAAATTGGTATTTATGCTTCCAAAAGTGTTTATGAATGACGGGGAAGAAACGGTGTTAGGTATTTCAAAGGATGATTTAGTAAATCTAATAGATAGGGAATCAATAAAACATAAAATCCAATACAATTGGATTAGAAGGATATCTGTATATTTCTACAATAGTTTAATTGAATATCGCAAAAGATATAACGATACTTCAATTGTCCACGAAACAGAGACCTTTGAACTAAACACAAATCTTGGACTTAAAGATTATTCATTCTTAGACATTATATTGAGTTTTGTTAATTTTTATAAGAAAAATAAGCAGCAAATTTTATTTAAACATATTGAATTTACTTCCAATCACGCTAAAAAACCAAAGTGGGAAAAAACAATTAGAAAATCACTTCCAGTTTTTGCAAGTGGTAGAACACCGATATATATTGAAATTTCGAACAAAAAGAAATCGATTAATATAGAAGAGGAACTAATTACCTACTTCTTTAGCATACTGAACCATTTAAACGACCAACACAATCTTAATTTAAGAATTGACAAGTCCTATCAAGTCATAAAAGGAAGTGCTTTTCAACTCCTTTGCGAAACGGGATTATATAAGCTGAGAAAAATTAAATACCGATATTTTAGTGATGTACTAAGGCGTATGTATAGTCTTTGTGAAATGTACTTTTCTCAATATGATTCTAGTAGTATTAAAAGAAAAAGAGAAGATTATATGGCAATCTCCAATTATAATATGGTATTTGAAGATATGGTAGATAAGCTTTTCTCAGATGAACTTAAAAAATATGAGGTAGATGGTATTACGATTGATAAACTGAAAAATAATTCCGATGGTAAAATAATTGACCATATCTATGATTATCAATCTTTAATTGACACCAGTGATATATTTTATATTGGAGATTCTAAATATTATAAATCCAATAACCATGCGGGAAAGGTGTCAAAATATAAGCAGTTTACTTATGCAAAAAATGTGATTCAATTCAATATAGACCTATTAAACCTTAGAGGAGAAGAGTACCTTAAACCTTTAAGATATAGAGATAAATTAACAGAAGGCTATAATATTTCACCAAATTTCTTCATTTATGGTTATATAGATAATGTTAATAATTACGACAATCATTCAACTTTAAAGAAAGGTGAACCAATTACGTCATACCATTTTCCAGATAGATTGTTCGATAGAGACACATTATTTGTTCATCAATACCAAATAAATTTTCTTTTTGTATTAAAATCATATACAACGTTCAATAATTTGGATATTAAGAAATTTAGGAATGAAATAAAAGAAACTTTTAGAAACAATTTCTTAAACTACTTCAATAATGAAGCTGAGTGCAATTTCTCATTCTACAAATGTAATTTAGCTACTAATGATATTCCGAATTTTGTAAATGAGAATTTCAGAGAACTAAATGGTAAATGTTTTTTAACAAATACAAATGAATTAATTATTGCAAAATCAACAGATGGTACCGAATTGAATCATCTATTGCAAAATTTTCAGAAAATCATTAATTTGGTGTAATAAATAAACACACTAATGGTTAAAATTCATATATTAATATTGTAATTGTTTACGAAGATAAGGAGGATTACGGTTTTTGATTTACAGATAAAGAAGATGCTAAACTCCTAAGATTTCATATTAAATCAATACTTGATGATGTGGTTCAGTATTTCGCCTAGAGTTTTATTCCATTTATTTTGCAAAATTACACATAGATTATTTGAAATTTACAAAAAGCAACAGCAGATAAAATTCATTATATAAGCGATATAACAAAATAAACTGGCGCAATCTACTCAATTCTGCATTTTCAATTTTCTATCCTGAACTATACATCAAAGAGATTCTTGATAGCTAATTTAAATCAATTGAATATTGGTGATGTCGAATTTCATTAATGATTTAGCAATGTCGATCCCTATAAGCACTTCGGGACAACTACACCAATATGATTTGTAAAAAAATTCGCTTAAGAGTACAAAAAGCTGTAGTTTGCAAAGATTGGGACATAGTAGTCATCTACGAAGGTTGATCATAAATTTTAAAAAAATCGCTTTTTGTGTCGGAAAAATTCTCCGGTTATATTAAATTATACTAAGGTGGAATAAGAAATGCTCCCACCCTTTCAAGGCTTAGACATCCCTTATTTTTGAATAAGAAAATTTAGTTTATTAATTATATCTAAAAAAAGTAATGAATGAAATAGAACTGAGAGAAGCGCAAATCAAATTTGAAGCAAACATTGTACAAATTGAAAAGAGTAGAAAATCATTACATGAATTTCGAGAAAAATTTATAAACTATTACAGTTTAGAAAAAATTGCACTTATGCCAATGGATTCATATGTGCTAGGAAAGCCTTATTCAAAAATACCTTTCCATTTTTGTTATGCCTTAGAAAGACAGTTAGATGGGCTTGGTAGAATAATTGGTTCAACTGCTGATAAATTTGGATTATATTATGGAAGAACAAAATCTGATTCAACTATAAAATATAGATTTACAAAAAAGTATGGTTCAAATAAAGACATTGCCTTTGATAATATAAAAAATGAAATTATTGAATTAATAAAATATGGTAAAGAAAATAATTTGACAGCTTTAGCAAAAAATAAAATTTCACCTATGTTTAAAGGAAAAATTTTATCAAGTTATTATCCAAAGCATTATCTAAATGTTTTCTCTGACAAGCATTTAGAATATTTTTTAATTCAATTAAATCTGGATAATCCGAAATTGATTAAAGGAAATGCTATTTATAAAAGGGAAGCATTAGCAAGATATAAAGAAAATGACGAGATAATGAAAAGCTGGTCATTAGATCTTTTTTCGCATTTCTTGTATTCTTACTATCCAGGACGTCCAAATGATGATAAAGAGAAAAATAAAAAAAATACAATTCTAGATGATTTCAGAAATCCAGAATTTCCTTCAGATTATAATGCGGAGTGGGAAGATTTAGAAATCATAGATCCTATTATTTTTTCAAAAAAATCTAAAAAAAGAAAAAGCATAACAAATCCTGATTATGAAAAAGAAGCAAGGAAATCAAAAAGGCTTGGTGATAGAGGTGAGAAAATTGCGATTGAAATGGAAAAAAAGCGCCTAGTGGATTTGGGATATCCAGAACTTGCTGAAAATGTTAAACCGTCAGAATTTGATTATTTGGGATATGACATTAAATCCTTTGAAGTAGATGGTTCTGATAGATTCATCGAAGTTAAAGCTTCACAAAGCAAAGTAGGTGCTGCTAATTTTTTTCTTTCTATAAATGAACTTACTACAGCAAAAAAATTATGCAATTATTATATTTATATGGTTTATGATATTATTTCCAAAAATCCTAAAATATGGGTGATAGCAAACCCCTTTAATCCTGAAAATGATAAGGTATTGCTGACAGCTATTTCATATAGGGTAGTTATTAATGCGCAGATAAAGGAAAAAAAATGCCAAGATTTGTAATGCAATAATATTAGTTAGTACTGTATAATTGCACTTAGTACTATTATTGTATTATTTCATTCTTTTTCCAACAACAAAAAATATTGGATCAGAAGAACATACTATTAAACGGATGAAGAAATAAAGAAATAAACAGATTCATCCTATTCCAAAAAAGTTGTTAAATATTGCCTTAGGATAAATCAAGAAATGGAATTTGTAATTTATTTTTTTTTAATTTACGATAACCCACAATTGTTAACAGATTATATTAATTATCTTTAATTACTTTATATAACTGAAAAAATATAAATGCTTATGTTTATCGCGATATGCGCTATAATATAGCGTGTATACATAATTTGTGCATCAGCTTGAATAAAATCGTTAAAAACAAATAACAAAATGATAAAAGAATTAATCACTGATATAGCTTACGATAAAATTAAATTATCTCAAGGTTTAACAAGAGCAAAACTTATTGCAAATGAAATTAAAAATGATATTTTCTCAAAATGGTTAAATAAGGAACTTGAAGGATATGAATATCAAGATGAATATTTACCAAACTATAGAAAAATTTGGAGTCTAATTGAACTTGTTATGGAGATGCCCGGTGGAAGATTTCATACTTTCCCAGTAATAGTACCCGAAGATATGGATGAGAAATTTAAAGAATCCGTAAATAATCATTTTATAATTGAGCCTATTTCAATAGTTGAGGTACAAATTGAAAGCATTGATACACCGAAAGGATATATAAATTTGCCACCACAAATGATTGAAATTTTGGCAGAGCCATTTAAACGACAAGTTGCTTTATACAGAGGGGTAATTCGTAAAGCTCAAAGGGAAATTGGTAAAGTGCACTATCAGAGCGTTATAGAACTAACAAAACAAAAACTCATTGATACTTTAATGCAGTTAAATAATGAATTTCCAAACCTTGAAAATAAATACGAAATGACAGAAGAAAATAAAGATAAAGTTCAGCATATAATCACAAATAATATTTATGGAGACAGTAATCCTTTAAATATTGCTACAGGGAATAATAATGTACAAACTGTTAATATTACTTCATTAAAATCAGAAGATGCAGAAAAATTAAAATCTTATGGAGTTACCGAAGCACAAGTTGAAGAACTTAAAACAATTATTGATACTAAAATAGAGGACAAACCAAAATTTGTAGAAAAAACTATGAAATGGTTAGGTGGTGTGACTTCTTCAGTTGCAGGAAGAGGGCTATATGAAAATATTCCAGCAATAACCGACTTCATACATAAACTTACATTATAAAATCGAACGCACAACAAGTTTTACAACAGTGGGGCGAAACTGCAAAGTTTAACGGTATTTCTTCGATTGAACTTTTCGGCAAAATTGAAGATTTGTGCTTCGATTGCCTCACCCTATCAAAGCCCCGAAACGTTATCAGCAATTAAAATCCCCAACAATGTCTACAAATTTGAACAACAAATTAGTAAAATCAATATTTGAACATGTAAGTATAGAAACCTTTATAAAATACTATGAAGTTTTTGAAAATAATAAAAACATACGAACAAATTCAAAAATTTTTGAAGAATTTGATAAAAATGCAGAAAATTGGGAAAGGAAATCTAGAAGTACAAGAGCAACTAAAGGAAAATCTATTTTTAAGCAAAATCTTGAAATTTCTGCTTTAGATTATATTGTAAACTTTGCGAACGAAAATAGGTTAACACAAGAAACAATCTCAAAAGCCCAAAATTTATTATCAAAATTGACACTTTTCAAAGTTGAGGAAGACAAAAGTTTATTGGAAGACATAAACAATATTGAACAATCGAAATCAATCAATGAAGAAACTAAAACAGCAATGATTGAAATTCGGATTGGACAAAGTAAATATAGAAATGCTTTAATTGAGTATTGGCAAGGTTGTTCAATTACGAATTGTCAAACATTTGAAATTTTGGTTTCATCTCACATAAAATCATACAGAGATTGCGTGAGTTTTGACGAAAAATTTGACACTTACAATGGTTTGCTACTTACGCCAAATTATGACAAACTTTTTTATAAATTGTTAATTTCTTTTAACAAAGAGGGTACTATATTGATTTCTAAAAGTGTAAATAATGAAGATTTGAATCTCCTTGGTATTAAGAGGACTGCATCAATAAGAAAAGATAAGCTAAACGGTAAACATCACTATTATTTGGACCAACACAGAGCAAGGTTTGAAGAAATAGAATCAACAAAAGAATAAAAATGACAGCTGAAAACAAGGCTTTTTCAATAGTGGGGCGAAGGAGCAACGTTCAACGGTAGCTCTTCCGTTGTAATTTTGTAGATTATTGAAGATCTGTGTTTCGAATATGCTAATCTCACTTGATGAATTCAGTATAAATACGGAGTGAGGTAAACACGTAATATTTGTTATTATTGTATTTGTAAATTGATCGCTAATATTTTAGCGCATGTCCATTCTAATTTGATTACCTGTATGCTAAAATTCTTGACAATAATACAGATGAGGAAATTAAAAATGTGAATAAAAATTAAATAGTTTTTTAAGTATGAAAATATTCGACATTTCAATTAAAAATTTCCGAGGTATCAAAACTTTAGAAAAACTCAAAGTGGGAAACATTAACTCTTTCGTTGGAAAAAATGATTCTGGGAAATCTAGTATACTTAAAGCTTTAGATACTTTTTTCAATGAAAAATTTACGCCTCACGATATTTTTAAAGGAATTCTAGAAGGTGAAAAAACAGAAATTATTATTCGATTTGAGCCTGAGGAGACAATTAATGCACTAGCAACCGATGCAAATGGTAAAGTTTGTGTTCGCAAAACATTTTCATATGGTTCTAATGCGAAACTTTCTAAAGAAATTTTTTACAAATGTAATGACATAAATAGTGAAGCCGTTGGAAACTGTTGGGGTGTTAAAGAAAGTGATATAAATAGCTATTTAAGTCATCTAGAACTAGAATTTTCACGTTCAGGTCGAGGCGTAACCAATTTATCTAAAATCGAACAAATCGAACAAAATACGGTTGGCTTAGGACGAATAGAAAAAGAGTATGAAGCTACTGAATATTTAAAAAACCTAAAAAAACAATATGATTTTTTCGAAATGCCGGACTATTCATTGTTTGATGCAGAACAAGATTTGAATGTTGGTTCAACAACTTTCCAAGCTCAATTTAAACCTATCGCCACCCAATCATTACAGGATAATGCTGAGTTAACAAGTCAGATCGAACAAAATGTCCAATCTGATCTTGAAACAGAGTTTGGACTAATCACTAATTTTATGAAACGGAATGTTCCTGAACTTGAAAGAATAAAGCCCCATGTATCATGCAATTGGGGAAATTTGGTGAAGTTTGATTTATCCTTAAAGTTTTCGAATGACGTTTATGAAATTCCAATTTCAAATAAAGGCACGGGATTTAAACGATTACTGATGGTTGCTTACTTCGAATATCTCGCTCAAAAGGCAATAAAAAAATATCAAATATTTGGGATTGAAGAACCGGAAACATTTTTACATCCAGAATTACAGCAAGATTTGTTGGATTCGATAATTTCTTTATCAGAAGATAGTCAATTCTTTCTAACAACACATTCACCTGTTTTCGCAGGTGCAACACAGAGCTCAAACATAGTTGTAGTGAAAAAAGAAAATGAACTTTCAAAATACTATAATTTTGAAAATGAAGGTGACATCCTGGATGTGGTCATTAATGAGCTTGGAATCCGACCTAACTATAATCTTTTGAATGACAATTTCAGAAAAGCTGTTTTTGTTGAAGGTAGCGGAGATGTAAATTTCTGGAAAATAGCATTCGAAAAAATAACTGGAAATTATCCTGAAGATATACTATTTATTCCTTGCGGGGGTGACCAAGTTGAATTCTTTGTGAATGCTGCGTTATGCAGAAAAATAAACAGAAAATTCATGGTCATTCTGGATTCTGATCGAGGAGCGGTTGATTATGCAGCTAAATTGGCTACAAAACAAGAACTAATTGAAAAAGTTACTGAATTAGGAGGTGAATTTGAAATTTTACGTAAACGTGAAATCGAAAACTATTACTCAAAATCCGCTATGCAAAGAGTTATTGGCGATGCATTTATAATTCCTGATGCTTTTGCTATCGAAGATTATACAGATATTAAAGAAATTATCAAAACTCAAATACTAGAACCGAGTGGAGGAGTAAATTTCAAAGCTAAAAATAATTTCGCCGTTTTTACCGAGATGTCTCGCGAAGAATGGATTGCTTCCAGTGTGGTCGTTGGGGAATCAACCGATTTAGAAATGATTATTGAAAAAATACTAGCAGATTAGAACGGCTGTAACAGTAGTTTCACGCAATTGCTGCTTCCGGTGTCAAATGAATCATGTTTTTTTTGGTCGAGCCAAGAATACTCAGTTCCAAATGCCAAAACTGAATTGAAGCCGCAAAATGTTATAATCAGTATTAAAATCTCAAAAAGTGATTACAACACCCACGGATCTAATGATAAATATTTGTAACTAGACTAAAAGTTCCAGTTTGTATTTGATACTATTTTTAGTAAAATATTAATGTCCATTATTCTGAGAAGATCTTTAACATAGTTTTTATTTGTTTTTTTAAATTATTAGTTTGTTAGAATATATTTACAGTTAAAATACTGACATTCATATTTTTTATAAAGTCGGAGCTACATTAGCATTACTTTATAATTATATTTGCGCAATGGGTAAATATAGGTTGTATGTCACTTAATAAATACCTGAATGGCAAGAAAGAAACAAAGAGTTCTTCAACATATAATGGAGGACGAATCATATGAAATTATAAAAAGTCAAATACCAAAACATTGGGTTGTTAGAGAATTTAATAGACCAGACTATGGAATTGACTTAGTTATTGAGCTTTTTGAAAAGATAGATGAAAATGTTTCTGAAACATTAGGAGAGTTTATTTATGTCCAAGTTAAATCTATTAAGAAACTAGAAATAAAACAAGAGACAATTTACGAAGTTGGAAATGTCGCTAAAGGAGTTTGGACTGAAAACAAAAAGTCATATACAATCCTTGAAGTAATTAAATATCCTTTTGACACAAATTCAATATTTACAATTCAATCTCTTGGAAGTAGTGTTCCAGTATTGTTATTTGTTGTTGATATTGAAATAAAGGAAGTATATTTTATATGCTTAAATGACTACATTGATAAAATAATTTTACCAAAAACACCTAATTATGCGGAACAAGAATCATTGACAATTACGATTCCGACTTTAAACAAATTATCAAACCAAAATATTTCCAGCAATGCACTAAAATTTTATGGAAAACGAGCCAAACTACTAGCAGCTTTTTCTAAATTCTCTTTTCAAAAAAATGAAATCAAACATATTTTTGGATATAAAGATTATCCTATTTGGACTTACAGAGACGAGATAGAAAAAGGGAAAATCTATGAACCAAATGATATAAAAACGCAGTTGCTGTATTTTATTTCGCAAATTGAAGGTTTAGATATTTGGGAACACAAAGAATGGTTAGTATTGCCAGAAGCTAAGCGAGAATTGATTATAGTAAAAGAGTTATTGGACAAAGAGGAAAGTGATTTGAGAATTATTAAAGATAAAGTTATTGTGCTTTGGCATCAGTTAACTAACTTAGGAACGATGTATGAAGATCTTTGTCGTGAATGGTTTTTACCCAAAATTAATAGCTTATTGACATCTTATCCAACAATACCAGAAATAATTTTAGAAGAGTAGAAGCGAACGCATAATAGCAGTTTGTTAAAATGGCGGTCTGGGTGCTATGTTCAGGTTCTGTTCTTTAATACAAACCGAACTTCTGTACTTTTGATTTTCCGCCCGAACACAAGGCCATAAACTTTAATAATAGATAAAAGTAAAATCTCTAAAAACGATAGAATAGTACAGATAGGGATATGAAATTTATGTCTGGCCACTTGAACGATTAGAGGTCGGAAATTTCTATAATCATAGACTACACAGATTTCTAAAATCTCTTATCTACCACTGAAACTGCCATATTGTCAAACCTATTAAGTGCCTTATTCATTTGTTATTATTTCTAAAACATTTGTATAGTAGCTAGGGTATATATTTATTGCTTTCATAAATAATTGCTTGTTTCTAGCTATTTGGTACTTCAACGACTTTTGTTCCGTTGGAAAGTCAGAAAATTTTAAGGAAAGATCTATAGCGATAACCCTATCTGCAAATCCTATTTCAAATAATGCAATAGCCAATTCTGTGGGTAAACCATACTTAATTCGCTTTTGTAAAGAGTTTATATTATTAGTTAACAAATCGATTTTCTCTTCATTAGAATTTTCGTTTAGAGAAATCATCTCTACCAAAGCAGCTAAAACCAATGAAGTTTCATATGAAAAAGAACCTTCACATATATCTATCAGAACCTCTTGCTTTAAATTTCTTTTTTGAGAACCTGCTATAACTTTTGTATTTAATAAATTTAACTGTTCATGAATGAGGTTATAGTTTATACCTTCTATCCAAGTTTCTAATAGTAATAAGCTTGAGCTTGCAGGTGTTAATTGTTTTAGCTTGGAGTTATTCTTTTTGTAGATGATTGGCCAAATGACAGAAAGAATTTCCTCACATGTTTCTGATTTAAGTAATGCGTCTAAGTTTTCATCAACCCATTTTTCTATATCTATGATATCTTGAACACCAAATAATGTTCTGCTATATGCTTGTCTCTTTATAGGGTTATCAATTTTCAACTTTACATTGTTTCCTAGGAGTTTGAAAAATTCAATTATCTGTTCCTGCTCCTCTGAGGATGAAATTGCGTAAGCTAATGTTTCCTTTGCCATGCTAGTCAAAGCTTCGTCATTAGTAGCTAAATTATAATTGTCCCATGAAGCCATCAGATAACTTTCAATTGCTGATATGATTTGAATCTTGTATTCAATCTGGAATGATAGACCATTTTTAGTGAAATTTTTATCTGAATGGTTATTAGAAAAATCTTCGGCTAGTTTGGCTACTGTCCTGGGACTATCAAGGTAAGCTTTCACGAATTCCAAAGGACTTACTTTAACACTATAATTCTTATCATCACTTAATAAAGGAGAGAATATTGAAAGCAAAGTGCTGCTACAAGGTTCAGAATTTAAGGGATCAAGTAGTTTTTTAGCTAAATTCCACTTCCAGTTTTGGTACTGATTGTCTTTACTGTCATATAATTCAGGATCTGTAAATATGATACTACCTTCTGTATGAATACCTGATCTTCCAGCTCTACCAAGGAGATTGTGAAAATCTCTTGTTTTAATTTTTTGCCCAGCCTGATAAAAACTAGTTATTAGCAAATATTTAATTGGTAAATTAACTCCTTGCGCTAGTGTTGATGTACATATTATTAGTTTTATTTTACCAACTTGCATTGCATATTCTGTAGCAAGTCTTATCCCTGATGGAGTATGTCCACTATGCGTGAAAACACCCATTTGAGCGGCTTGAACAATACTACTATCAGAACCGAAATGCATAGAAATTAAATAAGTTAGTCTCTCATTTTCTACAGTATCAGAATTTCGTATGGGAGAGGTTACTTCATATTTTCTAGCAACTATATCTACTGCCATTTCATATATAGACTTAACGGTTAGTTTTGAGCCACAAAAAATCGCAACAGCCCCTTTTTCAACCAATCTATTTGCAAGGAATAATGCGATGCTCTTACCATCATTTTTTTCTGGAAACTTCCTTTCATTTCTTTCGCGTCCTCTCAATCCTAAATTCTTCTGCTCAAGAACTCTCGGAACGAAATAGTCTTTCTCCTCTGGATTTGAAGAGCTGACAAATTGAAGCATTCCAAGTTGGGTCCGCCAGCTAGTAAAAGCCGTAGTTCTATATGTAGGTGTGAGATTGTGCCCTTCAATGATTTCTTTATCTTTTGAAATAAGCCAATCACCTATTTTTGATGCGTTACTTAGTACAGCGGAAATCAAAATGACTTGAGATTCACTAGAAATCATTTTCTTTAATGAGGAAAGAAGCAATTCATATGTAACTCCACGAATACCGTTATCAAACTGATGACCTTCATCATAAACTATTAAACCAACTTTTGCTGCAAGTTCAGGCAAACTTCTCAGCATGTACATTAACTTTTCTGGAGTAATAATTAGAATTAAATTATTTGTATCTAAGTCAAAGTCATCTACAGAACTAAAATCATTTTGTAGAGCATCTGAAGGTTCATTAATATTAACGTTCTCTCCTTGAAATGCCTGTTGTAAATCATTTTTTATTTCTGAACAAAGAGCCCGAAAAGGGGCAACAATTACTGCCATTTTGGATCTTCCTGAGATAAAACTACTTCTAATAATTATTTCTGTAGATTTAGTTTTTCCAGCACTTGTTGGCATCTGAATAATTGCAGATTTCCCCTTAAATACATCGTGTTTACCTAACAGTTGTTGAGATGGCCAAAATTCTTTGATGAAGTTAGCTTTAGAAATTATATCTTTCCATAAACTCATATCAATGTTAGTATATCTATTTAGGCTATTCCATGACGAGTTAAAAAGTTGCTTTTTTACTATGGAAATGATAATATCTGAAAATAGAAGTTCACGATCACTTGCATTAAAATATACATCTATCTTGAGTGCTTCAAGGCTTTTAACTACTTCATCATGATTATCTCCTTTTATGTAATAATTGATTAAATACTTAGATATTGATTCAATGTGTTTTTCATAATCGCCAACTGGAATGTTAATGGGTGATGAAATATCATTTTGCAAAACCCACACAAGTAGAATCTCTAGACCATTCATTGTTAGATTTGAAATTGGATTTGAAATTCTTTTGGCTAATACTTTTGCGCTGCCCGGGAAATCCGATAAATAATATGCTGCTGAACCTATTAGAAGGAAATAGTCTGAAAGTTCAGGAGCTAATTTAGAGTCAGTGTAAGCATCAAAAAACTGCGCAGAAAAAAGGATTTTTTCTCTATGTTCTTCAATAAAATCATGGCTTTCTTCAGCAGATGTTATTTGTCCATAATCACCAATAATGCCAACAGTAAGAGATAAAAGTTTTTCTGGATTGCTTGAGATAGAGATGTGATATTCAGTAGGAATGTCGTACTCATACATTTTTGCTTTAGACCTCGTAACACCTAAAAGCAGTTTAGATTTACTTTCAGGCTTCATCAGCAGCTAGATTGTATAGATTATGTACTATAGACATCATTTCTGACCCCTTGACAACTATTAAAAATAATTTATCATTTTTTGGATGAGATTTGGTCGAGCTATCGGTTATAACTACGTTATCATAGATACTTTCGCAAAACAATGCCGCAGCTCCATAGTTTTCAGTATATGGCTTATCAATAGGATTTTGAAATCTAGCTATTTTATTAGATTCTATCTTTTTCCCTTTGTCAAATAGCCTCTGCTTTATAGCATTTAGTGATTCAGCTTTTCTTAATTCATCTTTAATAGAGTCGTCAATTGCATTTTGAAGTCTTGGATTTGCATTTTTACCCGAAAACTGGGTTTTAACTTCCATCATCGTTAGCACATCTTGAATTGATTCAGAATCATCAATTATTTTAAATCCAATCAAATCAGATCCTTTAGTAGATTCATCTCTGATTGTTTTGTTACCATACCGAGTTCTTGGTACCCAATGATTCAATATGAATTCAAGATAATCCGCAATTAAAATTTCTCCAAAATCGCCAGCCCGGATACCGGGACCAAACCCTATCGATTCAGAAGGAAATTTAGTGTTTAATAAATAGTCCCTTCTTGAAAGACCTGTTCCGTCCCTGAAAAAATCAATCTCGGTATCAAAACAATAATGATTTCTGAAATGCTTTGCCCATTTTGACATAATTTCTCCATTAACAATGTCTGGTTTGAATTCAAGCAATGTGACAAGTTTTCCATCATTTGTAGTCAAATGATTTTCTATTTCCGTCAGCCAAATATTATGTTCTGATGTCCAAGGCATTATTTTCTTTTAAAATTATAAGTAACGTCGGTCTGTGAAAAAACCACCGTCAGTATAAATTCAAATATAGTTAAATAAGTTTTAAGATTTCGTATCTTCAAATAATGTTACGTATTAAAGGGATTTCTTGCAATCAGCTAATTTAGAGAAATATTTTTCTTCAAAATCACATAATTGTGTTTTGATAAAAATGTGTAAATTATTTATGTGAAAAAATGAAAATCTATAAAGAATTTAATTATTATATTTTCTGTTTTATGCAACAATTATGTTCTGCCAATAATTCGTAATTATTAAAAAAAGTAATTTAAATGCTATTTCATCCTTAAAAATAGCTAAAAATTGAGGTGTACAGGCGAAATCTATCAATTGTCACCAATGCAGTCGGGAATTTTTAATTGTTTAATTTACAGTATTTTATAGGGTTAGAGGTGTACTAAAATAGTACAAATGTATTTTTAAATTTATGTGTAAAAAATATAAGCGATTGATTTTTAAGTATTTAATGTGACGAGATTCGTGCGGAAAAGTAGAAAAAAAGATGTTGCAGCATCTTAATCGTGTAACACTTTTGTACATCTCGATCTACGTAAACCGCCATCAATAAAGAATTCTGTACATCTGTATCGGGGGAAATAATCGCTATTTTCTTAGCACCATAATATAACTATACAACCCGCATTAATATAGGAAAATCAGAAAGTATTAATTGACATTTTCTGTCATCTTGATACTTATATAAGAAATCCGACATCCATCTGACCGAAAACTTTTTGATTACTAAAAATATTTCGGAAATTTACAGAGCAATATTAACTGATGAATATAGAAAATCAAATAGAAATTTATCAAGCCAATGATGGCTCTACTCAAATCAATGTCCAATTTGAGAAGGATACAGTTTGGCTTACTCAAGCTCAAATGGCAGAACTGTTTGGAAAAGGAAGAACAACTATTACAGAACATATTCAAAATGTGTTTTCGGAAAACGAACTTGTATATGAGGCAACCAGTCGGAAATTCCGACAAGTTCGAAATGAAGGAAACAGAACTATTAAAAGGGAAATTGAGCATTACAATTTAGACGTGATTATTTCAGTTGGTTACAGGGTGAAATCAAAACAAGGAACACAATTCAGTATTTGGGCAAACTCTATTGAGTTCGATTGCGCAAATAGAAAAAGGTTTCGGAGAA
>Ga0308156_1000647_pt1 | contig 61058 bp, 52 predicted proteins | sample PhyAR2_FD_201041 | JGI IMG/M metagenome (GOLD analysis project Ga0308156, IMG submission 201041) | Phyllosphere microbial communities from UC Gill Tract Community Farm, Albany, California, United States - DLSL A.R2 | ecosystem: Host-associated > Plants > Phyllosphere > Unclassified | place: USA... | reverse complement strand
GCCCCGCCCCTGCGCGCCGGCGCCGCTCCGCCGCCGGTCGCCTCGCGAGCGGGCCGGATCGTCACCGCCCGCGGCCCGGAGACGGCCGGTTCCGCCCGCTCGCCGAACGCACACGGCGAGTCCCGCCCGCTCGCGCGTCCACCCGGCACCACCGCTCACCTCCAGCCCGCGCGGCCGCTCGCCCGCCCGCTCGCGCACCCACCCGCCCCGCGCCACCCCGCACCGCCCCGCATCCGCGCCTCCCGGTGCCCGCGTCACTAGTGTCGGGAGCGTGACCAGCGCGCTCCTCACGGACCAGTACGAACTCACCATGGTGGACGCCGCCCTCAAGGACGGCACCGCCGATCGACGCTGCGTGTTCGAGGTGTTCACCCGCCGCCTGCCCGACGGCCGCCGCTACGGCGTCGCCGCGGGCCTCGGTCGCTTCCTCACCGCCCTCACCGACTTCCGGTTCGGCGACGAGGAGATCGGCTTCCTGCGCGAGCGCAACGTCATCGACGAGGGCACCGCACGCTGGCTCGCCGACTACCGGTTCACCGGTGACGTCCGCGCCTACCGCGAGGGCGAGGTCTTCTTCCCGAACTCCCCCGTCCTCCAGATCGAGGGCACCTTCGCCGAGGCGGTCGTCCTCGAGACCCTCGCACTGAGCATCTTCAACGCCGACTCCGCGATCGCCGGGGCCGCGGCCCGCATGGTCTCCGCCGCCGACGGTCGACCGCTCGCTGAGATGGGCTCCCGCCGCACCGGCGAGTGGAACGCCGTCGCCGCCGCCCGCGCCGCGTACATCGCCGGGTTCGGCGCGACGAGCAACCTCGAGGCCGGCCGCACCTGGGGCATCCCGACGATGGGCACCGCCGCGCACGCCTTCACGCTCCTGCACGACTCCGAGGAGGCGGCGTTCCGCTCACAGCTCGACGCCCTCGGCGACGGCACGACCCTGCTCGTCGACACGTACGACATCGAGGCCGCCGTCGAGACGGCGGTCCGGCTGACGAACGGGCGGCTCGGCGCCGTCCGCATCGACAGCGGCGACCTGCCGAGCGTCGTGGCCTCGGTGCGCGCGCAGCTCGACCGTCTCGGCGCGCCCGCGACGAAGATCACCGTCACGAACGACCTCGACGAGTACACGATCGCCGCGCTCCGGGCGGCGCCCGTCGACTCCTACGGCGTCGGCACGAGCGTGGTGTCCGGCTCCGGCCACCCCGCCGCGGGCATGGTCTTCAAGCTCGTCGCGCACCAGACGCCCTCGGGCGACGAGTGGGTGCCCGTCGCGAAGAAGTCCGCCGACAAGGCGTCGACGGGTGGCCGCAAGGAGGCCGGCCGCCGACTCCGCAACGGCGTCGCCACGGCCGAGGTCGTGCTGACCTCCGGCCGCGTCGGCCCGGACGAGCGACCGCTGCTCGTCCCGGTGGTCACGCACGGCGAGGTCGACCCGGCCTTCCTCGGCGTCGCCGGCGTCGAGGCGGCCCGTGCACACCACAAGCGCGCGAAGGCCGAGCTGCCGGCGGACGCGTCACGCATCGGTCGCGGCGACCCGGCGATCCCGACGCTGGTGATCTAGCGCGCCGGACCGCGGGGCGAGGGCCCTACTCGGCCTTCATCTTCTCGTAGATCGCCTTGCAGTCCGGGCACACGGGGAACTTCTCGGGGTCGCGCCCCGGGATCCACTTCTTGCCGCACAGTGCCTTGACGGGCTTGCCCGACAAGGCCGACTGCATGATCTTGTCCTTCTTCACGTAGTGCGAGAAGCGCTCGTGGTCGCCGGGCTCGATGGCCTCTTCCTCGAGGAGCTTCTCGAGCTCGCGGTCCATCACGTCGAGGCCACCGCCGGGTTCCGTCATGCTCATGACCCCAGGGTACGACGGTGCGGCTGACGCCGCGACGGACGGGAGGCGCGTGGCGGGCCCGCCACGCGCCTCCCGTCCGGTGGGTGTCCCCGAGCAGGGCCCGCAGCGCCGGTCAGTTCCGCTGCGCGGCGGCGAGCAGGTCGGGTCCGTGCCGGTCGAACAGCCGACCGCCCACGGCGACGCCCACCACGAGCACGAGCACGCCCACGGCGATCCCGACCCACAGCGTGGTCAGTGCCCACGGCTCCGGCCCCTCGACGGCGGTCAGCACGGCGAGCCAGCCCGCCGGCACCAGGGAGACCAGGATGCCGAGCACCATCGACGTCTGCGCGACCATCGCGGTGGTCCCCGCGGCCTGCGGCTGCTGGAACGGGTGGTCGCCCGGACGGACCGTCGGGTAGGGCAGCAGCACGGAGACGATGCTGGACAGGCCGAGGCCCGCGAGCAGCGCGCCCCCGGCGATCCCGGTCAGCACCGGGAACGCGGTCCAGTCGCCGGAGAGCCGCGCGGACAGCGCAGCGCCGGCGACGACGAGGGGCAGCCCGACGACGAGCACCGGGACGAGCCGGCCGAGCCGGTCGCTCCACCCGGGCGCTCCCGACGCGACGTGCAACCAGACCGCGGTGTTGTCGTACGACACGTCGTTGTGGGGCAGGAAGCCGGCGATCAACGCCATGATCGGCAGCGGGACGAGCGCGGTCCAGTGCCAGGGGACACCGGCGACCCCGAGCGGGAGCACGACGATCGGGACGAACAGGATGACGAGGTACGACATCCGGTAGCGCGGGTCGCGCGCCCAGTACGTCAGGGCACGGGCCGCGACGGCGCCGACCGGCGTCGAGCCGAGTCGGTCGAACCAGCCGAGGCCGCGGTAGCGGCGGGTGGCCGCACGACCGTCGACCGCCTCGAGGGCACGACCGACGAGGGCCCACCAGGCCCATGCGAGCAGCGCGACGACGACGACCGCGACCAGGAGTTCGAGCACGCCCTGGCCGACGCGACCGCTGGCGACGTCCGCCGGCACGGCCCAGGCGGCGCCCCACGGGGTCCACCCCGCGACGTCGGCGACCCGCCGGAGTTCGGCGCTGCTCGGGTCCGCCCAGTCGGCGCGCAGCAGGAGCGAGACGACCGGGAGCCCGAGCACGACGATCACCAGGGCCGCCAGCCACCCGGCGTCCCGCGACCGCTGCGGGCCGATGAAGATCGCACCGACGGCGCAGCCCACGCGGACGAGCAGGGCGCAGGTCGCCACGCCGAGCAGGGCCGCCAGCACGGCGAGCACGGCCGTGCCGCCGCTGCGCGACCACGCGCCGACCTGTCCCGCGGCGACGACGGCGGCCGCGAGCACCGGGACACCGACGAGTCCGGCGACACCGAGCCCGACCGCCAGACGGCGACGGTCGATGCCGTAGACGGCGAACCGGCGCGGGTCGAACTGGTCACGACGACCGACGACGAGCGGCACGACGGTGAACGCCAGGCCCACGAACGTGCCGACGGGCACCGCGACGGATCGCGCGACCTCGACGGGCGCGGAGCGCAGCGCGATGAGCTCACCCGCGACGAACACCGCGGCGAGCAGGCCGAGCAGGCTGCCGAGCACGACGAGCACGGACCGACGGGCACCGCCGCGGACCTCGCCCGCGAGCAGGTCGACCCTCAGTCGGAGAAGCTGTGCAACCATTCCATGCTCTCTGCCACGACGCGGCCGCCCGCGAGTTCGACGAACTTGTCCTCGAGGCTCCGCCGACCGCGGACCTGCGCCATCGTGCCGGAGGCGAGGACCTTGCCGCCGACGATGATCGCGACCGAGTCGCACGTGCGCTGGACGAGTTCCATGGAGTGGCTGGAGAGCACCACGGTGCCCCCGCCGCGCGTGTAGCGGCGCAGGATCTCGGTGATCGTCGCCGCGCTCACCGGGTCGACGGACTCGAACGGCTCGTCGAGCACGAGCACGCGCGGCGAGTGGATGAGCGTCGCGGCGAGGGCGATCTTCTTCGCCATGCCGACCGAGTAGTCGGCGACCTGGCGCCCGAGGGCCTCGCCCAGGCCGAACGCCTCGGCGAGGTCGGCGCTGCGCTTCCGGGCGGTGGCACCGTCGAGACCGCGCAGGGTCGCCGAGTAGTGCAGCAGTTGGCCGCCGGTGAGGCGGTCGAACAGCCGGAGCCGGTCGGGCAGCACGCCCAGGGCGCGCTTCGCCGCGGACGGGTCCGACCAGACGTCGTGGTCGAGCACGGTCACCGTGCCGGCATCGGGCCGGAGCAGCCCGGTGACCATCGAGAGCGTCGTGGTCTTGCCGGCGCCGTTCGGGCCGACGACGCCGAAGATCGATCCCTGGCGGATCTCGAGGTCGACCTCGTCCGCGGCGAGGGTCTGCCCGTACCGCTTGACGAGTCCGCTCGCACGCAGCACGACCGGCTGCTGCGGCTGGGCCGCCTGCGCGGCGGTCGCCGTGGCCGTGGGCTGGCGCTTCGGCGCACGCTTCTTCTTCGCGGTGGCGGCGGGCACCCCCTGGGCGTCCTCCGGTGCCCTCGGTGCGGTCGGCACGGTCTCCGCGGCCGGGGCGGTGGGCGTCGCGCCCGGTCCGGTCGGGCGGGAGGCACGCCCCCGGCCCTTCCCCTTCCGAGGCGTGCGCACGGGGGCCGGAGGCGCCACCGTGTCCCCCGTCGGGGCCGACGTGTCGCCGTCCTGCACGCTCTCCGCGGGGTCGTGCGTCACGGTGGCGGTCGGCTCGTCGGTCATCTCGTCACCATCGGAGGCGTCGCGCGCATCCCCGTCCCCCAAGTCGTCGTCGGCGTCGTCCCCGGAGGGGTCGTCCGCCTCGGTCAGCCAGGCGGCGTCGGACGTCGCGTACACGTCGTCGTCATCAGCTGCAGCCACGGCCCAACCGTACCAACGCGCTCCGGACACCGGAGGACGGCCGCCGACAGGGTCACGAATCGGGCACGAATCGCGCCGGACCGTACCCCGATGCCCGGTCGTTCCGTATCATTCACCAGGACACGACGGAGTGTTCACCACTTGGAAACCTGCTCCCGCGGGGGTTCTCCGACCGATCGTCCCTCGCCGCACGGCGCGGACCACGCGCGTTCACGGCGAACTCGGACGTTGCGCGAGCAGACTCGACGAGGCCCGCCCGTGCCCCACGGGGCGCGCGGGCGGACACCGGAAGGGACCAGCATGACCACGCAGATCGTCATCCTCGCAGCGGGGATGGGCAGCCGCCTCGGGCGCAGCCTGCCGAAGCCGCTCACCGAACTCAGCGACGGCCGCACCATCATGCAGCAGCAGTTCGACAACATCCGCGCCGCGTTCGGTTCGAGCGCCCGCGTCACGATCGTCGTCGGGTACAAGTCCGAGCACATCGTCGAGGCGTTCCCCGAGGCGAACTTCGTCTACAACGAGTCGTACGACTCGACCAACACCTCGAAGAGCCTGCTGCGCGCGCTCAAGGCGACCGGCAAGAGCGGCGTCCTCTGGATGAACGGCGACGTCGTGTTCGACCCGCGCGCCCTCGTGCGTGCCGCCGACATGATGGACCAGGACCGCTCGTTCGTCAGCGTCAACACCGAGAAGGTCTCCGACGAGGAGGTCAAGTACACCGTCGACGCCGACGGGTGCATCCACAAGCTGTCGAAGCAGGTCGTCGGTGGCCTCGGCGAGGCTGTCGGGATCAACTACGTCTCCTCGCGCGACAAGCAGGCGCTCATCCGCCAGCTGGGCCGCGTCGACGACCAGGAGTACTTCGAGGGCGGCATCGAGGCTGCCATCGCCGAGGACGGACTACGCTGGTCGCCGATCGACATCTCCGACCTCTACGCGGTCGAGATCGACTTCGCCGAGGACCTCGAGCGCGCGAACGAGCTGTTCGCCTGAACCCCCGTCAGGGTCCCCTCGGCGACACCGCCCGGAGGGAAGCCGTGACCACAGCGAGTGCGCCGACCGCGCCCGAGACGACCGCATCACCGTCGTCCCGGAGCGCCGGTCGGCGGTACCGTCAGGCCCTCTGGCTCCTGACGGTCCGCGACCTCCGGGTCCGGTACTCGACCTCGGCGCTCGGCTACTTCTGGTCGATCCTCGACCCGCTGGTGATGTCGGCCATCTACTGGTTCGTCTTCACGCAGGTCTTCCACCGCGGTTCGGTGGGCGAAGAGCCGTACATCGTGTTCCTCCTCGCCGCGCTGCTGCCCTGGATGTGGTTCACGGGCGCTGTCTCCGACTCGACGCGGGCCTTCATCAAGGAGAGCAAGCTCATCCGGTCGACGACGATCCCCCGGAGCATCTGGGTGGCACGGGTCACCGCGTCGAAGGGCATCGAGTTCCTGCTGAGCCTGCCGGTGCTCGCCGTGTTCGTGCTCGCGACCGGCGCGACGCTGCACTGGGAGCTCGCGCTGTACCCGCTCGCGATCGTCCTGCAGTGCGCCCTGGTGTACGGCCTCGGGCTGATCGTCGCCCCGCTCGTCGTGTTCTTCCGCGACCTCGAGCGCGCCGTCAAGCTCGTGCTGCGGTTCCTCTTCTACGCCTCGCCCATCATCTACGGCACGCAGGCGCTGCCGGACCGACTGCGCGAGATCGCCGCGTTCAACCCCCTGAGCGGCATCTTCGGCATCTACCGGTCGGCCTTCTTCCCGAACCAGCTCGACTGGTTCGAGGTGGCCGTGTCGGTCGTCGTGACCGCCGTCGTGCTCGGCGTCGGCCTCGTCGTGTTCCGCCGCAGTGAGCACCGCGTGCTGAAGGAGCTGTGATGACCGCCACCGACAGCACCACCACGACGACCGCGGTCGCCCCCGTCATCTCCGTACGGGGTGCGGGCATCCGGTTCAAGCGGAACCGTCGGGCGAGCCGGAGCTTCAAGGACCTGTTCGCCGGCAGCAACCGCCGGAAGCGCGCCGACGAGTTCTGGGCCCTGCGCGACGTCTCCTTCGACGTCCGTCCGGGCGAGGCCATCGGCGTGGTCGGCCGGAACGGCCAGGGCAAGTCGACCCTGCTCAAGCTCGTCGCGCAGGTCATGCTGCCGGACGAGGGGCGCGTGCAGGTGAACGCCGGGGTCGCGCCGCTCATCGAGATCACCGGTGGTTTCGTCGGTGACCTGTCCGTGCGCGACAACGTCTGGCTGACCGCCGGGCTGCACGGGATGTCCCGTGCCGAGATCCGCGATGCGTTCGACGAGATCATCGCGTTCGCCGAGATCGGCGACTTCGTCGACACCCCGTACAAGCACCTGTCGAGCGGCATGAAGGTGCGCATCGCGTTCGCGGTGATCTCGCGGCTCGACGAGCCCGTCATCCTGGTGGACGAGGTCCTCGCGGTGGGCGACAAGGGGTTCCGCGAGAAGTGCTACAAGCGGATCGAGGAGCTGCTGGCCGCCGGTCGGACGCTGTTCTTCGTCTCCCACAGCGACAAGGACCTGCGTCGGTTCTGCGACCGCGGGCTGTACCTGGACAAGGGCCGGCTCCAGCTCGACGACACCATCGAGGCGGCACTCGCCCGGTACGCCGCCGACCACGGCGCCTGACCACCCCTCCTCCACACCGGCACCCGCTCGGCGCCCCTCCACAGGCCCTCGGTCGCAGCGGGCTCCCGACGCCCCCGACGTCGGCCCCTCCCCCTAGCGTGACGCCCATGCACCACCCACCAACGGCATACGCAGTCCCGTTCACCGTCGACCGATCCCAGGCACCTCGTCGCTACGACCTGGTGAACACCGGGTCCGAGCCGCTCCACGCGATCTCGCTCACCCACCTCGGCAGCGGCTACTGCCCACCGCTCGCCGTGAACCAGCTCGACCCCGGACGCTCCCTGTCGATCGCGGTCTTCGGCGCCGACCCCGAGCAGACCGGCATCGTCGTCGTCCGGTGGCGCCGGCCGGACCGCTCGGAGTACCTCTGGCGGATGGCGCTCGTCGGTGACCGCCTCGTCGGACTGGCCTCGTGACGATCGGCACCGCTCGTCGCGGCCCGGTCTCGCGGCCGACCGAGCCGCACCAGCACACGGCACGGGCGGGCCCGCGTCAGCGCGCTCCGCGCTCCCCGCGCGCCGCTGCCACCTCGTGCCACCGGGCGACCAGTCGGTCGACGGCGGCGTGCAGTCGGGCGGTCGCTGCACCGGGCGTGGTGTCGCCGAAGTAGTGCTGCACCCAGTGCCGGAGCTTCGCGAGCTCGTCGGCGTCGGTGGCCGCGGCGTCGACGCGGGCGACGATGTCGGCTGCCTCGCGGGCGTGCAACCAGTTCGCGTCACCGAGGTACCCGCGTTCGTCCACGTCGGCGTCCGCGGCGACCGGGCGGGTCACGATGAGCGGCTTCCCGACGGCCAGACGGTCGTAGATCATCGCGCTGACGTCCGTCACCGCGACGTCCGCGGCGGCGAGCTGCCAGCCGAGCTGGGGCCCGTCGTCGTACACGTGGTGGGCGGCGGGATCAGCCGTGTTGGCTGCCGCGATCCCCGCGACGATCCGTTCGTGGGCGGCGCGGTACGCGGGGTCGAGCACGCCGCTGCGCGGGTGCGGGCGGTAGACGAGCCGGTGCCGGGGCGATGCGAGCAGCCGTTCGGCGAGCGTCACGCCGTGCGTCGCGATCGAGCCGTAGGCGGCCGCGGCACGGTCGCCCTCCCACGTCGGGGCGTAGAGCACGACCGTGCGGTCGTCGGCCGGGTACGGCACGTCGCCCACGAAGTGGTCCGCCTGCGGCCTGCCGATGGCGATCGTCCGCGCGTCGAGGTCGTAGTCCCACAGGGCGTCGGCCAGGCGCGCACGAGCGGCGTCCCCCGCGATCAGGGCGTAGTCGTACGCCTTGAACTGGTTCGTCGTCATGTACATCTTGTCGCTCTCGCCGTGGTTGACGAAGACGTGCCACATGCGCCCGTACCGCATCATCTGGAAGTTGCGGGCGTTCTGGTTGACGTACAGGACCACCTTCGGCGCCTGCTCCTCGACGAACCGTTCGAGGTCGACCACCTGGCGGGCGTACACGACGGGGACCGGCGACTCGTCGAGCAGCGTGTTCATCGTGCCGGGGCTGCGGGAGACGATCGCCACGGGGTGCTCGGCGGCGAGCTCGGCCAGCGGGGCGTACCACTGCCGCACCTGGTACATGTTCACCGGGCCGTCCGCGAAGTACACCGCGACCTCCACCGAACCCGGCGCCAGGACCGGGACGGACGGCAGCCGGCGCAGGAGCTCCCGGCGGCTGCGGCGGGAACGCACCAGTCGCTGGGCGAGGCGGATCGCGGTCCGGATGTCCTTGGTGACGGGCATGGTGGTCCTCAGGCTACGGGTCGAGCAGTCGGTGGGCGCTGTGTCGGCGGGTGCGGGGTCGGAGCGTCGTCGGTCAGACGACCGGCGGTCTGCCGGCCAGGGTCATGCGTCCGACCGTCAGCCAGCCCATCGGCCGGGACGGTCCGCAGTCGGCCGTCCAGCCCTCGCGGATGCCGGCGAACCACGTCGTCAGGCGTGCGGGGTGTCGCCACCACCGCGCGACCTGGATCGCCGCCCATGACCCGACGTACAGCGGACGGAGCACCGCGGGCAGGTTGCGCCGCGCGAGGAACACGCGGTTCCGCGCGTTCAGCCGGATGTACTCGGCGTGCCGGGCCGGGTCGATCGCGGGGTGGTGCGCGACGAGGTCCCCCGCGTACCAGGCCCGACGACCGGCGTCCCAGACGCGCCACGCGAGCTCGATGCCCTCGTGCGCGTAGAAGTACGGGGCACCCCACCCGCCGACGGCACGGTGGACGTCCATCGGCAGCACCACGGCGCCCTCCCACACGGAGAAGACCGGCGACGACTCCGTCGCCTCCCCCTTGCGGATGCGCGGCACCCACCGACGCGGGTTCGCGGCCCCGGTGGGGTCGACGACGCGGGGCTGCACGAGACCGAGCGACGGGTCCTGCTCGAAGAGGGCGACGGCGTCGCGCAGGAAGCTCGGCGACGGGATCGACGCGTCGTCGTCGAGGAAGAACACGTAGTCGCCGTCCACGACCTCGGCACCGGCGTTCCGTCCGGCCGGGATCCCCACGTTCTCCGGGAGCGCGAGCGCGCGGACGCCGTCCGTTAGACCGGTGGGCTCCCACCCGTTGCCGACGCAGACGACGTCGAGTTCGACGTCCTGCTGCGCGAGCACGCTGTCCAGGCCCCGGCGGAGGTCCTCGGGCCGGGTCCCCTGCGACAGGCTGACGACCGCGATGCGCGGACGCTCACGGTGCCGCACGACGCCGCGTCGGGTGGTGCCCGGCGTCACGCCTTGACCCGCTTCGACGAGATGATCGCGACGAAGTGCCCGGCGGTGGCCAGGACGGCGAGCGGCAGCAGGGCGCCCACGAGGATCCGGTCGGCGAGCGGGTGACCGATCACGAGCGCCACCAGCGCGACGACGAACGTCAGGATGGTCAGTTCCACCGAGTGGTACAGGCGGTGGAACGGCAGGAAGCGGGCGGCCTTCCGCAGCGAGGCCAGGCGACGACCCGAGGGCGCGGTGCCGGCGTCGCGACGGTCGACGAGCTTGTCGAGACCGGCGTTCGCGCGGGCGACGTGCACCATGTCGTTGAGCGCCTTGTTGAGCACGATCACCAGGCCGAGCGCGCAGCCGATGGTCGTCCACATCCAGTCGGCGCCGTGGATCGGCCACGTGGCGGCCCGGACACCGAGCGCGACGGGGATGAGCCCCTCGGTCGTGTAGTGCCCGACCTTGTCGAGGAAGACGCCGGCGGGCGAGCGGGTGCCCCGCCACCGGGCGACCTCCCCGTCGCAGCAGTCGACCAGCATCTGCAGCTGCCCGAGCACGAGGGCGAGCAGCGCACCCCAGATGCCGGGGATGAGCAGGGCGGCCGCCACGCTCCACCCGACCAGGATCATCAGGCCGGTCACCTGGTTCGCCGACACCCGGGTCTTCAGGAGCATCCAGGTCAGGTACGGCGAGACGTCGCGCAGGTACAGCGAAGCCGTCCAGTGCTCGGCGTTCGCCCGCGACCGGACCTCGTCGGGCTGGGCGACCGCACGGAGCTCCGCGATCGAGGAGGGCCGGGCACTGCCGCGGCCGCTGGTGTCGTCGGTCAAGGGGTCACCGTCCCGTGTGCGTGGTCAGCTCGGATGTCCGGGTGAGGAACCCGATGATGAAGCCGATGCCCCAGCCGACGTGGATGCACGGCAGCACCACGATCAACCAGAGCATGGTGGGCAGGCCCGAGCGCCGCGCCACGAGGACGGCGCCGAGCACGACGAAGACGATGTAGACCGCGGGGACGACGAATCCGAGCAGCGCCCACGCGACCGGGGACCCGAGCACGGCGCCGACGACCCCGACCAGCCCGGCGACGATGCCGAGCCCCATCGCGGCGACCATCGCCGGCGGCACGAAGTAGCGCAGGCCGTTGTTCGCCGGGAAGCGACGGGCGAGCTCGCCGCGCCAGAGTCCGGTCGCGACGAACTGCCGGACCAGGCGCCGCAGGCTCGGCCGCGGGCGGTACGTCACGACGAGCTCGGGCGTGAACCACACCGTGCCGCCGGTCTGCCGCAGCCGCCGGTTGAGTTCCCAGTCCTGCCCGCGCTTGATGCCCTCGTCGAACAGGCCGACCTCGAACAGGCGCTCGCGCCGGAAGACCCCGAGGTAGGCGGTCTCCGCGGGCCCGGCCTTCCCGCCGACGTGGTGCGGCGTGCCGCCGAGCCCGACGCGGCTGCCGTACGCCAGGGCGACCGCTCGCTCGAACGGCGTCCGGCCCTCGGCGCGCATGATGCCACCGACGTTGTCCGCCCCCGACTCGAGGAGCACCCGGACCGCGATGCGCGTGTAGTCGGCGGGCAGCACGGAGTGCGCGTCGACCCGGATGACGACCGGGTGCACCGACGCGCGGATGGCGACGTTCAGTCCCGCGGGCGTCGAGCCGACCGGGTTCTCGATGGCGCGGACACGGGGGTCGGCAGCGCTCATCTCGGCGACCAGCTCGTTCGTGCCGTCGATCGACGGACCGAGCGCGAGGATGACCTCGAACGGACCGTCGTACTCCTGCTCGAGCAGGCTCCCGACCGCCGCGCGGACCTCGGTGACCTCGTTGAGCACCGGCATCACGTACGAGACCCCCGGCAGGGGCTGTCCGTCTGTCTGCATGCGGTCCTCGGGGTCGGGGCGTGGTGCGCGGGGCGCACCACCAGCGGGCACCGCCCCGCAGAGCAGCACTGAGCCTATCAAGCGGCCGGATCGACCACCTGCGTTGCGGACCCGGCGCACCCGACCGGCACACACGACGGACGGGAGGCACGGTGCCAGCCGGCACCGTGCCTCCCGTCCGTCGCTTCCTGCGTCAGCCCTTGTAGGTGCCGAGCTTCACACTCGTCTCGCGGATCTCCCCGCCGCGCAGGTAGGTGATCGACGTCTTCGCACCGCCCGCGAAGGAGCGGACCTGCGCCGTCAGGTCGGTCGCGTCCGAGACGGTCGCCGACCCGATCTTGGTGACGACGTCGCCCTTCTGCAGGCCGGCACCCGACGCCGCACCACCGGACGAGACCGACTTGATGAGCGCGCCCATCTGTCGGGCGTTCGCGTCCTCGGATGCGTCGCCGACGGTCGCGCCGAGCAGGCCGTGGGTCGCCGAGCCGTTCTCGCGGATCTCGTTCGCCACCCGCTCCACCAGGTTCGAGGGGATCGAGAAGCCCACCCCGATGCTGCCCGACTGGGTGCCGGACGACTGCGTGCTGCCGGCACTCGCGATGGCCACGTTGATGCCGATGAGCCGGCCCTTGGAGTCGAGCAGCGCACCGCCGGAGTTGCCCGGGTTGATCGACGCGTCGGTCTGGATCACGGGCAGCGAGACCGTCGTCTTGGCCGAGGAGCTGCTGCCGTTGTCGCCGTTGCCCCAGAAGTCGAACGGGCCGCCGTTGCCGTTGCCGCCCTCGTTCGGGTCGCCGCCCTCGCTGGGGGCGCTCGAGGTCACCTGGATGCTGCGGTTCAGGGTCGAGACGATGCCGTCGGTGACCGTGTTCGACAGGCCGAGCGGCGCACCGATCGCGACCGCGGTGTCGCCGACGTTGAGGTCGGACGAGTCGGCGAACGAGATCGGCTTCATGTCGGTCGCGTCGATCTTGATGACGGCGAGGTCGACGGTCGGGTCCGTGCCGACGAGCTTCGCCGGGTAGATCTTGCCGTCGGACGTCGTCACGGTGATCGTGCCGTTCCCGCTGTCGCCGTCGAGCGTCACCACGTGCGTGTTCGTGACGATGTAGCCGTCCTTGCTGAAGACGACGCCGGAACCGGTGCCGCCCTCGGTACCGGCCGACACGTTGATCGTGACGACGGAGGGGGTGGCCTGCGCAGCGACCGCCGTGACGACCGTGGCGTTGTTGTAGTCGTTGACCGTGAGGTTGCCGCCGCCCTGCGACGAGCTCGAACCGACCACGGAGCCGCCACCGGACTGGGACGCTCCCGCGGCCCACCCGGCGCCACCGCCGACGAGGCCCGCGAGGACGAGACCGGCGACGATCGGCAGCACGAGCTTGTTGCGACCCTCCCGCGACTTCGTCGTCGAGCCCGTCGAGGCGCCGCCTGCTGCGCCTGCGGCCGCGCCGCCGAAGTAGTGCCCGTTGCGCTGGTTCGAGCCGTCGACGTCGCCGAAGGCGCTCGCGGAGGCCGGGGCCTGCGCGGAGCCGGGGTACGACGCGTTGTGGTTCGTGCCGTACTGGGAGCCGTACGGGGAGTTCGTGCCGTACTGGGAGCCGTCCTGCGCGTACTCGCCGTAGCGCGGCTGGCCGTACTGCCCCTGGGCCTGGCCGTACTGGCTGGTGCCGTACTGGTCCTGCCCGTACCGGCTCTGGCCGTACTGGTCCTGCCCGTACTGGCTCTGCCCGTACTGGTCCTGCCCGTACTGGCCCTGGCCCTGGCCCTGGCCCTGGCCCTGGCCCTGGCCGTACGGGGTCTGCCCGTACTGGTCCTGACCCCGGCTGTACTGGCCCTGGCCCGCGTCCTGTCCGTACCCGGACTGGCCGTACTGCGCGGTGTGCTCGGCTCCGCCGGTCGGCTGCTGGCCGTGGTGGCCGTTGTCCGACCCGTAGGGGCTCGTCTGCTGGGCACTGTCCGATGCGCGTCCGTCGAGCGTCGGGTACGGCGCCGTGTAACGGTCGGTCGGGTGGTCACCCGCGCTGTGGATGACGTCGGTGTGGTCGTGGTCCGCGTGGCGGTCGGTCGGCTCTCCGGAGACGTCCGGCGTCGACGTGCCCTCGCCGGAGGTGTCGCGCGTGGCGTCCTCGGCTGCGGCCCCGTGGTCGGTGTCCTGGGGGCGGTTCTCGTCGCCCTGGCCGTGTGGCGTGGTGTCGGTCATGCTGGACGTGCTCCTTTCAAGCTCGTGCAGTCTTCCGGACCCACCTGTGCGGTGCTCCTGCTGGGGCTGCAAGCGACCTATGGCGATCTTATGCGTCAGCTGTGGACGCCTCCCCGGGTCCGAGCAGGACGCCCGTTAGGTTGGGTGCGACCACGACGTCGACCGCGCACCGAGCGCACCGGAGGCACCCCATGCACCGCACCGGACCCTGGCTCCGAGCCGCCGAGGGCGCCATGCTGCTCGGCCCCGACGGCGTCCCCGCACCGACCGTCTTCGCCGAGATGAGCGCCCTCGCCGCAGCGACCGGTGCGATCAACCTCGGCCAGGGCTTCCCGGACGAGGACGGACCCGCCGCCGTGCTCGACGCCGCGGTCGAGGCGATCCGGCAGGGCGTCAACCAGTACCCGCCGGGGCGCGGTACCCCGGACCTCCGTGCCGCGATCGCCGAGCACCAGGCGCACTGGTACGGGCTCGAGGTCGACCCCGACCGCGAGGTCCTCGTCACCGCGGGCGCCACCGAGGCACTCGCCGCGACCCTGCTCGCGTTCGTCGAGCCCGGGGACGAGGTCGTGACCTTCGAGCCGTTCTACGACGCGTACGGCGCACTGATCCGGCTCGCCGGGGGAACCCACGTCACCGTGCCGCTCACCGCACCGGACTTCCTGCCGGACGAGGACACCCTCCGCGCCGCGTTCTCCGACCGCACCCGCGTGGTGCTCGTGAACACGCCGCACAACCCGACCGGGCGGGTCCTCCCCCGCGAGGTCCTCGCCACCGTCCTCGAACTCGCCGAACGGTACGACGCCCTCGTCGTCACGGACGAGGTGTACGAACACCTGACCTTCGACACCCCGCACGTGCCGATCGCGACGCTCCCGGGAGCAGCCGGACGGACGGTGAGCATCTCGAGCGCCGGCAAGACGTTCAGCACCACGGGCTGGAAGATCGGCTGGCTCACCGCCGCTCCCGATCTCGTCGACGCGATCGTCTCGGTCAAGCAGTACCTGACGTTCGTCAACGGTGCCCCGTTCCAGCCCGCGGTCGCAGTCGGCCTCCGCCTCCCCGACGACGTCTTCCACGGCATCGCGCAGGACCTCGCGGCGAAGCACGACCTGCTCGCCGCCGGACTCCGGTCGGCCGGCTTCGACGTCCTGCGACCGGACGGCGGCTACTTCGTCATCGCGGACACCGCGCCGCTCGGCCACGAGGACGCCCGCGCATTCTGCCTCCGTCTCCCGGAGCTCGCCGGCGTCGTCGGGGTCCCGGTCTCCGCCTTCGTCCGGTCCGAGCACGCGTCGGGCTACCGCTCCCTCGTCCGGTTCGCCTTCTGCAAGAAGCGGAGCGTGCTCACCGAGGCGGCATCGCGCCTCGCAGCGCTCGCGCCCGCGCGCTGAGTCGCTGCGCGCCGAGCGGGCGCTTCCTGCACCCCGCGCCGAGCGGGCGCTTCCTGCACCGCTGACCGCCCGCGGACGACACATCCCGCCCGCTCGCGGAAGCCCGCACCTCCCGCGCCCACCGGCCACGGCGGGCCCGGCGGCCCTGCGGCTGCGGTCGATCCCCCGGCCCGTACCGCCGCGCCTCCGAGCGGGCGAACCCGGCGCCGGTCGGACTCCGGCACCACGCGAACCGCCCGGTCACCGGCGCGGTCGTCCGCCGCCGCACACGAGCGGGCGGAACAGAAGCGGGAACGTCCTTGCCCGAGCCGTTCCCGCCCGCTCGCTGGCCACCGCCGCCCGCTCCCTCCGCCCACACCCGCGAGCGGGCGGAACAGGTACGGGAACGTCCTCGTCCGAGCCGTTTCCGCCCGCCCGCCGGCCCCGCCCTGCGCTCCCTCCGCCCACACTCACGAGCGGGCGGAACAGGTGCACAACCGTCCTCGCCCCAGCCGTTTCCGCCCGCCCGCCGCCCCCTCCGTGCGTTGCCTCCGCCCACACCCACGAACGGGCGGAAGCTGCGCGGAGACCCGCCCGTCCCCGACCGCTTCCGCCCGCTCGTGCCGCTGCCACGAGAGCAGTCGCGGCGACCGGTGCACAGCGTCGCCGAGCGGGCCGAACGTGCACCGGCAACGCCTCCCCGGCGCAGCTTCCGCCCGCTCGCCGCCCAGCGCGCGTCCGCACGGCGCAGGAACGCACGCACGCAGAGCACCGCGGCTCAGGGCGCCCGCACGCCGCACCGGCAGCGCGCCACGGCAGCACACCCGACCGCCCGGACGCGGCCGGCCACCAGGATGCCCGACGACGCCTCAGCCGCGCGGCACCACGTCGAAGCGACGGAGCGCCAGTGACGGGTTCACCGCCCGGACCGCCTCGGTCGTCGCCGTGTCGATCGTCGCGAGCAACGTGCCCGGGGCCGCTCCGGCAGCAGCGACCGCGACCCCCGCGGGGTCGACGACGACCGACCCACCGATCCCGACCGGCCCGGTCTGCCCGACACCGACCACCCACACCGTGTTCTCGATCGCCCTCGCGGTGAGGAGCGTGCGCCAGTGGTGCTCCTTGCCCGGACCCCGGACCCACTCGGCAGGCAGCACCACGACGTCCGCAGCACCGGTCTCCGACGCCGCGAGCCGCCGCGTCACCTCGGGGAACCGCAGGTCGTAACAGGTCTCGAGCCCGATCCGGACCCCGGCGAGCTCGAAGACCGGGAGCTGGTCGACGTCGCCCGACTCGATCCGGTCCGACTCCCGCGACCCGAACGCGTCGTACAGGTGCACCTTCCGGTACGTCGCCGCGATCGTCCCGTCGGGCAGGACGGCCACCAGGGTGTTCCGGAAGCGCCCGGGGACCTCGGCGGTCTCGGCCACGCCGACGACGAGGGCGATGCCCACCGACCGCGCGACCTCCCGCAGGCCGGAGACGAACGGGCCGTCGAGCGGCTCGGCAGCGGCGACGAACCGGTCGTCGATGTCGGGGGCGAACCACGAGGTGTACTCGGGCGTGACGAGCAGGTCGGCGCCTCGGGCTGCGGCGTCCTCGGCGGCGGACCGCACGGTCGCGAGGTTCGCCGTGGCGTCGTCGACGGGGGCGAACTGCGCGGCGGCGATGGTGAGGGTGCCCATCCGGCGAGCGTACCGGGGCCACCGGACACGAAGAAGGCCCCGGTCCGAGTGGACCGGGGCCTTCATGTGACGCTTGGTTGCGGGGGCAGGATTTGAACCTACGACCTCTGGGTTATGAGCCCAGCGAGCTACCGAACTGCTCCACCCCGCGGCACGTTGAATACTCTACACAGACCCGTGGCGGGGCACAAATCGAGTGCCCCGCCACGGCGTGTCAGTTGCCGCTCTCGGCTTCGGTGGCGGCCTGGATCGCTCGCTGCAGGCGCTCGTCCGCCTCGGCAGCGGCGACCAGGTCGTTGTCCGCGTACGCCTGCTGGCGGTCATCGAGCGCGCTCTTGGCGTCGTTCAACGCCTTCTGCAGCGCCTGGTTGTCGGTCCCGCCCGAGGACGCTCCGCCACCGGTCGCCCCACCGCCGGAGGTGCCGGAACCGCCGGTCGAACCGGTGTCCGTCGACCCGGCGTCGGATCCGGCGTCGGACGATCCGGCGCCCGACGACCCGGAACCGCTGCCACCGGCGCCCTGGTCGCCCGCTGCGGCGCCGGAGTCACCGTCGAACAGGCTGTTGAGGGCTTCGTCGAGGGTGTCCTCGAACGCGATCTTGTCGCCGAAGGCGACGAGCACCTTCTGCAGCAGCGGGTAGGAGCCGCTCGAGGTCGACTGCACGTACACGGGCTGCACGTAGAGGAAGCCACCGCCGACGGGCAGGGTCAGCAGGTTGCCCTGCTTCACCGTCGAGTTGCCCCGCTTCAGGATGTTCAGCTCCTGCGACACGGTGGTGTCACCGTTGAACAGGCTCTGCACCTGCGCCGGCCCCGGGATGTTGTCGGTCTTCGGCATGGTCAGGAGCGTGAGCTTGCCGTAGTTCGCGCCCTTCTGGCCCTTGCCGGCACCACCCGCGTCCGAGTCGGCCGCCAGGTACCCGGTCAGCACGTTGCGGTTGTTCGCCCCGGCCGACTGCTGCGGGATGTAGGTCGTGTAGAGCGAGTACGCGGTGTCCTGCCCCGGGACCTTCATCGTCAGGTAGTACGGGTCCTGCAGGTTGCCCTGCGTGGGCGTCGTCCTGGTGCCGAGCGCGTTGGTCGTCGTCTGCTGCGCGGTGTTGTCCGACGACGTGTCCGAGTCGGTCGTGCCCGTGGTCGTCTCCTGCGGCGTGTTCCACGCGTCGTCACCCGAGTAGAACGAGTTCGCGTTGGTCACGTGGTACGTGCCGAGGATGGACCGCTGGACCTTGAACAGGTCCGTCGGGTACCGGACGTGGTCGAGCAGTTCGGCGCTCATCTGCGACACCGGCTTGGTGGACGTGGGGAAGATCTTCTGCCACGTCTTGAGCATCGGGTCCTGGGTGTCCCACGCGTAGAGCGTCACCTTGCCGGTGTACGCGTCGACGGTGGCCTTCACCGAGTTGCGGATGTAGTTCACCTGGTCGGTCCGGAACGCCGACGAGTCGGTGCCGGCGACCGCGTCGGACATGCTCTGGCTCTGCGAGTACGGGTACGCGTCGCTCGTCGTGTAGCCGTCCACGACCCACTGGATGCGGTGGTCGACGACCGCCGGGTAGGCGTCGCCGTCGACCTTGAGGTACGGCGCGACCTTCTCGACGCGCTGGATCGGGTCGCGGTCGTAGAGGATCTGCGAGTCCTTGTTCACCGCGTTCGAGAGGAGGATCTGCTCGGACTGGAACTTCGCGGCGTAGACGAGCCGGTTGAAGAAGTTGCCGATGCTCGGCCCGCCCTCGCCCTGGTAGGTCGTCGTCGCGTTCCCGCCGTCGCCGCTGCTGTCGTCGGACCCGGCCGGGTAGTCGAGCTCGATGTTCTTCGTCCCCTCGGGGCCGCCGACGATCGAGTAGGGCGGCGAGGTCTCGCCGAAGTAGACGCGCTCCTGGTAGTTGCCGAGCTGCCCGTTCGACGGGATGCCGGACTCCAGGAACACCGGCTTGCCGTCGCTCGCGCGCTGGTTGCCGAACGCGGCCGTGACGCCGAAGCCGTGCGTGTAGACGAAGGTGCGGTTGTACTGCGTGTTCGCCTGCGAGCTGAGGCCGTCGAGGTCGATGTCGCGCACCGCGATGACGGTGTCCTCGGTCTTGCCGTCGACGTCGTACCGGTCGACGTCCAGCTCCTTCGGGAACTGGTAGTACTGCCGGTACTGCTGCAGCTGGCTGAACGTGTCGGAGACGATCTTCGGGTCGATCAGGCGGATGTTCGCCGTGGTCTGCGCGTCCTGCGCGAGCGCACCCGAGCTCACCTCGGTCGTGGCGTCGTAGTTCTGCTCCTGGACCCCGCTCACGCCGTAGGCGTCGCGCGTGGCCTTGATGTTCCGCTCGATGAACGCGGACTCGTACGTGCGCTCCGAGGGCTTGACCTGGATGCGCTGGACGATCCAGGGGTAGATGCCGCCGATGACGATCGCCGCGACGAGCAGCAGCCCGGTGCCGACGATCGAGATGCGCCAGCGGCCGATGACCGCCGTGACGATAAAGAGGATCGCGACGATCGCCGCGATCCCCGCCATGATCTCGCGGCCCGGGATGACGGCGTTCACGTCGGTGTACTGCGCACCGGTAATGAGGGGGTTGTCCTTCGTCAACGCGGCGTACTGGTCGAGCCAGAGGCTCACGGCCTGCAGCGCGACGTAGACGGCGGCCGTGACGGCCAGCTGGATGCGGGCCGCGCGCGAGATGCGGACCTCGCGCCCGCCGAAGCGCAGCGCGCCGTACAGGTACGTCGCGGCGAGGGCGGCGATGCCCGCGATGAGCACGACGGCCGACGAGTACGCCACGATCGAGCGCCAGAAGGGCAGCTCGAAGACGTAGAAGCCGATGTCGAGGCCGAACTGCGGGTCCTTCTTGCCGAACGAGGTCCGGTTGAAGTACTCGAGGACCATGCTCCAGCGCCCGGCGGTCGCGAGCCCGGCGAACAGGCCGAGCACGACGGGGATGCCGATCATCACGGCCCGGCGCAGCGGTTCGATGACCTGCTGGTAGCGGTCGAGCTGCGAGTTGAGCTTCGCGTAGACCGGCCGGAACCGGAAGGCGAGCGCGATGCTCACGTAGACCGGGATCGCCATGCCGAGGAACCCGGCGACGAACATCAGAGTGCTCGCGATCCACCGGGTCGTGAGGACCTGCTGGAAGCCGAGCTGCGCGAACCACGCGTAGTCGGTGTACAGGCTGGCGAAGATGAAGAAGCCGATCACCAGTGCGGCCAGCACGATGATCGTGACCACGATCGGGACCCGCGGCGAGCGCCGCCCAGAGGGAGAAGGGCCCGAGGTGGACGAGGTTGTCGTCACTTGATGTGCTCCAGACGTGTCGGACCGGCGGGCCCGGCGCGGCGGGCCGTCAGTGCACCGATCTTATTGGTCCCGACCGACAGCCAAACTGTACGGGGACTCAGGAAGGTGGAACGGGCCTCCAGGCCGGACGGACGGGAGGCGCGTATCGCGACGTGCGCGCACGTCGCGTGACGAGCGGGGCCGCCCCTACGACGTGCAGCGCGCGAGCCCGGCGGTGCTCTTCCCCGACGCGATGGTCTGCAGGTCGCTGACCGCCTGGTCGAGGGTCGCGACCTTGTAGACGTCGAGTCCGTCCGGCACGTGGCCGACGACCTCGTCGCAGTTGTCGGCCGGGGCGAGGAACACGGTGGCGCCGGCGTCCTTCGCGCCGTACAGCTTCTGGCGGATGCCCCCGATCGGACCGACCTGGCCGTCGGCGGTGATCGTCCCCGTGCCCGCGACGTGCTTCCCGCCGTTGAGCCTCCCCGGGGTGAGCTCGTCGATGATCCCGAGGGCGAACATCATGCCCGCGGACGGACCGCCGACGTCCTGGAGCGCGATCGTCACCCGGAACGGGAAGTCGTAGCGCTCGGTGATCCCGACGCCGAGCAGCGCCGTGCCCTGCTCCGCGCGCGGGGTGACCTCGACCCGGCGGCTCGTGCCGTCGCGCTCGACGGTGACCTCCGCCGGGGAGGACGTGCCGTGCTCCGCCACCGCGGCACGGAGCGAGCCCGCGTCGACGTTCGTGGTGAGCTGTTCGCCGTCGAACGCCGTGATGACGTCGCCCTTCCGGATGACGCCGTCGGCGGCCGACCCCTCCTGCACGGAACCGACCTCGAGCCGCGTGGGCAGGTCCTCGCCCTGGTGGATGAGCGCTGCGGCAACCGCCGACTGCTGGGACGACTGCATGTCGGCGGCGTCCCGCTGGTTCACCTGCTCCGTGGTGGTGCCCTCCGGGTAGACCGCGCTGACCGGGATCACGGCCTCGGACCGCGAGAAGAGCGCCCGGATGACGCTCGTCCAGGCCGGGCGGTTCGTCGCGTCGCCCTGGATGCCGACGGTCAGCATGTCGAGCGCGCCGGAGGTCGGGTACGTGCGGGCACCGTCGACCTGGATGAGCTCGACGTCCTTCGCGTCCTTCCCCTGGCCCTGCCGCTGGGTGCCGATCGTGTTGTACACGGGGCCGGGCACCTCGATGAGGTACGGGCTCGGGAGGAAGCTCGCCAGGAGCCCGAGCACCACGGCCCCGATGACGAACGCCCAGCCGACGGTGCGCGAACGGGAGCGGCGGCGGGGCGCGGGGGCGAAGAGGGTCACGGACGTCCTTCCACGGGGTGGGCGCCCGCGCGTGCACGGGCTGTTCGCCCTCGGCGCAGCGGTTCGGGCGACCCCACGGGGGCATCCCAGGCGCGGTCCCGTGAGCAGCGATTAGCGTAGTCGGCATGCCTGATGAACCGCAGCGGGGTCCGGACGACGACTTCCAGGAGATGCTGCGCAAGCTGCTCTCCGGAGAGGGACAGATCGACCCGTCGCAGCTGGCGGGCGCGGCCGGACTGCCGAACGACCCGGCGTTCGTCGCCGACCTCATGAGCCAGCTGCAGCGTGCCGCGCAGTCGGGCGGGGACGGCATCGACTTCTCGGTCGCGTCCGAGCGCGCGACGGCGATCGCCCGCGACGGGGCGCACCCGGTCGACCCGGCGACGTCCCAGGCCGCCGACCAGGCGTTCCAGGTGGCCGCGCTCTGGCTCGACGAGGCCACGAGCGTGCCGGAGCTCACGGCGACCCCGAGCCTGTACACGCGGGAGCAGTGGGCGAAGGCCACGACGCCCGTGTGGGCGCAGATCGCCGAGCCGGTGGCGCTGAGCATCGCGAACGCGCTGACCGAGGCGATCGACCAGCGCGCGCCGGAGCAGCTCAAGGCCATGCTCGGCGACGTCTCGAAGGCGATGCGCGGCGTCGGCGGTGCCCTCTTCGCGATCCAGCTCGGTCAGGTCGTGGGCCAGCTCTCGAAGGAGGTCGTGTCCGGCGGCGACGTCGGTGTCCCGCTCCTCGACGAGCAGGTCGCGGCGCTGCTGCCGCAGAACGTCGCGGAGTTCGCCGAGGGCCTCGACGTGCCCGAGGACGAGGTCCGGATCTACCTGGCGGTCCGCGAGCTCGCGCACGCCCGGCTCTTCCGGTCGGCCAAGTGGCTCCGCCTGCACATCATCTCGTCGATCACCGACTACGCCCGGGGCATCCACATCCCGTTCGACCGGGTCGAGGAACTCGCGTCGGAGATCGACCCCACGAACCAGGAGCAACTCCGCGACGCGCTCGCGTCCGGGGCGCTCATCCCGCCCCGCACGCCCGAGCAGGAGGCGGCGCTCGGCCGTCTCGAGACGATGCTGGCGCTCGTCGAGGGCTGGGTCGACACCGTCACCGCCGCCGCCACCGCGCGCCTGCCGAAGTCCGACGCGATCGCCGAGACGGTCCGGCGACGCCGTGCCGCCGGCGGCCCCGCCGAGTCCGCGTTCGCGACGCTCGTCGGCCTGGAGCTCCGCCCGCGGCGCCTCCGCGAGGCCGCGGTCCTGTGGCAGCGGGTCACCGAGGAGCTCGGCGCCGAGGAGCGCGACGCACTGTGGGCGCACTTCGACGCCGTCCCGACGTCGGAGGACGTGGACGACCCGGACGCCTTCCTGCTGCGGCTCCGGAACCCCGGGCACTCCGCCGAGGACGACGCGTTCGACAAGGCGCTCGAGGACCTGCTCAACGACGCGACCGGCGACCGTCCGCGCGAGGACGAGTCCGGCGGCATCGAAGGGCCCACGGACGGCACCGAGGAGCCCGGGGACGCCCCGCGGTAGTTCTCCACAGATGACGACGGCCGGTCCCCTCGGGGCCGGCCGTTGGGTCACGGTGGGGGCATGGGCATCCGCATCGACCCCACGCTCGAGTTCGTCTGGCGCGACCCGGGGACCGTGCAGCTCGGCGTCGACCCGCCGCGCGCCGTCGTCCCGGTGCCGTCCACGGCCGAGGAACGCTTCCTGTGCGCACTGCGGCGCGAGACCAGCCGCGACGCACTGACCGCACTCGCCGTCACGACCGGCTGCCGACCCGAGGTCGCCGCGCGGATCCTCGGCGACGCCTCCCCCGCCGTCGTCGAGGTCCTGCCCGAGCCCCTCGCCCGGGTCGAGGTGCACGGCACGGGGGCCCTCGCCGACACCGTGGCCGAGCTGCTCTCCGGCGAGGGCGTCACCGTCGCCCGCACGACCGCACCGCGCGGTGGTCCGGTGGTGCTGCCCGATCCGCCGCCGGCGCTCGCGCTCGTCGTGGCCGACCACGTCGTCGACCCGGCGCTCCGGTCCGCCTGGGCCCGACGGGGCACCCCGCACCTCGCCCTCGTCGTCGGTGACGGCCGGGTGCGCCTCGGTCCCGTGCTGGTACCGGGGACGGGTCCGTGCCTGCAGTGCGTCGAGTACGCGCGCGTCGACGAGGACCCGGCGTGGCCCGCCCTCGCAGCGCAGGTCTGGGGCCGACCGGCGGCACCGCTGTCGCCGTGGCGGCTGGCCGCACTCGCCTCGGCGGCGACCCGGATGCTCGTGCAGCGGCTGCCGAGCACGACGCAGGAGCCCGGGACGGACCAGGTCGTGTTCGACCGCGACGACCTGTCGGTCAGCCTGCTGCCGGTGGCTCCGCACCCGCGGTGTGCGTGTCGAGCGCTGCCAGGAACCGGCTCGGGGCCCGGGCACCCCCTCGCGTGGAACCCTGTCGCGACCACGTGACCGTCACGGAGCGGCGCGCGCGGGTCAGCCCGACGTAGAAGAGCCGGCGTTCCTCGTCGACCTCGGTGTCGGTGGAGGCGTGCGAGATCGGCAGCAGCCCCTCGGCGGCGCCGACCACCACGACGTGCGGCCACTCCAGGCCCTTCGACGAGTGCAGCGTGGCGAGCGTGACGGCGTCGAGCTCCGGCTCGTGGTGCGTCGCCGCGCGGTCGACCAGGTCCTGCGTGAACTGCTGCACGGTCGTGCCGGGCGGCGACGCCTCGGCGAGGCCCATGATCGCCTGCAGCGCCTCCCACTGGGCGCGGACGGCTCCCGTGCCCTCGGGCGCCGTCGGCGTCCACCCGCTCAGCTGCAGGACGAGCCCGACCCGTCGGGTGAGCTCGTCGTCCGTCTGACGGACGGCCTCGCCGCGCATGTGGTGCACGGCGAGCTTGACCTCGGGTCGGTCGAAGAAGCGGGTGCCGCCCTGCACGCGGTACGGGATCCCGGCGCGGCCGAGCGCCGACTCGAGCGCGGCGGACTGCGCACCGACGCGGTACAGCACGGCGCAGTCGCCGAACGCGGCCCCGCCGGCGACGAGCTCACCGATCCGCCGCGCCACGGTCTGGGCCTCGTCGCCGTCGTGCACGCACGGCAGCACCTCGGGGAGCGGGCCCGGCTCGGCGGACTGGGCGACCAGGTCGAGCGCTCCCGGCTGCCCGCGCATGAGCGTGTTCGCGGCGTGCACGACCTCGCGCGTGGACCGGTAGTTCCGCTCGAGCCGCAGCACGGAGCCGCGCGGGAACTCCGACCCGAAGCCGAGCAGGTACCGGCTCGAGGCGCCCGCGAACGAGTAGATCGTCTGGCTGGCGTCACCGACGACGCACACGTCGTCGCGGCCGCCGAGCCAGGCGCGGAGCAGGTCGTGCTGGACGGGCGAGACGTCCTGGTACTCGTCGACGACGAAGAACCGGTACTGCTGCCGGACGTACGACGCCACCCGTGGCTCCGACTCGACCATGCCGAGCGTGGCGAGCAGGACGTCCTCGAAGTCGAGCTGCCGCCGGTCGTCCTTGAGCTGCTCGTACGCGCGCATGAGGTCGACCACGCGGCGGGCCGGGGTGTCCCGCGGCATGACGCGGTCGGCGGCGGCGGCCTCGTACTCGTCGTAGGTCAGCATCTGCACCTTGCGCCACTCGACCTCGGCGGCCAGGTCGCGGAGCACCGGGGTGTCGACGTGGATGCCGACGGTGTCCGCGGCGTGCGCGATGACCCGGCCCTTCGACTCGACGATCCGGGGCGCGTGCCCGCCGACGGTGTCCGGCCAGAAGTAGCTCAGCTGCGCCATCGCTGCAGCGTGGAAGGTCCGTGCCTGGACGGTGCCCGCGCCGAGCGCCCGCAACCGCGACCGCAGCTCACCCGCGGCGCGCGCGGTGAAGGTCAGCGCGAGGACGTGGTTCGGCGAGTAGGTGCCCGTCGCCACGCCGTACGCGATGCGGTGCGTGATCGCTCGGGTCTTGCCCGTACCGGCCCCCGCGAGCACGGCGACGGGCCCGAGCAGCGTCCGTGCCACGGTCTGCTGCTCGGCGTCGAGCGCGGCGAGCAGCTCGTCGGGCGACGGCGGCCGCAGCGGTCCCGGTGCGGCGGCGGAACGTGATGCCCCGCCCTGCGGCGGACCGGTCCGGGTGTCGGTCACGGCACGTCCAGCGGTCCGCCGTACCACTCCTCGATGATGGCGCGGGCGATCGACGTCCGGCCGGGCAGCAGCAGGGTGTCACCGGCGCGCTCGCGGACCTCGTCGCGCGAGAACCACCGGACGTCGAGGATCTCGACGCCGTCCGGGCGCGCGGTCGAGGGGTCGCCGTCGACGGCTCGGGCGCGGAACCCGACCATGAGCGACGCGGGGAACGGCCAGGGCTGCGACCCGAGGTACTCGGGCTCCTCGACGCGGACGCCGGACTCCTCCCAGACCTCGCGGCGGACGGCGTCCTCGAGCGACTCCCCCGGCTCGACGAACCCGGCGAGCAGCGAGTAGCGGTCGGCGTCCCACGCCGCGTTGGAGCCGAGCAGGATCCGGTCCTCCGCGTCGGTGACGCCGACGATGATCGCTGCGTCGGTGCGCGGGAAGAGGTCGTGTCCCTCCGGGTCGCGACGGACCCAGCCGCCGCTGACGGCCTCGGACGGCGAACCGGTGCGCGGGGAGAACCCGTGCACGGCGTGCCAGTTCGCCATCGCCACCGCCTCGACCGCGAGCCCCTGGTCGCGAGCGGACAGCTCGGTGCCGAACATCCGGAGGCTCACCCACGCCTCGTCGTCGGGTTCGATCGCCGCCGCGGCCGTCGCGTCGAGCAGCGCGGCGACGAACCGGGTGCCGGCCGGGGCGTCCGGGGCCGCGGCGATCGCGCGGCCGAGGTACAGCGTGACCGCGGTCTCCGGGATCGCCGCGACGTCGACGAAGCGGAGTGCGCCGTCCGGGTCGCGCAGCAGGTCCGCCCCGCGCACCGGCAGCCACCGCGTCCCGGGGTCGTCCCGGAGGACACGCTCGAGGTCGGGCGTGGTCCGGAACTCCGCGTCGCGGTCGAGTTCGTTGCGGGACAGCGGGAGACGGGAGGCGAACTCGACGGTCACGGCAGGGCGCTCCTTGCGGTCAGGACAGGGTCTCCGCGGGACCGGTGTGGACCGTCCCGGGCTTGCACAGGCCAGCGTGGCGTGCGCTCGGGCACCGGACACGGACCTACCCTGAGGGCATGGCCGGATCCCAGTTCACTCTAGCCGCGTTGGCGACGACGGCCGTCCCGGGCATGCTCGTCACCGGCACGCGCACCCTCGGCTCGGTAGCGGCCGGCGACTACGAGTCGGCCGTCCTCCGTGACGCCGACGGTGCCCTGAGCGCCATCCGCCGACCGCGCAACCAGCGGGCCGAGGCCCGCCAGTCGGCCGACCTCGTCGCCATCCGCGCCCTGAGCGCCGGCATCCGCACCCGGCTCCCCTTCGCGGTGGTCGAGTACCGCGGCCAGGCGCCCGTCGGATCGACCCGCGCGATCGTCACCACCTACGTGCCGGGTGCGCACCCGACGCTCCGCGACCTCGCCGAGCGTCCGGAGCTCGCCACCGCCGTCGGCCGCGCCGTCGCCGCCGTGCACCAGCTGCCGACCAGCTTCGTGACCGATGCCGGGCTGCCGTCGCTCACCCCCTTCGAGGTGCTCCGCTCCGCGGTGTCCGTGATGGACCGCGCGGTCGCGACGAAGCTCGTCCCCGCAGCGCTCGTCGAGCGGTGGGAGGGCGCAGCGCGCGACCAGCAGCTGTGGCAGTTCACGCCGACGGTCGTGCACGGCGCCCTCGGCACCGGTGTCGTCCTCGTCGACGGCGACGCGGTCAGCGGTGTCCTCGAGTGGGGCGAGCTCCGGCTCGGCGACCCCGCGAAGGACCTCGCGTGGGTGCTGGCCGGTCAGCGCGAGGCGTTCGACACCGTCCTCAGCGCGTACGAGGCCAACGGCGGCGGCCGCGACCGACAGCTCGCCCAGCGTGCCCGGGTGTACCACGAGCTCGAGACCGCGCAGTGGCTGCTGCACGGCGTGCAGGCGAAGAGCACCGAGGTCGTCGACGACGCCGTCGCGATGATGCACCGGTTGGTCGACGCGGTGCAGACACCGACGGCTGCGCCGCTGCAGTCCGTCTCCCCCGAGACGATGGAGATCGGCGAGGTCGAGCAGCTGCTGTCGTCGACCGAGCGCCGCCACGGCTGACCCTGCCCGGTGACGTCCAGCCGCGCGCGAGCGGGCCGGATCCGTCACACCCGGCGGCCCCGGCCGACGCATCCTGCCCGCTCGGCGTGCTGCACACGACACGTCGTGCCCGCTGACGGACGGGAGGCGCGGGGCGGCCCCGCCACGCGCCTCCCGTCCGCCGGGGTCAGCTGACGGCGTCCTGCCACGCGCGCTCGAGCCCGGCGCGGTCGAGGAGCGCGGCAGGCCGGACCTCGAGGTCGTCAGCGACGAAGTAGAAGACCGCGTCGACCTCGTCGACGGGTCGCCCGGTGAACTCCGCGTACGCCACCCGGTACAGCGCGAGCTGGAGCTGCCGCGCGGCCAGGTCGTCCGCGCCCGACGGCGCCTTGCCCGTCTTCCAGTCGACCACCTCGGCGCGACCGTCGATCTCGTAGACCGCGTCGAGCTTGCAGACGATGCTGTGGCCGAGGAACGGGATGTGGATCTCGCGCTCGACCTCGATGGGTGTCAGGTCGGCCCAGCGTGACCGCGCGAACGTCGCCTGGAAGTCCGCCAGGCGACGGGCGTCGTCGTCCGTGACGGCGGCGTCCGTCGAGGCGTCCACGACCTCGTCGGCGTCGAGGTCGCGTTCCCCGTCCCACAGGTCGAGGGTCTCGAGCGACCCGCCGCTGCGTGCCCGCTGCTCCACCCACTGGTGGAACAGCGTGCCGAGGCGGGTCGCGCGGTAGGGGCGCTCGGGCATCGGTCGCCGGAGCCGTTCGGCGACCACGCCGGGCGTCGCCAGGTAGTCCTTGAAGCCCGAGGCCGGGACCCGGTGCGGGATCGCCACGGCGTGCCGGGCGGACCGGTTCGCCTGCCGTTCGGCGAGCAGCAGGTCGATGTCCGCGGCGAAGCGTCCGGCGGCACCGGGGTTGGCGTTCCGCACCCGTTCGGCCGCGGCGAGCACGCGGGCTCCCCGCTGGCCGAAGGGCACGTGCGGCCACGTCTGGGTCGCGCCGTCTCCGCCGAGCGGGTTCTCCTCGTGCACCGTGGACTCGGGCACCGCGTCGGCGTCGACGATGCCGGCCTCGACCAGGTCGTGCAGGTACCGGCTCGGTGCCGTCGGCTTCACGCCCCCGGCCCAGGAGGAGCCGGAGAGCAGCAGGTCGTGTCGGGCACGGGTGAGCGCGACGTAGGTCAGGCGCCGTTCCTCGTCCTCGTTCCGCGACCGCACCTGCTCCTTGTAGGCGTCGATGGCGTCGACCACGCCCTTCTGGTCCTCGTTGCCGCGCCAGGCCAGACGTGGGAGCTCCTCGGCGTCGCCCCGGAACTCGTACGGCAGGCGGCCGAACCCGAGCCACCCCGACGCACCCTCCTGCGGACGGGCCGGCAGTCCGCCCTCGACGAGCCGCGGCACCGCCACGGCGTCCCACTCCAGGCCCTTCGACCCGTGGATCGTGAGGATCTGGACGGTGCCGGCCTCGGGCTCCTCGGACCGGGGGCCCATGTCGTCGCGGCGGGCGGCGGCGTCGATCCAGCCGAGGAACGCGCCGAGGTCGGCTCGGTCGTCGGTGGTCGCGAAGCCCGCCAGCTCGTCGACGAACGCGTCGATGAAGGCCGAGCTGCCCTGCTCGTGGGCGGCGACCTCGACGTCGAGGCGCATCTCCTGCACGACCAGGGTGACGAAGTCGACGAGGTCCCCGGCCGCGCGCGACCGGAGTGCGGCGAGCTGCTGGCCGAGGGCACGCATCCGCTGCCGCCCGGCGGGGCTGATGCCCGCGAGGGCACCGTGCTCGTCCGGAGCCGTCGCCACGAAGTCGAGCGCGTCGACGATCGACCCCTGCTCCCCCGCCGCGACCGACGCCCGGAAGGCCGCCGTCAGCTCGTCGTCGAGTCGCTGCTGCGTGTGGTCCCGCTTGAACAGCCACCGGGCGAGCTCGTGCAGCGCCGCGACGTCCGCCGCGCCGACGCGCCACCGGGCTCCGGCGAGCAGACGGATCAGGTCGTTGCCCGCCGCGGGGTCGTGCAGCACGCGCAGGCACGCGACCAGGTCGACGATCTCCGGCCGCTGCAGCAGACCACCGGTGCCGAGGACGTGGAAGGGCACGCGCTGGGCGCCGAGTGCGGCGGTGAAGGCCGACAGGTCCTTCCGCGAGCGCAGCAGCAACGCCATCGACCCGTCCGGGGCGGCGGCACGGCGCTCGGCGAACCACCGCGCGACGCCCTCGGCCTCCTCGGGCAGGGTCTCCGGGAACAGCGTCGTCACGGTGCCGCGGTCGGCACCGGGTCGCGGGGCGAGTCGTTCGACCGCGACCTCGGACGCGGCGGACAGCGGCCCGACGACGGCGTTCGCACCGGCGAGCACGTCGACCGGGTTGCGCCAGCTCGTGGACAGGGCGAAGGTCACGGGCGCCTCGTCCCCGTCGCCGAAGTCGCGCGGGAAGCGGGCGAGGTTCGCGGCGCTGGCGCCGCGGAACCCGTAGATGGACTGGTGCGGGTCGCCCACGGCCATCACCGGGTGCCCGCGGAACAGCCGCGCGAGGAACCGGGTCTGCACGACCGAGGTGTCCTGGTACTCGTCGAGCAGCACGACGCGGAACCGGTGGCGCAGGTCGTCCACCACGCGCGGCGCGGACTCGGCGGCGGCGAGCGCCAGGGCGATCTGGTCGGAGAACTCGACGAAGCCGCGGTCGACCTTCTGCCGGCGGAACTCCTCGACCAGGTCGACGAGCGGTTCGAGGGCGCCGATCGCCGCGACCGTGTCGGTGACGGCCTTGTACGGAGCGCCCCTGGAGTTCCCGGGCAGTTCGAGCAGGCTCGCGAAGTCGATCGCGAAGCGGCGCAGGTCGGCGGGGTCGACGAGGTGCTCGGACACCGCCCCGGCCAGGGACACCACCGCCGCGGTGACGGTGTCGACGTCGCGGTCGAGTCCGGCCAACCGGTCGTCCCGCGCGGCGACGACGACCCGGCGGGCCAGCTGCCACGCGGACGGTTCGGTGAGCACCTGCGACTCGCCGTCGCGCCCGACGAGCAGCGCGTTCTCGCGGAAGACCGCGTTCGCGAAGGCGTTGTACGTCGAGACCGTGGGTGCCTCGAAGGCGTCGCCCGCGGCCAGCAGGCCGACGTCCTCGAGGGCGCGGATGCGGTCGTTGATGCGGACCGACAGCTCGCCGGCGGCCTTGCGGGTGAACGTGAGCCCGAGCACCTCGGCAGGCCGGACGAACCCGTTCGCGAGCAGCCAGACGACGCGGGACGCCATGGTCTCGGTCTTCCCGCTGCCGGCTCCGGCGACGACGAGTGCCGGGGCGAGCGGCGACTCGATGACCGCACGCTGCTGGGCGGTCGGGCGCGGGCGGCCGAGGGCGTCGGCGATCGCGTCGGCGTCGTGCCGTGCGGCGGCCGTGTCGGCGGCCGGGTCCGTCACGACGGCGGTGGCGTCCTCGGTCTCGATGTCGGCGTCGGTCGTCACCAGGTCACCTCTCCCACCACGTTGATGCGGCACTCGACCCCGGTGCGGGCCCGGTCGCAGTGGTCGTCGACGTTGGCCACAAAGGTCCGTCCCGCCATCCCCCGCGCGACCGTGTGCAGCCGGTCGCGGTAGGCCTCGCGGGTCTCGTCGTCGAACGCCTGCTGGGTGCGCTCGGAGAACGCACGACCCCCGCGCGGGTTCTGCACGAAGACGAGCCGGGCGTCCGCCATCGGCGACCCCGCGGGCACCCCCTCGACCGCGCCGTCCTCGACCGCGAGCTGGTACGCACCGAGCTGCGGGTGCTCGGGCATGTCGTTCTTCTCGCTCGGCATCCACCGTCCGGTCTTCAGGTCGACGACGCTGACCCGTCCGTCCGGGTCGACCTCGATGCGGTCGATGCTGCCGCGCATCCGGGCGGGCCCGGTCACCAGGGCGAACGAGGTCTCGGCACCGAGCAGTCGACGTCCGGCGGTCGCGAAGGTCCGGAGGTAGTCACTCAGGCCCTCGACCATCCGTCGGGTCCGCGCACGCTCGCGGTCGGCCACCCACGGCGACTCGAAGGTCAGCTCGTCCCAGCGCCCCTCGACGTGCTCCCACAGGGACTCGACGTCGACCGCGGTCGCGTGCTCCATCGCCTCGTGCACGATCGTGCCGATCCCCATGGCCGGGCTCGGGGCCCCACCGCCGAACGTCTGCGCGAACCAGTGCACCGGGCACTCCTCGAAGGTGCCGATGCGCGACGGTGACACCGCGACCGTCGGCGGGACCGGCTCGCCGTCCTCGTGCTCGGGTGCCGGGGGCGCCTCGAGGTCGACGAGGGGGTCGTCCGTCGTCGGCTCGGCCGTGCCGTACCACTCGTCGGGCGACGCCCCGGGGACGTCGGCCTCGGACAGGCGCGCGAGCGCGGAGGCGGCCTCGTGGTCCCCGGAGGTGACGACCCGGCGACGCAGTGAACCGGCGAGGCCGCGCAGGGACAGCGGGTGGACGGTCGGCTGCCGGTCGGGCGGGACGGGGACCAGCCGGACGAACGGCGACGGTGCCTCGTCGTCGTTGGCGACCGTGCCGATGACCACCTGCGTGGTCGCACGCGACACCGCCCGGGCGAACAGCCGCAGCTCGTCGGCGACCACCGCTGCCCGGTCGTCGACCGGTCCGTGGTCGACACCGGCGGCCGCGCGGACCAGGCCGTCCGGGTCGAGCAGGCTGCCGCGCACGCGGGTGTTCGGCCAGACGCCGTCCTGCAGCCCGAGCACGACGACGACGTCGCACTCGAGCCCGATCGTGGCCGACGGCGTCAGCACCCGGACCCGGCCGGCGGTGCGGTCCGGTCCGATGGAGTCCTCCGGCAGGTCGGCGCCGAGCAGGTCGTCGACGAACACCCGTGCCGGGGCGTCCGGCGTGCGCTCCACGAAGCGCTTCGCGGCGGTGAACAGGCCCACGACGGCGTCGAGGTGCCGGTCGGCCTCGGCGGCACCGACACCGCCGGCCGCCGACTGCCCGCCCCACGTCGTCGCCAGGCCGCTGCGCTCCCACAGCCCCCAGAGGATCTCCTCGATGCTGGCGTCGGCTGCGGCGTCGGCCTGCGCGCGCACCAGGCTCCGGGCCAGTCGCGTCGCACGCCGGGCGAACCCGGCGTCGATCGTCGCGAGCCGCTCCGGAGCGCCGAGGGCCTCGACGAGCAGCTCGTCGGCGGTCCTGGTGCCCCCGCCGGCGAGTTCCTCACGCCGCAGGGCCAGGCGGAGCCGCCGCATCGCGAGGGTGTCGAGCCCGCCGAGCGGCCCCGTGGCGAACGCGGTCGCGAGGTCGGCGTCGAGCGGCACGACCCCGAGGGCCACGCCGGCTGCGTCGAGCAGCGCCCGCGCCGCGCCGTCGTCCCGCGCGCGGATCGGTGCGGCGCCGGCCGTGGCGGGGACCTCGGCCACGGACAGCGCACGGACGAGCTCCGGGATCGCCGCACCGCTCCGGGTCACGACGGCCATCCGGTGCCACGGGACCCCGTCGAGCAGGCGGTGTTCGCGGAGCCGCCGCGCGACGGCGACCACGAGGGCGGACCGGCTGGCCGCCTCGAGGTGGAGCACGGCGTCGTTCCTGGCGTCCGTCGCCGACGCGACCGCCGTGCGCTGGCGACCCACCGCCGCGGCACCGATGCGGGCCGTCACCGAAACGACGAGTGCGCGCACCGCTGCGCTGTGCCGGTGCACGGTGCCGAGGACGAGTTCGTCGACGCGGTCGACGCCGAGGCGCACCGCCAGGCGTCCGAGCACGTCCGGCTCGGCACCGCGGAACGCCGAGGCCGCGATGTCCGGGTCGCCGAACGCCACGATCTGGACCCCCGCGCGGGCGAGGGCTGCGAGCAGGGCGACCTCGCCCTCCACGAGCTCCTGCGTGTCGTCGACGACGACGAGCCGGAGCGCCGCGACGCTCGCCGGGACCTCGCCGCGGCGCACCGCAGCGGTCGCGAAGGCCACGAGCTCGGCGGCGTCGAGGCTGGTGCCGCGGAACGCCGTGACGGTGGCGCGGTACTCGTCGACGAAGTCCCCGACGGCGCGCCACTCGGGCCGACCGGCCTCGTCCGCCAGTTCGCGCATGTCGTCCGGCTCGATGCCGGCCGCGACCGCGCGCATCATGACGTCGCGCAGGGCGGTGCGGAACCCGGCGCGCTCCCGCACCACCGCGGTGATCGGGGCGGGCCACTCGGGTCCGGTGCCGTCGGCCTCGTGCCCGTCGACGAGGTCGGCGATGATGCGGTCCTGCTCGCCACCGGTCAGCAGGGTCGGCGGGTCCTGCCCCTGCAGGGCCGCCGCGTGCGCGACGACCTGGAAGGCGAGGGAGTTGACCGTCCGGGCGAGGGCTCCGGGGACGACGCGGTCCGCTGCGGCCGCCAGCCGGTCTCGGAGTGCGGTCGCGGCGGTCCGGGCGGACGTCAGCGCGAGCACGGTTGCGTGCCCGTCGGGTGAGACGGCGTCCGGGCGGGCGAGCCGGTCCGCGACCAGTCGGGCGAGCGTCGTCGTCTTCCCGGTGCCCGGCGCTCCCACGACCGCGGCGTGGCGGCCGTCGGGCAGCGCGAGCACGGCGTCCTGGGTCGGGTCGGCGACGAGGGGACGGGCGACGCCGACGTCCTCGGGGAGGGTCGTCAACGTGGTCCTGGGCACGCGGCAACGGTACCGAGGACGGCCGACAGCCTCCGACGACGCACCGGCGCCCCGCCGGACACCCGGACCCCCGGCAGCCGCGCGGCCACGGGCGGCCACGGGCGGCTACGGGCGTCCACGGGCGGCTGCCGCTCGGCCCGCGCGGCGCGAGCGAGTGCGCCCCGGGCGAACGCTCGATCGGCGCGCGGGACGCTCGGATACGCTGTGCCCGTGGACATCAAGATCGGCATCATCAACAGCCCCCGCGAGATCGCCTTCGAGACCGCCCAGAGCGCCGAGGAGATCGAGCAGGCCGTGTCGCAGGCCCTCGAGTCGGGCGCCCCCCACCTGTCCCTCAAGGACGAGAAGGGCCGTCGGTTCATCGTGCCCGTCGTCGCGCTCGCCTACGTCGAGGTCGGCGCAGAGGAGTCGCGACGCATCGGCTTCGTCGCCTGACGTGGAGCTGCTCTTCGCCGTGATCGGCGGCCTCCTGGCGGGGGCCGTCGCGCACGTCGTGGTGCCGTGGCGCTCGACCAGGGGCGCGCTCCTCGGCCCGGTGGTCGGCGGCGTCGTCGCCGCGGTGGCATGGGAAGCGCTGACCTGGGCCGGCTGGCCCTACGACGGCGGCTGGATCTGGGCCGTCGCCCTGATCGGGGCCGGTGTCGTCGCGGTGGTCACGGAGTGGGTGCTCGGTCCACGCCGCACCGCGGCCGACGAACGCTTCTTCGAGCAGGCACGGGCCTGACCCCGAGCACGCACGGGCCTGATCCCGAGCACGCACGCGCCTGAGACGACCGCGGACGCCGAGCGCCCAGCGCGGACGCCGAGCACGCACGCACGCCACAGCCGGGCGCGCACCGGGCCTCAGGCCGTCAGGCCCAGCGCGTCCATCCGCCGCGTGTGCGCAGCGATCAGTTCCGTCCACACCGGCTCGAGCCGCTCCTGGTCCTCACGGGCGTGGGACGCCAGCGCCGAACGCGCCACGAGCAGGGTGTCCCCGACGAGCCGTCGGCCCCACATCGCGAGCCGCGACCCGACGCGCGGGTCCTGCTCGATGTGCGCCGCGAGCTCGTCGACGACCGCGCGTTCCTCCCGCGCGTCGAAGACCGTGCGCAGTCGCTGCCGCACGTCGGACGGCAGCGACCGGAGCAGGTTGCCGAACAGGTCGTTCAGGATGCCGGCGGTCACGTAGCCGGTGAGCATCGACTCGTACCAGTCGGCGCCGCTCGTGCGCGCGAGGAACCGGTCGATCGCCTCGCGGTGCGGCTCCATCAGCTCGGCGGGTTCTCCCCCGTGCCGTTCGATCTCGGCCACGAGGGTGCGGTGCCGCTCGAGCGCGGTCGTGGCGAGCACACCCGTGACGAGTCGACCCGACATCGTCGGCGCGGTGACGCCGGCGCGGCCCATGGTCTCGTAGAGCGAGAGCTGCAGGTAGGCCGCCTGCCCCAGGTACACGTCGAGCTCGGGACTGACGTCGTCGAGCTGCAGACGCTCCACGGAGGCGTTCCGCGGGTTCCGCGACGCCAGCCACGCGGCGGCGAGCTGCGCCGCGCGCTTCCGGTTCCACCACGACACCACGCGACAAGCATAGGGGCCGCGGGCACCGCTCCCGGCCCGTGGGGCGCTCCTGCGGCCACCGTCGGTAGACTGGCGTCGACTTCCACCAGGACTAAGGTGCTTCTTTGACTTTCGCAGACCTCAACATCGAGCAGGACATCGTCGACGCGCTCGCGACGAAGGGCATCACCGAGCCCTTCCCGATCCAGCAGCAGACGATCCCGCTCGCCCTCACCGGCCAGGACATCATCGGCCAGGCCAAGACGGGTACCGGCAAGACCTTCGGCTTCGGCCTCCCCCTCATCCAGCGCCTCGGCGCCGACCCGGGACCGGGCGTCAAGGCGCTCGTCGTCGTCCCGACCCGCGAGCTCGCCGTGCAGGTCTCCGAGGACCTCGAGTCCGCGATGACGAACCGCCCGACGAAGCTCGTCTCGATCTACGGCGGCAAGGCGTACGAGGGCCAGGTCGAGCAGCTCAAGGCCGGTGCCCAGATCGTCGTCGGCACGCCGGGTCGCCTCATCGACCTGCACCGCCAGCGGCTCCTCGACCTCTCGCACGTGCAGGAGATCGTCCTCGACGAGGCCGACCGCATGCTCGACCTCGGCTTCCTCTCGGACATCGAGCGCATCTTCCAGGCCGTCCCCGCGGTCCGCCACACGATGCTGTTCTCCGCGACGATGCCGGCGCCGATCGTGGCGCTCGCCCGCCGCTTCATGACGCGCCCGGTGCACATCCGCGCCACGGACCCCGACGAGGGTCTGATGCAGGCGAACATCAAGCACGTCATCTACCGCGCGCACTCGCTCGACAAGGACGAGGTCATCGCCCGCATCCTGCAGGCCGAGGGTCGCGGCAAGACCGTGATCTTCACGCGCACCAAGCGCGCGGCCGCCCGCATCGTCGAGGAGCTGAAGGACCGCGGCTTCAACGCCGCAGCCGTGCACGGCGACCTCAACCAGGAGCAGCGCGAGCGCGCCATGGCCGCCTTCAAGGCGGGCAAGCGCGACGTGCTCATCGCCACGGACGTCGCCGCCCGCGGCATCGACGTCGACGACGTCACGCACGTCATCAACCACACGATCCCGGACGACCCGGACACGTACCTGCACCGCGCGGGCCGCACCGGCCGCGCCGGCAAGACCGGCATCGCGGTCACGTTCGTGGACTGGGACGACCTGCACAAGTGGACGCTGATCGACAAGGCGCTCGAGTTCGGCATCCCCGAGCCCGTCGAGACGTACTCATCGTCGCCGCACCTGTTCGCCGACCTCGACATCCCCGCGGGGACGAAGGGCCGTCTCCCCGGCGCGTCCGCGCACGCGGCCGAGGCGGGTTCCTCCGCCGGCCGCAGCGGTGACCGCCGCAGCTCCGAGCGCAGCGGTGACCGACAGGGCAACGACCGCCAGGGCGGTGAGCGCGGCAGTTCGCGTCCGCGGTCGCGCACCCGGTCGGGAGGCTCCACCGACACCACCACGTCGGCTCCGGCCACCGGGTCCACGGGTCCCGACGCCGCGCAGCCGGACGGCGACGGCACCACCACCGACGGGGCCGCCAAGCGTCGCCGTCGCCGCCGTCGTCGCGGCGGCAGCGGCTCCGCCGAGGCGACCGCCTCGGCACCGCAGACCGCGGGCGAGGGCGAGTAGCCCCTCCCGTCCGCGAGGCCCCGTCGCTCACGCGACGGGGCCTTCGTCGTGTCAACGCGGGGATCGGAACCGGGGCCCCGGGTCAGGCCAGGGGGGAGCCCGCGCCGTGCACGGGCGCGCTGCCCGTCGCCTGCTCGACGATCGCGTCGAAGGACCGGCGGGCGGTCCGGTGCTCCCCGAAGCGGTTCGGCTTGCCGGTGCCGTGGTAGTCGCTCGACCCGGTGACGAACAGGTCGTAGCGCCGCGCCCAGTCGAGCAGCGTGCGCTTGCCGTGGGCGAGGTTCTCGCGGTGGTCGACCTCGAGGCCGCCCAGGCCGGCGTCGACGAGCTCGCGGAGCGCCGGCTCGTCGATGACGATCCCGCGCGAGGACGCCGCCGGGTGCGCGATCACCGGCACGCCGCCGGCCGCGCGGATCAGCTCGACCCCACGCAGCGGCGTCGGGGCGTCGTGCGGTTCGTAGTAGCCGGACGCCGGGTGCAGGATGCCCCGGAAGGCCGCGCTGCGGTCGGGCTCCAGCCCGCGGGCGACGAGCGCGTCGGCGATGTGCGGCCGTCCGATGGTCGCCCCGTCGCTGGACTGCGCGATGACGTCGTCCCAGGTGATCGGGTGGTCGCGGCCGATGCGCTCCACCATCCGGCGGGCACGCGCGAAGCGTCCGTCGCGGATGCGGCTCGTCTCCTCGACGAGTCCCGGGTCCTGCGGGTCGACGAGGTAGCCGAGCACGTGCACGCTCCGGTACCCGACACGGGTGCTCAGCTCGAGTCCGGGCACCAGGGTCATCGGGCGGTCGCGGACCGCGGCGATCGCCTCGTCCCAGCCCGCCGTGGTGTCGTGGTCCGTCAGGGCGACGCCGTCGAGGCCGGCAGCGGCAGCCGCCGCGACGAGCTCGGCGGGGCGCTCGGTGCCGTCGGACACGCTCGAGTGGGCGTGCAGGTCGATGAACGGATCAGGCACGTGTCCATGCTACCGACAGGTGAACAGCCGCTCAGGCCGGGTGGTCAGCTCGGTGCGATGATGGGTGACATGGCCGACAGCACCCCTCGCGCGACGAGCAACCGTTCCACCACCCCCGGGTCCTCGACCTTCAAGGACCACATCCGGTCCCGGTGGGCGGACCGCGACCGGCCGCTCCCGGAGCCCCGCGAGCAGGCCGCCTTCGCCGCAGCACGCCGCGCCCGGATCTCGGAGCTGCACCCCGGCCGGACGATCGTGGTGCCCGCCGGCCAGGCCAAGGTGCGGTCGAACGACTGCGACCACCCGTTCCGCCCGCACTCGACCTTCGCGCACCTCACCGGGTGGGGCACCGACACGGTCGTCGGGTCCGTCCTCGTGATGACGCCGAACGGCACCGGTCACGACGCCACCCTGTACTTCCGGGCCACCGCGGGCCGCGACTCCGAGGAGTTCTACGCGAACCCGGAGATCGGTGAGTTCTGGGTCGGCCCGCGGCCGTCCCTCGACGAGGTCGCCGCCGACCTCGGCATCGCGACCGCCGACCTCGGGTCCTTCGCCGACGTCGCCGACGGGCTGGACGAGTCGGTCCTGGTCGTGCGCGACGCCGACACCGACCTCACCCGCGCGCTCGACACCCGCCTCGGCACCGCGGTCGGGGGCACCACGGGGTCCGACGGGGAGCCCGCGACGGACGACGTGCTCTCCCGCGACCTGTCGGAGCTCCGGCTCGTCAAGGACGCCTACGAGGTCCACGAGCTGCGCAAGGCGGTCGAGGCGACGGGGTCCGGCTTCGACGACGTCATCGCCGACTTCGACGCGGTGCTCGCGCACCCCCGGGGCGAGCGCATCGTCGAGGGCACCTTCAACCGCCGTGCCCGCGCCGACGGCAACACGGTCGGGTACGACACGATCGCGGCGTCGGGCCACCACGCCTGCATCCTGCACTGGACCCGCAACGACGGCGCCGTGCAGCCGGGCGACCTCATCCTCATCGACGCCGGCGTCGAGGTGGACTCCTTCTACACGGCCGACATCACCCGCACCCTGCCGGTCAGTGGCACCTTCACCGACGTGCAGCGCATGGTCTACGAGGCCGTGCTCGAGGCCGCCGACGCCGCGTTCGCGATCGTGCGGCCCGGCATCACCTTCCGCGAGGTGCACGCCACCGCGATGGAGGTCATCGCCCGGAAGACCGCCGAGTGGGGCTTCCTGCCCGGGACCGCGGAGGAGTCGCTCCAGCCGGACAACCAGTTCCACCGCCGCTACATGGTGCACGGTACGAGCCACCACCTCGGACTCGACGTGCACGACTGCGCGAAGGCCCGCCGCGAGATGTACATCGACGGCGTCGTGCAGGCCGGCATGGTGTTCACCATCGAGCCCGGCCTGTACTTCCAGCAGGACGACCTGACCGTGCCCGAGGAGTTCCGCGGCATCGGTGTCCGGATCGAGGACGACGTCCTGGTGACCGAGGACGGCGCCGAGAACCTGTCGGTGGGCATCCCCCGGACCCCCTCGGAAGTGGAGGGGTGGATCGCCCGCTCGGGCCGCTAGCCTGAGCGGGTGACGACGACGCCCGAGCCCTCCCCCCGCACGCAGCCCGACGCGCCGCGTGCGCTGTCCATCGACGTCGAGCACTTCGACTCACCGGACGCGCAGCGGCTCCGGGCGGCGCAGCGACTGGAGATCGACCGGGCGTACGGCGGCGACACCGAGCCCGGCGAGAAGCCCACGGCCGAGTCGATCGCCGTGTTCTTCCTGGCGCGCGACGAGGACGGCACCCCGCTCGGCTGCGGCGGACTGCGGCTCGTGCAGGACGGCATCGCCGAGGTGAAGCGGATGTACGTCCGGCCCGAGTCCCGCGGAGCCGGGGTGTCGACCGGGATCCTCCGTCGCCTCGAGGAGGCCGCGATCGACCTCGGCTCCCCCGCGCTCGTCCTCGAGACCGGTGACCAGCAGCAGCGTTCGATCGGCTTCTACGAGCGCGAGGGCTTCACCCGCATCGCCAACTTCGGCCCCTACGTCGGCGCGGCCCGCTCGATCTGCTTCTCGAAGGTCCTGTAACCGGAGGCGTCCCGCACGCCACGACGCCCGCGCCGACTCGTCGTCGGTCGCGGGCGTCGTGGCGTCCCGAGCGTGCGGCCCCGGGTCGGGCAACCTGCGGTCAGGCGGCCCCGGGGTCAGGCGCGGTCGTCGTCGCGTCGCTGCTCGGGAGCCGGCTCGCGACGGTCGTCCTCGCGACGGTCGCCCGCACGCTGGTCGCCCTCGCGCCGGTCTGCCTCGGAGCGCTCGTCCCGCGACCCCGCGACCCGTTCGCCGTACTGCGGGGGCTGGTCCGGGCGCGACTGCGGCACACGCGGGTCGGCCGTGGGAGCGGGCTGCTGCGTGGTCTGCGGCGTCTCGCCGTAGCGGGGGCCGTCGTTCGTGCCGTACCGGGGAGCGCCGTCGGACCCGGGGCGGGCCCCGCTGTCCGCGCCGTACCGCGGGCCGTCGTTCGTGCCGTAGCGCGGACGGCCGTCGGCGCCCGTGCCCTGGGAGCCGCCTGCGGGGCGGGACGCGTCCGCCTGCGTTCCGGGGGCCGACGTGCCGGGCTGCTGCGGGCCTCCCGGCTGGTGCGGGGTGGCGTGTCCGCCGTAGGGCGATCCCTGCTGCGGCCCGGGACGCCAGGGCTGCTGGCCATGAAAGGGCCGCGACTGCGTGCCCGGAGCGCCCGGCTGCGGGGCGTCGTTCCAGTGCGTCGACGGGGTGGCGCCGTGCTGGCCGAGGATCTGCTGCGCCTGCCCGGTCAACTGCGGGTCGACGACGATCTGGTAGTTCGTGGCGAGCACCTGGTGCACGCTCGTGAAGTCGCGCTGACGCTTCGTGATGGCGAACGAGACGATGCCGTAGAGCATGCCGAACGCGGCACCGATGATCGCGGCCGCCAGGATCAGGCCACCCGCACTCGGCGAGAAGAGCGTCAGGACGATGCCGAAGAAGATGCCAAGCCAGAGACCGGACAGGGCGCCGGCGATGGCCGCGCGACCGTAGGTCATCTTGCCGGTGACCCGCTCGACGGTCTTGAGGTCGTTGCCGACGATCGCGATCTTCGCGACGGGGAAGTCCGCCTCGGCCAGCTTCGCGACGACGCGCTGCGCGTCGGGGTAACTGTCGTAGGTGCCGAGGACGTCCCCACGCGGCAGCGTCGGGAAGGCCTGGGCGGTGCGTCCGGCGAACGGGCTCTGATTGCTCACCCAGTCATCATCCACCGGGCACCTTGCGATCGCACGTGCGCCTCCCGGGAAGCTCCGGGGCGCCCGTCGACCCGGTCGCCGCCCGGGGCCCGCGACGCCGCACCCGGCCGGACCGCGCCCGGCGTCCGTGCCGAGCGGCACCGACTACGCTGGACGGGTGAGCGCCACGAAGGTCTTCGTCGCCCGCCTCGCCGGGTGCTCCGTCTTCGACCCCGCGGGCGACCGCGTCGGCCGCGTCCGGGACGTCCTGGTGGTGTACCGCCGGGTCGACCCCCCACGCGTCGTCGGACTCATCGTCGAGGTGCCCGGCAAGCGCCGCATCTTCGTGAGCGTCGGACGCGTCACGTCGATCGGCGCGGGCCAGGTCATCACCACCGGGCTCGTGAACATGCGCCGCTTCGAGCAGCGCGGTGGCGAGGTCCGCGTCATCGCCGAGATGCTCGGCCGCAAGGTCCTCCTCACGCGCGACCGCATCCGCGCCACCATCGAGGACGTCGCGATCGAGGACCGCGGCCAGGGCGACTGGGAGGTGTCGCAGCTCTTCCTCCGGAAGCCGAAGACGACCCCGTCGCCGTTCGGCAAGGGCCCGACCACCTTCGCCACCTGGAACGAGGTGACCGAGGACGAGCTCCCCGGCGAGGCGCAGTCCGCCGAGCACGTCATCGCGGCGTACTCCGACCTGGTGGCCGCCGACCTCGCGAGCACCCTGCTCGACCTGCCCGAGGAGCGTCGCTTCGAGGTGGCCGAGGAGCTCCCGGACGACCGCCTCGCCGACGTGCTCGAGGAGATGCCCGACCAGGAGCGCATCGAGATCCTCACCCGGCTCGAGGACGCCCGTGCCGCGGACGTGCTCGACCAGATGCAGCCCGACGACGCCGCCGACGTGCTCGCGCAGTTCCCCGACGACCGGAGCGAGGCCCTGCTGCAGCTCATGGAGCCGGAGGAGGCGCAGGACGTCCGCATGCTCCTGGAGTACGAGCCGGACACCGCCGGTGGGCTCATGACCACCGAACCGGTGATCGTCTCCGCCGACGCCACGGTGGCCGAGGGCCTCGCGCTCATCCGACGGCACGAGCTCGCCCCGGCGCTCGGCGCGAGCGTGTGCGTCACCCTGCCGCCGTACGAGCCGCCGACCGGACGGTTCCTCGGGCTCGTGCACTTCCAGCGCATGCTCCGCTACCCGCCGAACGAACGCCTCGGCACGCTCATCGACCAGCAGACCGAACCGGTCCGGGTCGACGCGAGCGCCGCCGAGGTCACCCGGGTCATGGCGACCTACAACCTCGTGTCCGTCCCCGTGGTCGACGACGCCCACCGCCTGGTCGGGGTGGTGACGATCGACGATGTCCTCGACCACGTCCTGCCCGACGACTGGCGAAGTCAGGGCGAGGGGGAAGCCCCCTCGCGACTCCGCCAACGCCCGCGCAAGACGCCCGTGACGACGGGAAGGAGGACCACCCGTGGCCCGAACGGATGACGACCGCCAGGAGCGACTCGACTCGCCGAAGGGCATGCGTACGCGCGTGCTGCCGACCCGACGCCGTGGTCGCGGTGACACCTTCGGTCGCGCGACCGAGGGCATCGCGCGCGGCATGGGAACGCCCTGGTTCCTGGTCGGCCTGACGCTCTTCTGCGTGCTCTGGATGGGCTACAACACCCTGGCCCCGAAGCCGCTGCAGTTCGACTCCGCCGCGATCGGCTTCACCGCGCTGACCCTCGTGCTCTCCCTGCAGGCGTCGTACGCGGCGCCGCTGATCCTGCTCGCGCAGAACCGGCAGGACGACCGCGACCGGGTGCAGTTCGAGCAGGACCGGCAGCGTGCCGAGCGGAACCTCGCAGACACCGAGTACCTGGCGCGCGAGGTCGTCGCCCTCCGCCTGGCCATGCGGGACATGGCGTCGAAGGACTTCATCCGCGCCGAGCTCCGCTCGCTGCTCGAGGAGCTCGACCGTCGCGACACCGAGGACGCCGGCTTCGCCGACGAGGCGGGCACGACCACGCGTGGCTGAGGACCGTCTCGGCGAAGCCGTCCTCGCTGCGCTCGGTCGTGTGCTCGACCCCGAGATCCGCCGCCCCGTCACGGAGCTCGACATGATCCGCGGGGTCGACGTGCAGCCGGGAGGCACGGTCCGCGTGGACCTGCAGCTCACGATCGTCGGGTGCCCGGCCGCCGACACGATCGAACGCGACGTGCGGTCCGCTGCCGGTTCGGTGGACGGCGTCCACCACGTCGACGTCGACGTCTCCGTGATGTCGCCGGCGACACGTGCCGCACTCACCGAGCGCCTGCGGGGCGACCGGCCGCGCGGTGTGCAGTTCACGCCGGACTCGCTGACCCGGGTGATCGCGGTGACGAGCGGCAAGGGCGGCGTCGGCAAGTCCACGCTCACCGTGAACCTGGCGGTCGCGCTCGCGGCGGCCGGGCAGCGCGTCGGGATCGTCGACGTCGACGTGCACGGCTTCAGCGTGCCCGGGTTGATGGGCCTGACGGACGCGAACGGCGTCGCCCCGCGGCCGACCCGGGTGGACAGCATGATCCTGCCGCCGGTGGCGCACGAGGTGAAGGTCGTGTCGATCGGCATGTTCGTCGACGACGTCTCCACCGCGGTGTCCTGGCGCGGTCCGATGCTGCACCGCACCGTCGCCCAGTTCCTGACCGACGTGTGGTTCGGCGACCTCGACGTGCTCCTGCTCGACCTGCCGCCCGGCACCGGCGACGTGGCGATCTCGGTCGGCCAGCTCCTCCCCCACGCCGAGGTGCTCGTCGTCACGACCCCGCAGGCCGCGGCGGCCGACGTCGCCGAGCGGAGCGGGGTCGTCGCCCGGCAGACCGGGCAGCGCGTGATCGGCGTGGTCGAGAACATGGCCGGGCTCGTGCAGCCCGACGGCAGCGTCCTGCACCTGTTCGGCGAGGGCGGTGGCGACGAGACCGCCGCGCGCCTGTCCCGCGGGCAGGACGTCCCGGTGCCGGTGCTCGGTCGCGTGCCGCTCTCGGTGCCCCTCCGCGAGGGCGGGGACACCGGTGTGCCGGTGGTGCTCGGCGCTCCGGCGGACCCCGCGGCCGTCGCCGTGCGGGAACTCGCCGAGCGGATCACCACGATGGGCCGCGGGCTCGCCGGCCGGAAGCTCGGGCTCACGCTGTCCTGAGCCGCGCTCGCGTGGTGGACCGGCCGATCGGTACCGTGTCGGCATGGACAGCACCGACCACGTCACCGTCGACTGGGACGCCGCCCGCGACACGAACCGCGCGAACTGGGACGACCGGGTCCCGATCCACGAGGGTGCGTACGACGTCGCCGCCCTCGACGACCCGACGCACCGGTCTGACGTCGTCCGCGACGACCTGCCCGCGCTCGCCCCGTGGCTGCCGGGCGGCACGCTCGACGGCCTCGACGTCTGCCACCTGCAGTGCCACATCGGCACGGACACGGTGTCGCTCGCACGGGAGGGCGCGAGGGTCACCGGGGTCGACTTCTCGGCTCCGGCCCTCGCATCGGCCGCGGCCCTGGCGGAGCGCCTCGGCATCGGCGTCACGTGGGTCGAGACCGACGTGCTCGACGCCCGCGCCGCCGTCACCGGTGACTTCGACGTCGTCTACACGAGCATCGGGACGATCTGCTGGCTCGCCGACATCGACCGCTGGGCGGCGCAGGTCGCCGCGTTGCTCCGTCCGGGCGGGGTGTTCTTCATCCGCGACGGCCACCCGGCGCTGTACGCCCTCGACGAGGACGCCCCCGAGCTCGTCACGCGGCACCGGTACTTCCCGGACGGCACGGCGCAGCAGTGGGAGGACGCCGGGACCTACGTCGGCGAGGGCACCGTCGCGAACACGCGCACGTACGAGTGGCCGCACCCGCTGTCCGAGGTCGTGAACGCCCTGCTCGGGGCCGGGCTGCGGCTCCGCCGGCTGGACGAGGGACGGACGCTCCCGTGGCGCTTCAGCCCGCGCATGGAGGAGGACGGCCACGGGTCGTGGGTCTGGCCCGCGGCGGACCGCGACCGGGTGCCGACGACCTTCACGATCGTCGCGACGAAGGACTGACGAGCCGCCCCGGGACGGGCGCCCACGGCGACCGGACGACGGACGGGAGGCACGGTGCCAGCCGGCGCCGTGCCTCCCGTCCGTGACGTGGTCAGGAGACGGGCGTCAGGTCGCCTCGGCGTCGAAGGGCGCGGCCTCACCCTCGGCGAGCGGCACCGTCGGTGCCGTCGCCCGCACCTTCGACGCGGTCACCTGCGCGGTCTGGACCGCCGCCATCCCCGCGGCCGTGCTGTCGCCCGAGTCGAGCAGGGCGTCGCGGATGATGCGCCGCGGGTCGTACTGCCGCGGGTCGAGCTTCTGCCAGTCGACGTCGTCGAACTCGGGGCCCATCTCCTCGCGCATCCGGTCCTTCGCGGTGTCCGCGAACCGACGCACCGCCTTCACGAACTCGGCGAGCTTCTGCGCGTACATCGGCAGGCGCTGCGGCCCCAGCAGCAGCACCGCGATGATCCCGATGATCAGGATCTTGTTGAAGTCGATGGACACGGCAACGAGCGTAACCCGTCACACTGCGCCGCACCCGTAGAGTTGACCTCCGAACGGAGTGTGCGTGTCAGAGAAAGAGTCGAACTGGAAGTTCGCCGAGGACATCGTCTCGGAGCCCGAGGTGATCGCCCGAGCGCGAGAGCACTCCCTGGAACTCGGGGTCGAGGCGATCTCCCCCGCGATCGGCGCCCAGGTGGCCGTGGTCGCCGCGGCGTCGCGAGCCACGAGCATCATCGAGATCGGCACCGGCCTCGGGGTGTCCGGGTTGTACCTGCTGCGCGGCGCCCCGGACGCGACCCTGACGACGATCGACGTCGAGGTCGACCACCAGCAGTACGCGCGTGACGCCTACATCGCCGCCGGCACCGCCCCCGCGCGGGTGCGTCTCATCCCCGGCCGGGCGAACCAGGTGCTGCCGCGGATGAACGAGGCGTCGTACGACGTCGTGCTCGTCGACGCCGATCCGGAGCACGTCATCGAGTACGTCGAGCACGGCCTGCGCCTCGCCCGCGTCGGCGGTACCGTCCTCGTCCCCCACGCGCTGTGGCGTGGTCGTGTGGCCGACCCGGTGCGTCGTGACCGTGCGACGACGGACTTCCGGCTGCTGCTGACCGAGGTGTCGACCTCGGGGGCGGTGCGCAGCGCCCTCTCGCCCGCCGGCGACGGGCTGCTGCAGATGACCAAGGTCTCCGCCTAGCGTCGACCGCGGCGGACGGTCCGTCCGACCGTCGGCCTGGAGGCACGGGTCACCCCAGGTGGCGCAGGTACCGTTCCGGGGCGGCGAGGAAGGCCCGCTGGTCGCGCACCAGGTCGAGGTCGGCCCACGTCGAGCGGCGGACGCCCCACTCCCCCACCTCGTGGACGACGGCGCCCGGGAACGCGGCGAGGACCGGCGAGTGCGTCGAGAGCACCACCTGACCGCGGCCGGTCTCCACGATCGACCGGAGCAGCCCGATGAGCGCGAGGCAGCCGGAGAACGACAGCGCGGACTCCGGTTCGTCGAGCACCCAGAGGCCGGGCCAGGCCGACCGGTTGATGACGAAGTCGAGGAAGGACTCGCCGTGGCTGCGCTCGTGCAGCGGCTCCGGCCGGTCCCCCGGGTGTTCCTCGAGGAACGTGAAGACCCCGTGCATGGTCTCGGCGCGCAGGAAGAAGCCGCTCTTGGCCGCGCCCGGCTCGCGGACGAGCACGAGGTGCTCCCACAGCCGGGACTCGCTCGGGCGCGTGCTGTGGCCGGACATCGTCGACCCGCCCTCGGGTCCCATCCCGTACGCGATGGCGATCGCCTCGACGAGGGTGGACTTGCCGACGCCGTTGTCGCCGACGAACACGGTGACCGGACCGAGGTCGAGCCCCTCGTCGAGCACCTGCCGCACGGGCGCGAGGGTGCCGGGCCAGGTGTCACGCGGCAACGGGTCCGGCGGGTACTCCTCGATCCGGCGGATCGGCAGGCGGTGGCGGGGCACGTCGCCATCCTGTCGGACGGCACCGACACGACAGGAGGCCCGGGGCGTACGTGCTCCGGGCCTCCTGACGTGGTGCTTCGACGGACTATGCCGAGACGACCTCGGCGAGTGCGTCGTGGAGTTCCTTGGCCTCGGCGTCGTTGACCGAGACCACCAGGCGGCCTCCACCTTCGAGCGGAACCCGCACGATGATGAGTCGACCCTCCTTGACAGCCTCCATCGGCCCGTCGCCGGTCCTCGGCTTCATTGCTGCCATCAGATGTCCCCTTTCGTGCAGTACATGCCTGGCCATTATCCCGTATCGGTGGGGTAACTGCGAAACCGCCCAGGTCGGGGGTGGCGGATCGCTGCGTTCTCGCGGTTCTCGTTCGTACCCTTCGCGGATGCCGAACCCCCGCCGTGCGCCCCATCAGCGTTCCCTCGACACCTCCGAGGCCGTGCCGCCGGCCCTGCGCATCGCGGGCGGGTTCTCGTGGCGGGTCCTGGTCGTCCTGGGGTTGCTCGCCGTCGTCGTCGCGATGGTGGTGCTGCTCCAGGACATCGTCGTGCCGTTCTGCATCGGTCTGCTGCTGTGCGCGCTCCTCGCACCGATGTCGGCGTTCCTGCAGCGCCACCGGTGGCCGAAGTGGCTCGCGGTGCTGTCCTGCTTCCTCGCGGTCGTCGTCGTGATCGGTGTCCTCGCGCTCGTCGTCACCGCGCAGATCCGGTACGACCTGCCCTCGCTCGAGCGACGCCTGCACCACACCGTGCAGTCGCTGCAGTCCCTGCTCGACAGCGCACCGTTCGGCATCACGGCGACGCAGGTCGACCGGTGGGTGTCCGAGGCGACGGACTTCGTCGAGGAGCACTCGTCGTCGGTCCTGGCCGGCTTCCAGGCAGCCGGCCTCGGACTCGTGCACGTGCTCGAGGGGCTGTTCATCGTCGTCTTCACGACGCTCTTCGTGCTCATCGACGGCCGACGCATCTGGGGCTGGGTCGTGCGGCTGTTCCCGCTCCGGTCGCGGGAGCGCATCGACGTCGCCGGGAACGCCGGGTGGAAGACCCTGACGAGCTTCATCCGCGTGCAGCTCGTGGTCGCGGTCACCGACGCCCTGGGCATCGTCGTCGGAGCACTGGCCCTGCAGCTGCCGCTCGTGGTGCCGATCGGTGTCGTCGTGTTCCTCGGCGCGTTCGTCCCCGTCGTGGGCGCGATCGTGGCCGGGACCGTCGCCGTGGTCGTCGCGCTCGTCTTCAGCGGCTGGGTACCGGCGCTCGTCATGCTCGGGATCGTCGTGCTCGTGCAGCAGCTCGAGAGCCACGTGCTGCACCCGTTCCTCACCGGCAGCGCCGTCAAGGTGCACCCGCTCGGCGTCGTGCTGGGCGTGACCGCGGGGACGACCATCGCCGGGGTGGTCGGCGCGTTCTTCGCCGTGCCGTTCATCGCGACCGCGAACGCCATGGTGACGGCGGCCGCGGCGTGGCGTCCGGCCGGGTCGACCGGCACGCTCGGTGGGGACCGCGTCGACACCGTGGACGCCGTGGACCGGGACGTCCGCGGGTCAGCCCCGGACGTCGATCACGGTGGGGTCCAGTCGTAGCCGTCGACCCACCAGCAGGTGTCCAGCCAGACCCACTGCAGCCCGAGGCAGACCGCCACGAGGAGCACGCGGTACACCGGCGACCGCGGGAGCGCCACGATGCCAAGCAGCGGGGCGATCGGCAGCAGGATCCGCCAGGTGCTCGACTGCGGGAAGAACACCGCGAGCAGGTAGACGACGTAGGCGACGCCCCAGAGCCGGAGCTCGAGTCCGATCCGCCGTGCGGCGGGGTGGAAGACGAACACGGCGAAGCCGACGACCGCCACCGCGAGCAGGATCCCGCCCGCGGGCTGCCGGAACCACCAGCCGAAGCCCTGGATCCACGGCGCGAAGGGCACGAGTTCCTGCCAGCCGATGTACGACGACCGCCAGGCCAACTCGGTGTCCGTGTAGGCCTTCGGCACCCCGGTGACCGCCCAGGCGATCGCGGGCCACGCCAGGCCGACGAGCCCCGACACCACCGCGACGACGAGCGGCGGGACGGCCCGACGGACGGTGAGCCGATCGGGCTCCCGCACCCACGCCGGCCGGAACGCCCACACGCCCAGGACGAGCACCACGAGGAACGCGAACGCCAGCCCGGTCGGCCGTGTCATCCCGAGCAGGAGCACGACGGGCAGCATCGTCCACCAGCGCCGGTCGACCAGCAGGAGCAGCGCGACGAGGAGCAGGAACAGCCCCATGGACTCGGCGTACGCGACCTGGAACACCGCGGACACCGGTGCGACGCAGAACAGCACCGTGGCGAACGTCGCCCGGCCGTCGTCGAGGAACCGGCCCGTCAGGCGGCGGAAGACCAGGGCCGCGCCCCACCCGGCGGCGAGCGAGACGGTGACCGCGACCGCCTCGAACGACGCCCCCGTGAGCACCATGAGCCCGCGCACCAGGAACGGGTAGGCGGGCATGAACGCCCAGGCGTTCTCGGTGACGTGCCCGGCGGCGTCGATCGGCAGCGTCGAGGGGTACCCGTTCGCCGCGATCACCCGGTACCACGCACCGTCCCAGATCGAGGCGAACGACAGGTACGACGGGTGCTGCACGGTGAACGAGTTCGCGGTCTGCACGCTCGCGAACGCCAGGAGCATCGCCCCGGTCACCAGCCGCGCGACGAGGTAGACGACGCTGACGCGGACCCACCACGGGACGAGTCGGTACCGCGCGCGCCAGCGGGTCGTGCTCGTCTGCCCCGCGACAGTGCGCGCGGGGCCGGAGGTCACGCCGTCAGCCACCGACGCAGGCCGTCCTCGACCGCGGTGATCTGGTCGAGCGGGACCTGCTCGTCGTCGTGGTGCGCGAAGACCGGCTCGCCCGGACCGTAGTTCACGGCGGGCACGCCGAGCGCGGAGAACCGCGCGACGTCGGTCCAGCCGTACTTCGGACGGGGGGCCGGGCCACCGACCGCGGCGACGAACTGCTGCGCGAGCGGAGCGTCGAGGCCCGGGCGGGCGCCGGCGGCCAGGTCGACGATCTGCACGTCGTACCCGTCGAAGAGCTCGCGGATGTGCGCCACGGCCTCGTCGGCACTGCGTGACGGCGCGAAGCGGTAGTTGACGTGCACCATGGCCTCGTCCGGGATGACGTTGCCGGCGATCCCGCCGGAGATGCCGACCGCGTTCAGGCCCTCGCGGTACTCGAGTCCGTCGACCGTGACGGTGCGCGGCTCGTACGCGGCCAGCGTCGCCAGGATCGGGGCCGTCTTGTGGATCGCGTTGTCACCGATCCAGCTGCGGGCGCTGTGGGAGCGCTTGCCGGAGGTGCGCACCTCGGCGCGGAGGTTGCCGTTGCAGCCGCCCTCGATCTGGGCGCCCGAGGGCTCGCCCAGGATCGCGAAGTCACCTGCGAGGAGCTCCGGACGGGTCCGAGCGAGCCGACCGAGGCCGTTCAGCGCGTCGCTGACCTCCTCGTGGTCGTAGAAGACCCACGTGACGTCGACGTTCGGTTCGGCGAGGTCGTGCGCGAGCTTGAGCTGGACCGCGCACCCGGCCTTCATGTCGACCGTCCCACGGCCCCAGAGGATCTCGGTGCCGTCGTCGGCGGTGCGGAACTCGGTCGGCAGGTTGTGGTTCAGCGGCACGGTGTCGATGTGCCCGGCGATGACGACCCGGCGGTCACGGCTGAGCTGCGTGCGCGCCACGATCGCGTCGCCGTCGCGGACCACCTCGAGGTGGGGCAGGGACGACAGGGACGCCTCCATCGCGTCGGCCAGGCGTCCCTCGTTCCCGGACACCGACTCGATGTCGCAGATGGCACGCGTGATGTCGATGGACGAGGCGGTGAGGTCGAGCAGCTCCGGCATGCGGGCAGCCTACCCGCCGTGCCCCGCCGCCCCCGTGCGAGCGCGCACGCTGTGGACGACGGCGCCTCCGTCCACCGGGGCATCCACGGGCCGTCCGCCCGGACGGTCGGCCGCCCGACGCGCTCGCTAGCCTGGAGGCGTGACCGAGACGACCTCCACCGACCGACCGTCCCACGCCTGGGGCCACGGCCTCGCGACGATCGCCGCCGACGGCACCACCCTCGACACCTGGTACCCCGAGACGCACCTCGGCGAGCGGCCCGCCGGTGCGGAGTTCCCCGCGGAGCTCCGCGCCCACGTCGGGGACGACCCCCGCCGCGCGGTCCGGATCGAGGCCGTGACGACCGAGATCGCGATCGACGCCGCACCGACCAGCACGCCGGACGCCTACCTCCGCCTGCACCTGCTCAGTCACCTGCACGTGCGACCGAACGAGGTCTCGCTCGACGGTGTCTTCGCGCACCTGCCGATCGTCGCGTGGACGAACGCCGGCCCCGTCCACCCCGACGCCCTCACGCGGCTCCGCCCGGTCCTGCAGCGCGCGGGCATCGCCGTGCACGCGGTGGACAAGTTCCCGCGACTGCTCGACTACGTCGTGCCGGACCGCGTCCGCATCGGTGACGCGAACCGCGTGCGCCTCGGCGCACACCTCGCTCCCGGCACCACCGTCATGCACGAGGGCTTCGTGAACTTCAACGCCGGCACCCTCGGCGAGGCCATGATCGAGGGTCGGGTCTCGCAGGGCGTCGTGGTCGGCGACGGCACCGACATCGGCGGCGGTGCGTCGATCATGGGCACGCTCTCCGGTGGCGGCACGCACCGGGTGTCGCTCGGCGAGCGGGCGCTCCTCGGTGCGAACGCCGGGCTCGGCATCTCGCTCGGCGACGACTCGGTGGTCGAGGCCGGGCTGTACGTCACGGCCGGCACCAAGGTCGTGCTCGTCGGTGCGGCTCCGTCGCCGGACGGATCGGCCCGCACGGTCAAGGCCGCCGAGCTCTCCGGTGTGCCGAACGTGCTGTTCCGCCGGAACTCGCTGACCGGCGCGGTCGAGGCACTGCAGCGGCAGGGCCAGGGCATCCAGCTGAACACCGCGCTGCACGCGTAGCGGACCGGACGGCGCCGCGAGGGACGCAGGACGCAGGACGCAGGACGACGTCACCGGAAGTGGACACGACGCGGCACCGGCGCACTCGTACGCTCCCGGTGTCCCCGTCCCGACCGAGGAGTCCTGATGACCCCGCCCCCTTCCCCCTCGCGCGCCGTCCGCATCGGCGTCAGCGGTCTCGTCCTGGTGTCCACCGTGTTCGGAGCGGTCCTCGTGCCGGCCGCGGCGAACGCCGAGGGCACCGGTGCGCCGCCCGCCACGTCCCCGGTCGTCGCACCGTCGGGTGCCGCCCCGACCGCCGCCGACCGACCGACGCTCCCTTCCGCCACCGTCACGTCGCTCCACTCCGACGTCCCGGTCACACCGATCGGCGCCGCGGTGGACGTCCGCGCCGCCGACGGCACCCAGTTCGCCCGGAGCGACCTGCGCCAGGCCGGCCGGTGGATCCACCGTGGCCAGACCTTCGTCGTCGACGTGCCCGGGTCCGTCACCGCCGCCGAGATCGGCGTCGGGCAGTACGGCAGCTACCTGCACGTGAACGACTGCCGCGACGTCGGCATCTGGACGCAGTCGCTCCACCCCGGTCGGAACGAGGTCACCGCCCCGCACGACGGGCTCGTCTCCGTCATCGACCGCAGCACCACCGACACCGGCACCGTGACGGTGCGGGGTGGGCACCCGGTCCCGACGTACGTGGCGGGACGGACCGACCGGGCCGTGTTCGACCGCCAGCTCCGGGAGTGGCGCGACGCACCGTTCCTCCAGCTCGTCGGCGACCGTGTGCAGGCCGACCTCCTGCGCGCGGAGTCGACGGCGACCGCCGACCAGAACGAGGAGCTGCTCGCCGGGCAGGACCTCGACGCCCGGATCGGGCGCTGGGACGACATCGTCCGCACCAACGAGGCGTTCTGGGGCGCCGGTCGTGCGGCCCACCGCGTGCACCTGGCGACACCGAGCCGCGGCGTCGCCGGGAGCGCCGAGTACGCCTCCCCGCACGACGGCTGGATCGGGTTCGCGACCGACCACGCCGCTCCGCACGGTCTGCTGACCGGCGACTCCTCGTTCGGCGGCGAGCAGCACGTGCGCCGCGCGATCGGACGGGTGTTCCAGCAGGACGTCACCCGCTGGCGCGACGGGTTCGACCAGGTCGACCGGGACACCTCCGCCGACCTGGCGAGCATCGTCGTCGAGGAACGCGTGAACGCCCGCAACCACCTCGACTCGTGGACGAGCAAGGTGCAGAGGTTCCGGGCGACGCCGATCGGGCAGCGCGACTTCTGGTCGAACAAGCTGACCACGACCACCCGCAGCCTGATGTACGACCAGCTCCGTCGCGCGTACGGCGACGACGTCATCGCCCGCATCGCCGCGGCGTCGCGTGGTGACGCCCCGGAACGCGACGCGCGCCGCACGTTCGTCCGCGCGGCCGCCCGGGTCACCGACCGCGACCTCACGCACTTCTTCCAGGAGTGGGGCATCACCGTCGAGGACGACCTGCGCGCGGAGCTCGCGACGCACCCCGAGCCGGAGACGGCGATCTGGGACGACTTCGACGCGTTGCACTGACCCCGGACCGGACGGGAGGCGCGTGGCGGGCCCGCCACGCGCCTCCCGCCCGTCCAGTGGAACCACGGAAGCGACGTCGAATCGACCGGGATGGCTGGTTCGACGTCGCTTCCGTGGTTCGACGTGCCCAGCGCGGCAGCGCGCCGCTGCGCGTCGGCGCGCGGCAGCGTGCGGCCGCGCGTCAGCGTGCGGGGAGGTCGCGCTCCGGGTGCCCGACGTACAGCTGCTGCGGGCGGCCGATCTTGTTGAGCGGGTCGTTGTTGAGCTCGCGCCACTGGGCGATCCAGCCCGGCAGACGACCGATCGCGAACAGCACCGTGAACATCCGCGGCGGGAAGCCCATCGCGCGGTAGATGATGCCGGTGTAGAAGTCGACGTTCGGGTAGAGCTTGCGGCTGACGAAGTACTCGTCCTCGAGCGCGATCTGCTCGAGCTCCATCGCGATGTCGAGCAGGTCGTCCTGCACGCCGAGGGACTGCAGCACCTCGTGCGCGGACTCCTTCACGAGCTTCGCGCGCGGATCGTAGTTCTTGTAGACGCGGTGCCCGAAGCCCATGAGCTTCACCCCGCGCTCCTTGTTCTTCACGCGCTCGACGAAGCGCGACACCGGCTCGCCCGAGTCCTTGATCTGCTGGAGCATCTCGAGGACGGCCTCGTTCGCGCCGCCGTGCAGGGGCCCGTACAGGGCGTTGATGCCGGCCGAGATCGACGCGAACATGTTCGCCTTCGTCGAGCCGACCAGCCGCACGGTCGAGGTCGAGGCGTTCTGCTCGTGGTCCTCGTGCAGGACGAGGAGCCGCTCGAGCGCCTTCGACAGCACCGGGTTCGGCTCGTAGGGCTCGGCCATGGTGCCGAAGTTCAGCCGGAGGAAGTTGTCGACGAACGACAGCTTGTTGTCCGGGTAGAGGAACGCCTGGCCGATCGCCTTCTTGTGCGCGTAGGCCGCGATGACGGGGAGCTTCGCGAGGAGTCGGACGGTCTGCAGCTCGACCTTCTCCGGGTCGTCGACGTCCATGTCGTCCTCGTAGTACGTCGACAGGGCGCTGACGGCGCTCGACAGGACCGACATCGGGTGCGCGGAGTGCGGGAGCGCGTCGAACAGACGACGGAGGTCCTCGTGCAGCAGCGTGTGCCGGCGGATCCGGGCGTCGAAGTCGGCGAGCTCCTCGGGGGTGGGCAGCTCGCCGTAGATGAGGAGCCAGGCGACCTCGAGGTAGGTGCACCCCGACGCGACCTGGTCGATCGGGTACCCGCGGTAGCGCAGGATCCCCTGGTCGCCGTCGATGTACGTGATGGCGCTCTTGGTCGCCCCGGTGTTCACGAAGCCGTAGTCGAGCGTGTTCAGCCCGGTCTGCTTCTTGAGCGACGAGATGTCGATGGCGGACGCGCCGTCGACGCTCGGCAGGATCGGGAACTCCGCCGTGCCGCCCGGGAACGTCAGCGTCGCGGTCTCCGTCGACTCGGCAGCGGCAGGGCTCACGGGGACGGGCGTGGTGGGCGGTGTGGCCGTCTTCTGAGCGTCATTGGCAGTGTCAGTCACGATGACAGCCTAACTGCGACGACTGTCGGTCGTGCACCACCGGGAGGCGTCGGTTTGGTGGATTCCACGGATTGTGCAGAGCACGCGGGTCGTGCGTGGCGACGCGGCCGGCCGGGAGGCGCGGCTGCGGTCCGTCAGGCGACGCCGAGCCGGCGGGTGCTCGCCAGTCGCTGCGCCGCCGCCGCGATGCGGTCGTCGGTCGCCGTGAGCGCGACCCGCACGTGCTCGGCGCCCGCGGGGCCGTAGAAGGTGCCCGGCGCGACGAGGATGCCGCGGTCGGCCAGCCAGCCGACGGTGTCGAGCGCGGGCTCGCCCCGGGTCGCCCAGAGGTAGAGCCCGGCCTCGCTGTGGTCGATCCGGAAGCCCGCACCCTCGAGTGCCCGTCGGAGCATGTTCCGCCGGGCCCGGTAGCGGGTCTTCTGCTGCTGGACGTGGGTGTCGTCGGCGAGGGCGACGATCATCGCCTCCTGCACGGGCAGCGGCGGCATCATCCCGGTGTGCTTGCGGACCGCGAGCACGTCGGCGAGGAGTGCCGCGTCTCCCGCGACGAACGCGGCGCGGTACCCCGCGAGGTTCGACTGCTTCGACAGCGAGTACACGCTGAGGACCCCGTCGGTGCTGTCGCCCACGACCCGTGGGTCGAGGATCGACGGCGTCGGGGCGGTGTCGTACGGCGCCTCCCACCCGAGCTCGGCGTAGCACTCGTCGCCCACGATCACGGCGCCGAGCTCGCGGGCACGCTCGACCGCGGCGCGCAGCTGCTCGACGGGGAGCACGCGGCCGTCGGGGTTGCCCGGCGAGTTCAGCCACACGAGCTTCGTCGTGTCCGGCCACGCGGCAGGGTCGTCGGATGCGAGTGCCTCGGCGCGCACCAGGGCGGCGCCGAGCTCGTACGTCGGGTAGGCCGCCTCGGGGAACACGACCGTGTCGCCGGGGCCGATGCCGAGCCAGAGCGCCAGGCCGGCGATGAACTCCTTGGAGCCGATCGTCGGCAGCACCTGGTCCGGTGTGAGCGTCACGCCCTGTCGACGGCCGTACCACTCGGCGATCGCCTCGCGCAGGGCGGGGGTGCCGGCCACCTGCGGGTAGGCGTGCGCGTCGGTGGCCTGCGCGAGCGCCGTGCGGACGACCTCCGGGGTCGGGTCGACGGGTGACCCGACGCTGAGGTCGACGATCCCGCCCTCCACCGCGGCAGCACGCTGCTTGAAGGGGACGAGCTGGTCCCAGGGGAAGTCGGGGAGGACGAGCGCCACGTGCGGGTCCGCGGTCAGGCGCGCGGCTGGGCGGCAACGACCGGGTGGTCCTTGTGGATCACACCGACCTTCGCGGCGCCGCCGGGCGAACCGACCTCGTCGAAGAACTCGACGTTGGCCTTGTAGTAGTCGGCCCACTGCTCGGGGAGGTCGTCCTCGTAGTAGATCGCCTCGACCGGGCAGACCGGCTCACACGCACCGCAGTCGACGCACTCGTCGGGGTGGATGTACAGCGACCGGTCACCCTCGTAGATGCAGTCGACCGGGCATTCGTCGATGCAGGCGCGGTCCTTGACGTCGACACAGGGCTGGGCGATCACGTAGGTCACGGTGCGGGTGCTCCCTTCGGACTGAGCAGGTGCGAGTCTACCCGCGGGGCCGGGGCGACCCTGACCGCGCCGCCGACGGCTCGCCCGTCGGCGCACCCGACCGCGCTGCCGTCGCTCGCGCGCGGGTCCCGGACAGGTCCGGCCAGGCGAGCGTGAGCGCCGCGATCGCCGCCGGCGCGAAGGTCCAGACGTACCCGGCGGCGTTCGCGAGCACCAGCGGCGACGCCTGACCACCGACGCTCGACAGCACCTGCGTGGCGACGATGACGCCGATGCCGGCAGCCGCCACCAGCACCCGCGAGCGGTACAGCAGGCGCAGCCCGACCACCAGGCCGAGCACGAACAGCGTCGTGACGACCATGCCGACGGGGACCCCGCCGAGGGTCTGCTGGTGCGTGACGGTGCCCAGCGCACCGGCGACCAGTCCGGCGACCGCGGCGACGACGACGGCCGCCACCCTGCCCTGCCCGGACAGCTCGGCGAACGTCTCGGGCGCGTGCGGCACCGGGTCGGCGTCGTGGCGGAAGGCCTCGACGGCGGGCGCTTCCTGCCGGACGCCGTGCGGCATCACCCAGGTCAGGCGCTGCGGGTCGGTGGGGTCGACCGGGTCGACGGTCACCTGCGACCGGTACTGCTCGACGGCGGCGCGGACCTTCGGCCGGACCGGCGCGACGTCGATCGTCAGGTCGACCTCCGGCGAGTCCGGATCGACGATCATCGAGAACGGCACCTCCTCCGCCCGGGCGGCGTACCGCGCGACGTGGTGCACCCGCACGTGGTCCGGGTGGCCGTAGCCGCCGTCGTCGGCGTAGCTCACGACGGCGTCGGCGCCGGTCGACCGGATCGCCGCGCGGACGTCGTCGACGACCTCGCCGAGGTCGGCCGCGGTCAGCGAGTCCGCCGGGGCGTCGTCGGCGGCGGTCGCCCGGCCGTCCGGTCCCCACTGCATCCCGGAGTCCGTGTAGCGGCGCTCGGGCAGGTCGGTCGGACGCGCTCCCCGGCCGCCGAGCCAGAGGTGCGCCGGGCCGCCCAGGGCGGCGAGGGCCGCGGCGATCTCGGTCTCGCGGTGCGCGGCCACGCGGCGCCCGTCACCGGCGAGCGGCGCGAGGGTCGTGGTGAGCATCTCCCCGCGCTCCCCGCGCGTCGCGGTCAGCACCGTCACCTCGGCACCGAGCTCGAGCAGGGTGGCGATGGTCCCGCCGGACGACAGGGTCTCGTCGTCGGGGTGGGCGTGCACGAACAGGACGCGCTCGGGACGCGTTGCGGGAGCCTTGGACATCGCGTCCCAGGGTACTTCGCTAGCGGGGCGTGACGATGTACGTCGCGGTGACGCCGTCCGACGTCCCGGACACCGTGAGCACCACGCGGTGCGTGTCGCTGCGGAACAGGCCGAAGGCACTCGACGAGTCCGCGCGCTTCGCCGACTCGGTGTACCCGGCGGCGGCGAGCTGTTCGGCGGCGGACCCGAAGGCGTCGACCGAGGCCACGCGGACCTGCACGACCCACCCGGAGCCGTTCGGCCCCGCTCCCCCGCCGAGCACCGTGCCGTCGACGAGCGGGACGTCGGCCGTCGGGAAGCCGTCGGGCACCTTGCCGTCACTCGTCACGCCCGAACCCGACAGCGCCGCGTCGAGCGCGCCGTCGATGCCACCGGCCACCGAGGCCATGCCGTCCTGGACGGCCTTGCCGTCGATGCCCTGCACCGTCTCGCTCACGTTCGACGCGACGGACGAGCCGAGGTCGGTGGCCTGCCGCACGGCGTCGGCGGAGCAGCCGGTCAGGCCGGCGAGGGCGATGCCCGCCGTGACGGCGGCGATCAAGGTCCGGGTCGAGCGCATGGGCAGCACCCTAGGGCCACAGCCGCCGGACACGGCGTGCGTTGGCTGTGGATCTGCCGCCCGCCGCGCCTCAGGACAGGTACGCGCGTGTGGCGGCCGTCAGGGCGTCGACCCCGACGGGGATCGCCGTCTCGGCCTGCGGTGCGTAGAACGGCGAGTGGTTGCTCGGGATGTCCTCGCCCCGGCGGAACAGCTCCGGGTCGGTGATGCCGGTGAACCAGTACACGAGCGGGGCGCCGGCGGCGGTGGCGAGCTGCCCGACGTCCTCGGAGGCCATCGCGAGCCCGATCTCCAGGTCGCGGGCGTCCGGCACCACGCCGCGGAGTGCGTCGAGCACCCGGCGGGCGGCGTCGGCGTCGTTCACCGTGACCTCGGCACCGGGTGCACGCTCGACCGTCGGCGCGGACAGCCCCCCGGCGTCGCTCTCGGCGCGGACGATCCGCTCGATCGAGGCGATGATCCGCTCGCGGGTCTCCTCGTTGCGGGCACGCGTCGAGATCTCGATGACGGCCTGGTCCGGGATGATGTTCGGCCGGGTGCCGGCGTGGAACGAGCCGACCGTGACGACGCCGGCGTCCGACGGCGAGACCTCGCGGGAGACCACGGTCTGCAGGCGGACGACGGCGCTGGCGGCGGTGACGATCGGGTCGAGCGACGCCTGCGGCGCCGAGCCGTGCGCACCGCGACCGTTGAAGGTGACGGTGAGGCGGTCGCTGGACGCCATGACGGGGCCGCTGCCGACCGCGACGACGCCGACCGGTGCGGGTGCCGAGTGCTGGCCGAGCACGACGTCGGGCGTCGGGAAGCGGTCGACCAGCCCGTCCTCGATCATGGCGCGCGCGCCGGAGATGACCTCCTCGGCGGGCTGGAACACGGCCACCACGGTGCCGTGCCAGTCGTCCCGGGTGGCGACGAGCCGCTCGAGCGTGCCGAGCAGCCACGTGACGTGGATGTCGTGCCCGCAGGCGTGCATCGTCGGGACCTCGGCGCCGTCGTCGTCGCGGCCCGTGTGGGTGCTCGCGTACGACAGGCCGGTGCGCTCCTGGACGGGCAAGCCGTCCAGGTCGGCGCGGAGCCACACGACCGGACCGTCGCCGTTCGCCAGGACGCCGACCACGCCCGTCCCGCCGACGCCGGTGGTGACCTCGATCCCCCCGAGCTCCGCGAGACGGTCGGCGACGACGCCGGCCGTGCGGTGCTCCTGGAAGCCGAGCTCCGGGTGGGCGTGCAGGTCCTGGTACAGGGAGAGGAGGTCGAGGGTCACCCGTCCACCGTAACCCCGGAACCGGCCCGCTCCGACGTCGGGCTGCACCGACGCGACGGCCCGGCCACCTCGTGGGGTGACCGGGCCGTCGGACGGAGGGCGTGCCTCCAGGCCGGTGCTTACGCGTCCTGGCGCTTCAGGCGGGCGTACGAGCGCTGGCGGGCCTGCGCGTCGAGCTCGACCTTGCGGATGCGGACGGCGTCGGGGGTGACCTCGACGCACTCGTCCTCGCGCGCGAACTCCAGGCACTCCTCGAGGGAGAGCTGGCGCGACGGCGTCATCGACTCGAAGGAGTCGGCGTTCGCCGAACGCATGTTCGTGAGCTTCTTCTCCTTCGTGATGTTGACGTCCATGTCGTCGGCGCGCGAGTTCTCGCCGATGACCA
>Ga0308156_1000641_pt1 | contig 62161 bp, 63 predicted proteins | sample PhyAR2_FD_201041 | JGI IMG/M metagenome (GOLD analysis project Ga0308156, IMG submission 201041) | Phyllosphere microbial communities from UC Gill Tract Community Farm, Albany, California, United States - DLSL A.R2 | ecosystem: Host-associated > Plants > Phyllosphere > Unclassified | place: USA... | reverse complement strand
AAGGCCAAATAGGGGTTCACATGGTACGGCCCGTACTGAACCCGGGTAGGCTGCTTGAGCCAGTGAGCGATTGCTGGCCTAGATGAATGACTGTCCACGACAGAACCCGGCTTATCGGTCAGCTTCAACTTCTTAAAAAAACCCGCCTCGGCGGGTTTTTTGCTTTCCGGGTGTTGCTGACCGGGTAAGCGCAGCGCCGGACAAACGACATCAATTCTCATATTTGCGACATTAAGCACATTTCACTGTTTTTATCCCTGCAGTATCGCTTCTGCATCTATAGACGATCGTCATCACAAAATTTCACGCTAAAAAACACACGATTTTTAGTATTGATAATTTGTTATGTTTGTTGCTTTTATGATCGCGAATTTTTTCTCGTTTGATATGCATATATTGAAATCAAATACATTTCTCCCGTGAATATGTGACGCATTCCACTCTTTTCCGCAAACCTGAAAATTTGCATCGGAAAAATGTAATAAATTGAAAGAATGTTTCAAGCAAATAGCGGTTATTTATTGGTCTTTAATTGCCTGAAAGATCGTCTTTATTGATTTTTTTAACGCTGGAAAATTTATCAAGGTTATCGCCATAAAATAAATTTATTACTACTGATTTTATTGATCGATATCAGCGTAATGGTGTGGCCTTACTTATTCATCTTATTGATAATAAATATGTTTTTTGGTTGTCATTGTTCCTGTAAAACGTGCGGAAAAGCAAATTGTGAGTGACAGCACATACCCCCTTAAACACTATTAGGTAGAATTCGCTCCGTCATAGGGAAATAAGCGCAGAATATTATGAACACTATTATTCTACCGAAAACACAGCACCTCGTGGTATTTCAGGAAGTCATTAAAAGTGGCTCCATAGGTTCTGCAGCAAGACAGCTTGGCCTGACGCAACCCGCCGTCAGCAAAATCATCAGCGATATTGAGTCCTACTTCGGCGTGGAAGTGATGGTGCGTAAAAACACCGGCGTAAAACTCACCGCCGCGGGTCAGGTTCTGCTCTCGTACTCTGAGTCGATCACCCGCGAAATGAAAAACATGGTGAGTGAGATTAACAGCCTGAGTTTCAGCACCGTCATGGACGTCTCCTTTGGCTACCCGTCGCTGATCGGCTTTACCTTCCTGTCCGAGATGATCAAAAAATTCAAGGAAGTGTTCCCGAAAGCACGCGTCTCGATGTATGAAGCCCAGCTCTCCTCTTTCCTTCCGGCTATTCGCGACGGTCGTCTGGATTTCGCTATCGGCACGCTGAGTGATGAAATGCTGCTGCAGGATCTGCACGTCGAACCGCTGTTTGAGTCCGAGTTTGTGCTGGTCGCCAGCAAAACGCGAACGTGCACCGGCCCGACGACACTGGCATCGCTCACGCACGAGCAGTGGGTGATGCCGCAAACCGATATGGGCTACTACAAAGAACTTCTGACTACCCTGCAAGACAACCACATCAGCATCGAAAACATCGTCCAGACCGATTCTGTCGTCACCATTTATAACCTTGTCCTGAATGCCGATTATCTGACGGTGATTCCCCGCGACATGATTGCACCGTTCGGTTCTGATCAGTTTATTGTGTTGCCCGTAGAAGATGAATTACCCGTGGCGCGTTATGCCGCCGTGTGGTCAAAAAATTACAGGATTAAAAAATCGGCGTCAGTATTAGTTGAGCTGGCAAAACAGTATTCGTCGATGAATATCGAAAGACGACGATGAATAATGAGTAATCAATTTAAAAACACCCAGAGCTTATCTCTGTAACGCTCTGATACCCTGACTTTGCCCGAAGAGAATGAATTATTATAACGAGGATATTATGCATATTACCTACGATCTCCCGGTAACGATTGAAGATATTCAGGACGCCAGAAAACGACTGGCAGGAAAAATATATAAAACAGGTATGCCGCGCTCGAATTATCTTAGCGAACGCTGCAAGGGCGAAATATTCCTGAAGTTTGAGAACATGCAGCGTACCGGCTCGTTTAAGATCCGTGGCGCGTTTAACAAATTAAGCTCGCTGACCGACGCTGAAAAACGCAAAGGCGTTGTCGCCTGCTCCGCGGGAAACCACGCGCAGGGTGTGTCCCTCTCCTGCGCGATGCTTGGCATCGACGGCAAAGTGGTGATGCCGATGGGCGCGCCGAAGTCTAAAGTGGCCGCGACGCGGGACTACTCGGCGGAAGTTGTGCTGCACGGCGAGAACTTCAACGACACCATTGCCAAAGTCAGCGAAATCGTCGAGATGGAAGGGCGCATTTTTATTCCTCCGTACGATGATGCCAAAGTGATCGCCGGGCAGGGCACCATCGGTCTGGAAATTCTCGAAGATTTATACGATGTGGATAACGTTATTGTGCCTATCGGCGGCGGCGGTTTAATTGCCGGGATTGCGACGGCAATTAAATCCATCAACCCCACCATTAATATCATCGGCGTGCAGTCAGAAAATGTTCACGGCATGGCGGCATCGTACCAGGCCGGGGAAATAATGAGCCATCGCGTTACCGGCACGCTGGCCGACGGCTGTGATGTTTCTCGTCCCGGTAATTTACCGTTCGAAATTGTTCGCGAGCTGGTTGATGACATTGTGCTGGTCAGCGAAGACAACATTCGCGACAGCATGATCGCACTTATTCAGCGAAATAAAGTGGTGACGGAAGGCGCCGGCGCGCTGGCCTGTGCCGCGTTATTAAGCGGCAAGCTTGACCACTATATTCAGGGTCGTAAAACCGTCTGCATTATTTCCGGCGGCAATATCGATCTCTCCCGTGTTTCCCAAATTACCGGCTTCGTTGACGAATAAAGGTGACCTATGAGCAACACAGAAAGCATTATCGTTGGCCAGACAAAAACGTCCTCCTGGCGTAAGTCTGATACCACATGGACGCTCGGCCTGTTTGGTACCGCCATTGGCGCAGGCGTGCTGTTCTTCCCCATTCGCGCAGGCTTTGGTGGATTGATCCCTATCCTGCTGATGCTGGTTCTCGCGTTCCCGATTGCGTTTTACTGCCACCGCGCGCTGGCGCGTTTGTGCCTCTCCGGCAGCAACGTCTCCGGCAACATCACCGAAACGGTGGAAGAGCACTTTGGCAAAACCGGTGGGGTGGTGATCACCTTCCTCTACTTCTTCGCCATTTGCCCGCTGCTGTGGATTTACGGCGTCACCATTACCAACACCTTTATGACCTTCTGGGAAAACCAGCTCCAGCTGCCTGCGCTGAACCGCGGCGTGGTGGCGCTGTTCCTGCTGCTGCTGATGGCCTTTGTTATCTGGTTTGGTAAAGACCTGATGGTGAAGGTCATGAGCTTCCTGGTGTTCCCGTTTATCGCCAGCCTGGTGCTGATTTCCCTGTCGCTGATCCCTTACTGGAACTCGGCGGTGATCGACCAGGTCAACCTGAGCGATATCGCCTTTACCGGTCATGACGGCATTCTGGTCACGGTGTGGCTGGGTATCTCCATCATGGTCTTCTCCTTCAACTTCTCGCCTATCGTCTCCTCGTTTGTGGTCTCCAAGCGCGAAGAGTACGAGCCGGAGTTCGGTAAAGCGTTCACCGAGCAGAAATGTTCCAAAATCATCGGTCGCGCCAGCCTGCTGATGGTGGCCGTGGTGATGTTCTTCGCCTTTAGCTGCCTGTTTACGCTCTCTCCGCAGAACATGGCGGACGCCAAGGCGCAGAACATTCCGGTGCTCTCCTACCTGGCGAACCACTTTGCGTCAATGTCAGGAACCAAATCGACGTTCGCGACGGTACTGGAATACGGTGCCTCCATCATCGCGCTGGTGGCTATCTTCAAATCCTTCTTCGGTCACTACCTGGGCACGCTGGAAGGGCTGAACGGCCTGATCCTCAAGTTCGGCTACAAGGGCGATAAGAAGAAAGTCTCCGTTGGCAAGCTGAACACCATCAGCATGGTGTTCATCATGGGCTCCACCTGGGTTGTGGCCTACGCCAATCCGAACATTCTGGACCTTATTGAAGCCATGGGCGCACCAATCATCGCCTCTCTGCTGTGCCTGCTGCCGATGTATGCCATCCGCAAAGCACCGGCGCTGGCGAAGTACAAAGGGCGCACCGAGAACATCTTCGTTACCGCGGTCGGGCTGCTGACCATTCTGAATATCGTTTACAAACTGTTCTAACCCATTGCTCAGGAAGAGCGGAGTCACATGATGATTGAGTTTCCGGTTGTACTGGTTATTAACTGCGGATCGTCCTCTGTTAAGTTTTCGGTGCTCGACGCCAGCAGCTGCGATGCCCTGATGACGGGCATTGCAGATGGGATCAACACCGAGAAGGCCTTTATTTCCGTGAACGGGGGTGAGCCAGCCAGACTGGCTCACCAGGACTACGAAGGGGCGCTGGCTGCCATCGCCCTGGAGCTGGAGAAGCGTAACCTGATGAGCAGCGTGGCCTTAATTGGCCACCGCATTGCGCACGGGGGAAATCTCTTCAGCGAGTCGACCCTGATCACGGAAGAGGCGATCGCGCAGATTCGCCAGGTCTCCCCGCTGGCACCGCTGCATAACTACGCCAACCTGAGCGGCGTGGAAGCGGCAGAGCGCCTGTTCCCGGGCGTGCAGCAGGTCGCGGTATTTGATACCAGCTTCCACCAGACGCTGCCGCCGCAGGCGTATCTGTACGGATTGCCGTACCGCTATTTTGAAGAGCTGGGCGTGCGCCGCTACGGCTTCCACGGCACCTCTCACCGCTACGTGGCCGCACAGGCGCATACGCTTCTCGGGCTGTCCCCCGACGACAGCGGCCTGGTGATTGCCCATCTCGGCAACGGGGCGTCCATCTGCGCGGTGCGCAACGGCGAAAGCGTCGATACCTCGATGGGGATGACGCCGCTGGAAGGGCTGGTGATGGGGACGCGCTGCGGCGATGTGGACTTCGGCGCGATGGCGTGGATTGCCCAGCAGACCGGCCAGTCGTTCGAGGATCTGGAGCGCGTAGTCAATAAAGAGTCCGGGCTGCTGGGGATCTCCGGTATCTCCTCCGATTTACGCGCGCTGGAGAAAGCCTGGCACGAAGGCAACGAGCGGGCGCAGCTGGCTATCCATACCTTCGTGCACCGCATTGCGCGACATATTGCCGGCCACGCGGCGTCGCTGCACCGCCTGGATGGGGTGGTCTTTACCGGCGGCATTGGCGAAAACTCGAAGCTTGTCCGCACGCTGGTGGCGGAACATCTGAAAGTCTTCGGCATCATCCTCGACGACGCCAAAAATGCCCTGCCGGGGAGCGCGGGTGAGCGCGTGATCTCCACCGAATCGTCCCGCGTGGCCTGCGCGGTTATCCCTACCAACGAAGAAAAAATGATCGCGCTGGACGCCCTCCGTCTTGGAAAGGTTACCCCGGCCGCGGCTTACGCCTGATAAAGCGAGAATCACATGAAAGTAACAATCGATACGGGCGTCGCGCCCTACAGCGACGCATGGGCCGGGTTTCGCGGTGAAGAATGGAAAAACGCCGTCAACGTCCGCGATTTTATTCAGCATAACTACACCCCTTATGAAGGCGATGAAGCTTTCCTCGCGCAGGCGACGCCAGCAACGACGGCGCTGTGGCAGAAGGTAATGGTCGGCATTCGCCAGGAGAACGCCACCCACGCCCCGGTGGATTTTGATACCAACATCGCCACCACCATTACGGCCCACGGGCCGGGCTATATCGACCAGGATCTGGAGACGATCGTCGGCCTGCAAACCGATAAGCCGCTCAAGCGCGCGCTGCATCCTTATGGCGGGATCAACATGATCCGCAGCTCGTTCGAAGCCTATGGCCGGGAGATGGATCCGCAGTTCGAATACCTGTTTACCGACCTGCGCAAAACCCACAACCAGGGCGTGTTTGACGTCTATTCGCCGGAGATGATGCGCTGCCGTAAATCCGGCGTGCTGACCGGCTTGCCGGACGGCTACGGGCGCGGACGCATCATCGGTGACTATCGCCGCGTGGCGCTGTACGGGATCGCTTATCTGGTGCGCGAGCGCGAACTGCAGTTTGCCGATCTGCAGGGCAGGCTGGAGCGCGGTGAAGATCTGGAGGCGACGATCCGCCTGCGTGAGGAGCTGGCGGAGCACAGGCGCGCGCTGCTGCAGATCCAGCAGATGGCGGCGAACTATGGTTTTGATATTTCACGTCCGGCGATGAACGCCCAGGAAGCGGTGCAGTGGGTCTATTTTGCTTACCTTGCAGCGGTGAAATCCCAGAACGGCGGGGCGATGTCGCTGGGGCGCACGGCCTCGTTCCTCGATATCTACATTGAACGCGACATGCAGGCAGGAAGGCTGAATGAAGTCCAGGCGCAGGAGCTGATTGACCACTTCATCATGAAGATCCGCATGGTGCGCTTCCTGCGCACGCCGGAGTTCGACACGCTCTTCTCCGGCGATCCAATCTGGGCGACGGAAGTGATCGGCGGCATGGGGCTGGACGGGCGCACGCTGGTGACCAAAAACAGCTTCCGCTATCTGCATACCCTGCACACCATGGGGCCTGCGCCGGAGCCGAACCTGACGATCCTCTGGTCTGAACAACTGCCGATCGCGTTCAAGAAATACGCCGCGCAGGTGTCGATCGTCACCTCTTCGCTGCAGTATGAGAACGACGATCTGATGCGTGCGGACTTCAACAGCGACGACTACGCCATTGCCTGCTGCGTCAGCCCGATGGTGATCGGCAAGCAGATGCAGTTCTTTGGCGCGCGCGCCAACCTCGCCAAAACGCTGCTGTACGCGATCAACGGCGGGGTGGACGAGAAGCTGAAGATCCAGGTCGGCCCGAAAACCGAGCCGCTGCTGGACGACGTGCTGGATTACGATACCGTGATGGCGAGCCTCGATCACTTTATGGACTGGCTGGCGGTGCAGTACATCAGCGCCCTGAACCTCATTCACTACATGCATGATAAGTACAGCTACGAAGCCTCGCTGATGGCGCTGCACGACCGCGACGTCTATCGCACCATGGCCTGCGGCATTGCCGGGCTGTCGGTGGCGGCGGATTCCCTGTCGGCCATTAAATACGCCACGGTGAAGCCGGTGCGCGACCACACCGGTCTGGCGGTCGATTTCGTGATTGAAGGGGACTATCCGCAGTACGGCAATAACGACGACCGCGTGGACAGCATCGCCTGCGACCTGGTGGAGCGCTTTATGAAGAAAATTCAGGCGCTGCCAACCTACCGCAACGCGGTGCCAACCCAGTCGATCCTGACCATCACCTCCAACGTGGTTTACGGCCAGAAGACCGGGAACACGCCGGACGGACGCCGCGGCGGCACGCCGTTTGCGCCTGGCGCGAACCCGATGCACGGCCGCGACAGAAAAGGGGCCGTGGCCTCGCTAACGTCGGTGGCCAAGCTGCCGTTCACCTACGCGAAAGACGGGATCTCCTACACCTTCTCCATCGTGCCGCAGGCGCTGGGCAAGGACGAGCTGGTGCGCAAAACCAACCTGGTGGGGCTGCTGGACGGGTACTTCCATCACGAAGCGTCCATTGAGGGCGGGCAGCATCTGAACGTCAACGTCATGAACCGGGAAATGCTCCTCGATGCCATCGCGCATCCCGAGAATTACCCGAACCTGACGATCCGCGTTTCAGGCTATGCGGTGCGTTTTAACGCCCTGACGTGCGAGCAGCAGCAGGATGTGATTTCGAGGACGTTTACGCAATCTATCTGACGACATTCAGGTCTCATGCCCCCTCACCCTGGGGGCATTTTTTTGCCCGCTAAACATACAAAATTGTTTATATAATTACTCACACATATTCATCCGCTCTTGAAAAACAATACGCCTGCTTTTCCCTATCACAGCATGTAAGGACAGTAAGATGATGAAAATGACCCGTATTGCGCTGGCCGCCGCCTCGCTGGCAGCGTGCAGTTTTACGGCACAGGCCGCGAACGTTGAGGCTGCCCCGTCTCCCTCGCAGGATCCGCTGGTACAGCACCTGAAGCTCAGCAATGAGCAGGTTAAAAAGATTGAAGATCTGCATAAGCAGCTGGAACAAAATGTCAGCAAGATCCCGATGACGGGGGTGAAGGACGGCGCGCTGATCGACATGTTCCAGGCGGGTAAATGGGACGAAAGCACGGTGAAAAGCCAGCTTGCTGCCTTTAGCAAAATTGAAGAGCAGACCCGTTATTACCGCGTGAAATATTACTTCGACGTCAGCCAGGTGTTGACGCCGGAACAGCGTAAGCAGATTAGAACCGATATGGCTAACGCGCTGGCAGAGTGATTTCTTACGGCGCTGGATGATTCTGCCGTGGATCGATCGGTTCCCTCTCCCATTGGGAGAGGGTTAGGGTGAGAGCATTCTCTAAACCGGCAAATCAATCAGCAGCGCGCGCAGCGGTGTATCCGCCACCAGGGTGATATTCGCTTCATCACGAATAAACGCCCCGTCGCCGCAGGTGAGCGCTTCTTTCTCTTCCGTGTGCGTCACCGCATGTACCGTACCGTGAATAGACTGCAAATAGGCGCGCGGACCATGAAGCTGGAAGCTCGCCTGTTCACCTTTCTTCAGTTCGATATGGTGCAGCCACACCTGCTGGCGCAGCTGCAGGCTACCTTTACTGCCGTCCGGCGATGCAATCAGCTGCTGCTTATCGCCCGTTAAATCTAACTTCTGTACCAGCGGATTTTCCCGCTCGGGGCAGGCGTCCAGCCACAGCTGCATACGGGTCAGCGTTTTGTCTTTGCTGAGGTTATGCTCGCTGTAGCTGATGCCCGGCTGCGTGGAAATTAACAACGCTTCGCCAGCCTTTGCCTGGACATGATTGCCCTCGCTATCGCGGTATTCTGCCTCGCCTTCCAGGATCAGGTTCAGGATATCGACTTTCGGGTACGTACGCGGCTGGAAGGACGCGCCAGGGGCGAGCACTTCCTGGTTCAACACGCGTAATGAAGCGTAACCGAGGAGTTTAGGGTCAAAGTAGTGTCCAAAAGAAAAGGTGTAGCGGGCCTGCAGCCAGCCGAAATCGGCTTGTCCGCACTGTTTAGCTGTTCTTGTCGTAATCATAAACTTGACCTCTCTTTACACTAAAACAATGGTAAAGGTATGGACGCTGCATTGTTAGCCAGATATTCTGCCCGGTATGTTCAAATTTCCTGAATGAGAACGAGATGGCTAAAGAGAGAGCATTGACGCTTGAGGCGCTTCGCGTCATGGACGCGATTGACCGGCGCGGCAGTTTTGCGGCGGCGGCAGATGAGCTGGGGCGCGTTCCGTCTGCGCTAAGCTACACCATGCAGAAGCTGGAAGAAGAGCTGGACGTGGTGCTGTTTGACCGCTCCGGTCATCGAACAAAATTCACCAACGTGGGGCGAATGCTGCTGGAGCGCGGCCGCGTGCTGCTGGAAGCGGCGGACAAGCTCACGACGGACGCCGAAGCGCTGGCGCGCGGCTGGGAAACCCATCTGACGTTAGTTACCGAAGCGCTGGTGCCGACTGAAGCGCTGTTCCCGCTGGTGGACCGCCTGGCGGCAAAGGCCAATACGCAGCTGTCAATCATCACCGAAGTGCTGGCAGGCGCGTGGGAACGTCTGGAAACGGGCAGGGCGGATATTGTGATTGCGCCGGACATGCACTTCCGTTCCTCATCGGAAATCAACTCGCGCAAGCTCTACAGCGTGATGAACGTCTATGTTGCCGCACCCAATCACCCGATTCACCATGAGCCGGAGCCGCTCTCTGAAGTGACGCGCGTGAAGTATCGCGGCGTGGCGGTAGCGGATACCGCGCGCGAGCGTCCGGTGCTGACGGTGCAGCTGCTGGATAAGCAGCCTCGCCTGACGGTGACCTCGCTGGAAGACAAACGGCAGGCGCTATTGGCCGGTCTGGGCGTGGCGACCATGCCGTACCCGTTTGTCGAAAAGGACATTGCAGAAGGGCGGCTGCGCGTTGTCAGCCCTGAATATAGCCACGAGGTGGATATCATTATGGCGTGGCGCCGTGACAGCATGGGCGAAGCCAAATCATGGTGTTTACGCGAAATTCCGAAGCTTTTCACGCAATACAATAAATAAAATCGTAATTGGTAGGCCCGGTAAGCGAAGCGTCACCGGGCTTTTTTTATGCGCCGATCTTAGGATCCGGACCAAAGCGGTTTTCGCCCGGCGTCCCGCTCTGGCAGTTGAAAATTAAAATCACAATCCAGCCAATAATCGGGATCAGCAGCAGCAATAACCACCACGCTGAACGATCGGTGTCGTGCAGTCGACGGAACAGCACCGCCCACGATGGCAGCAGGACTAAAAGGCCATAAATGGTGGTCAGCACGCCTTCACCGCCAGCCCGCTCCCAGCCAAGAATTTTATCCACAATACCCAGCACCATAATGAGAATGAAGTTCACCAGAACGAACATCCAGTACTCTTTGCGGCGGGCACGGCCACCAAATCCAATGTAGTTACGCAGTACTTTTAAATACCAGTCCATTTTCCTTGCCTCATTAGTCAGTCAATCACTTGTTTTCTAAGCGATCGAGGTAAGGATAGATGGAGATTGTGAATTAAAAAAGGGCATCTGGTGATGCCCTTCGTATTTATCCAAATCGGACGTCGCGCCCGTGAGGTTCATCCATATCCTGCCACGGCCCAATGGAGATAATGCCCGTCGGGTTGATGGTTTTGTGGCTGCGGAAATAGTGGGTGCGGATATGGTCGAAGTCGACCGTGTCGGCAATACCCGGCATCTGGTAGATGTCACGCAGGAAACCATGCAGGTTCAGGTAATCGCTGATGCGGTGCTTGTCGCACTTAAAGTGGGTGACATAGACCGGATCGAAGCGAACCAGCGTGGTCCACAGGCGGATGTCCGCTTCCGTCAGGCGATCGCCCGTCAGGTAGCGATGCTGGCCCAGGATCTGCTCCAGACGCTCCAGCGATTCAAACACCTTTCCAACCGCTTCGTCATACGCTTCCTGGCTGGTGGCGAAACCGGCCTTGTAGACACCGTTGTTGACGTTGTCGTAAATCCAGCTGTTCAGCTCGTCAATTTTCTCTCGCAGCTCAGCCGGATAGTAATCTCCGGCACGGGCGCCGTGCGCGTCAAACGCGGTATTGAACATGCGGATGATTTCCGCAGACTCATTGCTGACAATCGTCTGGTTTTTCTTGTCCCACAGCACCGGCACGGTAACGCGCCCGGTGTAGTGAGGATCGGCGCGAAGATAGAGCTGGTAAAGGAAATCGTGGTGGTAGAGATCGTCGCCGGTCGCCGCGGGGAAATCACTGTCAAACGTCCAGCCGTTTTCCAGCATCAGCGGGTTCACGACCGAAACCGGAATTAAGGATTCGAGACCTTTAAGCTTGCGCACAATCAGCGTACGGTGTGCCCACGGGCAGGCAAGCGAAACATAAAGATGATAACGGTCTTTCTCAGCCGCGAAGCCGCCTTCGCCGCTTGGGCCAGGCGCACCGTCGGCGGTCAGCCAGTTACGGAAGGCCGAAACTGAGCGCTTGAAGCGACCTCCGGTGGATTTGGTGTCATACCAGACATCCTGCCATACGCCGTCTACGAGTTGTCCCATTTTTTCTCCTCCGTCAGATAGCAAAAGCGAGGAGATGTCTCCTCGCTTTGTGTTCATTCAGTATAGCGTGCTTACCACTTCTTATTCAGAACGCGGTCAATGCTGTATGCGCCCGGGCCAGTGACGGCCAGCAGCAGGAAGCCACCCGCGATGGTCAGGTTTTTCATGAACATCAGAGAGTTCACGCCTTCCGCAAAGTTGCTGTGGAAGATGAACGCCGTCAGCACGGTGAAGCCTGCGGTAAACAGCGCGGTAGTACGGGTCAGGAAGCCGAACAGTACCGCCAGGCCGCCGCCGAACTCAAGAAGAATGGTCAGCGGCAGCAGGAATCCCGGAACGCCCATGGCTTCCATATACTGCTGGGTACCCGCATAACCGGTGATTTTTCCCCAACCTGCCACGATGAACAGAATTGGCATCAGAATACGCGCGACCAGTACACCAACATCTTCTAATTTTTTCATTTTACTCTCCAGGAAACCACATGAGCGGCTGAACATTATTTGTCTGCAATTCCGGGTAGATACCGCGGCGTTGCTGTCGATGGAGAGGATAATAAACGGGGCGGGTGGTAATTGTTAGCAAGGAAAACTGTCAATCTTCTTCAAAGATATTGAGTAAGGGGGCGTGCGCGCTGGTGCCCTGATCCCAACCCTCTCCCGCAGAGAGAGGCCGCAAAAACAAAAAACGGTAACCAGGGTTACCGTTTTGCTTTTATCACCGCAGCTGCTGCTGCCGCAACGTGGCTTTCACCAGACGCCAGGCGCTCCAGGCGCCGAATCCACGACGAGCCCAGCGGATCAGCATGTTCGGATGACGAACCGTCCAGATCGCCATCACGCTGCTGCCGACCAGCGCCCACGAACGCAGGCTCAGGACGGTATTCCAGCCCCGGTCAAACCGTCGCGTCGCGTCGATCCAGTCGCGACGACTGGCAGACAGATCCAGCCGTTGCTGCTGGATCTGGCTTAACAGGTACGCTTTTCGCTTTTGACGTTCGGCTTTATCGCTCACGGCTAGTCATCCTCCAGCAGAGCGCGATCGTTCGCCAGCTCCTGACGCGTATGGCGCAGGAAAGTGGACTTGCGCGCTTTACGCAGCGTCCAGATACCGCCTATCAACGCGGCGACCAGCAGAACGACGGTGGTGGCAATCATCGCGTTAAGACGATACTGCGGATCGATGGCCCAGATGATTAACACCATCAGGCTCATCAGGCCAAACGCGGCGAAGAGCATGGTCAGCCCGAGCATCAGCAGCATCTGGAAGAGGTTCGCTTTCTCCTCTTCCAGCTCCACCACTGCCAGCCGGACGCGCGTTTCGGCAATCCCGACCAGCGTCGTTAAAATACGCTGGCCGATGCCGAGGACGTTGTTAGCAGGCCCTTGTGCGTGACGAGGATCTTCCATATCAACGACGCGTCAGAAGGACACCCAGTACCACACCCACTGCGGCACCAATCCCTACACCCGTCCATGGATTATCACGCACATATTCGTCCGCGCGCGCAGCCGCTTCGCGGGTCTGTTTCGCCAGCGCATCACCGGTTTCACCCAGGCGATAGCGGCTCTCTTTCAGCGCCTGCTCCGCCTTGCTGCGCAGCTTGCTGACCTCTTCTTTTGACTTGTCAGCAGAGGAGTTCAGCACCTCTTCAAGGGTATCGGCCAGGGATTTCAGTTCAGCGCGCAGATGTTCAGACGTCGTATCTTTTGACATGATTCTCTCTCCTGTTGAGATTTCCGTTAACTCAATAATCGCGAGCTTCCAGCGCTTTCAGGTCATCCTGCGCTTCTTTCAACTTCTTCTCGCGCTTAGCAATTTTTTCCGCATCTCCTTTCTCTTTCGCTTCCTGCAGGTCGCGACGGCGCTCGGCTATCTCGTCCTTCTGTTCAGCGATTTTCTTCTTGTGATCGGCACGAAGCTTGCTGTCTGAACAGTTCGCTTTCACTTCGCTCAGCGCTTTTTTAAGACCATCAACACGGTGCTGATTGTTATGCTTTTCGGCATAACCGATCTCACGCTGAATATCCTGTTCTTTCTCCTGACAGAGAGAGTTTGCGAAGGATGCTGTGCTTAAAGAAAAAAGGGCCAGAGCCAGAGTCATGCGGAATTTCATTATCGAAACCTTCCATTGTGTTGCGGCGTTAGCCGCTATCCAAAGTTATGCGGAGTACATCGAGGGGTGCTCCGCGTACTTAAGCATAGTAAGTAAACGGGGGATTCACCAAAGTGAGTGAAAAGATTCGGAATCCTGGAAGTTATCCAAACCGATGCGACGTATCGCGAATCAATGACAGCCAGGCTGCAGGCTGGCTGTCATCTTCCTGCTGGGCAATGATATACCCGTGCGGCAGGGTACGGTCGAGAACCACTTTCGCGGCGGCACTTTGCGCACGGGAATCAAACTTGATCAGTAAAACATCGTCCTGCGGGGTAATGCTCTTAAAGCGGATCCCGTTCGCGTCCAGATGATGCCAGACAGAAAAACCGTCAGGCACGCTGGCGCCCTGGTTTACCGGGCGAATAGCCAGCGTCGATTCCTGATGCGAAAGCGCGCTCCATGCCAGCAGCATGGCGCTGAGGACGATCAGCGTAATCACGGCAACGGCAAAACGGCGCAGGGCGAGCGGTGAGATAGCCATCGTTAGCCTCTGGCTCCGTATTTCTTCTTCCACAGGACAACCAGTGAGCCAATCAGGCCGAAGACCAGCAGAACCACAGGCAGCAGCATCAGGCAGGACATCAGCTGGTCTTCATATTTCATAAAGACCGGCGTTTTACCCAGCGCATAGCCGAGCGTCGTCAGAATAAGCACCCATAGCAGGCCGCTCATCCAGTTAAAGAACTGGAAGCGCGTGCTGCTCAACCCCGACAGACCGGCAATGGTCGGCAGCAGGGTGCGAACAAAGGCGATAAAGCGGCCAATCAACAGCGCGGAAAGCCCGTGCTTGTGGAACAGGTGGTGCGCCCTCTGGTGATAATGCGCGGGAAGATGAGAGAGCCAGTTCTGGACGATCCGGGTATTGCCCAGCCATCTTCCCTGGATATAGCTCACCCAGCAGCCGAGGCTGGCCGCAACGGTCAGTAATAAAATGGTGTGTGGAAACGCCATCGCCCCTTTGGCACACAGCACGCCGACAAGCACCAGCAAACTGTCACCGGGCAGGAAGGCTGCAGGCAGCAAACCGTTCTCAAGGAACAGGATCATAAACAAGACGAAATAGAGCATGCCAATCATGGAAGGGTTGGCCAGCGTTTCAAAATCCTGCGCCCAGAGGGCATGCAGCAGTTGGGTCAAAAGTTCCATTCAGTGTTCCTGGAAATCGGTTAACGTCACGCCTGTTATCCGGGACAAACAGCACGGCGACATTGTTGTGATTTCATTATGGTCGCTCGCGGACACATTGCGGTGTGGCCAACACTGTTCCCTGTTAATTGGCTGGTTAGCAAGCACTAACTTACAAAATAAGGAATTGAATCCAATTGTAACAAAGCCCAACGTTCTGCGTCACAGAATTTGCAGGGGTGAGTTGATTTTGGCGTAAGCCCAGGAAGTGAGCGAGGGGATTTACAAAGGCTGACACTATATATGTTTTGCTTACTCCTGTAAGCCGGAAGGCGCGACGTAGCGCCTGCCAGCAGAAAGGTCATCTATTTTGCGGCACTGGGGGCCGTATCGAGATGAACAACCGGATTATCGGCAAAAAGATAGCGGTCAGCGTTAAATTCAAAGTCATCGCTGGTTTCGTTGAACAGCATCTGCTTGGTGTTTTCCAGGTGCTGCCACATCGCCAGCTTGGCGGCATGCGGATCTTTACGAATCAGCGCCTTAAGGATTTGGTCGTGATCGTCGCACCAGTTGTCGACGGTACGGGAATCGATATGGTCGTGCAGTTTTTTCCAGTACGGGTTGTGAACGCGCTGAGTCCACATTTTTTCAACGATTGCCGCCAGGGCCGTATTTTGGGTTGCCAGGGCGACCTGAACGTGGAACTGCAGATCCCACTCTGAATCGCGGAAACATTTCTCCTTACGGGCATTCTCCTGGATCTCCATCAGCTTCATGATGTCCTGCTTGGTCACCTGCGTCGCCGCAAACTCAGCAATATTGCTTTCGATCAGCTGGCGAGCCTGGAGCAGCTCAAACGGACCATAGCTGGCGAATTCCAGACTTTCGTCCGCGACGGGAGAGTGTTTCGGCAGATTAGAAATCACGTGAATGCCGGAGCCTTTGCGTACCTCAACGTAGCCTTCCACTTCCAGCATGATAATCGCTTCACGCACCACCGTGCGGCTGACGCTTTTTTCATCCGCGATAAAGCGCTCGGCGGGAAGTTTATCACCGACAAGATAGACCCCTTGCTCGATGCGATCTTTCAGCTCCGCAGCAAGTTGTTGATACAAACGACGTGGTTCGGTGATTTCCATATGCGCTCCAGGCAGGGTACGGCAGATGATTTGTTATACCACTTTTGCGTGCCACTCTCCAGATTTTGCCATTAAAAAAGCCGCCCGGAGGCGGCTTCGGCGAAACGTATTTTCGCTAACTCTGCGTCGCCGGTTTCCCGAGGGACTCTTTCGCCAGCTCTTCTGCGGATTTGCTTTTCAGCACCGTCCAGATAACCACCGCACCCATCAGGTCGAAGATCGCCAGCACCGCGAACAGCGGGCTGAAGCCGATGGTATCCGCCAGCGCGCCGACCACCAGTGCAAACATGGTGCTCGCGGTCCAGGCGGCCATGCCGGTCAGACCGTTGGCGGTTGCCACTTCGTTACGACCAAAGACGTCAGACGAGAGCGTAATCAGCGCGCCGGACAGGGACTGGTGAGCAAAGCCACCGATGCACAGCAGGGCAATGGCGACGTACGGGCTGGTGAACAGGCCGATCATGCCTGGGCCGATCATCAGCAGCGCGCCCATGGTCACCACCATCTTACGGGAAACAATCAGGTTCACGCCAAACCAGCGCTGGAACAGCGGTGGCAGGTAGCCGCCCACGATACAGCCCAGGTCAGCGAACAGCATTGGCATCCAGGCGAACATCGCGATCTCTTTCAGGTTAAAGCCGTAGACTTTAAACATGAACAGGGGGATCCACGCGTTAAAGGTACCCCAGGCCGGTTCAGCCAGGAAACGCGGCAGGGCGATGCCCCAGAACTGACGGGTACCCAGGATCTGCCAGACGGTCATTTTTTTGCCGTTGTTGGTCTGATGCTGCGCTTCCTGACCGCCAATGATGTATTCACGTTCTTCTTCGGAAAGCTTTTTCTGATCGCGCGGGTGTTTGTAGAAAATCAGCCACGCCATCGCCCAGGCGAAGCTCAGCACGCCAGAGATAATGAACGCCATCTGCCAGCTGTGCATCACGATAGCCCACACCACCAGCGGCGGCGCTATCATCGCCCCGATGGACGAGCCCACGTTGAAGTAGCCGACCGCAATGGAACGCTCTTTCGCCGGGAACCACTCGGAGCTGGCCTTGAGGCCCGCCGGGATCATCGCGGCTTCAGCCGCACCGACCGCACCGCGCGCCAGCGCCAGCCCACCCCAGCTGCCTGCCAGCGCGGTTGCACCGCAGAATACCGCCCAGGCGATGGCGAAGAAGGCATAACCGATTTTGGTACCGAGAATGTCTAGCACATAGCCCGCAACAGGCTGCATGATGGTATACGCCGCGGAATAGGCGGCAATGATGTAGGAGTATTGCTGCGTGGAGATATGCAGTTCTTCCATCAACGTTGGCGCTGCTGCTGCCACGGTGTTACGCGTCAGGTAGCCCAGCACGGTGCCTAACGTCACCAGTGCGATCATATACCAACGTAACCCTTTAATTTTACGCATCTAAAACCTCATCGTTATGTTATTTCCGCGCCAGAGCACGGCAACCTCTCAACCGTTTCCGGGAGCAGTTGTGTAACGGGAGGGGCGTAACCAGGAGCATGTCCCGGAACGGCCCGAACCTTGCCATAAGTAAGCGTGCATAAGTCGGTATCCGTACCGTTAAACCCGATGTCTCTCACACCGGTAATGCATTCCGTCGGCTGAGTGTTTGCGACGGCGAAAAGATAACTTGTCATACAACTTTAAAAGGTGAGTGATATCACAAATGTATGATTCTTTGTGGGGACATTAATCGTCGCGCGCAAAGCTAGTATTGGCGCGGTCTGCAGAAGGGTTTGCTTCATTGAGGGTAATTTATTTGTTGGCGTTTATTGATCTCACTCACGAAAAAAGCTTCAGTTGGTGGAAATTGGTGTGATAACTTTGCAGCATATGAACATACGCTTTCTGCGCTCCCGTAATGAGGAAGACGATAATGACGCCGTTTATGACCGAAGATTTTCTGTTAGATACCGAATTTGCTCGCCGCCTGTACCACGACTACGCAAAAGACCAGCCGATTTTCGACTACCACTGCCATTTACCGCCGCAGCAGGTTGCCGAAAATTATCGCTTCAAAAACCTGTATGACATCTGGCTGAAGGGTGACCACTATAAATGGCGTGCCATGCGCACCAACGGCGTGGCGGAGCGCCTGTGTACCGGCGATGCGACCGACCGCGAGAAGTTTGACGCCTGGGCGGCAACCGTTCCGCACACCATCGGCAACCCGCTTTACCACTGGACCCATCTTGAACTCCGCCGTCCGTTTGGCATCACCGGCAAGCTGCTTTCCCCAACGACCGCGGATGAAATCTGGGATCGCTGCAACGCGCTGCTGGCGCAGGATAATTTCTCCGCGCGCGGAATCATGAAGCAGATGAACGTGAAGATGGTGGGCACCACCGACGATCCGATCGACTCCCTGGAGCATCATGCCGTTGTCGCGAAAGACACCTCTTTTGATATCAAAGTGCTGCCAAGCTGGCGCCCGGACAAAGCCTTCAACATTGAGCAGGCCACCTTCACCGACTACATGGCGAAGCTGGCGGAAGTGTCGGATACCGACATCCGTCGTTTCGCTGACCTGCAAACCGCGCTGACCAAACGTCTGGATCACTTCGCGGCGCACGGCTGTAAAGTGTCTGACCACGCGCTGGACGTAGTGCTGTTTGCGGAATCAAACGAAGCCGAGCTGGACAGCATTCTGGTGCGTCGTCTCTCTGGCGAAGGCTTAAGCGAGCACGAAGTGGCGCAGTTCAAAACGGCGGTGCTGGTATTCCTCGGTGCGGAATACGCGCGTCGCGGCTGGGTACAGCAGTACCATATCGGCGCGCTGCGCAATAACAACCAGCGCCAGTTCAAACTGCTCGGTGCTGACGTGGGCTTCGACTCCATCAACGACCGTCCGCTGGCGGAAGAGCTGTCAAAACTGCTGAGCAAACAGAACGAACAAAACCTGCTGCCTAAAACCATCCTGTACTGCCTGAACCCGCGCGATAACGAAGTGCTGGGTACCATGGTCGGCAACTTCCAGGGCGAAGGGATGCCGGGCAAGATGCAGTTCGGTTCCGGCTGGTGGTTTAACGATCAGAAAGATGGCATGGAGCGTCAGATGACGCAGCTCGCGCAGCTGGGTCTGCTGAGCCGCTTTGTCGGCATGCTGACCGACAGCCGCAGCTTCCTGTCCTATACCCGTCATGAATATTTCCGCCGCATTCTGTGCCAGATGATTGGCCGCTGGGTGCACGCAGGCGAAGCGCCAGCGGATATCCAGCTGCTGGGCGAAATGGTGAGAAACATCTGCTTTAACAATGCGCGTGACTACTTCGCCATTGAACTGAACTAAGGCCGTTTGAGGTTGATATGCAATACATCAAAATCCATTCGCTGGATAACTTGGCCGTCGCGCTGACGGATCTCGCTGAAGGCGACGTGGTGACCGTTGATAACCAGAGCGTCACCCTGCGTCAGGCGATCGTCCGTGGACACAAGTTTGCCCTGATCCCCATTGCGAAAGGGGAGAACGTGGTGAAGTACGGTTTGCCCATCGGCCATGCGCTGGCGGATATTGCGCCGGGTGAATACATTCACTCACACAATACCCGCACCAATCTGAGCGATCTGGACGAGTACAGCTATCAACCTGATTTATCCGCGGAAGAGCGTCAGGCGGCGGATCGTGAGGTGCAGATCTACCGTCGCGCCAACGGCGACGTGGGGATCCGCAACGAGCTGTGGATCCTCCCGACCGTCGGCTGCGTCAACGGAATTGCGCGTCAGATCCAGACGCGCTTCCTGAAAGAGAGCAACAATGCCGAAGGGACTGACGGCGTGCATCTGTTCAGCCACACCTACGGCTGTTCCCAGCTCGGTGACGACCACATTAACACCCGCACCATGCTGCAAAACATGGTGCGTCATCCGAATGCGGGCGCGGTGCTGGTGATTGGCCTGGGATGCGAGAACAATCAGGTGGACGCCTTCCGCGACACGCTGGGCGAGTTCGATCCTGAGCGCGTGCATTTTATGGTGTGCCAGCATCAGGACGACGAAGTGGAAGCGGGCGTTGAACAGCTTCACCAGCTTTATGAGGTGATGCGCCACGACAGGCGCGAGCCGGGCAAGCTGAGCGAGCTGAAGTTTGGGCTGGAGTGCGGCGGGTCAGATGGCCTTTCCGGCATTACCGCTAACCCGATGCTGGGCCGCTTCTCGGATTACGTGATTGCCAACGGCGGCACGACGGTGCTGACCGAAGTGCCGGAAATGTTCGGCGCGGAGCGTATTCTGATGAGCCACTGCCGCGACGAAGAGACCTTTGAGAAGACCGTCACCATGGTGAACGACTTCAAACAGTACTTCATCGCCCACAATCAGCCGATTTACGAGAACCCGTCGCCGGGCAACAAAGCGGGCGGGATCACCACGCTGGAAGAGAAATCCCTCGGCTGCACTCAGAAAGCGGGCGCGAGCCAGGTGGTTGACGTGCTGCGCTACGGCGAGCGCCTGAAAACCCACGGTCTGAACCTGCTGAGCGCACCGGGCAACGATGCGGTCGCCACCAGCGCGCTGGCGGGTGCCGGCTGCCATATGGTGCTGTTCAGTACCGGTCGCGGCACGCCGTACGGTGGTTTTGTGCCGACGGTGAAAATCGCTACCAACAGCGAGCTGGCGGCAAAGAAAAAGCACTGGATCGACTTTGATGCGGGCCAGCTGATTCACGGCAAAGCGATGCCGCAGCTGCTGACGGAGTTCGTGGACGCTATCGTGGAATTTGCTAACGGCAGGCAGACCTGTAACGAGAAGAACGACTTTCGCGAGCTGGCGATCTTTAAGAGTGGTGTGACGCTTTAATCGGTGCGGCCTGATGCCCTCACCCTGACCCTCTCCCATGGGGAGAGGGTACAAACACTAAAAACGGCAACCTCAGGGTTGCCGTTTTGCTGTTAGCCTCGCAGGGGGTTCTTCGCTAAACGCGCGTCTTCCGCCTGACAGGCCGCTGCGGTAAACAGCACGTCGGTAGAGGAGTTCAGCGCTGTTTCGCAGGAGTCCTGCAGCACGCCGATGATAAAGCCGACGGCCACAACCTGCATCGCAATCTCGTTCGGGATGCCGAACATATTACACGCCAGGGGGATCAGCAGCAGCGAACCGCCCGCTACGCCGGATGCGCCACAGGCACACAGTGACGCCACCACGCTCAGCAGCAATGCGGTTGGCAGATCCACCGGAATGCCCAGCGTATGCACCGCCGCCAGGGTCAGCACGGTAATGGTGATTGCCGCGCCCGCCATGTTCACGGTTGCGCCCAGTGGGATCGACACGGAGTAGGTATCGCGGTCCAGGTTCAGCTTCTCCGCCAGCGCCATGTTAACCGGAATGTTCGCCGCAGAGCTGCGGGTGAAGAAGGCATACACGCCGCTTTCGCGCAGGCAGGTCAGCACCAGCGGATACGGGTTGCGGCGGATCTGCCAGAACACCAGCAGCGGGTTGATCACCAGCGCCACCAGCAGCATACAGCCGACCAGCACAACCAGCAGCTGCGCGTAGCCCCACAGCGCGTCGAAACCGGTGGTTGCAAGCGTAGAGGAGACCAGCCCGAAAATACCGATTGGCGCAAAGCGAATCACCAGCTTCACCATAAAGGTCACGGCGTTGGACAGATCGTTGACCAGGTTTTTCGTGGTGTCGTTACCGTGACGCAGCGCGAAGCCCAGACCAATCGCCCAGACCAGGATGCCAATGTAGTTTCCGCTCATCAGCGCGGTGATGGGGTTAGAAACCATGCTCATCAGCAGTCCGCGAAGCACTTCGACAATGCCGGATGGCGGCGTGATGTCACCGGCCGCGCTGGTCAGGTGCAGCGTGGACGGGAACAGGAAGCTAAACACCACGGCCGTTAAGGCAGCCGAGAAGGTTCCCAGCAGATACAGGAACAGAATGGGGCGAATGTTGGTTTTTTGTCCGTGCTGGTGGTTGGCAATCGACGCCATGACCAGCATCAGAACCAGTACCGGTGCGACGGCCTTCAGTGCGCCAACGAAAAGGGTCCCGAGCAGCCCCGTAGCCTCCGCAGCAGGTTTTGACACCATCGCCAGCAGAATACCCAGCACCAGCCCGACCAGAATTTGTTTAACGAGGCTGCCCTGCGCCAGGCGCGCGAACAGTCCGCTTGATTGTGTGCTCATACGTATTTCCTGAGTGAAATTGCGTTCCATCCCGGATGTGCTCTTAGTCACATTTATGTCCGGATGTAAGTAAATGTTTGCCTGGTCGAGTATAGGGAATGCGCGAAAGGAAGAAAGCGTAAAATGCTGGATTTTACGTGTTGCATCATATTTTTTAACTGCTGCGTTACAAAAGTGTGTTCACCCTCTCCCTGCGGGAGAGGGCTGGGGTGAGGGGGATTACTCCACCTGCTGCTTCTTATCGTGCTGGCGGTTAACCCAGGTATTGATAATCAGCGTCACGATCAGAATGCCAAACACCACGCCGAGCGAAATGGCGATCGGGATATGGTAGAAATCGACGATCAGCATCTTGATGCCGATAAACACCAGGATCACCGACAGACCGTACTTCAGCATCGAGAATCGCTCCGCCGCGCCCGCCAGCAGGAAGTACATCGCACGCAGGCCGAGAATGGCGAACAGGTTAGACGTCAGGACGATGAACGGGTCGGTGGTCACCGCGAAGATCGCCGGAATGCTGTCCACCGCGAAAATCACGTCGCTCAGCTCAACCAGAATCAGTACCAGCAGCAGCGGAGTGGCGAACAGCAGGCCGTTCTTGCGCACGAAGAAGTGCTCGCTCTCGATCTTGTCGGTCATGCGCAGATGCCCACGGATCCACTTCACCAGCGGGCGATCGCCAATCGCGGAGCCGTCTTCTTTCGCCAGCGCCATTTTGACCCCGGTGAACAGCAGGAACGCGCCGAAGACGTACAGCAGCCATTCGAACTGGGTAATCAGCCAGCTGCCAGCGAAGATCATGATGGTACGCAGGATAATCGCGCCCAGCACGCCGTACACCAGCACGCGTCGCTGCAGTGCAGCAGGCACGGCAAAGTAGCTGAACAGCATCAGCCAGACGAAGACGTTATCAACCGCCAGGGCTTTTTCAATCAGATAACCGGTGAGGAAGGCGAGCGCCTGAGGGTCGGCCACCGCGCGGCCTTCGGTCGACGCCAGGTACCACCAGAAGGCGGCACAGAACAGCAGGGAGAGGGTGACCCACACCAGAGACCAGGCCGCAGCCTGTTTGATGCTCATGCCGTGTGCGCCGCGACGCCCCTGCAAAAAGAGGTCGATCGCCAGCATGATGAGCACGACAACCGCGAATCCGCCCCACAACATTGGAGTGCCGACAGAATGCATACTATTTTCCTTACACATAAAAAACAAAAACGGCCATGGTCAGAAGACGATAGCCGTTAGCTTTTTATGCATAGACCTCGCCTTCCGGCAAGGTCTCACTTACAACCACGAAGGTTGCCCGGCGACCGGATGCGTGTTTAACGCATCGTAATGACGATCCACCGGCGAAGAAGTTACTCCCCTTTGCAGGTAACAAAATATGTCAGACCATTGGTTTCGTCAATGGTCTGCGCCGTTTCATTACACAGCTTTACGCGATCGCTTCCGCGCTCACGCCGTCTGCCGGGAATACCACGCCGGTCTGGCGACGGATCTCCGTTTGCAGCTTCGCCGTGGTGCGGCTCACCGCGAGGCCAGGGTGATTCACTTCGTTGTCTTCCACCAGACGGGCGAAGACCTCTGCCTCATAGAGCATAGTGTTAATATGCTGAGGCTGCGTCAGCTCCTGCGCTTTGCCGCCGCGCGGCACAAAGCTCACTTTCTGGCACTCGGAGATCTTCTCGATAACCAGCGAGCCCGCTTCGCCCTGAATTTCGCTCGGCAGCACGGAATCGCTCACCTTGGAGTGCTGCAGCGTGACGCTGAAATCACCGTAATCCAGCACCGCTACACCGTGCGCATCCACGCCGCTCTCCAGCAGGCTGGCTTGCGCACTGACGCCGTGCGGTTCGCCCCACAGGGCCACGACAGAGGCCAGGCAGTAGAAACCGATATCCATAATCGAGCCGTTCGAGAACGCCGGGTTAAAGGTGTTGGGGTTCTCGCCGTCCAGGTAGCGCTGGTAGCGCGACGAGTACTGGCAGTAGTTGATAAAGGCTTTACGCACTTTGCCAATTTTCGGCAGGGACTGCTGCAGCAGCAGGAAATTCGGCAGGCTGGCGGTTTTGAACGCTTCGAACAGCACCACCTGGTTTTCGCGGGCAAGCGCAATGGCCGCTTCCACTTCCTCAATATTTGACGCCAGCGGCTTCTCGCAAATCACATGCTTTTTATGGCAGAGGAACAGCTTCGTTTGCGGGAAGTGCAGGGAGTTCGGGCTGGCGATATACACCGCGTCAATGGCGTCGCTTTGCGCCATGTCATCAAGCGAAGTGAAGAGATGCTCAACGAGGTAATCGTTGGCAAAACTCTGCGCCTGCTCAAGGCTGCGGGAATAGACTGCGGTAAGTTTAAGTTTGCCGGTTTCGTGGGCGGCGTCGACGAACTGGCGCGTGATCCAGTTCGTACCAATGACTGCGAAACGTATCATAAACGTTTACGTACTCCGTAGCGGGGAACCTTTAGCCACTGTAGCACGTCATCATGACAATTCGCGTGCGCTATTCCGCATTACCATTTAACGATAAATGCGTAAGCCACAGGCGGGTATCAAACTCCAGCTGGTGGTACTGCGGCTCCATGTGGCAGCACAGGGAATAGAACGCTTTGTCGTGCTCTTTCTCCTTCAGGTGCGCCAGCTCGTGGACGACGATCATCCGCAGAAAGGCTTCCGGCGCGTTACGGAAAACCGTCGCGACGCGGATTTCGGCCTTCGCTTTCAGCTTACCGCCCTGTACGCGGGAGATGGCGGTGTGCAGGCCGAGCGCGTTTTTCAGCACGTGGATCTTGTTGTCGTACATCACCTTGTTGATCGGCGGCGCGCTCTTCAGATACCGGCTTTTCAGATCCTGCGTATACTGCCAGAGGGCCTTATCGGTCGCGAAATCGTGCGTGCCGGGATAGCGTTTTTCCAGCACCGCGCCGAGCTTCTGCTCGGCAATCAGGCTGCGAACCTGAGTCAGTAAATGCTCCGGATAGCCCTGGAGATAAGTAAGTTGGTTCATCAAAAGCCCAAATTAATGCGAAAACGGGTATACTCACGCACCCTTTTCAGGGATACGCCAAATTTTACCATTCAGGAGGGCCGATGAGCCACTTAGACAACGGTTTCCGTTCACTCAACCTTAAACGTTTCCCGGAAACGGACGACGTTAACCCGCTCATGGCGTGGGAAGCGGCGGATGAATATCTGCTGCAGCAGTTGGATGAGACTGAAATCCGCGGCCCGGTTTTGATCCTGAATGACGCCTTTGGCGCGCTGGGCTGTGCCCTGGCGGAGCACACGCCATACAGCATCGGCGATTCCTACCTGAGCGAGCTGGCGACGCGTGAAAACCTGCGCCATAACGACATCGAAGAGTCCAGCGTGAAGTTCCTCGACAGCACCGCGGACTACCCGCAGGCGCCGGGCGTGGTATTGATCAAAGTGCCAAAAACCATGGCGCTGCTGGAGCAACAGCTGCGCGCGCTGCGTAAGGTCGTGACGCCGGAAACGCGCATTATCGCGGGCGCTAAAGCGCGCGATATTCACACCTCGACGCTCGAGCTGTTCGAGAAAGTCCTCGGCCCGACCACCACGACGCTGGCCTGGAAAAAAGCGCGCCTGATCAACTGCACCTTCAGCGCGCCGGAGCTGGCCGACGCGCCGGAGACCCTGAGCTGGAAGCTGGAAGGCACCGACTGGACCATCCACAACCATGCGAACGTCTTCTCCCGCACCGGGCTGGATATCGGGGCGCGTTTCTTTATGGAACATCTGCCGGAAAATCTGGAAGGTGAAATCGTCGACCTGGGCTGCGGTAACGGCGTGATTGGCCTGACGCTGCTGGCGAAGAACCCGGACGCCAGCGTGGTGTTCAGCGACGAGTCGCCAATGGCGGTGGCCTCCAGCCGTCTGAACGTGGAAACCAACATGCCGGAAGCGCTGGACCGCTGCGAGTTTATGATCAACAACGCGCTGTCCGGCGTAGAGCCGTTCCGCTTCAACGCCGTGTTCTGCAACCCGCCGTTCCACCAGAAGCACGCCCTGACGGATAACGTCGCGTGGGAGATGTTCCACCACGCGCGCCGCTGCCTGAAAATCAACGGCGAGCTGTACATCGTGGCGAACCGCCACCTGGACTACTTCCACAAGCTGAAGAAGATTTTCGGCAACTGCGTCACCGTTGCGACGAACAATAAGTTCGTGGTGCTGAAGGCGGTGAAGCTGGGACGTCGTCGGTAAGATTGGGGATGTGCGGCCTGATGCCCTCACCCCGGCCCTCTCCCACAGGGAGAGGGAGCAAACGCTAAAAACGGCAACTGGGTTGCCGTTTTGCTTTTACCCTGGCCGCCCGGCAATACCCTAGATCGCCAGAGCCAGCTTCGTCCCCTGCGCAATTGCCCGCCGCGCGTCCAGCTCCATCGCCACGTCGCACCCGCCGATCAAATGCACCGTTTTACCGGCTTCGCGCAGCGGATCCGCCAGATCGCGCTTCGGCTCCTGCCCGGCGCATAAAATCACATGATCCACACGTAACAACTGCGGCTCGCCGCCGATCGTGACGTGCAGACCCTCGTCGTCGATCTTCTGGTAGCTCACCGCCGGGATCATCTTCACCCCGCGCGAGAGCAGGGTGGCGCGGTGGATCCAGCCCGTGGTTTTGCCCAGCCCTTCGCCCGGCTTGCTGGCCTTGCGCTGCAGCATCACGATCTGGCGCGGGCTTTTCGGCAGCTGCGGCCCTTCCGGGCGTAGCCCTCCGGACTGGTTCAGGCTGGTGTCGATACCCCATTCCACGCAAAACTCGGCAATGTTCTGGCTGGTGGCCTCGCCCGGCTGGCTTAAGTACATGGCGGTATCAAAGCCGATCCCGCCGCAGCCGATAATCGCCACCTTCTCGCCGACCGGCGTTTTGTGACGCAATACATCCAGATAGCTCAACACTTTAGGATGATCTATACCCTCGATCGCAGGCGTGCGCGGTACGATCCCGCTCGCCAGGATCACCTCGTCGAAACCGATCAGATCCGCCGCGCTGACAAACTGATTAAGCCGCAGCTCGACGCCCGTCAGGTCGATCATCCGGCGGTAGTAGCGCAGGGTTTCATAGAACTCCTCTTTGCCGGGGATCTGTTTGGCGATATTAAACTGCCCACCAATCTCCGCCAGCGCATCAAACAGCGTTACGCTGTGCCCGCGTGAGGCGGCATTCACCGCAAACGCCAGGCCCGCGGGGCCAGCGCCCACCACGGCCAGACGTTTTTTATTAACCGCCGGAACGATCGGCATTTTGGTTTCATGGCAGGCGCGCGGGTTAACCAGGCAAGAGGTGACCTTGCCGACGAAGATCTGATCCAGACAGGCCTGGTTACAGCCGATGCAGGTGTTGATTTCATCCGCACGGCCGCTTTGCGCTTTGGAAAGCAGTTCGGCATCGGCCAGGAACGGGCGCGCCATCGACACCATATCGGCGTCGCCGCGTGAAATCACATCGTCCGCCACCTGCGGATCGTTAATGCGGTTGGTGGTGACCAGTGGAACAGAGACTTTGCCTTTCAGCTTCCGTGTTACCCAGCTGAACGCCGCGCGCGGCACCGGCGTGGCGATGGTCGGGATGCGCGCCTCGTGCCAGCCAATCCCTGTGTTGATAATCGTGGCACCGGCGGCTTCAATCGCCTGCGCCAGCTGCACGGTTTCGTCGAACGTGCCGCCGCCTTCCACCAGGTCGAGCATCGACAGGCGGAAAACGATAATAAAGTCCGCGCCCGCTCGTTCGCGCACCGCGCGCACCACCTCCACGGCAAAGCGCATCCGGCGGGCGTAGTCGCCGCCCCATTCGTCGTCGCGCTGGTTGGTGCGGGCGACGAGGAATTCGTTGATCAGGTAGCCTTCCGAGCCCATCACCTCCACGCCGTCGTAGCCCGCCTCGCGCGCCAGCGCAGCGCAGCGGGCAAAGTCGTCGATCAGCGCCAGGATCTCATCGTGGCTGAGGGCGTGAGGTTTAAAGCGGTTGATTGGCGCCTGAATGGCCGACGGCGCGACCAGGTTCGGCTGATAGCTGTAGCGTCCGGTGTGCAGGATTTGCAGGGCGATTTTACCGCCCTCGCGGTGTACCGCGTCGGTCACAATGCGGTGGTGCGGCAGCTGTGACGCATCGTTCAGGACCGCGCCGCCCTCCATGCCCACGCCGGAAGGCGCCGGGGCCACGCCGCCTGTGACAATCAGCGCCACCCCGTTGCGGGCGCGCTCGGCATAGAAGGCTGCCAGACGCTCGGCCCCGTCCGGATGCTCCTCCAGCCCGGTGTGCATCGAGCCCATCAACACGCGGTTTTTGAGTGTGGTGAACCCCAGATCGAGGGGGGCGAATAACGACGGGTAGCGGCTCATAGTCTCTTCCAGTGTAAAATTATTGTTATGTGGTCGGATGAGTTACTAATTTAGCCAGCGGGAGCGGAAAGGTAAAAGCGGGATCGAATGATTGTGATAGATCTCAAAGAACTTCGCCCCTCACCCTAACCCTCTCCCCAAAGGGGAGAGGGGACTGGCTGGTGCGGTCTCAAAGAATTGGCTCGATCTGATTTTTTCCCTCTCCCCTCAGGGGAGAGGGGCAGGGTGAGGGGTGTGGGTTTTTACTAACCCCGGTGCCTGCCACATCGACGTCGTCAGCCCGCTGTCCACCAGCCCAAGCTGGTCGGCGTACACCGCCTGCCATTTCTGCATCATGCCGTCGTACAGCTCGCGGTGCTGCGGGTTTGGCGTGAACTCGCGGCTCCACTTCACCAGCCGCTCGCCCGTCGAGGCCATATCCGCAAACAGCCCCGCGCCCGCGCCTGCGGCAATCGCGCAGCCGAGCGCCGTCGCCTCTTTCACTTCCGGCACGCGCACCGGCAGCCCGGTGACGTCGCTTAAAATTTGGCTCCACAGGGCGCCTTTGGCCCCGCCGCCCGCAAACACCAGGCTTTCAAACGTCACGCCGGAGAAGCGCGAAATCTGCGCCAGGTTGCAGGCCGAGACAATTGCCGCGTTCTCCTCCAGGGCGCGGAACAGCGTCGCTTTGTTGCACTTTTCCGGGTCGATGGAAAGGTTAATGAACGACGGCGCGGCGTGGTACCACTGCTTGAAATGCATCGCGTCGGAGAAGATCGGCATCACCCCGTGGGAGCCCGCCGGTACGCGGCTCGCCATCTCCTCCAGCAGGGAATAGGTGTCCATCCCCATCCGCTCGGCAATCAGCTTTTCCTCGGCGCAGAAGGCGTCGCGGAACCAGCGCATGGTCAGCCCGGTAAAGAAGCTGATCGACTCCGCCTGCGCCATGCCGGGGATAACGTGCGGGTTCACGCGGATATTCATCTCGGGGTCGGTACGCACCTGCGGCAGGTTGACCACCTGCTGCCAGAAGGTACCGCCCAGCACCGCCGTCTGTCCGGCGCGAACCACGCCCAGCCCCAGGCAGCCCAGCTGCACGTCGCCGCCGCCCATCACCACCGGCGTGCCTTCGCGCAGGCCACTCTGCTGCGCGGCCTCTTTGGTAATCGCGCCCAGCACGGTGCCGGTCTCTTTTACCGGGGAGAGAATATCGGCGCGCAGCCCGGCCATGTCGAGCAGCGCCGGACGCCAGTCGCGGGAGAAGAGATCCAGCATGCCGGTGGTGCCCGCGTTAGACGGGTCGACAGCCAGCTCGCCGGAAAGCTTCGCCGCCAGCCAGTCGCTGATCATGGTGATGGTGGCGGCTTTACGGTAGATGTCAGGACGATGGTGCGCCAGCCACAGCAGGCGCGGCATGGCGCTCAGCGCCAGCGTCTGGCCGGAAACCTCATACACCTCGGATTCAAAACGGTCGTCGTGGATCTCTTTGAGTTCGGCCACCTCGCGGCTGGCGCGGGCGTCGACGTTGGCGCAGGCCCAGATGGCCTCGCCGTTGCGGTCGTACAGCACGATCCCTTCGCGCATGGAGCAGCAGGCGACGGACTGAATATCCGCCGCGCTCAGGCACGCACGTTCCAGCGCCTGATGAATGCACCGGCAGGCCAGCTGCCAGTTGGTCTCCAGATCGAACTCCATCGATCCCGGCACGTTCTCCACGCTCAGGTGCTTCCACTCGGCCTGGCCGACGGCAATCTGGTTGCCCTGTAAATCGAAAATCACGGCGCGAACGCTGCCTGTCCCTGCATCTAACGCTAAAAGGTAACTCATGAGCTTGCCTCGTTGTTAGCGCAGGGCGGCTCTTAGTCGGCCAGAGCCAGCACCGCGCGGGCTGTCGTCTCCTCCGTCACCAGGCCATTGATACGGCGACCCTTCAGTGCGGCATAAATCGCATCGGCTTTCTCTTCCCCTCCGGCCACGCCAACGATGGTGGGCAGCTGCGCCAGTTCATCGAGCGTGACGCCCAGCAGTTCTTTGTGGATCTCCAGCTCCTCGACGCATTCCCCTTCGGCATTGAGGAAATAACCGAGAATGTCGCCGATCGCCCCTTTGCGGGCGTACATCAGCTGTTCACCTTCGCTGATATAGCCGGATCGCAGTATCGTGGCGTCACGGCGCTGGTTCACTGAACCAATGCCGACCACCGCCACGTCGGCGGCGGTCGCGGCGAGGATCACGTCCCGCACGCTGGTCTCGCGTTTTAAGATCCCGGCCACCTCTGCGGATGACACGCGAAGCGGGGCGGGGATCATGCTGACGCTGCAGGCCGCGTCCAGCTGGCCAATACCGGTCATGTACGGCCCGACGCCGCCGGAGAGCGTCACCAGGCGGATCTGCTGCGAGCTGATAAAGCCGCTCAGGTGCTGCAGGCTGCTCATGGTGGTTTCACCAAATCCCACCGCCAGCAGCTGTCCGGGCTCCAGCACGCCCATCAGCGACTGCGCCGCGCCAATGCCCAGCCGCACGTTCATCGGCGGCGTATTTAACGCGGGCATCACGCGCACCAGCTTCAGGCCAAAGCGCTGCTGTAGCTCGGTCTCCAGCGCCAGACAGCCCTCGTAGCGGGAGTTGATCTGCACGCGGATCACCCCGGACTGACGGCCTTTTTCCAGCAGGCGGGAGATCTTCAGGCGCGGCAGCCCGAGCCGCTCGCCGATGTCGTTCTGGGTCAGCCCGTCGTGGTAGTAGCACCAGGCCACGCGCGCCACCAGCTCCTCTTCCGCCAGTGCCAGCCCGGCAAACCGTCCTTCTTCCGCAGTGCGTTTATCGCTCATAGTTGAACTCTTATAAAAATTTAGATCATATGTTCGTGATGGCGCGAAGGGAAAGTGTGAGCCACGCGACAAAACGGATCTTTTAGATCGTTTCTGGTTTATCTGTATCTCAATCGATAAAACTGTGATCCCTGCACGGTTGTAAATATAGTTCACCGTCTACGCTTTTGAACATTATTAAATCTAAAAATCATTTGTTCAATAGCGGAGCGATGATGACACCACTTCTCGACGCGCAGAATATCAGCAAGCAGTTCTCAGGCGTGCCGGTCTTAAAAGGCATTGATTTCACGCTGCTTGCGGGCCAGGTGCACGCCCTGATGGGCGGAAACGGCGCGGGAAAATCGACGCTGATGAAGATCATCGCCGGGGTCGAAACGCCGGACGGCGGTGAACTTTCTGTCGAGGGGCAGTCATATGCGCGGCTCACGCCCGCTCAGGCGCACGGGTTAGGCATTTATCTGGTGCCGCAGGAGCCGCTGCTGTTCCCCAACCTGACGGTGCGGGAAAACATCCTGTTTCGCCTGCCGCGCGAACGCGATCTGGAAAAGCGGCTGGCGGAGAAGCTCCAGCAGCTCCAGTGCCAGCTTAACCTCGACGCCACTGCCAGCACCCTGGAAGTGGCGGATCAGCAGATGGTGGAGATCCTGCGCGGGCTGATGCGCAACGCCAGGATCCTGATCCTCGATGAACCCACGGCCTCCCTCACGCCCGGCGAAACCGAGCGGCTGTTCCGCCAGATCCGCGCCCTGCAGGCGCTCGGCGTCGGGATTGTCTTTATCTCGCACAAGCTGCCGGAGATTCGCCAGCTGGCAAGCCACGTCTCGGTGATGCGCGACGGCGCGGTGGTGCTGAGCGGTGAAACCGCGCAGTTTGAGGACAGCGCCCTGATCGCCGCCATGACGCCGGTAAGCCGGGAGAAATCCCTCAGCGATACGCAAAAGCTGTGGCTGGCGCTGCCGGGCAACCGCCGCACCCAGCCGCAGGATTTCCCGGTGCTGCGGGTGGAGGATCTCACCGGGGAAGGCTTTATCGATCTCAGCCTTGAGATCTTCGCCGGCGAGATCGTCGGCCTGGCCGGGCTGGTGGGATCCGGGCGCACCGAGCTTGCAGAAACGCTCTACGGCCTGCGGCCGGTACGCGGCGGACGCGTCTGGCTGGAGAATCAGGACATTACCGCCGATCCGGTAAGTTCACGCCTGGAAAAAGGGCTGGTCTACCTGCCGGAAGACAGGCAGGTATCCGGCCTGTTCCTCGACGCGCCGATCCGCTGGAACACGGTGGCGCTGAACGAGCCGTCGATTTGGCAGCAGCGCAAGCGGGAGTCGGCGGTGGTGGAGCGCTATCACCGGGCGCTGGGGATCAAGCTCAATCATGCGGATCAAACCGTGCGCACGCTCTCCGGCGGCAACCAGCAGAAGGTGCTGCTGGCGCGCTGTCTGGAGGCCAACCCTTTACTGCTGATCGTCGATGAACCGACGCGCGGAGTGGACGTCTCGGCGCGCGCCGACATCTATCAGCTGATAAAAAGCGTGGCGGCGCAGAACGTGGCGGTGCTGATGATCTCAAGCGATCTTGACGAGTTCCCGGGCCTTGCGGACCGCGTGCTGGTGATGCATCAGGGCGTGCTCAGCGGCGAGCTGCCGCGCCACGCCGTCAGCCTCGACAGGATGATGGCGCTGGCATTCGGAGGGCAGTCATGAAGACCTTGCTGAAAAACCGCGAGCTGAGCGCGTTCCTCGCCATCCTGGCGCTGTTCGCCGTGCTGGTGGCGCTGAATCCGTCCTACCTGAGTTTACAGACGCTGGGGATGATTTTCTCCAGCTCGCAGATCCTGATCCTGCTGGCCATCGGTGCCGCGCTGGTGATGCTGACCCGCAATATCGACGTGTCCGTCGGTTCCATCGTCGGGCTGTCCGCCATCGCCGTCGGCGTGGCGCTTAATAGCGGCTACAGCCTTCCCGTTTCCATTCTCTTCGCGCTGTCTACTGGCGCGCTGGCCGGGGCGTTCAACGGGTTCCTGGTGGTGGGGCTGCGCATCCCGGCGATTGTCGCCACCCTCGGCACGCTGGGGCTGTACCGCGGGGCAATGCTGCTCTGGACCGGCGGAAAGTGGATTGAAGGGCTGCCGCCCGGGCTGAAATCCCTCTCTGAGCCTGCCGCCGTCGGCATTTCGCCGCTCGGCATGCTGGTGTTGATTATCGCGGTCACCGGCGCGTGGACGCTCCCGCGCACCGCGTTCGGGCGTGATTTCTACGCGGTGGGGGATAACCTCGCCGCCGCGCGACAGCTGGGCGTGGCGGTGAACCGCACCCGCATGATCGCCTTTACCCTCAACGGCATGCTGGCGGCCTGCGCCGGGATCGTCTTTGCCGCGCAGATTGGCTTTGTGCCCAACCAGACCGGCAGCGGGCTGGAGATGAAGGCCATCGCCGCCTGCGTGCTCGGCGGTATTTCGCTGCTGGGCGGCACGGGCACGCTGATTGGCGCGCTGCTCGGCGCCTTCTTCCTGACCCAAATCGACACCGTGCTGGTGCTGTTCAGGCTCCCGGCGTGGTGGAACGACTTTATCGCCGGGCTGGTGCTGCTGGGCGTGCTGGTGCTCGACGGGCGTCTGCGCCAGGCGCTGGCGCGCCATCAGCGGGCGCTGAAGTACGGTCGCTTCCAGCCGGGTAACAAAGGGGGAAAGCACGTCACCCCGTTTCCCAAACGCAAAAAAGAGGTGGCGTAAATGAGGCTTAACTGGGAAAGCGCGCTGCTGATTTTGCTGGTGCTGGAGATCCTGCTCTTTGGCGCCATCAACCCGCGCATGCTCGACGTCAACATGCTGCTGTTCAGCACCAGCGACTTCATCTGCATCGGCATCGTGGCGCTGCCGCTCACGCTGGTCATCATCAGCGGCGGGATCGACATCTCCCTCGGCTCAACCATCGGCCTGTGCGCCATCGCGCTGGGCGTGATGATGCAGGCGGGGTGGCCGATGGCGGTCGCTATTCCATTGACGCTGCTGCTCGGCCTGCTGTGCGGGCTGATGAATGCGGCGCTGATCCACTACACCGGCATTAGTCCTTTAGTCATCACCCTCGGCACGCTTTACCTCTACGGCGGCGGCGCGCTGCTGCTCTCCGGCATGGCGGGCGCGATGGGCTACGAGGGCATCGGCGGCTTCCCGGACGGCTTCACGGCGTTCGCTAACCTCACGGTGCTGGGCCTGCCGATCCCGCTGGTGCTGTTCGCGGTAATTACGTTTTTCTTCTGGCTGATTACCCACCGCGGGCGCTTTGGTCGCCATCTGTTTTTGATCGGGCAAAACCCGCGCGCGGCGCGCTATGCGGCGCTGTCGGTGAACGGCATGCCCTACGCGCTGTACGGCCTGGTGGGCGTGGCCTCGGCGGTTGCCGCGCTGGTGATGGTCTCCTATTTCGGCTCCGCGCGTTCGGATCTGGGGCGCGATTTGCTGATGCCTGCACTGACCGCCGCCGTGCTCGGCGGGGCCAATATCTACGGCGGGTCAGGTTCGGTTGTTGGTACGGCGCTGGCGGCACTGCTGGTGGGCTACCTGCAGCAGGGTTTACAGATGGTCGGCATCCCTAACCAGGTGTCGAGCGCGCTGTCAGGGGCGCTGCTGGTTGTGGTGGTGATGGGACGTTCGCTGAGTCTGCACCGCGAGTGGGTGCGTTCTCTCTTTAGAAAACTATCCGGAGCGTAAGATGAAAACAAAACTGATAGTCCTGGCAATGGCCCTCAGCTTCGCCTCGGCGCAGGCGGCGGACCGCATCGCCTTTATCCCGAAGCTGGTGGGCGTGGGGTTCTTCACGAGCGGCGGCAACGGCGCGAAAGAGGCGGGGAAAGACCTCGGCGTGGACGTGACCTACGATGGCCCGACCGAGCCGAGCGTCTCCGGGCAGGTGCAGCTCATCAATAACTTCGTTAACCAGGGCTATAACGCCATTATCGTCTCCGCCGTGTCGCCGGACGGCCTCTGCCCGGCGCTCAAGCGCGCGATGCAGCGCGGCGTCAAGGTCCTGACCTGGGATTCCGACACCAAACCGGAGTGCCGCAGCATCTACATCAACCAGGGGACGCCGGAGCAGCTGGGCGGCCTGCTGGTGGAGATGGCGGGCAAACAGGTCACCAAACCGAACGCTAAAGTGGCGTTCTTCTACTCCAGCCCGACCGTCACCGACCAGAACCAGTGGGTGAAAGAGGCGAAGGCCAAAATCGAGAAAGATCACCCCCAGTGGCAGGTCGTGACGACCCAGTTTGGCTATAACGATGCCACCAAATCCCTGCAAACCGCCGAAGGGATCTTAAAAGCGTATCCGGATCTGGATGCGATTATCGCCCCGGACGCCAACGCGCTTCCAGCGGCGGCGCAGGCGGCGGAAAACCTGAAGCGGGAAGGGGTGGCGATTGTCGGGTTCAGCACGCCGAACGTGATGCGCCCGTACGTTGAGCGCGGCACGGTGAAAGCCTTCGGCCTGTGGGATGTGGTGCAACAGGGCAAAATTGCGGTCAACGTCGCCGATCGCCTGCTGAAAAAAGGCGATCTTAACGTCGGCGACAGCGTGGACGTAAAAAATATCGGCGCGCTGAAGGTCGAGCCGAACAGCGTGCAGGGCTACCAGTATGAGGCGAAGGGCAACGGCATCGTGCTGCTGCCGGAGCGCGTGGTGTTCACCAAAGAGAACATCAGCAAATACGATTTCTGACGGGGGAGCAAATGGCTGATTTAGACGACATCAAAGACGGCAAGGATTTTGGCATCGGCACGCCGCAGCAGAATGTGCCTTACACCCTGAAGGGCTGCGGCTCGCTGGACTGGGGCATGCAGTCCAGGCTTGCGCGCATCTTCAACCCGCAGAGCAACCGCACGGTGATGCTGGCCTTTGACCACGGCTACTTTCAGGGGCCGACCACCGGGCTTGAGCGTATCGACCTCTCCATCGCGCCGCTATTTGGCGAAACCGACGTGCTGATGTGCACCCGCGGCATCCTCAGGAGCCAGGTGCCAGCCGCGACGAACAAACCGGTGGTGCTGCGCGCCTCCGGCGGTAACTCGATTCTGGGCGAACTGTCCAACGAGTGCGTGGCGGTGGCGATGGAGGACGCGCTGCGCCTGAACGTCTGCGCGGTGGCGGCGCAGGTTTACATCGGCAGCGAGTTTGAGCATCAGTCGATCAACAACATCATCAAGCTGGTGGATGCGGGCGCGCGCTACGGCATGCCGACGCTGGCGGTGACGGGCGTCGGTAAAGAGATGGCGCGCGACGCGCGCTATTTCTCGCTGGCCAGCCGCATCGCCGCCGAAATGGGGGCGCAGTTCGTCAAAACCTACTACGTGGACGAGGGCTTTGAAAAAGTGACCGCCAGCTGTCCGGTGCCGATCGTTATCGCCGGGGGCAAAAAGCTGCCGGAGCACGAGGCGCTGGAAATGTGCTGGCGGGCGATCGATCAGGGGGCGTCGGGCGTGGATATGGGACGCAACATCTTCCAGTCCAGCGCGCCGCTCGCCATGCTGAAGGCGGTGAAAAAAGTGGTTCACGAGAACTGGAACGCCCGCGATGCGTTCCAGTTCTGGCAGGAAGAGAAACAGGGAGAAGCAAAATGAACGTGACGCTGGTGGAGATCAACATTAAGCCCGAGCGGGTGGACGAGTTTCTGGAGGTGTTTCGCGCCAACCACGAGGGGGCAATCCAGGAGCCGGGAAACCTGCGTTTTGACGTATTGCAGGATCCGAGGGTGAAAACCCGGTTCTTTATCTACGAAGCCTATAAAGACGAGGAGGCGGTGCTGGCGCATAAGCAAACCCCGCACTATCTGGCGTGCGTGGATAAGCTTGAGGAGCTGATGTCGGAGCCGCGTAAGAAACGCAGTTTTGTGGGACTGCTGCCGGAGTAGTGGCTTTGCCCGGTGGCGCTTACGCTTACCGGGCCTACGGGGTGCGGGACGGTGCGGTAGGCCGGGTAAGCGTAAGCGCCACCCGGCGTTTTTCAGGCCAGATCCAGGCTGACAAATAACTTTGCAAGCGCTTCACGCGGCTCACCCTGAAGCGCCTGTAACGGGAAAGGCAACGCAGGTGCAGCCACTTTTCCCATCATCTCTGCCGCCGCCGCGATAACCCGTAAGCTGCCGTAGCGACGGAACAATTCCCAAAGCAGCTCCAGCCGCTCGGATTGTGCCGACTCTTTCGAACGGGCAATCGCCAGCGCTGTTTGCGGAAACAACCCGCCGACCACCGAGTACCAGACGTCAAACCCGGCCTGCAGGGCGGAGGCCGCTCGCCAGTCACCGGCGATGCCCAGCGTGACGGTATCAGGAAGACGAGCGCGTACCTGCAACAGGTCCTCCGGCACGCGGCCAAGCTTAATGGACCCTATATTCGGCAGGGCCGCGGCGGCAAATAACAGTTCATCGCTAAACGAAAAACCGGTTGTGGCGGGATTATCGTAAATGCACAGCGGTACTGAGAGCTGGCGGGTCACCGTTTCATACAGATTAAATACTTCGTCTTCCGTTAATCGCTGGTACGACACGGGTGCCAGCAGCACGCCGGAGACACCTGCCGATTGCGCGTCGTCAGCCAGACGCAGAATATCGTCCAGCCGCAATGCGCCGATGCTGACGATGACCGGAATGTCATCAGCATGCGCCACCGCGCAGCGTGCGATCCGACCGCGCTCTTCAACGGTCAGATAGGCGTAACTTCCCGTTGAGCCCAAAATGCCCAGTGAATCCATACCAGCGTCGACCACGGGGCGCAGAAGATTGATGAAGGAGTGCTCGTCAAACGTCCCCTCTTTCAGGGGGGTTAACGGAAACGCGCTTAACCCGTGAAACATCGTGTTGTCCTCCTACAGCGTCAGCAGCTGAACCCGAGCCGTGGCTCCCGGCATCAGCCGCTGCAGGTTGTTGACCAGTTCTTCTCCTGCCTCTTCCAGTGCCGCAAGGGGCATCGACGGCAGGCTTTCAAGAATAAACCACATGGATTGTGCCTGCCTGTCCAGACGGGTACGTACCCCCTGTCGCCAGTTCCAGCGGCGGCAGGTGACGCCGAGATCGTCGCGCCAGATAACCTCGCCCGGTTCCGGATGTTCCATCACTGGTTGTCCCTCTTTGAAGGTATCAAACGGCTCGCTGCCGTCGGCCAGCGTCAGACGCGGCGCACCCGAATACGCCGCGAGATTTTCCCCGCCCACCGGAATGGCATAGCGAATACTCACCGCGTTATAGATATCTACGACCGGATCCAGCGACGGCAGCGAACCGTCTTTCAGTACCCGCTTGCGCAGGGCAGATGCCGAGCAGGGCGTGCGTTTCGGTTTCGCGCCGAAGGCTTTAAACACCTCATCCCAGTCTGAAAGGTGTGCATCAGCCCATGGCACATCATCATTCAACATCTGCTGGCAGGCCTGCGCCAACGCGGCGGGCGCAACCTCGGGGTGGGTTATCGGCGCAGCTTCAACCAGAATGCTCAGCGCCCGAAAGCCCGGGGCAATCCCGGCAAGATGCGAATCTATTGACGGCGTAACGAGAGACATAAATAATCCTGTATTGACTGTTTTATACCATGGTAGTGACCAATGACTGATAAAGTCAATATAATGACTTCGCAGGGTGCTGATGTTGCCCTGGTAAGCCTGGCCGTGGCAAACCGCATACGCAACTGGCGCAAAGAGAAAAAACTGTCTCTGGACGAGTTGTCCCGCCGGGCAAGCGTTAGCAAAGGCATGCTGGTGGAGATCGAAAAGGGCGCAGCCAACCCCAGTATCGCCATCTTGTGCAAGCTGGCCGCCGCGCTCGGCATCTCCGTAGCGGATATCGTCAACGTATCCAGCGAGCCGCTGGTGCACGTTATCGAAGAGGCCGCGATTCCGGTGCTGTGGCAGGGCGCACAGGGTGGACGCGCCAGACTGCTGGCGGGAACCGCAGGCCCGGATATGATTGAGCTATGGCAGTGGGAGATGCAGCCGGGAGAGCGCTTTACCTCTCCGGGGCACCCGGCGGGAACCTTTGAGCTGCTGCACGTGAACGAAGGCGTTTTAACGTTGACGGTGGATGAGACGGTGACCCAGGTTAACGCTGGCGCATCGGCGGTGGCGAAAACGGAAGCGGCGCACGGATATGCGAACGAAGGCGATACCGTGCTTCGCTTCACCATGACGGTGGCGGAATTTCACCGATAAAAAGCAGCCCGGTGGCGCTACGCTTACCGGGCCTGCATGCAGTATTTTGTAGGCCGGGTTAGCGTAGCGCCACCCGGCGTTGCTTACGCCTCTTCCACACTTATTCGCAGCGCTGCCAGCGCTTTACGCGCCGCTTTCAGCACCTGCTCGCACTGCTCAATCGTCAGCGTCAGCGGCGGTTCGATGCGGATGGTTTTCGAGTTGTTGAGCGTTCCGGCGACCAGTACCCGCTGGCGGAACATCTCGCTCGCGAAGCTATAGCCGGTTTCGTTATCGACAAACTCAATCGCCATCAGCATCCCTTTCCCACGCGCGTCCTGCACCAGGTCCGGATACTCCCGGCCTAGCTGACGGAAGCCGTCCAGCAGCATGTCGCCTTTCTGCTCCGCCTGCGCGGGCAGGTTTTGCTCCAGCAGCACATTGATGGTTGCCAGCGCGGCCGCGCAGGCCAGCGGGTTACCGCCAAAGGTGGTGGTATGCAGGAACGGGTTGTCGAACAGCACCGAGAACACCTCTTCAGTCGCAACCGTCGCACCAATCGGCACCACGCCGCCGCCGAGCGCTTTCGCCAGGCACAGGATGTCCGGCTGCACGTTTTCGTGCTCGCAGGCAAACATCTTGCCGGTGCGCCCCATCCCGGTCTGGACTTCGTCGAGGATCAGCAGCGCGCCAAACTCATCGCACAGCTGACGCACGGCGGGCAGATAGCCCTGCGGAGGGAGGATAACGCCGCCTTCGCCCTGAATCGGCTCCAGGATCACCGCCGCCACGTCATCACCGGTTTTACGGCATTCACTCAGCACGGTGCGCATGGCGTTAATGTCGCCGAACGGCACGTGGCGGAAGCCCGGCAGCAGCGGCATAAACGGTTTGCGGAAGGTGGATTTGGCGGTAGCAGACAGTGCGCCCAGGGATTTACCGTGGAACGCGCCGCTGGTGGCGATAAAGGTGAATTTCCCGCGCGGCGACTGGTACGCTTTGGCGAGTTTAATCGCCGCTTCGACCGATTCCGTGCCGCTGTTGCTAAAGAAGCTGTACTTCAGTTTGCCGGGCGTTAAGGCCGCCAGCGTTTTCGCGAGCATAGCGCGAAGCGGGTCGAGCAGTTCCTGGCTATGGAGAGGTTGTTTCGCAAGTTGATTCTGTACGGCGGAAACCACAACTGGATTACGGTGCCCCACGTTGAAGATACCAAAACCACCCAGGCAATCGATAAACTCCTGTCCCTGGGTGTCGACAAGCGTGTTAAGACTCCCCGCTTGCCACTCTACGGCTCCGTAATCCCCGCCGGCGGTAACAGATTTGCGATACTCCAGAAAACCTGGATTGACGTGCTCTTTAAAGTAATCGATGACCTCTCGGTTAAGTTGTTTCATCTCCTCATGATCGAGCGTTCGCTTCTCAATGAGATTCAGTGCGTGCGCGGTACAGGCAAGAGCCGAGGCGCTGGAAGGTAACCTGTTCAAAATGTGCTCCCGGGGATCGCGTATCACATGATACTGGTTTAAGTATTGCAGGGATTACGCCACTTCAGATGACTTAACGAAAATCGGGATAAACGCCAGGTTAAAATAATGTTGCACAATATTTAATCATGCCGGAGCAACCGAAACGGGATTTAGCGGTACAGGACAAAAAGGGTAAATGAGGCGGAAAAGCGCATCTGCACTAAAGAAGTGCATTGGCTGCAACTTAAGTGGGCATTAACTGGTCATGCTTTATAGGTAATTTCTTTACGAAAGTATTTGAAATCAATGAATTATAAAATCGTACAAAAAGTATGGTTTAAGTGAAATCTGAGATCTACATCAAGTTTAACAACTAAAGATAAATTGTTTACCGCCGAAAAAACATTGACCCACAAAATTAACATTCAAATAACCTGCAAGGGATGCCCACGATGTCCTCTCCAACCTATGTCACCCAGAATGAATATTCTCTGGACGATGACACCACCTTAATGTCTACCACAGACGTCCACAGCTACATCACACACGCCAATGACACCTTTGTGCAGGTGAGCGGCTACCAGCTTGATGAGCTGACGGGCCAGCCGCACAATCTGGTCCGCCACCCCGACATGCCAAAAGCCGCGTTTGCCGATATGTGGTACACGCTGCAGCAGGGCGAGCCGTGGAGCGGAATTGTCAAAAACCGGCGCAAAAACGGCGACCACTACTGGGTGCGTGCGAATGCGGTGCCGATGGTGCGCCGCGGGCAGGTGACGGGCTATATGTCCATTCGCACCAAAGCCACAGCCGAAGAGATTGCGGCCGTGGAGCCGCTCTACCGGGCGCTGAACGACGGGAGCTGTAAGAAACGCGTGCACAAGGGGCTGGTGGTTGGAAAAGGCTGGCTGGGCAAACTGCCGGCAATGCCGCTGCGCTGGCGCGTGCGTAGCGTGATGGCGGCGCTTTTTGCGCTACTCGCCGCCACGCTGGTCGCGACTTCCGCCGGGTGGATGCCGCTCGTTGCTGCCGCGGTGGTGATGCTGCTGGGGACGCTGCTGTTTGAGCAACAGATTGTCCGCCCGGTAGAGAATGTGGCGCGACAGGCGCTGAAGGTCGCAACCGGTGAGCGCAACAGCGTGCAGCATCTGAACCGCAGCGACGAGCTGGGGCTGACGCTGCGCGCGGTCGGGCAGCTGGGCCTGATGTGCCGCTGGTTAATCAATGACGTCTCGAGCCAGGTGGTGAGCGTCCGTGACGGCAGCGACAGGCTGGCACAGGGAAATGAAGATCTGAACGATCGCACGCGTCAGACCGTGGCGAACGTGCAGCAGACCGTTGCAACAATGAACCAGATGGCCGCTTCCGTTCAGAGTAACTCTGAAACCGCCGCCGAGGTGGATAAACTCTCCGTGGCCGCGAGCAGCGCGGCGACGAAAGGGGGCAACGCGATGCAGACCGTCGTTAAAACCATGGATGACATTGCCGACAGCACGCAGCGGATTGGCTCGATTACCTCCCTGATTAACGACATCGCTTTCCAGACCAATATTCTGGCGCTGAACGCGGCGGTTGAAGCGGCAAGGGCAGGAGAGCAGGGAAAAGGTTTTGCCGTGGTCGCGGGCGAAGTTCGCCATCTCGCCAGCCGCAGCGCCAGTGCCGCCAATGATATTCGTAAACTCATTGATGCCAGCGCCAGCAAGGTGCAGTCCGGCTCTGAGCAGGTTCACGCCGCAGGCCGCACGATGGATGATATCGTGGTGCAGGTGAAAAACGTGACGCAGCTTATCGCCCAGATCAGCCACGCGACCTCCGAGCAGGCCACCGGGCTGTCAGAGTTGACCCGCGCGGTGGCTGAACTCGACAGCATTACGCAGAAAAACGCCGACCTGGTCGAGGAGAGCGCCCACATTTCTGCAATGGTGAAGCACCGCGCCGGACGCCTCAAGGATGCGGTGACTGTGCTCCACTGAGTCAGTAATGTTCCAAAAAAGCCGTTTATTCCGTAAGGAATAAACGGCTTTTTATTTTTTTGATTGTGACTATTAATGTGGTTTATTGTTAATTTAATATTAAATAACTAAAGAAATTGCCTCAGTTATTTATTCCTGCCTAAGTCATTTCTTCAGAATGCTATTTCGAAAATACCCCGTTTGACGGTCTGGTAACGATCGATGAGGCCATATTAATAGCCTACACCTATGTATTGCGGGGGTTATGAAATAAAAAAACGATCAAACTCATAAAGTTAGCGAAATCGTTACCGATAACAGCGATCGTCTGAGAAATAATCACATCGATGGAGAAAATATGTTCTTACATGACGTAAAGATCGGCACGAAATTATTTCTGGCGTTCGGGTTCTTTATTGTCCTGATGGCCATCAGTGCGAGCCTGTCTCTGCTGAGTCTGGATCGGGCTAATAACGGAATGCAATCGATTATTACCAGTGATTATCCGACCACGGTAAAAGCGAACCAGTTAATCGATAACTTCCAGGAATTTATTAGCACTCAACAGCTGATGCTGCTGGACGAGCAGGGCACCTATACGGGGCAATCTCAGCAGCGCCTGAAAGAGATCAGCGAGCACATCACGGTGATCCTGGGCGAGCTGAACAACGCGCTGCAGGATCAAAAGTCTCAGCAGGTTCTGGCGGAGATCCGCAGCGTGCGCCAGCAGTATCTGGACTCGCGCTACCGCATTCTGCAGGCGGTGCAGAACAACAATCGTGCGGGCGCTATTCAGGAGATGATGACCACCACCCTCGCCGTGCAGCAGGCTTATAAAGCGAAGGTGAAGGAGCTGATTACCATTCAAAACAGCGAGATGCAGAGTGCCGGCGCGCAGGTGGAAGGGGATTTCAGGTCTAACCGCCTGCTGCTGATCCTGCTCACGCTCTTTAGCGTCGCGGCAGGCAGCCTGATTGGCTGGTTTATCGTGCGCGCTATCACTCGTCCGCTCGGCGAGGCGGTGCATTTTGCAAAAGCCATTTCTGAGGGCGATCTGACGGGCAGCATCACGCCACATGGTAAAGACGAAACGGGTCTGCTGCTGCATGCTCTGATGGAGATGAAAACGCGACTGCTGGACATCGTGCAGCAGGTGCAAACCGGCTCGGAGAATATCTCCAGCGCAGCCGCGCAGATTGTCGCCGGGAACCAGGATCTGGCCGCGCGCACGGAAGAGCAGGCAAGTTCTGTAGAACAGACCGCCGCCTCGATGGAGCAGATCACCGCGACGGTGAAAAATACCGCCTCGCATACCGGGGAAGCGACCAACCTCTCGGCGGATGCCGCCACGGTGGTCAAAAACAACGGCGAGATGATGAAGCAGGTGACCAGCAAAATGCGCCTGATTAACGAAACATCGAACCGAATGTCCGACATTATCGACCTGATCGACGCTATTGCTTTCCAGACCAATATTCTGGCGTTGAACGCGGCGGTGGAAGCGGCGCGCGCCGGCGAGCACGGTCGCGGCTTTGCGGTGGTGGCGGGTGAAGTTCGCCAGCTTGCCCAGAAGAGCGCGTCATCTGCCAGCGAAATCCGCGAGCTGATTGAGAGCTCTACCAGCCAGACCCAGGACGGGATGAACCTGGTTGAAAAAGCGAGTGCGCTGATCAACGGGATGGTCGGCAACGTGGAAGAGATGGACGTGATCCTGCGCGAAATCCGCCAGGCCAGCCACGAGCAGACGGAAGGTATCTCGCAGATTAACAGCGCGATTGGCCTGATTGACGCCACCACCCAGCAGAACTCCGCGCTGGTGGAGGAGTCTGTGGCGGCGGCAGCATCGCTTAACGAACAGGCGATGCACCTGAAGGAGCTGGTACGCGTCTTCCGCGTGAGCGAGCACGCTCCGGCTTAGTCCAGCTGGGAGATCTCGAGCGCCGCGCGGTCAATAACGCCGATAATCTGCTTGAGCTGCGCGTCGCTGAGCTCTCCCTGATTCACCTTCAGGTCTAACACCGCTTTGAAGTTATCCAGCGCCCGCTTCATCTGCGGGTTTTTGCGGAGCTGAAAACCGACGGAACGCGCTTTGATACGCACCTGGATCTGTTCCAGCTGCTCCCGGTTTTCGTCCAGCCAGCGTTGTCCCTCAGCGGTAATCGTAATCGTCTTACGACCGTTCTCTTCTTCCGTAATGGTGATAAAGGTCTGATCCTGAAGATAATCCAGGGTCGGGTAGATCACTCCTGGGCTCGGGGTGTAGTTCCCCTGGGTCAGATTCTCGATCTCTTTGATCAGCTCGTAGCCGTGGCTCGCGCTGCGGGTCAGGATATCCAGAATCACCAGCCGCAGATCGCCGTGGCCGAAAAAGCGCGGTCGGCGCCCGCCGCTGTCGTGTTCGTGTCGCATAGTAGTTCTCTCAATTTGATATATCTAAACTATATCTAAGATATATTCAGATGCAATCTAAAAGATCTTGCATTTTTACTTATTAGTAATCATTATCATTTGAAAATTGATTTAGATATATCGTATTCACCAGATAAGGGGCTAAAAATGGCATCTACCCGTTACCCACAGCGTGTTCGTAATGACCTGCGCTTTCGCGAGCTGACGGTGCTCCGCGTTGCGCGCGCCAGCGCGGGTTTCCAGCGCATTGTTTTAGGCGGCGAGCAGCTGGAGGGCTTTAGTTCCCGCGGTTTCGACGACCATACAAAAGTCTTTTTCCCGGCTCCTGGGACGGTATTTGTACCGCCGGTGGTCACCGATGAAGGCATCGACTGGGGTGACGGCGTACGTCCTCAGACGCGCGACTATACGCCGCTGTACGACGAGGCAAACCATGAGCTGGTACTCGATTTCTTCATTCACGACGGCGGCATTGCCAGCCGCTGGGCGGTCGAGGCGAAAGCGGGAGACAGGCTGACCATCGGCGGCCCGCGCGGTTCGCTGGTGGTGCCGGAGGATTACGCCTGGCAGCTGTACGTGTGCGACGAGTCCGGCATGCCCGCGCTGCGTCGACGCCTGGAGAGCATTGCTAAACTGCCGGTTCGCCCGGAAATTCATGCGGTTGTGACGGTCGGGGACGATTCTTATAAGGCGTATCTGGCGCACCTGAGTGAATTCAACTTCACCTGGGTGGTGGGCCACAGCGAGCAGGCGGTAGCGGACCATCTGGCGGCGCTGACCGTTCCAGAGGAAGATTACTTCATCTGGCTGACCGGGGAAGGGAAGGTGGTGAAGACGCTGAGCCGTCAGTTTGAAACCGACGCTATTGACCAGCAGCTGGTGCGTGCCAGCGCATACTGGCACGCCAGATAATCAGGCGGCGGAATCCAGCTGCGCTTCGCTCACCTGATGTTCGAGCGAGGCGCGGACCTCGTGCAGCGCTTTCTCCTGCTGAGCGAAGTAAGCTTCCATATTGTTCAGCGACGAGACCAGAAGCCAGGATTCCTCTTTCTCCAGCTCCGCCAGCTCGTTCACTAAAATGTCGATTTGCTCGCGAACCTGCGCCATTTTTTTGCGGATACGTTCCAGATCGTTCAGCCTGTCGCTTGCCATCAATGGCTCAAAGCCCTGCTGCAGCCGGGCCACCAGTGAGCGAATGGTTTTAACGTCGCCACGCTGCTTCGCCTGGTTGAGCTGGACCATCATCGCGTTAGCTTCCTCTTTCAGGTCGTCCGCCACCAGATCCGGATGGCAGAGCTTGCTCGCCTGCCGCCAGAGGCGCTTGAGCTCGTTCCGATCCTCTTCCGAAAGATCCTTGCCCTTGCGCAGCCGCACTTCGGCATCGTGATGCTGCTCGCGATACTTCTCGTACTCTTCGTTAGCGTCGTCGCGCGCCTGACGCGCAGGCTCCTCTTCGCGCGTTAAGCCGCTCTCCAGCTCCAGCGCTTCGGCCAGCAGGTTGGCAATCAGATTGCTTTGCTGTTCCAGATGCTTACGCGCCTCAGCGGCCTGCACGGAGTCGGCCGGGAGATCGCGCCAGCGCTGGGTGAGCGTCGCCAGCACCTCTACCGCCTGCGCCATATAGCGCTGGCAGCGACGGTAATCTTCCTCGCGACGACGCGCTTCCGCCTGCTGACGGCGCAGATTGAGCTCGGCCAGCGTTTTACGCAGGGCGAGGATCTGCTGCATCAGCGGCCCGAGGCGAGAAAAATAGAGATCGTTGAACTCATCAAGCTGCTGCACCCGGGCGTTGCGCCGGTCAATCAGATCGCGCAGACGCTCTTCCAGCGCCTTCAGCTCCAGCTTGCTGGCGGCCACCTGCGGATCTCGCCACTGGGTTACGGCGCGCTGGCCCTGCAGCCAGGCGGTAATTGCCGCCATCGCAGCGGTGTAGTTCTTCTCCTCAAGCGCCACGACGATTGCCTGTAGCTCATCGTCAAACGCTTCATTTTTCAGGCGTGTCAGCTGGCTCTGGATGATGTCGTCATCTTCCAGTTCAATGGCATTTTTAATGATTTCTAGCCGTTTGATCGGTGTGCTCATGATGCCTTTCGCTTTGGCGCTTAAGTATTTGAGTTAAGGTTAGTTGTTGTAAAAGCTACAGGAAATAATACACACGGATGATGATCGGCGCGATGGGGGATTTCTTTAGTTTTTAGGGTTTGTGAGGGTGAGCGGCAGGCCGGGCTACGTGTGATTGATTCCGAATGTGCTCGCATAGGGTGCAACAAAAATCAGAGGCGGGATACAGCCTGGCGAATGCCTGGGGAAAAGTCAGGGGACAACAAGGGGGCATCCATCATTCGCCCAACAAAAAAAGCCACTCAATCGAGTGGTTTAATCTTATGATTCTAAAACTAAAATTTGGTGGCCCCTGCTGGACTTGAACCAGCGACCAGGCGATTATGAGTTCCTAACGGAACAACCGAAAATCAATAGTTTGCGTTATTTATCATTGACATAGATTGCCATTGTTTGCCAATGATTACCCATTATCCGCCATTTCTACCGCCACTTTATCGCCATTTATTCCTGGCTCCTCAAGCTAGGATAGTGTTCGTGCTGCAGATGATATCAGAAAAAACTATAGGTTATATTACATGAGTATATGCGTAACTATGAATGTTGGTTGTCTGTTATAAGAGCTTACATTAAGGAGATATTCACTAACTATTATATTATTGAAAATGTGAGAGTTGGTGTGCTTTAACAACTCTCACAATTTTAAACACAACAGTATTTAAATAGTTATATTTGGAATTTTGTATTCTAGGGATACTGCTTTTGAAATGGCATCCCATAAAACCTGAACTAACGCATTCCACAGTTTTTCAATTGTAACCATCATCAGTCCTCTTAAAGTGTTAGCAAACTTTAAAAGCATATCATCTAGACTATCTAAAAAAAACTGTTGAGTTTCTTTAGTGATTTGGCCACTTTTAATTCCAATGGCTACAAACTGTGCTTGCTGGGCTATTGCAATAAGTTGATCTTGGCTAAATCCACGGACATAGCTAACATCTACTTTTAATATATCTTTAGCTTTATCTTTAAAATTATTAACTAATTCATCTATATCAATCGACATGGTGACCTCTATTTATTTTTCAAGAAATTTTCATAAGTAATGGCTTGTGACATGTATATGTTGATTTGATTCTTGAATGCTTGTATTTCAAAAGATGTCAACCCCTGTGATTTATCTGTACTTTCCATTTGTTTTATTGTCTTTGAAACTGATAATACTGACTCAACACTTGGCGGGGAATTCATATCATTAGGCAATATTGGAATTTTATTTGCTTTTAATATGGCATTTATCGCCTCCATATTATTTATGGAAGGTGTTGGCCTTGACTTTAAATCTATTACGAGAGCTTCTAACTTTCCTTTTATTTTGGAGTAGGTTTGTTTTCTATCCCCAAAGTTTGTGCTATGGGTTCCTTCATCAATGGAAGCAAAAAAAACCATCATTTCGGTATTAATTGATGACAAAGATGTAGATAAATCCTTATCATAGTCAGGTGATAACTTTACTGTGCATGATGCAGTCATGAATAGAAATATAAAAATTAATGTAAGCATTACTTGCTGTCGGGCAATTTTGAACATAATTCCTCCGAGCATTTATTTATATAACATTATCTACTGCAGTTGAAATTATGGTTTGTGTTTGGTCGTTGTCAATTGCATTGTCAATAATTTTTTGCGTTAAGGAGGAGGTATGCTTTTTATCTATGATTATCAATGGATGTATGCGTAAATATGAATGTTTTATAATCAAGGATATTGATAGCAGCATCTTTCATTGGATTGGTTGAAACCATTTTGTTTGTCTGGTCCAGACTCCTTATTTGTAAGTTTCATGTTTGAAATCTATAGGGTTTAATTTTACAGCATCCTCCAAAAGTTCAGGGAAAAAGTGCGCATAGCGCATCGTCATTTTTATATCTGTATGCCCAAGCACACGCTGCAAGACCAGAATATTACCACCATTCATCATAAAGTGACTGGCGAAGGTGTGGCGTAAAACATAGTAAGTTGCCCTGCCGGTAATTCGATGCCTGTTCTTTCCAGCGCAGACCGGAACGCGCCATAGCAATCATTAAACAACCGACCTTTTTTATCATCAGGTAGAGAGTCATCAAGCTCTTTGCTAATGGGAACGGTGCGGTTTTTTCTGCCTTTCGTATTGGTATATGTGATTTTGTATTTCGCGAGCTGGCTTTTTTTCAAAATCTCAGCTTCAGACCACCGTGCACCAGTGGCGATACAGATCCTTACCACTGTTTCTAAATCAGGATGGTCATGTCGTTTACATTCTCCGAGCAGCTGCGAAATTTGGTCGTGAGTTAGCCATGCCATTTCCATTTCTTTTGCGCGGAATGGGCGCATGTATTTCAGTGGGTTTTCACCCTTCCATTCTCCAGGGCGTTTTAGCACATTGAACACCGCCCGGAAGTAGGCCAACTCAAAATTAAGCGTGCAATGCGATACTTCTTTCACTCTGTTTGAACGGGCATACTCACCTTTTAACCGTTTTTCTCGGTAGCGGGAAAACATTTGCGCATCGAAATCGCGTGCGAGTGGTTCGCCCATACACTCAAAAGCATGGTGCATGGCTAACTGGCGTTTTAAGCCATCTTTTAAGGTAATGCCACGAGCGCTATACCATGAATCAACCAGCTTTTTTAACGTGCGCCTGTCTTCCTTTTTATTCCTGCCACGGGTTTTGGACAGTGTACTGTACAAACGCCAGCGCCTCGCCTTTGGTGGCGAATTTCTTTCTGATACGTTTGCCTTTTGCACCGTCTGGTAAGTGCTCGCAAATCCAACCGCCGGTAGGATTCTCACGACCCACCCTCAATTAACCTCGCTGTAAATCCCCACCACGCGCCCCACCGTTTTTATCTCGTCGATACCGCATTCAAACGGAACCTTGCCGCCCGCCACGTGGAGTTTTTTACCCGGCAGCAGCGTGAGGTCGCGGATGCTAGCGGTGCCTTCAATCTCAACCAGCCACAGGCCGTCGGTTAACGATGCTTCTTTTTCAATAAAGTGCAGCTTTCCCTCCGCCCTAACGGCGATGCCGCGAGCCAGCGGTTTGCTAAAGAAACCAGAGTCAATACTCAAAGTGGTATTTTCTTCCAGCTTTCCATCACTCAGTGTGAATGTGGAAACCGAAACCGGATCGCCCGGTGCGGGGTGACCTTCAAACTGTGCACCTTGTCCGGTCATCAGCCAGCGAAGGCTGGCACCGGTGTCCAGCGCGCACTGAACCGCAAAGTCGTAAGAGACGGTACCGCGCGCGTAGCGGTTCTGAAGCGAGCTGGCGGCGATATTAAAGTGCCGGGCCAGCTGGATTTTCTGCGTGAAACCATATACCTGACAGATTCTATCGAGTAACTCTTCATTATTCACTTGAGAATCTAAAATCAAAATATATTCCTTTGGGTGTTTACTAATACTCACTTGGGTATTAGTATCATTACAAATTCGGGCAATCAGCGGCAGGCGTTGGCAAACAGAGGCTAATGATTGCAGACATTATCAAAATGGGAATCATGCAGCATGGCATCTGAAATCGCAATCATCAAACGGCGGAAAAAACCGTGCTGTGCCCGTTTTCAGCGCACTAGCGTGCGTGAGTTTACGCGAGGGGAGATATGGCGATAGAAGCTGCCCGTGCAAGGGTTCCACTTAGCGTGGGAGCTCGCCTTAGCGGGCTTAACCACATCGCTGAACTGCGCGCCCGATACGGGAGCGATAGCGGAAAAGAGCTGGCGCGGTTTATGGCTGAGCTGCGCGATAAGCGCGATCCCTGTTTTGAGGAGAACAGCAGGGCGCTGGCCGCCCTCTTTTTCCTGGCGAGATTGCCCGTCGCCCGTCATGAGTGCGAGCTCAGTGAGCTAACCACAGAGGAGAAAAGGGCGCTGATTAACGCCATGAATCATTTTCGTGCTGTCGTGAGTTTATTTCCTGAACGGCTGACCATGCCGATATAACCCAACCAGAAACCTAATGGCGTAAACCCGCCGGGCATCCTTTTGCCTGAATTTAAGGAGAACGCGTGATGCGAAACAGTGAAAACCGCCCTTATCCGACCGGAAGTGAAGAACTGAAGCGTCTGCTGGCAGAGGCAAAAACAGAGGAACGATGCGCGCGAGCCCTCGCGGTCTCCCTGCGTCTGGAGGCGCTGGCGAGCCATATCTACAAAACCGGCATGAGCGGAGAAGACGTTGCCGAACTGCTGTGCCACGAGGCGGCTCGCTACGAGCGTGAATCCCAGGAGCTGCACTGATGGCCGATTTTATCGATCTTGCGCAGGCGCGCGAGCAGGAAGACAGAGAGCGATACATTAATCGCGCCCGCAGACGACCCGTATCGCCTTCGCGTTTCCTCTGCGAGGACTGCGAGGCGCCGATACCGGAGGCGCGCCGAATAGCGGTGCCCGGCGTAGCCCTGTGCGTAACCTGCCAGGAGATCGCGGAGATGAAAAATAAACACGTCCGGGGAGGATAAGTTGGCTACGTCATTTGCTTATCCGTGGAATGCCCCACGGTCGGCCATTGCCAGCCCTTATCTCACCCACGCCCAACAGCAGCGCCGCGATCGCCTTTTCGCGGCGCTGCAGCAGGCAAGAATTGCCCTCTCACAGCAGCCAGACTGCGTACGCTTCGAGGTCTGGCGCACGGTTGACGCCCTCGAACAGCATCGGGGCAGCCCGCAGGCTAACGCCTTTTTGATCCGCTTCTGCAAAAGGATGTTACCCCGTCTGAGGCGGGTCTCTGATCGCTATTCCTGCACAGGCCTGCACGACGAGGTCTCGAGGGCCGTGTTTGACGGCCATTTCGACACTCAGCATCTGCAATACCTCGCCTCGCGGATGGTCGAACTGGTGGCCCGCTATAACCGCCTTCCGGATATGTCCCGCGCGGACCTCGACCTGCTGGCCGCAGATATCGCCAGCTTTATTCGCGGCGAGCTGGCGAATATTAACGATGCTGAGATGGGTGAATACCAGACGCTGTACGTCTGGTATCAGCGCGCCGGACTGATCGCCCGACAGTTCAACGTGTCGCCTCCGCACTGGGAGCGGGTGTCGAAGACGTTTTTCAACAAAGATGATGTTGCTGCGGCTGTGATCCGCATGTTTTCCGAGGCGTGGTGGCGCGGGCGCCTGCGTCGGGTCGCGGCTGCCTGGCGCGAGCATTTGCAGATTGCCCTCGGCAACGTCAGCAAACGGAGAACGGCGTATGCGAGCAAACGCTGCGTGACCGAGTGGCGCGAGCAGAAGCGCCGCACCCGCGAATTTCTCAAGGGCATGGAGCTGGAAGATGAAGAGGGCAACCGCATCAGCCTGATTGAAAAATACGACAGCTCGGTGGCCAACCCGGCGATACGTCGCTGTGAACTGATGACCCGTATCCGCGGGTTTGAAAATATCTGTGAGGCGCTTGGCTACGTGGGCGAGTTCTATACCTTAACCGCGCCCGCGCAGTATCACGCGACGCTGAAATCAGGCTTCCCCAACGCGAAGTGGAACGGGGCCAGCCCGGCGGATACGCAAATCTACTTTACCCGCCTGTGGGCGCGCATCCGGGCAAAACTGCACCGGGACGGGCGCCGTATCTTTGGTATCCGCGTTGCGGAACCCCATCACGACGGTACGCCCCACTGGCACATGCTGATGTTTATGCTGCCGGAAGACGTCGAATGCGTTCGCCGGATTATCGGGGATTATACCCGGCAGGAGGATGCTGCCGAGCTGCAGAGCGAAGGCGCCAGACAGGCGCGCTTTCACGCGGACGCGATCGATCCGCAGAAAGGCAGCGCTACCGGCTATATCGCCAAATACATCTCAAAGAATATCGACGGCTATGCGCTCGATGGCGAGACCGATAACGAAAGCGGTGGTCTGCTGAAGGAGACGGCGTCCGCCGTGTCGGCCTGGGCAGGGCGCTGGCACATTCGCCAGTTTCAGTTCATCGGCGGCGCGCCGGTTACGGTCTACCGCGAGCTGCGACGTCTGGTGGATAGCGATGCCGCGCGCGGTCTGAGCGTTGAGTTTGCCGCCGTCCAGGAGGCTGCCGACGCCGGGGACTGGGCGGGTTACGTTACTGCGCAGGGCGGGCCGTTTGTGCGTCGCGATGATTTACAGGTGCGCACGCTGTATGAGCCGCGCGCCGGGTTTAACCAGTACGGCGAGGAAACGGTCCGCATCCGCGGCGTGTACGATTCTGCCGTTGGCGCGGGCAGCCCAGTTTTAACCCGGCTCACGCAGTGGAAAATTGTGCCGAAGCGGGCCGCGGATCTTAAGGACGCGCCCGTATCCTCTCGGAGTTCTGTCAATAACTGTACGCAGACCGATCTTTCTCAACCCCTCAGCCGACGTGCGAGGCGGGCGTTAACCGAACGCATCAAATTCATCCGCCCTGGCGCGACAGCGCCCGTCGTCTTCGCGAGCGACCCGCAGAACGGGGTACCGGAGAAGGTGATCGATGAGATACGGCTCGCCACCGGGATAGCCATCAGTCGTGCAGAAGCCCTGCATCTGATGGCGGGAGGCATCAGCCGCTTTAACGATAAATGGTACAGGGGCGCAGCCGACGGATCGCTATTTCCGGCACCGTGTTCTTACCAGCAAAAGGCGCGGAAAATCCTTGAACGTATTGGGCTTTTAACGGATCTCTTCGCTCAGAGGGCACGCTAATCTCCATCCATATCATGTACATACCGTGAAGGGTTCTGATTTTTCGCTTCACTCTTTTTGTGAATACGTGCTACTGTATGTTTATACAGTATCTCGTGGTGGAGGTTGTGTGGACAGAGAGTTGAACGAGCAGGTCATGATTGAACGAGTCGAGCTGATTGCGCGACTGACGACGGAAGGAACGTGTCAGGAAAGAGATCGTGAGATTGCCCTGAATTTGATTGCTGAGATTGCGCGGGGAAATTTAATCAAGAACAACGCATTTACCGTTGTGTTCTCAGCATCGCCTGTTCCGGAACGAATCAAAAAAGAGGGCAACGTTCGGGTGAACATTACTCTCGATAAAGATCAGCAGATTGACCCTGCCGTCGCTGAGGCCTTTCAGTGCGAACTGACCCGCAGAATACGCTCCCTGTTTCCGTCATCGCGGGTGAACGTGAAAATAGGATCGGTGACGGGTGTCGAGCTCCAGGGGCTTGAAAAAGAAGCCGATCGCGAGGCGCTGGACGCTATCCTCCGGGAAGTCTGGGAAGACGAGAGCTGGCGCTAGCCCCGGCGTCATCACCCGTACCAACACCCTCATTCCTGTTTTGCGCTTCCGTTGAACCACGCTTCGCCGCTCGCGGACGATCTGTTGTGCCCGCGATTGTCCATCCGTCAGCGATAGCGAAAAGCCTGCTGGCCCGGGAAACTCTACAGTACCTGGAAACCGGATGTTGGGAGCGTCTGATGAAAATCTATGCAATGCAGGGGGACACGCTTGATGCCGTTTGCGCCCGCTTTTATGGGCGCACGGCTGGCGTCGTTGAAGCCGTTCTGAAGGCCAATCCTGGCCTCGCGGAGTTAGGCGTTATCTTGCCTCACGGCACGCCGGTAGAGATGCCGGAGGTGAATAGCGCCCCCACAAAAGAATCCGTAAACCTATGGGACTGAGCCTGGAGAAAATCACCACGTTTATCGCCTACTGGCTGGCCGTGGCGCTGGCCTGGTTCGGAGCGATGTCTCCTGAAAAAGTCGCGCTGTACGTGGGGAGTCTGTGCGCCATTTTTACCGCGCTAACGAATTACTGGTTTAAGCGCAAAACCTGGCGCTATCTCCAGTCTCTTGGCCTCGATAAGAAGAGCATTCGTGAACTCAATCATTAAGCGTTGCAGCGTCGCCGGCGTGCTGGCCCTGGCGGTGCTGATGCCTGACTTTCGATTACTGAAAACGTCCCCGGAAGGATTGGCGTTGATTGCCGCTCTCGAAGGATGTCGCCTCTCGCCCTACCGGTGTAGTGCCGGCGTATGGACGTCCGGCATTGGCCACACGGCAAACGTTGTGCCGACGCGGGACATTACCGAGCGTGAGGCTGCGGTAAACCTGGTTGCTGATGTGCTCAACGTTGAGCGGCGTCTGGCGGCGTGTGCGCCGGTGGAGATGCCGCCCAGGGTCTATGACGCGCTGGTGAGTTTTACCTTTAATGTCGGCGCAGGCGCCGCCTGCCGTTCGACGCTGGTGTCCTTTATCAAACGTAAACAGTGGCCTCAGGCATGCGGGCAGCTTACCCGCTGGGTGTACGTCAACGGCGTCAAAAATGCCGGTCTGGAAAACCGTCGCGTCCGCGAGAAGGCCTGGTGCATGAAGGGGCTGCCGTGAGAACGCTCATGCTGGCGCTGGCCGGGCTGCTGGCCATCGCGCTGTGGCTTCGTCATGACAACCTGAACCTGTCCCGTTCCTTAGCTACGGCCAATCGGGTCGCCAGCGAGCAAAAAACGGCCCTCGCCACGCTTAATCAGCAGCTGTCCCTGTCGCAGCGGATGGCCAGAGCAAATGAAAACGCCCAGGTCAGGCTCCGTGAGGAGCTTGTCGCCGCGGGCGAGGAGAGGGCAAGACGGGAAGCGACTATCGGGAGATTACTCAATGAAAATGAAGCGTTACGCCGCTGGTATACCGCTCAGCTGCCTGATGCTGTCCGCAGGCTGCACACCCGCACCGCCTGCGCCTCCGCAGCCCATTGTTTACAACGCCTGCCCGAAGGTGAGCCGCTGCCCGATGCCGGGAAGCGAACCCGCCACTAACGGCGATCTCAGCGCGGATATTCGCAGGCTGGAATACGCCCTTATCGCCTGCGCGCTGCAGGTTGAAACCATTAAAGACTGTCAGGATAAACTCGATGCACAAACTCAAGAGCCTGCGTCAGGCATTAATTGACGCGATCCCCCAACTCAATGCCAACCCGGAGCGCCTGCAGATGTCGGTCGGAGGCGGCAATATTGACGCCCGCCAGGCCTCCTCGCTCTCCTTTGAAAAGCGGTATGCGCTGAACGCGAAGGTTAGCGGCTTCACCGGCGACAGCGAGGGATTTTTCGTCCCGGTGCTGGCCTGGCTTCGGGTAAACCAGCCGGATATTTTTACCCTCGATGAAGGCCGCAAAAACGGTTACACCTTCGCGATCGTCTTAAACGATGACGATACGATGGATATCACCATCAGCGTGCAATTAACCGAGCGTATTCTTGTTTCCCAGGAGCAGGGCGCTCTGCACGCGACGTATTCCCCCGAGCCGCCGCTGCCGGAGCCCGTCACGCGTCCGAAGGCGCTGTACGTTAACGGCGAGCTGGTCAGCCAGTGGGAGGAGTAATTTCCCCGCGCTGAAGGCCGCCATCCGACTGCCGTCTGGACCGCTTGTTGTATCATCCCGCAGAAAACCCCGTCTCGTTGCTGCCGTTCCTCCTGAACGGCATTCTCTTCTCATGAATACATTAACTTCCATGAACGGCATCGCTCGCGCGATCCGCAATCTTATTCGTATCGGTGTTGTGACCGATGTTGACCTCAGCAGAGGGCTTTGTCGTGTCCAGACCGGCGGGATGAAAACCACCTGGCTGAACTGGCTCACCTGTCGTGCGGGACGTTCACGCGTCTGGTGGGCCCCTTCCGAGGGAGAGCAGGTGCTGCTGCTGGCCATCGGCGGCGAGCTTGATACCGCCTTTGTGCTGCCCGGCATTTTCTCTGACGACCATCCGGCGCCGTCCGGGTCGCCTGATGCGTTCCACGTCTCGTTTCCTGACGGGGCGGTCATCGAGTACGAACCCGGTCACGGGGCGCTGACGGTTACAGGCATTAAAACGGCCGATATTACCGCCTCTGAATCGCTGACCGCCACCGTGCCGGAGGTGAGGGTGACGTCAACGTCCCGCATCACGCTGGATACGCCTGAAGTGGTGTGCACTAACAAGTTAATTACTGCCTCTCTTGAAGTGCAGAAGGGCGGTGTGATGGCCGGAAATATTGAGCATTCCGGCGGTAAATTCACCTCCAACGGGGTGCAGGTGGATAACCACGCGCACGGCAGTGTGCAAAGCGGCGGAAGCTGGACTAAGGGGACACAATGACGGTGCGTTACAGGGGGATGAACAGGCAGACCGGGCTTAGCCTTTCAGAGGCGGAACACATCCGGCAAAGCGTGCGCGACATTCTGGTTACGCCGATTGGCTCGCGGGTCATGCGGCGGGATTACGGCTCGCTGCTGGCGGCGATGATCGACAGGCCGCAGAGCCCGGCGCTGCGTCTGCAAATCATGGCCGCCTGTTATTCCGCCATCCAGAAATGGGAGCCGCGAATAAGCCTGACGGCCATCACTTTCGAGCGTTCGGAGAACGACGGGACGTTGTATGTCGATATCACCGGCACGCGCCCGACCTCCGGACAATCCTTTTCTATCACCATTTCACTGAGTTAAACGCTATGGCTATTGTTGATCTGAGCCAGCTCGCCGCGCCTGATGTCGTGGAGGAGGTGGATTATGAAACGCTGTTGGCAGAACGAAAGGCCACCTTTGTCTCCCTCTATCCGGAAGAGGAGCGAGAGGCGATTGCACGGACGCTGACGCTGGAATCCGAGCCGATTGTGAAGCTGCTGCAGGAGAATGCCTACCGGGAAGTTATCTGGCGCCAGCGGGTTAATGAGGCTGCGCTGGCCGTGACGCTGGCCTATTCTTCCGGTCACGATCTGGACGTTATTGCGGGAAACAATAATACCGAACGCCTGACCATCACCCCGGGCGATGACACTACCATTCCGCCAACGGCTGCCGTCATGGAGTCTGATGCCGACCTGCGACTGCGTGCGCAGCAGGCCTTTGAAGGGTTGAGCGTCGCGGGGCCGGTTGGAGCCTATGAATATCATGGTCGAAGCGCCGACGGACGGGTCGCTGACGTTTCGGTTGAAAGCCCTCAGCCCGCATACGTGACGATTTCGGTGTTATCCCGTGAGGGTGATGGTACCGCTCGTCCTGAACTACTGGCGGTTGTTGAAAAAGCGCTTAACGCTGAAACCGTCCGCCCGGTCGGCGATCGTGTAACTGTCCAGTCAGCAGAAATTGTGCCTTACAAGATAAACGCAACGCTCTACGTTTATCCCGGACCAGAAGCTGAACCCATCAGGCAAGCTGCAGAGCAGAAGCTGCAGAATTATACCAGCGCACAGCATCGCCTTGGACGCGATATTCGTCTGTCGGCCATCTATGCAGCACTTCACGTTGAAGGCGTGCAGCGCGTGGAACTGGAATCTCCCCACTCTGACATTGTACTGAGTAAGTCGCAGGCCTCGAACTGTACCTCGTATCAGATAGCAATCGGGGGTTCGGATGAGTGAAAGGCTGTTACCCGTTGGATCCTCGCCGCTGGAAGTCGCCGCTGCCGCTGCGCTCTCGAATATTGAGCGTGTGCCGGTACCGCTACGCACGTTATGGAACCCCAGAGCGTGCCCGGTAAATTTACTTCCCTACCTGGCATGGGCGCTGTCGGTAGACCGTTGGGATGAGGCGTGGCCGGAGAGCACCAAACGCAGCGTCATTATGTCCTCGTTTTTCGTCCATCAGCACAAAGGAACCATCAGCGCATTGCGTCGTGTGGTGGAACCGCTTGGCTTTTTGATTGAGGTGCGCGAGTGGTGGCAGCTCGGTGAGGAGCCTGGCACATTCCGTCTGGTTGTCGGTGTGCTTGATAACGGCATCACGGACGAAATGTATCAGGAGCTTGAACGGCTCATTGAGGATGCCAAACCGGCAAGTAGACACATGACCGGGCTGGCTATCAGCCTGAGCTCAACGGGAGAGTTTTATGTTGGCGCAGGATGCTATCACGGCGATGCGCTGGCTGTTTACCCCTATACCACTGAGGAACTTATTGTCGGTGGTGATTATTACCCGGCCTCGGCCATCCATTTGATTGATAACCTGAGAGTGAACGCATGACCGCAAAATATTTTGCCATACTGACGAATCAGGGCGCGGCGCGGCTAGCTAACGCGACGGCACTTGGTACGCAACTCAACCTGACGCAAATGGCGGTAGGCGACGCCAACGGAACGTTGCCAACCCCCGACCCGGCGCAGACGAAGCTCGTCAACCAAAAACGCATAGCGCCGCTGAACCTGCTCGCTGTTGACCCAAACAATACCAGCCAGATCATCGCTGAACAGATTATTCCCGAGAATGAGGGCGGTTTCTGGATCCGAGAGATCGGTCTCTATGACGACGACGGCATTCTGATCGCCGTGGCTAACTGCCCGGAGACATATAAGCCTCAACTGCAGGAAGGCAGTGGCCGCACGCAGACCATCCGCATGATTCTTATTGTGTCGAGCACATCATCAATTTCCCTGAAAATTGATCCGTCGGTTGTGCTGGCAACGCGCCAGTACGTTGACGATAAAGTTATTGAGGTAAAGGGCTACGCTGATGATCAGATGAAAAAGCATATTGCTGCTGATAATCCGCATAAACAGTACCCTTTAATCGCCAATGCGTTAAAAGAAATTGCCGATGCAGGGTTGAGCGCCGAGGTTCTCAAAAACCTTGGTTTAGGAGAAGGCTCTGCTTTGCCGGTGGGCGTCCCCGTTCCGTGGCCGTCAGCAACTCCACCGACGGGGTGGCTTAAATGCAACGGAGCCGCGTTCGCGGCTGCGCAATATCCGAAATTGGCTCTGGCTTATCCTGCGCTCAAATTACCTGATTTACGCGGTGAGTTTATCCGTGGCTGGGATGATGGACGTGGAGTTGATTCAGGGCGTAGCTTACTGTCGGCTCAGGGGGATGCTATTCAAAATATTGTCGGGACGTTGGGAAGAACCCAGCTATTTCAAGATACGATGTACACTGGTCCGTTTAATCAAATCGACCAGCTAGGTTCCGTTGGTTTGTCTCCTGCTCCCGGCCCTGCTGTTGGATATGGTGCCTGTAACTGGTCTTTTGATGCATCACGCGCAGTCCGCACTGCAACTGAAACTCGTGCGCGAAACATCGCATTTAACTACATCGTGAGGGCTGCATGATGGCTAAAGCTGAATTAAATCAGGACATGATCGCCACGATGGCAGGGGAAATCACCGTGTTTAACTACGATGGTGAGACACGCGAATATCTGTCTTCATCCGTTGAGTATCTCGCCGTGGGGGTAGGTATTCCTGCAAATTCCTGCGTTGATGTTCCGGGAAAGAGTAAAACCGGCTTTGCCATTTGCCGTACAGAAGACCTTTCATCATGGGAATATATCACTGACCACCGTGGTGAAACGGTATACAGCACAGAGACGATGCAACAAGTTGAAGTGACGGCACTGGGGGAATATCCCGAAGGTGCAACGCCCAATGCACCTGCATCACCGTACGATAAATGGGACGGAGAAAAATGGGGCACGGATTCTGCCGCAAAATATGAAGGTGATATTGCTGATGCAGAACAATACCGACAAACACTCCTCGCTCAGGTAGATGAACTAACCTCCGACTGGTGAGTGGAGCTGATGCTCGGTGATATCAGTGAAGAAAACAAAAAGAAACTGTCGTCTTGGATGGCTTATAAAGCTGCGATTAAAGCCGTCGATGTTTCGACGGCTCCTGATGTTAGCTGGCCTGCTCAGCCGGAGGTGTAGGCCATTTGATATTCGGTGCAGCGTCAGGAACGACCGCCTGCAATTCCTTTATGTAGGTCAGCCAGAGTATCAGGCTGGCCTTATCTTTATCACTGATAATGCCTAACTGTAGCTCCGTCTGCCAAAGACTGATCGTTGCCTGCGCTTCAAGCAGTAGTGCAGCTTTCTGTTGTTCCGCCGCTTCCACGTCCGCCGCGTGCTGTGCTTCCGTCTCTGTCACCCACTCGCTACCATTCCACGTATCGTAAGACGTTGCAGGTGCTAGGGTGGTAATGCCTATCGGGTAATCGCCAGGCAAAGAAACGATCACCGGTTCGCCTGTTTCAGTGCTGTACACCGTTTCATCACGGTGATCAGCGACGTATTCCCAGGCGGTAAAATCGGCTTTACGGCAAATAGCAAAACCCTCTCTGCTTTCGCCGGGTGCATCCATACAAGAGTTAGCGGGGATGCCTACGCCTTCGGGTAAATATTCAACGGATGCGGAAAGATATTCGCGCGTCTCGCCATCATAGTTAAACACGGTGATATCACCTGCCGCAGTAGCGATCTGCTCACTATTCATTTTTGCTTTAACCATTATGCAGCCCTCACGATGAAGTTAAACGAAACGTTACGAGGACGAGCTTCTGTTCCGCTCATTGGCATTGTGGACGCACTCACTACGCCACCCTCCGTAATTACAGAGTTTGGTAACGGGTAGTTATCAAAATCAATTACAGGTGTGGCAGGAGTAATTTGTTTTAAAATTGTCGTACCTGCAAAATCGGCTAATGATGAATCATTCAGTCGTGAAGTCCAGAAACCATAAAGGTGAGTGTGTGGCCCAACAGCATGCCCCTGTGCCGAAAGAATATTTCGATCTGAATCAACTCCACGCCCGTCATCCCAGCCACGGATAAACTCCCCGCGTAAATCAGGCAGTCTGAGAGCCGGATAGGCAAGTGCCAGCTTTGGGTACTGTGAGGCCGTAAATGCCGCTCCGTTGCATTTAAGCCACCCCGTCGGTGGAGTTGCTGACGGCCACGGAACGGGTACACCGACAGGCAAAGCTGACCCTTCTCCTAAACCAAGGTTTTAGAAAATGCGTGTTTATCCATTAAATGGCATGATTTCCGGTTTTGACGGAGAGAAATACCATGCTTATTGGATACGTACGTGTGTCAACAAATGAACAAAACACC
>Ga0308156_1000640_pt1 | contig 62170 bp, 54 predicted proteins | sample PhyAR2_FD_201041 | JGI IMG/M metagenome (GOLD analysis project Ga0308156, IMG submission 201041) | Phyllosphere microbial communities from UC Gill Tract Community Farm, Albany, California, United States - DLSL A.R2 | ecosystem: Host-associated > Plants > Phyllosphere > Unclassified | place: USA... | reverse complement strand
TGGAACTGAGACCAGCCCAGTTTACCACCTGCATACCAGGTATTATCTTTCGGAGCGGCCTGCGCTACGGTAGCGAAGCCAGCCAGTGCCACTGCAATCGCGATAGCTGTCTTTTTCATTTTTTGCGCCTCGTTATCATCCAAAATTCGCCATGAAGGTCTCAATAGAGATTCACGGTTAAATCCTTCACCGGGGGGCGTGGTCAAATATAAATCTACCGATATCTTCGGCTTAGGCCGAGCACCCCTGGCGATGTAAAGTCTACAACGTAGCTGAAAACTTACAAGTGTGAAGTCCGTCAGGCATATGAAAAAAAAAGTTCCGTATACCGATTATTTAACATTTTTCGAACGAGTTTTGTGCAATAAAATTAAGGAGAACCGCACCAGACAAGCCTTGCCGCAGTTTTGGCGCCTGGAACTAAAATCGCATCTTGTGGTCAAAAAAAATTCCAGGAATAATCTTAATTTTCCTCAATGATACAAATTTGAGTGAATTTTTAGGCCAGAAAGTTGTCCTCTGCGATAAGAATCTGGTCGAACCGGACGCATGATCAACCCGATCGCACTACCTTCTTCAGCCGCTTCAGTCAGTCGAAAATGTTCCTCATCGGTCAATTCGTCTGATAACCATCCAATCACCACGCTGTAATTCCCCGTACGTAACGCCCGGATCATCGATTCCACGGTATCGCAGGGAGAGAGTTGGTTAATTTGCATGACCTTTGTCAGCGGCAGGCCCGCGGACTGCACCCATTCACGGCTCAGTTTTTGTTGAGGCGTCAGCCAAAGCTGCCAGCGCGACTGCTGACCAAGCTGTTGTAATAACGGCAACAGCAGAAGTTGAGTGAGCAGGGGCTGGTCTTCACGATAAACCACTTCACTGATAAGCCCTGTCGAAACACGCCCGGTGGAATTCTGCGTGACATTGCCAGCGGAAGAAGAGAGAGAGGTTGAGCGATTTGCATAGCCTGAAGTGTACATATTCATTCCAGCCCTGTAGTTACTGTATGGATATACAGTAACCCCTGTATGCATAAAGATCAACCTCATTTTCGGAAAGCGACTCGCAAAATTCATTCATTATTGATGCGCCTGGAAAAATCATCTTGCTCAACGACGATAAGTTGCCTATTTTCCTGCTAACGGATCCGCTAGTAAGAAATTTCGTTGTTACTTTATGATTTTGAAGGGAAATATCATGAAAAAGATATCTTATGAACGGATTTATAAATCCCAGGAATACCTTTCACCCTTAGGTGAAATCCACCATCGTGCGCTGTTCGGTGGGTATACCCTGGCCGTAGATGATGCCGTCTTCGCTATGGTCTCCGACGGGGAGCTGTATCTCCGGGCCTGTGAGGAAAGTGCAAAATACTGTGTAAAAAATGCCTCATCATTCTTAACCCTGATGAAACGGGGTCGTCCGGTGCTGCTCAATTATTATCGTGTCGATGACGGACTGTGGCAGGACAGAGAACGGCTGCTTCAGCTCTCCTCGTTCGCGCTCAATGCGGCGCGAAAAGAGCGTTCGCAGCGTGATCGGCGAAACCGCCTCAAGGACTTGCCCAATCTCACCTTTCAGCTTGAAGTGCTGCTCTTTGAAGCCGGAATCACTGATGAAGAGACGCTGCGGGAGCTGGGTGCCCGTGCGAGCTGGCTGAAGATGCGGGCGAAGAATAAAGCGCTCAGCATTAAAGTGCTCTTCGCACTGGAAGGGGCCATCGCCGGACTTCATGAAGCGGCACTCCCGGCGGGAATTCGCCGGGAGTTAACGGAGTGGTTTAATGCGCTGCCTGAGCCACAGGAGAATCACTCCTCCAGGTAGCGATCTGCAGTTGCAGTCGGCAAATTTCTGGCAGCAGAGCGATAAGGAGGCCAATCTGCTGAAGAACCAGCGGTGCTTTGCTGTCGCTTCCCGGGTCAATATGCGTTATACGCTGAGCCAGTTCATCCAGCGCGTGTTGAACGCGAGGCTCATCGGCTGGTCGGTGATGAAGCGCGTCATCGACATAGCATACGGCATCATCCAGCAGGGCGAGGATGGCCGGGTGAGTCAATTTCTCACGGTGGGCACCCAGCGTCGAAATATAGCTGGTGAAGGTATGGTTCAGACAGAGCAGGCGGAAAGCCGTTTCCCGAATTTCTGCCGTGGCGCGAGGCTCCGTGGACATGTTAGAGACCACCGAAGCCAGTTCAGCATCACAGTTATGCGCATCGCGGCGTGCGATACGATAAGCCAGACGGTTATCGCGACCCTGATGATACTGCTCAAGGATGGCATCAAGGTATCGACAGTTCGCGTTCATCGCCCTGTCTACCACACGTGGTAAATTACGGAACCGCCAGTCCGGCCAGATAAAACTGACCGCCGCCCAGGCGATTGCGCAGCCAATCAGCGTATCTATCACGCGGGGCAGGGCCACTTCAAATCCTTCACCCAGCAGGTTAAAGCAGAGTAGCACCAGCAGCGTGATGAACATTGTGGCATGCGCATACTGCACATTACGGAAGGCGAAGAACAACACACCGGTGATCACGATCAGGATCAGCTGGCCTTCGACAGAGGGCACGAAATAGAGCACCGGCAGCCCAATAGCGACGCCCACCAGCGTACCAATAATACGTAGCGCAAGGCGGTGGCGGGTGGCGTTATAGTTTGGCTGGCAAACAAACAGGCTGGTCAGCAGGATCCAGTAACCGTGATGTAACCCGGTTATCTGAATGATGGCATAACCCACGCACAGCACCAGTGACATCCTCACCGCATGGCGAAACAGTGCCGATTCCGGCGTAAAGTTGCGGCTCAGTCGCAGCCACATATCGCTGAAGCTATGCACGCTGTCATCAGCAAGCTGATTCTCCACATCTTTATCGGGGAGCGCCATCGCCTGCTCGGATTCAATGGTAGCCAGTTGAGCATCTATCGCCCGCAGGTTATTCAGCAAAAATCCCAGTGCTTTAATATGTTCCGGCGATGTTCCACTGGCCTGAACGCGATCGAGCGCCGCATCAAGATGGCTAAATACGCGTTCGAAGCGCGGGTCATGTTGATAGGGCGTACGCAGCAAAATGGAGCGTGCCAGCTGCTGGCATGCCTGAGACTGCATCGACAGCAGGCGCTGGAAGCGGAACATCACGTCGCTGTAGCGGAACTTCTCACGCAGGGCAGCATACTGAACGTGCGAGGAGCTGGCACGCTCATGAATATCCTGCGCCGCGAAATAGTAGTGCAAGGTTCTTCGCGTTCCGCGCTGACCGCGATCGCCCCGCAGACGGGTAAGCAGTGAGGCTTTCGTCTGGTTAAGTGTGGCGACCAGTTGACCGTTGGCCAGAGCCAAATCGTAGAGCGGAGACTGGCTATCCTCCTCGATATCCGGATCGAAGAGCCGGGATTTTAGCTCAAGGTAGTGGGCCAGTTGCTCAAAGCTGCGGGCAAGGTTGTCCTGAAGAGGGCGAACCGGAAAAATAAGATGCCCGGTTAACGTCAGCAGGTTATACCAGATGGCCCCCAGCAATAGCAGTATGGGCTGCTGGTACCATTGATCATAAAGGGAAACACCCAGCATGGTGTAAATGGCGATCAGCAGGGCACCAAAGGCGATAGTGGCATAGCGCTGTCCAAGGCCGCCAAGCAAAATAAACCCGCTGGTAGAGAGCGTAAGGCCAATGGCAAACAGCCAGGGCCAGGGGAAGAGCAGCTCCACGGAGGCTGACGCGATAAAAAAACAGACCAGCGTAATCACAAGATTACGCAGGCGCCCGGCAAGGCGATCGTCCAGATCCGCCAGCGCCCCCGCAACCACTCCCAGCGTGAGCGGGATGGTGAGTTTTACGTCATTCAGCCACCACGGCAGGGCAACCGTGCCGCACAGTGCGATAAATATTCTGACGTTATAAAGCCAGATGCTGTTCCAGGTATAACGGCGAAGCAGTGGGCTTAGCATAAGCACGGCCAGTCCTTATTTACTGAAAACGACGACGCGCGTTTGCTTCACGTGCCGCCTGTGCCACTTCTACCGGAACGACCCTGCGCCCGACTGGCCAAAGCGCGATGGCGGCAATCTTAAAGTTCGCGATCCCCACCGGAATACCAATAATGGATATGCACTGGGCAATACCGGCAAAGATATGCATCACACACAGCCACCAGCCGAAGAAAACCAGCCACAGAATATTGAGAACCGTGCCTCCCGTGTTCAGCAGTGCGTTTTTGCTCTCCGGGTTCAGTTCGTCAATGTGGACGGCTTCATTCCCGTACGGGATGAAAGAGAGTTTGGTGATTTCCCAGCAGGAGCGGGTCAGGGGGAGCGTAAAAATAAGGACGATGCTCACCAGCGTGGCAAAAAGCCAGGCAAGAGTGGTGGCAAAACCGCCTAACACAAAATTCAAAACATTCAGAACAGTACGCATAAACCCTCAGTTCCTTTCGATATGATTAACGCCCAGTGATTGTAACGTTTTTTTAGGCTGGAGCACCTTAAAACTGGCAGTTAAACTGTCAGGTAAATTATCTCTTCGTGGATTCGGCTGGACATGGAACTGAAAGCAACATCATTAGGCAAACGCCTGGCGCAACACCCCTACGACAGGGTTGTCCTCCTTAATGCCGGAGTGAAAGTCTCCGGAGAACGCCACGAATACCTCATTCCGTTTAATCAACTGCTGGCTATCCACTGTAAACGCGGGTTGGTCTGGGGCGAACTGGAGTTTGTCCTGCCTGACGATAAAGTCGTGCGCCTTCACGGTACCGAGTGGGCTGAGACCCAGCGCTTCCATCATCACCTGAATATGCTCTGGCAGCAGTGGAGCCAGGATATGAGCGTGATTGCCGCTCAGGTACTGCAGCAGGTACTGGATGATATTGCACAAAGTAACGAGCAACAAACGTGGCTCACCCGCCAGCAGACGGCCGGGTTGCAGCAAAAGATCAGGCAGGCGCTGGCGGCACTGCCGTTATCCGTGACGCGTCTTGACGAGTTCGACAATTGCCGTGACGCCTGGCGTCAGTGCCAGGCCTGGCTTGGCGATACAGACAAGAGCCGGCTGGCGCACAACCAGGCGTGGACAGATGCCATGCTGACCCGTTATGCCGACTTTTTCAGCACGGTTGAATCTTCACCGCTTAACCCGGCGCAGGCGCGCGCCGTGGTTAACGGCGAGCACTCCCTGCTGGTGCTGGCGGGTGCCGGAAGCGGCAAAACGTCGGTGCTGGTGGCCCGTGCGGGTTGGCTACTGACAACGGGTGAGGCTGTTGCCGACCAGATACTGTTGCTGGCGTTTGGCCGTAAGGCGGCTGAGGAGATGGACGAACGCATACAGGAACGCCTGCATACCCGGGATATTACCGCCAGAACCTTCCATGCCCTGGCGCTGCATATTATTCAGCAGGGCAGTAAAAAAGTGCCTGCCATCAGCAAGCTGGAAAACGACACGCAGGCGCGTCAGGCGCTGTTCATCAAAACGTGGCGTCAGCAGTGCAGTGAGAAAAAGGCGCAGGCTAAAGGGTGGCGTCAGTGGCTGGAAGAAGAACTCAACTGGGACGTACCGGAAGGCAATTTCTGGCAGGATGAAAAACTGGCTCGTCGCCTGGGTTCTCGCCTCGACCGCTGGGTTAGCCTGATGCGGATGCACGGCGGATCGCAAGCCGAGATGATTGAAAGCGCGCCGGAGACGATCCGCGCCCTGTTTTCGAAGCGGGTTAAGCTGATGGCCCCGATGCTGAAAGCCTGGAAAACCGCGCTGAAAGAGGAAAATGCCGTCGATTTCTCCGGTTTGATCCATCAGGCCATTATCATTCTTGAGAAGGGCCGTTTTGTCAGCCCGTGGAAGCATATCCTGGTGGATGAATTCCAGGATATCTCGCCGCAACGTGCCGCGCTGCTCTCGGCGTTAAGGGCGCAAAATAAACATACCTCGCTGTTTGCGGTGGGCGATGACTGGCAGGCTATCTATCGCTTCAGCGGGGCACAGCTCTCCCTGACGACTGCATTCCATCACTATTTTGGCGAAGGCGATCGCAGCGATCTGGATACCACCTACCGCTTCAATTCCCGGATTGGTGAAGTTGCCAACCGCTTTATCCAGCAGAACCCGCATCAGCTGGCAAAACCCCTAAATAGCCTCCGGGCCGGGGACAAAAAAGCCGTTACCCTGCTGGCGGACGATCAGCTGGAGCCGCTGCTGGACAAACTGAGCGGCTATGCGAAGCCGGATGAACGTATTCTGGTGCTGGCACGCTATCACCATCTTAAGCCTGCGGCGCTGGAAAAAGCCGCGACTCGCTGGCCGAAGCTGCAGCTCGATTTTATGACCATCCACGCCAGCAAAGGACAGCAGGCCGACTATGTGATAGTGATGGGGCTCAAAGAGGGGAGCGATGGTTTCCCGGCTCCGGCACGAGAGTCGGTAATGGAACAGGCGTTACTGCCGGTCCCGGAGGATTTTCCGGATGCCGAAGAGCGGCGTTTGCTGTACGTGGCGATGACCCGCGCGCGTCATCGCGTGTGGCTGCTGTTCAACAAAGAGGAGCCGTCGGTGTTTGTCGATATTCTGAAGAGTATTGATGTCCCAGTGGCGAGGAAGCCTTAACGGGATAGCGGAGCGGTAATATTGCAGGCCCGGTAAGCGTGTCGCCACCGGGCAAAAAACTACTTCAGTCTTTCGGAAAGATAGCGCTGATAATCCGGGATCAGGATCTCAACCGGTGAGTTGAAGTGCGGGGATTCAATGATGAAATCTGCCGTCGACAGGTTCGTCGCCACCGGAATATTCCATACCGTTGCCAGACGCAGCAGGGCTTTGACATCCGGGTCGTGCGGAACCGCATTCAGCGGATCCCAGAAGAAAATCAGTACATCAATTTTCCCTTCAGAGATCTGAGCGCCGACCTGCTGGTCGCCGCCCATCGGGCCACTCAGCATGGCATTGACCTCCAGACCCGTTTCGCGGTGGATCAGGTTACCGGTTGTCCCGGTCGCTGAGAGAGCATGCTTTTCCAGCAATGGCTGATGGCGGCGAACCCAGTTAAGCAGCATTTGTTTACAGTGATCGTGCGCAACCAGAGCAATGTGTTTGCGTTCCGGTAGCGTGCGTGTTGTCAGTTCCATAATCTTATCCATCAGGTTAACTGACTACACGATGACGGGAACCGCCTGACGCTGCAAGAGAAAGGCGAAAAAAATGTGGCTTATGATGAAGGTTGTTGCTTTACCCACTGTAAAAAACGGGCCCGGGTCTCAGGATCGGCCTGCTGGAACCAGAATTTAAGACGCTGTTCCGTCAGCGTCTGGGACTGTGGCGGAATAACATCCAGCTCTGAGACACCGGACAGCAGCGTACTGTCGTCGGCCATCCTGGTGGCAAACTGTGGAAGGGAAGCGCGTTTGCCCGCCTTGTTATAGATTTCGGTCGCGGCCTCGTAATCGGTGCCTTTCGGGGACGAGGTTAACGCCAGAATATCGAGTTTTACCGGAATCGGCATTGAATCCCCGTCCAGCAGTTCAAGGCGCGGAGAGGCGTCAAAGGCCGCCGACTCTTTTTCGGTTTCAAGACGCGGGAGGGTAATGTTCACCTGACTGACCCGCTGGGTATTAAAGCTGACAATCAGCGGCGCAGAGATATACATGCGTTGTTCATGATTAGCGAGGCCGATGGTTTTTTCTACCCGCAATACCAGCTGGTGTGGCCCATTATCAAGTTCGATGCTGTCCGCACCGCGCAACAAGGAACTGGACACTTTTTTTCCGTCCAGCACCAGCAGATCAATATCCGTTGTAAGCCGTAGCGTGGTCGCAAAGACGCAAACTGGCATCACTAACGCAATCACAGCAGTGGCAATGCCGGTTTTCATAGAGGGCTCCTGTTGAAATGACTCGGCCGCGGTAATGTATCCAAATATTTCGATAATCACGTTTACTAACATATAGACATATTCTGCCGTTTTGCCCTCATGCATCTGCATGGGATGCATGGTTGAGATGTGCGCTTTGACGTACACTCATAAAAAAGCCTGGAGGAAAACCATGAAAGAGAACGAAATTGCCGAGATTCTGACATCGACGCGCACGATTGCACTGGTAGGGGCAAGCGATAAACCGGATCGCCCAAGCTACCGGGTGATGAAGTACCTTCTCGATCAGGGCTATCACGTCATCCCTGTGTCGCCGAAAGTGGCCGGTAAAACCTTACTCGGTCAGCAGGGATACGCCACGCTGAACGAGGTACCTGAAAAAGTCGACATGGTGGATGTTTTCCGCAATTCCGAGGCAGCGTGGGGAGTGGCACAAGAGGCCATCGCCATCGGCGCGAAAACGCTGTGGATGCAGTTGGGTGTCATTAACGAGCAGGCGGCGGTGCTGGCGCGAGAAGCCGGTCTGACGGTGGTAATGGACCGATGTCCGGCGATTGAGATTCCCCGTCTGGGGCTGGCGAAGTCATAAAAAAAAGCCCGTTTATCGGGCTTTTTTTACACGCTTAGTTCCGCAGGCGCGGGGCCTGTAACTGTTTGCGGATAGTCTGAGCAAGTTCATCCATCGTGGGTTGCTCTGGATGCTCATCCTGCAGTTCGCTACTCAGCTGCGCTTCAGCAAGGTAGGTGTGAACGGGTTGTCCATCATCCCCCTCCATCACCACATGATACCAGGGCGCGGCGCGAAGCTCTGCGTTAACCGCCAGCTCATCCGCTGACGGTTCATCAAGGGAATACTCCGGGTCGATATCCACGACCACACCCAAATACCCTAGCAAAGTGTGGCGGACCTGCTGGCCGATACCGAATTTGCTGGCAATCATAGTCACCTCCCGGGAAACACTACTTACACGTTATGTGCGGGCAATATTTCTCTTTTCAAGTTACATGACGCGACAGGCAAACCCTTTCAGATACAGCCCTTCCGGGTAGGTAGCGATCACCGGGTGATCGGCTGCCTGACGGAACTGTTCTATAAATTGTACATCACGACCAGCATCTATTGCGGCATCAGCGATGATTTTCTGAAATAAATCTGTGGTCATCAGGCCGGAGCAGGAGAAGGTGAGAAGCACTCCACCCGGGTTCAGCAGCTGGATGGCCAGCATGTTGATATCCTTATAGCCGCGGCAGGCACCCATCAGCTGACTTTTGTTCTCCACAAACTTCGGTGGATCCATCACGATGACGTCGAATTTCTCGCCCTGATCGCGATACTTACGCAGCAGCTTGAAGACGTCATCACGAACAAACTCGGCTTTGCTCAGATCCAGCTTGTTCAGCTCGACGTTTTGTTTCGCCACGTCCAGTGCTTCCTGAGAGGTATCAACGCTGACAACCTGGGCACAGCCGCCCATCAGCGCCGAGACGGCGAAACCGCCGGTATAGGAGAAGCAGTTCAGCACGCGTTTGTCGGCAACATACTGGCGAGTGGCCAGGCGGCTGTCACGCTGGTCCAGGTAGTAACCCGTTTTATGGCCGCCCTGGATATCCACCAGCAGCTTCATACCGTGCTCTTCGATTGGCAACAGGGCAGGCGGCAGTTCACCAGTGACCGGACCTTGCGTCAGCTCCATGCCCTCTTTTTTGCGCACTGCCACATCGCTGCGGTCATAAATGGCGCATTCCGGGAAAACCGATTGCAACGCGCTGATCAGCGCAGCACGTTGATATTCAGCCCCTGCGCTTAACAGTTGCAGTACCAGGAAGTTACCGAAGCGGTCGATCGTCACGCCAGGCAGACCGTCAGACTCACCGGCAATCACACGGTAGCTGTCCAGACCGTCACGCTTTGCCAGCCACTCACGCCACTGCTGCGCCTGCTGTAAACGACGAACGAAGAAATCAATATCGATCGTTTCATCTTTATCAAAGGTCCAGACGCGAGCGCGGATTTGGGACGCTGGCGAATATGCGCCTCGCGCTAACCATTTCCCCTGATGGTCAACGATATCGATGGTCTCTCCGAGGCTGGCTTTGCCTTCCATACGGGCTACTGCACCGGAAAAGACCCAGGGATGGCGGCGCAATAATGACTTCTCGCGCCCTTTGGCTAACACTAAACGTACACTCATAATTTGCTATTCTGTCGATTCCAGGGAAATGGCGCGTAGAGTAGCACATTCAGCAAGTCGCAATCATCTGCGGATGCCTTTGAGCGTTTCGGCACAAAATCAAATCGCTTAGGCACAGTACTGCACTGCGGTGGGCTTTACAGTAGGGTTTCCGGTACAGCAAAGGGAAACACAAATGAGAAAGCGCCTTGCGATAGCAGTAACTACCCTGGCGGTGGTCAGTGTTCATGTTTTAGCGGCATCGTCTTTCACCATCAGCAGTCAGGATCTGGCCAGTGAACGCCCGTTGTCGCAACAGCACGTGTTTGACGGGTTTGGGTGTCACGGTGGGAATCACTCTCCACAACTGGCGTGGAAAAATCCGCCTGTCGGGACGAAAAGTTTCGCAGTCACGGTATTTGACCCTGATGCCCCTACCGGAAGTGGATGGTGGCACTGGACGGTGGTCAATATTCCCCTCCAGACGCTGACGCTTCCCGCCGATGCCGGAAACCCGAAGGGGGAGACATTACCGGCCGGGGTTGTGCAGGGGCGTAATGATTTCGGTTATTCTGGTTTCGGCGGCGCATGTCCGCCCAAAGGGGATAAGCCGCACCGTTATCAGTTTACCGTCTGGGCGCTGGATGTGGATAAATTGCCTGTCGACAGGAATGCCAGCGGCGCGCTGGTGGGTTTTATGCTTAACAGTCACGTCCTGGCAAAGGCCAGCTTAACCGTTACCTACAGCAGATAAGGATGGCATGGTGCAGGGAGTCCAGTTTCAACATAAACATTTGACGGCTGGTGAAGTGAGTGCCAGTAAAATGCATCACCTGCACCAGGTTAAACTCTTTCTTCCTGCCATTTGCCATATCACTCACGGCAGTAAAGTGATTGTTCAGGACGATAACCGCCTGGTGGCGACGAAAGCGTCGCTGATCATTATTCCCGCCAATATGCCGCTGGAGATCATAAATCAACCCGCGAATGGTCTCTTTCGCTCTGACTTATTGATGTTGTCACCGGAGCTTCTGGCGGAGTTTAAAACGCATTACCTGAAATCCTGGCCGCGCACAGAATTACATTCCCTCTGTGCTCCCCTGAGTGAGGGGCTGGCATTTATGTGGGGTAACCTGCTGCATGCCGTGCGTCAGGATTTACCGGAGGCGTTACAAAAGCATCAGGCTTTCGGCCTTTTGCTGGCATTGTTACATGACGGCGTCGCAGGGCCGTTGCTTATAGAGCGTAATAGCCACCTGTCCGAGCAGGTGCGGCAGTTCATCATGCTGTCGCCCGCCAGGGCCTGGACTGCACAGGATGTTGCCAGCCGCCTGGCATTGAGCGTGCCGACACTACGCAGACGGTTACGCGAAGAGTCGCAGAGTTTTCGCCAGATTGTTGAGGAGGTGAGGATGGCCGTTGCGCTGTCACACTTACAGTCAACCCGGTTACCTATTGGCGAAATTGCATTACAATGTGGTTATCTTTCCAGCTCTCGTTTTACTGCCCGTTTCCGGCAACATTATGGCTGTTTGCCGAAAACGCTACGTTAAGGAGTAGAAAAATGTCAAAAATCTGCACAATTGCCTGGGTACACGGCATGGTTCAGGGCGTCGGATTCCGTTACAGCACGCAGCGCGAAGCTATGCAGCTGGGGCTCACGGGATACGCGCGAAACAGGGATGATGGCAGCGTTGAGGTGGTTGCCTGTGGTGATGCGGAGCAGGTTGAAAAGCTGGTGGCGTGGCTGAAAGCAGGTGGGCCGCGCAGCGCGCGGGTTGATAAGGTTTTAACCGAACCCCATCAACCCGGCCGGGAATACGTTAACTTCGGTATTCGCTACTAAATGCATTTCACCGGTTTTGGCAGGCCGGCGATTTTGGTGGCCTGTTTTGCCGGGCCTTTCGGGAACAGGCGATACAGGTAACGGCTGTTGCCTTTCTCTTCACCGAATTTATTGGCCATTGCCTTGACCAGCATGCGGATCGCCGGGGAGGTGTTGAATTCGAGATAGAATTCGCGCACAAAACGCACCACTTCCCAGTGTTCCGGGGAGAGGGCGATACCTTCGTTTTCGGCGATTTTTTCCGCCAGCGGCTCGCTCCACTGGCTGCTCTCTTTCAGATAACCGTCGTTATCAGTTTCAATCTCTTTACCTTCAAAACTCAACATAGTCATTCACGCGTCAGTCAAAAACCGCAGCAGTGTACCAAAAAACAAAGCCCCGCATAAGCGGGGCTCTGGTTCACAGCATTGTTGATTAATCGCGGCTGGCGAAGCCCAGGATGCTCAACAGGCTGACAAAGATGTTGTACAGCGATACATACAGGCTCACGGTGGCGCGGATGTAGTTCGTCTCACCGCCGTGAATGATGTTGCTGGTTTCATACAGGATTGCGCCAGATGAAATCAGAATAAACACGGCGCTGATCGCCAGGTGCAGGGCAGGCAGCTGCAGGAAGATGTTTGCCACCATACCTACCAACACCACCACGATGCCTGCCATCAGCATACCACCGAGGAAGGACATATCCTTACGGGTGGTCAGCACGTAGGCCGAACAGCAGAAGAACACCAGCGCGGTACCGCCCAGCGCCATGCCAATCACGTCGCCCATACCGGCGGACAGATAGGCGTTGAGGATGGGCCCCAGGATATAGCCCAGGAAACCCGTAAAGGCGAACGCGGACAGAATACCCACCGGTTTATCAGCAGTTTTATAGGTCAGGAACATCAGACCATACATCCCCACCAGCGTCAGGATCAGACCCGGTGACGGCAGCATCAGCACGGTGCTGGCAGTTGCGGTCATCGCCGAGAATGCCAGCGTCAGGCTGAGCATGAAATAGGTATTGCGCAGCACCTTGTGGGTACTGAGTAGCGATGTGCGGTCGCGTGAAGAAGTAATTATACGATCCATGAGTCACTCTCTTATGACAGATGTAATTAGCGGAAAGAATAGGAAACGGCGCGCCAGTCTCAAAGTGGTTTTACCCATCTTTACTCAGGACGTTAGCGTTACTGCTGGTTGTTTATTCTTCAGAAAACCTTTTCAGCAGAATGAACAACGGTTTGCTTCATTTATTCAGATCAAGCTCTTATAGGTTACTGAAAAATATTGCGTTATTACACTTTGAGCGCTAAGTGTTATTTCCGGATCGTCAAAAAACAGACAATAAGGCGAAGGAAATGAAACTAAAAGCACGCACGCGCTTTACACTCTCTTTGTTAACGGCAGGGATCCTGTGCGCCAGCACGGCGACCTGGGCGGCTAACGTGCCAGCAGGAACACAGCTGGCCGATAAACAGGAACTGGTCAGAAACAACGGTAATGAACCGGCCTCACTTGACCCGCATAAAGTCGAAAGCGATGTCGAATTCAATATTATCAGCGATATCTTCGAAGGGCTGGTTAGCGTTTCTCCGACTGGCGAAATACAGCCACGGCTGGCAGAAAAATGGGAGAACAAAGACAACACCGTCTGGACTTTTCATCTGCGTCCAGGCATCACATGGAGTGACGGCACCGCGATTACCGCGCAGGATGTGGTCTGGAGCTGGCAACGTCTGACAGACCCCAAAACCGCCTCGCCGTATGCCAGCTATCCGGGCAATATGCATATTGTTAACGCTGCTGATATCGCTCAGGGGAAAAAAGCACCGGATACGCTGGGTGTAAAAGCCATTAACGATACTACGCTTGAGGTCACGCTGACTCAACCTAATGCCGCATTCCTTGCCATGCTGGCCCATCCGTCGCTGGTGCCGGTGGATAAGGTGCTGATTGGTCGGTTTGGTGATAAGTGGACCAAACCCGAGCATATCGTCACCAGCGGAGCGTATAAACTGTCGCAGTGGGTGGTTAACGAGCGCATCGTGGCGGAGCGTAACCCGCGCTACTGGGATAACGCACATACCGTTATCAATAAAGTGACCTATCTGCCGATCACCTCCGAGGCCTCGGATGTAAACCGTTTTAAAGCAGGTGAAATCGATATTGTTTATACGGTGCCGATCAACCAGTTTGCCCAGCTCAAGAAAACCCTGGGTAGCCAGCTGGATGTCTCCCCACAGCTTGCCACCTATTACTATGAATTCAACACCACCCGGCCGCCATTCAACGACGCGCGTGTACGTAAGGCGCTGAACATGGCGCTGGATAAAGAGATCATTGCCGGGAAGGTATTAGGGCAGGGGCAGCGTCCGGCGTGGCTTATCAGCCAGCCAGATATTGGCGGTGTGACGCTCCAGAACCCGGACTATGCCAGCTGGCCGATGGATAAACGAATCGAAGAAGCGAAAAAGCTGCTGGCCGAAGCCGGCTTTAACGCCAGCCATCCGCTGCGTTTTAACCTGCTCTATAACACCTCTGAATCGCACCAGCGCATCGCGATTGCCGCCAGTTCGATGTGGAAGAAAAACCTTGGGGTGGAGGCGAAGCTGCAAAATCAGGAATGGAAAACGATGCTCGATACGATGCATACCCACGACTTTGACGCAGTGCGCTACGCCTGGATTGCCGATTACGACGATGCTGCCACTTTTCTGAACAACTTCCGTACCGGTGACAGCGAAAACACCAGCCAGTACAGCAATCCGGAGTATGACCAGGCGCTGGTGAACGCCGCGAAAGCCAAAACACCGGCAGAGCGCGGTAAGTTCTATCAGCAGGCGGAAGATTTGCTGGCGCGCGATGTGCCTGCCATTCCGGTTTATCACTATGTCCGCACGCACCTGGTCAAACCGTGGGTGGGAGGATTCACGCCGGACAAGCTGGGGTACTATTTCACCAGGGACATGTATATCAAAAAACACTGAGCATGAACGCTGAATTTTGTGCTGATAAAATGGCCGATACGTTGTCTATTCAACCGATTAAACGCGTTTTGTCTATTTTTAAAGCGAACGAATGCGGTCACTCTTTACAGCATGCGGAGAGGTGTTTATAGTTCGCCTCACTTAGGAAGTGTGGCCGAGCGGTTGAAGGCACCGGTCTTGAAAACCGGCGACCCGAAAGGGTTCCAGAGTTCGAATCTCTGCGCTTCCGCCAGACATAAAAGCCCTGCGATAGTCATATCGCGGGGCTTTTTGCTTTTAAGGGGCATGGATAGCACCCGCAGAAAAAAATAGAAAAATTCCTGCTTTACAAGGCGCTAATAGATGTTTATAGTGCGCCTCACTTTGGAAGCGTGGCCGAGCGGTTGAAGGCACCGGTCTTGAAAACCGGCGACCCGAAAGGGTTCTAGAGTTCGAATCTCTACGCTTCCGCCAAATTTGAAACCCAGGTCGTTATGCGACCTGGGTTTTTTCTTTTTTGTCGGTTATCAGTATGCCATTGCCGTCTGGCTTGCGTCGGTGGGGCTAAGAATCTACTGGACGGATTAGTAACCGGCATCTGTTACATCTTGCTCCTGGTATTCCAGAATAATGCCAGTGATGATGTCATTGGGGTTATTCACCCGCTCTGGTCGTTTAATGACGTGAGTCGTTCCCTTCTAAAAATAGTTAATAGCAAACATCTCATCTTCATAACGATTGCAATGCCTGTTTTCATCAATGAGAGCATTCAGTCGTCTGGTTACATTTTCATGGTTATCGGATGTAGCCACACGATCTAAGGGAATCAGCTTCACAGGTACGCCCTTATGCATATAACTTACGGAACGATCGACACCCTTCCGAATTTTTTCAAGCTACACAGCAAAGGTTGTTGTTCAAGGTCGTACTCACTCCTCGAACGATACCTGAGATGTACATATCACGAGTACTGGGGTGAGACATGCAAAAATCCCCTGTGATATTTGTTTTTCTGATGAAAATAATAAGACCCATTTAAATAAATAATAAAAATGGTGAAGGCCAGTAAATGTCGCCAATTTTTCACACAGGCAGGCACGTTCTGCCTTTCATTTTTTTGATAAAAGTACAAAATCAGATATTTCATGTGATTGATGAGATTTTATACAAAGTTGTCCCTAAATTAAATTGATCACTTACTGTACACCCTTATTTCATAAGGGTTAAAGGGGTATGCAAGAAAATTCTTATAAATCAGAAAGATGATCTTTGGCTGTCAGGATTTCTATGGGAAACATTTTGTTACATTTTTTGATTTCCGATCGGGTGGGGAACGTTCCTACACTCCGGCCATTGGGTCTTATCCGAAATTTTTTCATTTCAGACAAATACTCAAAAACACAATGTCGATATGCTGGTGAATGGAATGTGCCCGCTTTTAATTCCGGGGTTTTGATTTTCGTCCGATGACGTGAGCCTGGAAGTTGTTCTGGCTGGGTTTGCCTTTCTTATTAATTTCTCACTGGCATTGACCGTTTTTATAACTCCATAAAACAGGGATAGCCATGTCTAACTCTTCTTTTCAGTCCGAAATACCCAAGGCACGTATTAATTTAAAGCTTGATTTGCATACGGGCGGAGCGAGCAAGAAAACTGAGCTCCCCCTGAAATTACTGGTGGCGGGAGACTTCAGTAATGGTCAGGAGACTGCACCACTATCGGAGCGCAAAAAAGTTAATCTGAATAAAAACAACTTTGACTCTGTACTTTCCGAATATTCCCCAATCGTAAATATTACCGTTAAAAACACGCTTGCTGGTGATGGCAGTGAAGACAACATCAATCTGACATTCCAGAGTATTAATGATTTCTCTCCGGAGCAGGTTTCGCGGCAAATACCTCAGCTGAAGGCCATGCTCTCCATGCGCAATTTGCTTCGCGATTTAAAAGCAAACCTGCTTGATAACCAGGCTTTCCGAAAAGAGCTGGAAAAAATTCTTCTCGATCCTGCATTAAGTGCAGAACTCAGAGCCGAACTCTCAGCCCTGGCTCCGAAACAGCCATAACGGCCATATGCTTTTAACGGATTAATAAGGAATATGTTGATGTCTGTAAAAAATGAGAATGCCGCGGGTAACGAGAGTGTAGTGCTTGAACGTCCTGCAGCAGGCGGGGTATATGCGTCCCTGTTTGAAAAAATCAATCTTAACCCTGTCTCTGAGCTAAGTGCGCTTGATATCTGGCAGGATGCACAGGCGATGTCGGATGCAACAGCAGACGAACGTTTAACTGCCGGCATGAAGGTGTTCCTGGAATGTCTGACAAAAGCGGGCTCAAAAGTTGAGAAACTCGATAAAAACCTGATTGACCACCATATCGCGGAACTGGATTACCAGATCAGCCGTCAGCTTGATGCTGTTATGCATCATGAAGACTTTCAGGCGGTAGAAAGTCTGTGGCGCGGTGTGAAATCTCTTGTCGACAAAACCGATTTTCGCCAGAACGTGAAAGTTGAACTACTGGATATGTCTAAAGAAGACCTGCGTCAGGACTTTGAAGACTGCCCGGAAATCGTCCAAAGCGGGCTGTATAAACATTCATATATTGATGAGTATGATACCCCCGGTGGCGAGCCGATTGCTGCGCTGATTTCCGCTTACGAATTTGATGCGTCTGCGCAGGATGTAGCCCTGCTGCGCAACATCTCTAAAGTGTCTGCTGCTGCACATATGCCGTTTATCGGTTCTGCCGGCCCGAAATTCTTCCTGAAAGACAACATGGAGGACGTGGCGGCCATTAAAGATATCGGTAATTACTTTGACCGCGCTGAGTACATCAAGTGGAAATCCTTCCGCGAGACGGATGATTCCCGCTATATCGGTCTGGTCATGCCGCGTGTACTGGGGCGCCTGCCTTATGGTCCGGATACCGTACCTGTGCGTAGCTTCAACTACGTCGAAGAAGTGAAAGGTCCGGATCATGACAAATACCTGTGGACCAACGCCTCGTTTGCCTTTGCATCCAACATGGTACGTAGCTTCATTAACAACGGCTGGTGTGTACAAATTCGTGGCCCGCAGGCCGGTGGCGCCGTTCAGGACCTGCCTATTCATCTGTACGACCTCGGTACCGGCAATCAGGTAAAAATCCCGTCTGAAGTGATGATCCCGGAAACCCGCGAATTTGAGTTCGCGAATCTGGGCTTCATTCCACTTTCCTACTACAAGAATCGCGATTACAGCTGTTTCTTCTCGGCGAACTCCACGCAGAAGCCGGCCACGTATGACACCGCTGATGCTACTGCCAACAGCCGCATCAACGCCCGTCTGCCTTACATCTTCCTGCTGTCGCGTATTGCGCACTACCTGAAGCTCATTCAGCGCGAAAACATCGGCACCACTAAGGATCGTCGTCTTCTGGAGCTGGAGCTGAACACCTGGGTTCGCGGTCTGGTGACGGAAATGACCGATCCCGGCGATGAGCTGCAGGCGTCCCACCCACTGCGCGATGCGAAAGTGGTGGTGGAAGATATCGAAGATAACCCGGGCTTCTTCCGCGTGAAGCTGTACGCCGTGCCGCACTTCCAGGTAGAAGGGATGGACGTCAATCTGTCACTGGTATCCCAGATGCCGAAAGCCAAAGCATAGGGCAGGAGCAGGGATGAAAATATATCGTCCACTGTGGAACGAGGGGGCTTTACTGTCCCCTCAACAGTTCCAGCAGCAGGCTGAATGGGAGTCTTTTCGCGGTGCCGGTGCATCAGCGCTAGCATCCCCATTCCCCTGGGGGGTAGAAAAGATTGAGTTTAATGACAGCCTTCTTTCGTCTGGTCTGATCCAGATTACGCTGCTACGCCTCTGGCTGGACGATGGATCGCTGATTGATGCTCAAAGGAGCGATCTGCCTCCACGGCCACGGGAGTTAGATGCCAGCCAGCTGGCAGGTCTCGATTCCGTAACCGTTGTCATCGCACTGCCTCACATGCAGCCGGGTATTGCCAACGTAGAACAGGAAGGTGTTACCGCAGACCGCCCGCTCCGCTATCGCGAGGAATGGGTGACGTTGCAGGATGCCTTCGGGTCCGAAGAAGAATCCATAGCCGTTGCCCGGTATAATTTCACCATCCGGTTTGCCCATGAAAGCAATGATTCCTGGAAAGTGTGCCCGGTGGCCAGACTGATCCGTGATGGACAAAATGCATGGCGACTGGATCCGTCCTTTATTCCGCCCGTTGCGTCTTTTGCGGCAAGCCCTGTCCTTCGCGAACGTCTGGTGCTACTCAATCGTCAGTTACGCTCCCGACGCCAGCGCCTGATGACGATGCGTCGTGAAAGCAACGAAAGGCTCGCCGACTTTGCCGTCGCCGATGTTTCCCTTTTCTGGTTGCTGAATGCACTGAATTCTCACGCCAGAGTGCTGACAGAATACGAACGTTTTCCTTCCCGGCCACCTGAACAGGTGTGGGCGGAGCTTGCACGTCTGGCAGGCAGTATGCTGACCTTTTCCCTGAACCATGATCTTGACGCCATTCCGGGTTATGACCACGAGGAACCGGCCAATGCGTTTCCTCCGCTGTTTGACCTGATCACGGGTTTGCTGGAGGCCAGTCTGCCATCCCGGGTCATTGCCCTGGAAATGTCACGCCCGGACGGACAGACATGGAAAGCCAACCTCCACGATATCCGCCTGCGTGAAGAGGCCGACCTCTGGCTCTCTGTGCGCTCCGATATCCCGGCCTGGCAGGTCGCCGAGAAATTCCCTGCACTCTGTCAGGCAGGTTCACCTGATGATGTCAGCGAGATCTATGGCGCGGCACTTAAGGGTATCCCGTTGATCCCGGTGAGCAGGGTCCCGGCAGCGTTGCCTGTACGCATGGAAAACCAGTACTTCGCACTCGATATGGAAAGCCCCGCTGCGCATGAAATGCAGGAGCAGGGCGTGTGCATGTTCTATGTGCCTGAGTTGCTTGGTGCTCTTGAACTTGAACTGTTCGCGGTATTGCGCTCATGAGACAGGATATCGACATCGACCAGCTGATGACGGAGACCTGGCTCACCGTCACTATGCTTAAAAAAGGTGCCGTTACGCTTAATGGCACTGCGCTTTACAACAAATGCGTTAAACAGGTTGAAAGTGTGCGGGAAGCGCTGGAGCGTGCCGGCTATGACGACGCCAGTGTGGAGCATATTTCCTACGCACAATGTGCCTTGCTGGACGAAACGGTGATGAGCCGTAAGTCTGAAAAAGGCGAGGAGCCGAAAGTTGATGAAGGCCAGGTGGCCTGGCGTAAAGCGCCGCTTCAGGCCCATTTTTTTGGCTCATTCCGGGCAGGCGAAGCGTTGTGGGATCGGATTGCAGAGGTTCTGCGTCAGCCCTCACCTAACCCGGCCGTTTTAACCTGCTATCACCGGGTGATAGCGCTGGGTTTTCAGGGGTTATACAGTCTGAAAACGGTCAGCCAGTCGGAGCGTGATGAGGTAGTGAAAGCCCTTTCTGAACGGGTTTCTCCGCCTGATGCAGACCTGTCTCTGGTTGTTAACCGGATGGGGAAACATCGTTGGAGTCTGATGCGCTCAGTCTGGTTCTGGATAGCGCTCGCCGTCATTCTTACCGGCGTTATCTGGTGGGGTGGTCACCTCTGGCTCCAGTCACTGTTGTCGGCACAAATACCGGAGCTGCATGGCTAATGCGTAGAACAGTCATCATTCCGGTCGTCCTCCACGCCCTGGTAGCCGTTGCCACGTTGCTGTGGTTGCTGTGGTATTTCATCCCGACAGGCAACGTTTTTAAAGGCCTGGCCACTCTGCTGATCCTCTTTCTGGCAGGCTGGACTGTTTTTAAAAACTGTCGGAGTGAAGAGCACACATCCGACGTTACCCTCCCGGCTGCTGAACTGCCATTACTCGACACCCAGGGCCCCGTTGTACTGGTGTGTGGTGACATGCTGGAAGCGTTGTTTCAGGGAGGCCCTCTGCGTAAAACAGCCCAGGGATGGTGGCTTCGGGCCGGTGACGTCAGCCGGTTAACTGACGTTGTCCGCAGCATACAGAAACAATTCCCTCGACAGGTTGGTCAGCTTTCGGTGATGTATCGCTGCCTGCCAGATGAACATCAGGATGAAGCGGTACTGCGCTCCACACTGAAAACGCTCCGCCAGCAGTGTAAACAAATTAAATCCCTGACGGGTTTCACACTGCCGGTTGTGGTGAATGCCGAATTTTCCGGGCCCGAAACGCCGTGGATCATCGTTCGCGGTGACAAGCCGATAGTCTGTCCGGTTAATGATTCGCCTCAGGCGTTTATTGACTGGCAGCAGGCGGAAGACAATATCCTGCTACTGCCAACTGTCAGCCAGGCATTTTCCTTTATCCGTAATACGCTGACTGATGAGCTGGAGAAACCGGACCGGCTAACGCCGCCTGTACGTGTTTTTTCCGTGGCCATGCGCCTCGGCGTGGTCAATCCTGAGGCTCAGTCAGTCTGGTCCACCTGGCTTTGTGCCCGGACCTGCTTGCAGTTTTCCCGCCAGCCCGGTCAGTCAGTTCTGGCAACCCTTTTCCCGGATGCCGTTCTGCCACTTCTGGCACCTTTTGCATCAACCGTTCAGGGGGGGCAGCGTACCCGCCGCCTGGTGCTGCTGATGTGGCTGTGCGCGCTGACCGCATTGGGTATTTCCGCGCTCAATAATCGTGACCTCATCCGTCAGGTGAGTGCCGATTTACAGCGCTGGAACGCGATCCCGATGAATCACTACCGTCCTAAAGCAGACTCGCTGGCTGCTCTGAAACAGGATGCACTCCTGCTTGAACGCTGGCAACGGCAGGGAGAGCCTTTACGTTACAGCCTGGGCTATTACCCGGGACAACGCCTGTGGCTGGCCTTGCAGCAGGCCATTGATACCTGGACACCTCCACCTGCCCCTGAACCAAAACCGGTCCCGAAAATAGTTCGTCTCGATAGCATGTCGCTTTTCGATTCCGGCAAATCAGCGCTCAAAGAGGGGTCAACCAAAATACTCGTCAACGCGCTGGTGGGGATCAAAGCCAAACCGGGCTGGCTAATCGTGGTCAGCGGCCACACAGACAATACCGGTAGCATACAGCTCAATCAGACCTTGTCTTTACAACGCGCTGAAGCCGTCCGTAACTGGATGCGTGATACCGGGGACGTACCGGAGAGTTGCTTTGCCGTTCAGGGCTACGGCGACAGCCGACCGATTGCTTCAAACGATACGCCTGATGGCCGTGCGCATAACCGGCGTGTCGAGATCAGTCTGGTACCGCAGGCTGACGCCTGTCGTCTGCCAGGCGCAAAACACGCGTCACAGGATGTACGTGACGTTTCAACTCAAGAAATGGAGAAGTAAACATGGCAATCCCAGTTTATCTGTGGCTGAAAGACGATGGCGGCGCTGACATTAAGGGCTCTGTAGATGTGAAAGATCGCGAAGGAAGCATCGAAGTTGTTGCTCAGGAACACACCCTGTACATCCCGACCGATAACAATACTGGCAAACTGACCGGCACCCGCATTCACACGCCGTTCCTGTTTACCAAAGAAATCGACTCTTCCAGCCCGTACCTCTACAAAGCCGTGACCACGGGCCAGACCCTGAAGTCTGCTGAATTCAAGTGGTACAAGATCAACGATGCCGGTCAGGAAGTTGAGTATTTCAACACCAAACTGGAAAACGTCAAGCTGGTGAAAGTTGCACCAAAAATGCACGACATCAAGGATGCGGCTTTCGAGAAGCATAACCACCTTGAGCAGATCGAGCTGCGCTACGAAAAAATCACCTGGACCTACAAAGACGGCAACATCATTCATTCCGATTCCTGGAACGAAAGAACCACCGCGTAAAAACCAGGCGGACAGTTTCCCTCTGTCCGCCTTTTATTTTGTTCCGCACAGCGTCTGCCAGACGGACGCTTTGCAGAGCAGTTTCACCATTTATCGGCATGAACCTTATGGGCATCGGTTGACGGCCAGGGGCGGTAGCGTGCCTGAACACGAGGGAACGACATGGAACATCATTCAGCAGTCCTGTTACGACGACTTAACCCTTACTGCGCCAGAGCGCTGGAAGGTGCAGCCTCTTTATGCCAGACCCGTGCGCATGCAGAAATCACACCTGAGCACTGGTTGTTAAAATTGCTGGAGCAGGGCGAAGGTGATCTGACCGTTCTCGCCCGCCGTTATGAATGGGATATGGATACCGTCTGGCAGTCACTCCTGAGCTGGCTGGATGCACAGCCACGTTCTGTCCGCACCCGACCGGAGCTCTCAGCGTCTCTCCAGACCCTGCTGAAACAGGCCTGGCTTGCCGCCACGCTTGCCGGAGATGAGCAGATCCGCAGCATTCATTTGCTTACGGCCATGGTTGAAACGTCCGGACTGACACGCTGTGATGGCCTCTGGCCTTTGATGACGCTGACTACCAGCCAGCTGGAAAGGTTACGTCCCTTGCTGGAAGCCCAGTCGGATGAGCGGCATGACGTTGCGCTCAGTGAGAAGCCTTGCAATGTCAGCATTATTGGGCGGGCCGCACCGTTACAGCATGAAGCACAACACCAGGCTGAAGGCGGAAGTGCGCAGCCTGCCGTTTCACAGGAAGAGTCCGTTCTCAATCGCTTTACGGTTGATGTGACCGCCCGTGCCCGGGAAGGAAAGATTGACCCGGTCTTTGGACGTGATAACGAAATCCGTCAGATGGTGGACATTCTCTCCAGACGCCGTAAGAACAACCCGATCCTGGTCGGTGAACCCGGCGTGGGTAAAACGGCCCTGGTTGAAGGACTGGCGCTGCGTATCGCTGAAGGTAATGTGCCCGAAAGTCTTAAGCCTGTCATCGTCAGGACACTGGATCTGGGCTTGCTTCAGGCGGGTGCAGGTGTAAAGGGTGAATTTGAGCAGCGCCTGAAGAATATCATCGACGCCGTCCAGCACTCCCCGGTGCCGGTGCTGCTCTTTATCGATGAAGCACACACCATCATTGGTGCCGGTAATCAGGCGGGCGGGGCAGATGCTGCCAACCTGCTGAAACCTGCACTGGCTCGCGGTGAACTGCGAACCATTGCTGCCACAACCTGGAGTGAATACAAGCAGTACTTCGAACGTGACGCAGCCCTGGAGCGCCGGTTCCAGATGGTCAAGGTTGATGAGCCCGATGATGACACCGCCTGCCTGATGCTGCGTGGCTTGAAATCACGCTATGCCGAACACCATGGCGTGCATATTACCGGCGATGCCGTCCGCGCAGCGGTGACGTTGTCCCGTCGTTACCTGACCGGACGCCAGTTGCCAGATAAAGCAGTGGACCTGCTGGATACCGCAGCGGCCCGGGTGCGGATGAGCCTGGACACGCTGCCGGAACAGCTTACCCGGTTGCAGGCTGAACTGACTGCGCTTGGCATGGAGCAGCAGGAGTTACTGGAAGATATTTCGCTGGGTAACAGTGTTGATGCCAGTCGTCTGCCGCAGATTGAACAACGGACCCAGGCGCTCAGTCAGCAAAAAATGGCCCTTCAGTCACAGTATAAGACCGAGAAGCAGCTCACCGACTCGCTGAAAGCCTGCCGTGAAGACATCAGCCGCCAGGAGGAACTCTCCGCCCTTCAGCACGAGCTTTCTCAGATTCAGAATAACAGTCCACTGCTGGGTCTGGATGTTGATGTCCGCACCGTCGCGACCGTGATCGCCGACTGGACAGGGGTTCCTCTCTCGTCGCTGATGAAGGACGAGCAAACCGAATTACTGACGCTTGAAGAACAGCTGGCAACCCGTGTGGTTGGCCAGAGTCCTGCACTGAATGCCATTGCCCAGCGCCTGAGAGCGTCAAAAACCGGACTGACGCCGGAAAACGGTCCGCAGGGTGTGTTTTTACTGGTGGGTCCAAGCGGAGTGGGTAAAACAGAAACCGCACTGGCGCTGGCTGACGTTATGTATGGCGGTGAAAAATCGCTCATTACTATCAACCTGTCGGAATACCAGGAGCCGCACACCGTTTCGCAACTGAAAGGCTCTCCACCGGGGTATGTAGGATACGGCCAGGGCGGCATTCTCACCGAGGCTGTGCGTAAGCGGCCCTACAGCGTGGTGCTGCTGGATGAAGTGGAGAAAGCACACCGGGATGTGATGAACCTGTTTTATCAGGTGTTTGACCGGGGCTTTATGCGCGACGGGGAAGGGCGTGAAATTGATTTCCGCAATACCGTGATCCTGATGACGTCCAACCTGGGCAGTGACCCGCTGATGCAGTTGCTGGAAGAGCAACCAGAAGCCACTGAGAGCGATCTGCATGAGTTGTTACGCCCGATCCTGCGCGATCATTTCCAGCCCGCGCTGCTGGCTCGCTTCCAGACGGTGATATACCGCCCACTGGCAACGGATGCCATGCGTACCATCGTCGGTATGAAGCTGGCACAGGTGAGCACGCGGCTGCAACGCCACTACGGCATTTCCACTCACATCGGCGAAAGCCTCATCGACACGCTGACAACCGCCTGTCTGCTACCGGATACCGGTGCCCGCAACGTGGACAGCCTGCTTAATCAGCAGATTCTGCCGGTTCTGAGCCAGCAGTTACTAAGCCATATGGCAGCAAAACAAAAGCCTTCCTCGCTACAGCTGACCTGGGATGATGAAGAGGGCATTGTGCTGGCCTTCGATGAAAATACAGAAGTGGTGGCGTCATGACCGATTCTTTAATAAGCAAGGCAAACAGCCAGATACAACAACTGCTGGGCCAGTCACGCTACCGCGTTGACGTGCATGGCTGCACTGAGTTTCTGGATGTGGTGAGCTTCAGTGCGGTGGAGTCACTCAGCCAGCCCTGGCAGTATGACGTGGCGGTGACCTGCACCTCTGGGGATATCGCCTGCGACACGTTACTGCTGAAACCGGCGTCATTTACTTTCCAGACACCCGTGTTTGACGGGACACCAGCGCTGCCGGTCCGGACGATATTCGGCGTGGTTAAGTCATTTCGGCGCGTGTCCACCTCGAATGATGAGACCCGTTACGCACTGACGATCGTTCCCCGTATCGCCCTTCTGGACTATACAAAAGGGAGCGAAATCTACCTCAATCAGTCAGTTACAGAAGTGGTTGAACGGGTATTGCGTAAGCACGGACTTGAAGGTCCTGATTTTGAGTTCCATCTGTCTCGTGACTATCCGGCCCGCGAACTCATTACCCAGTGGCGGGAAACCGATCTGGCATTTATCCAGCGCCTGCTGGCGGAGGTGGGCATTTACTGGCGCTATGAAATGGACAGCCGTCTTGAGCAGGACGTGGTGATTTTTCAGGACAGCCAGCAGCAATATGAATTTGGTGTCACGCTGCCATTACGCAACCAGGCCGGGATGAGTGACAGCGGGCAGGAGAGCATCTGGGATATTCAGACCGCATATAACGTGGTAAGCGGAAGTGTGGCCACCCGTGACTACAACTACCGTGATGCACTGACGCCTCAGGACAGCGCCGAAAGTATTTTCAGCAAAGAGGGGATCACCACCGGGGAAACGTATCATTACGCGGAACCCTTCCTGACAGCAGGTGACGCTGAAAGTACAGATACCGGGGCATACTTCGCCCGTCTGCGTCACGAACGCATTCTGAACGCGCAGTATCACGTCAAAGGTCATTCCTCCAGCCCTCATCTGGCACCGGGTCAGGTACTGGAAACGGACGGCTCATTACCCGATGCCGTAAAAGGCGGTATCGTCATCACCACGGTACGCACCAGCGGTTCACGCAAAAGTAGCTTTACGCTGACGTTTGAGGGCATCCCCTACAGCGAAACCGTCTGCTGGCGTCCGGCATTACTTAATCGCCCGGTCATATCCGGCTCGCTTCCGGCCCGAGTGGAAAGCACTCAGAAAGGCGATACCTACTCCTGGCTCGACCCGGAAGGGCGCTACCGGGTGAAACTGGACTTCGACCGCAACAGTCCGGAACAGGGCTATGCCTATTTGTTGCTTCGGCTGGCAAAACCCTATGCCGGTGATACCTACGGATTCCACTCCCCGCTTATCGACGGAACGGAAGTGGCCATCGTATTTGACGGCGGAGACCCGGATCGTCCCTACATTGCTTATGCCCTGCATGATTCAGAACATCCGGACCACGTCACCAGTGACAATCATACGCGGAACGTCTGGCGCACTCCGGCGAACAATAAGCTGCGGATGGAGGATAAGCGCCAGGAAGAGCATATCAAGCTCGCGACGGAATACGGCAAAACGCAGCTGAACATGGGACACCTGGTCAACAGCCAGCGTGAAAAGCGCGGGGCCGGTTTTGAACTGCGAACGGATGAACATGGCGCTGTACGTGCGGCAAAAGGGCTGTTCCTGACGGCGGATGCCCAGGCCAAAGCCCAGGGACCGGTTCTGGAAATGGCGCCTGCGATAAGTCAGATTAACCAGGCCAACAGCCAGATGCAGGCCCTGAACAGCGCCGCTGAAGCAGCCGGTGCCCTGGTATCCGACATCAGCACCCAGATTAGCCTCGTAACCGACAAAATCAAAGACCTCCAGTCTGCGGTCCTGCTGGGGAGTGCTCCACAGGGCGTGGCATTTACCTCAGGTGAACACCTTCAGCTCAGCAGTACCCGCAATACCATGATCAATGCAGGGCAGCATCTTGATGTCGGTGCGATGAAAAATTTGTCCGTGAGCGTTGAAAAAGCGCTTGGTCTGTTTGTGCATAAAGACGGGGCGAAGCTGGTTGCCAACCAGGGTGACATCGAGATTCAGGCTCAGCACAACACGATGGCCCTGTTTTCTGAAAAGCAGCTGACGGTGACCAGTAGTGAAGACGAAATTATTATCAGCACGCCTGAAACACTGACGCTTAACGGCGGCGGATCTTACCTGAGGCTGAGTAAGAACGGCATTGAACATGGCTCATCTGGTGAGTTCATTATGAAGACGTCTGACTATCTGGTACCAGGCTCAGGCGCAAATCTCCCCAACGACACACCCAATTTCAGCCTGACGGATATCACTCAGGAAAGCAAAATTAGCAGCAAGTCATTTAACGACTGACAGGGAGTGTGAATCGTGTCTGTTTTACCCAAAATTGTCTGGCCGATCCCCTCCAATAACCGGGGAAGTGAGTTCAAAAATCAGGAAGAGATCCTCTCTCATTTGGGCGGAGAATCTACTGGTCTGTACATGATAGGCCGCAGCGGCATGTGGCATGGTGGGATCCATATCACCGAAGCCACAACGCCATGGTGTGCGCTTAGTGGTAAGTCCCCACTTGAAGCGATAGATTTCCCGGTCCCCTTTAAAGGTGAGCAGGCTGTGCGATGCATGGCTGACGGGGAAGTGGTTGCTTACCGTGTCTGCAAGGATTATCTGACGATTGCATGGGAATCAGGTCCGCTTAGCTTTTCCGGTTCGTTTGTTCTGGTTAAACACTTTATTCAACCGGGAGAGAAGGAATCCAGCGGGCTGCATTTCTATACCCTGTATATGCATCTTGCGCCGTATTCAGCTTATGAAGCTGAAGCAGAAAATCAGTGGGTCATTCAGGATACTCTAAGAGCATATTCTGAAATGGACTGGCTGACGGCGAAACTGACTTCAGATAAAACTTCTCCACAAATTGCCGGACACATGCCTAAAGGGGTAAGAGTGGAATGGGACCCAGCAGACAGCAATCTTAACGCCACAGGAAATAACAAGCGACAATATGGCCTTGTAACACTGAAAGGATTACCAGAAGAAACCAGCAGTACCCTCACACCTGGTCAGCGCTATTGGGTTGTTGTGGATAACAACAATATTAAGCTAGCACCGGGGGCCGGTCCAGGCTGGTGGCGGCATTTGCTTCCTCCCGCAAAGGAAGTCATGGTATTCGATAAGACAGTAAGCCTCAGTTCTCCATTTGCTATTAAGGCCGGTGACCCGATTGGCCACATGGGCTACTATCAGGCACCAAAAGACGGTAGTTATGAGGCACGATACCAGGTACATATCGAATGCACGAGCATGGATGATAATCTGGAGAAGTTCCTGACCAACCCGGAAAAAGTGGGGGAGAAAAACCCGCTCTGGTTGAAGTATTCTCCTGGCCTTGCTCTTTTCACAAAAGATGTTGCGAAGGGCACCTTCGCAAAGGGCTCGACGTCGACAACGCGGACAGGCATTCTACCGTTGAGTAAGGTCACAACTGAAACTGATAACTCAACAAAGCAAGAATACTGGCAGCTACGGCTGGAAAATGCCTATGTGCCCAAAGGCCAGGCGGAGCCTCAACTTCTGTCACAGTATGATCTGGCGAAACTAGGCTTCAGAACTGAAACCTCAGAGCCTACCAGTTTTGATTACCTGGATGGGAAAAACCAGCCTACTGGATTCTTCCGTAACCTCATCGATTCGCTCTACCAGGCCGCGATAGATGATACGCGAACCAGTCATGCTCTCGTGAAGCATAATTATCAGCGTCTGCTGGATAAAATTGACAGCGGAAGTGACCGATATTCGCCAATGGAGTACTGGAGAGCACTTCACAATCCCGACTATCGTGACGTTATTCAGAAAACAATCGTAAAACATCCAAGCGACTGGTACTTCAAAAAAGGTGATGCTATCTGGCAACCTTTCCTCAATGCGCTGAAAAAAGAAGCCCCAGAATGGAAGAAATATAGCGAAGATTTTCTTGATAAAATGGCCTGGATGCAGGATGTGACCACTGAGAAAATGGGACCTTCGTTGTGGCATATGCATCCATTACAATTTTTAGGGTGTTTGAAACAAATTAGCCGCTTTACTTATATTTATACCAATTATGATTGTACATTGGATGAAGCCCTAAGTAAGCAAATGGCGTTGGCTGGAGGCAATCGTCCGGTTTACGGTAACACGGGGGCTGTTACCAGAGCTCAGGTTCGTAATTACATGAACCCTGAGCAACATATAAATGGCGCTGATATTTATCAATTCGTTGACCTTTCAGCACCTTCTGGCTTGACTGAAAATGACCTTGCGAAAATTTTAGACGGTAAAGGAGTTCTCTCCGGAAAAGCATCCATATATTTGGAAGCAGCTGCAAAATATCACGTTAGTGAAGTGTATCTTGTATCCCATTCTTTACTTGAAACCAATAATGGTAGAGCCCCATTTGCGAATGGCAGCAAGGAATACAATGGACGAACTGTATACAACATGTATGGGATTGGTGTTTTCAATAGCAACCCTCAGAATGGCGTAAAATTAGCCTACAATAAGGGTTGGTTTTCTGTTGATGAAGCCATTGATGGCGGAGCAAGATGGATATCCGAAAATTTCATCAACAAAAAAGGAATCTCAAAAAATACTTTATATAAGATGAGGTGGAACCCCGCAGCACCTGCAACAGGACAGTATGCTACGGATATTAACTGGGCACTAGCCCAAAAAAATGACATGAAAAAAATGTTTGATTTATTCCCTGATGCGAATATTACCTTTGACATACCAGTTTATAAGGACTCTTCATTGTGAAAATCAATTCTTTAATGCTTCTTTTTTTATTGTCAGGTTCTGCACTTGCAAATTGCGACGAACATTGGGAAACATTTTCTCAGACACAGTTCATAAATAAAAACATCGTTCAATATAAATCTTTCTATTATTCTGCGCCATCCGAAAAACATAAGTTACCAGATCTCTTTTTGATTAAAGGGGATGATTTTAACTCTTATTTAAAAAGTAATGGTTACACATTTGGAACGTACACTAGGAAAAATGGGACTGTTGTAAGTGGCTGGCTAAAATCTGAAACATTAGTTGTTGTCCCATCTAAATCGTCGAATTCTCCACCGGAAGTGTCAAGGTCCGACTTTGTCATTATTTCGCCATATAAAAATATCGAGCTAGGTAGTTCATACGAGCAATTCTATAAAATATGGGGAGACTGCGAAGTAAATAAACAACCTGACATTGGAATTTCAGGTAATTTTATTACTGCGGGGAATGAAACGTATAAATATTTTGATAACTTCTGGAGTGGATTTTCAATTCGCTCATCAAACATCAACTTCCAGCAGACAGGAACTGATTACGACGCTTATAGAATAACGACAATCACCGTCAACAACAAAAAATACATGACCAGAAGAGGCATTACCATAGGGGATACAACTCAAAATATAATTGCTGCCTATGGAAATCCTTTGAAATTAGACAAAAATAAAGTGACATATAAATTTAAAAATAACGAACTGTCATTTGCTCTTAAAAATGATGAAATCAAAAGCATAGTTATGGATGAAAAAGTAGAGTAACAGTCCAGAATCAGGACTTGATTTTCTTCTATCTAACTTAACTGAATATTATGAGGTTAATTTATGCTTCAAATTACTTGAGGATTCTAAAAATGGGATGCAATAAAAAATCAAACAAATTTTTGCTTTTTGTGTCATGTATGCTCTTGTCTTTTGGAGCGTACTCACAAGACAGTTCTAATCCTCAGTTTACTGACTACCTGGTTCCCGTAAGCAACGGTCCATTTGAACAAAATATTCACTTTAATAAAGAGCAGAAAAAGTACTCGCCACACTGGAAAAATACAGTCCAAGAGCAACTAAAAAAACCTGTTAACTTTGCAGGGCACTTTAGAATCTATACAGCCTTTGGAGGTCATGGTAAAGAATGCCTTCGTGATAATTGGGTATGTGGCTGGGTTATTGATAAACTATCAGGGGAAGTTGTAGCAACACTACCATCAGATAATAATGGTAGTTATAATTATGCAGATATTTCTGATAATGGTACCCCTGTTGGCCTTCCATTTGAGATGGATGCTTATAAAAATAGTTCTATGATTGCAATAACCGGTCAATCTATCTCAATCAACAAGAGTGATAGTCCTGTATGCAAAACGGCCTTATTTAATTTTAATAATGGTGGATATGTGAAATTAATAGAATCATTGGAAGGGTGTAACAACCAATGAGCCTCTCATAAAGCTCCGGCATAACGAGAAAGCGACAGTAGTAAAATTCGGATACGGCATGCATCAGAGGACGACCAGGGTTGAGTTAATAAACTCAACCCTAACTCAGTAATAAATGTTAATTTAGGCTAGTCAAATGGACTTTAGACCAACACAATTATTGCTCTGAATTTTATTTGCATTCTTCACATTTAATAGTCTTGCTATTGCAGATGAAACACCAAGGATAAACACGTCTTCAGAAAATAATACATGTAGCATAAAAATTAATGACGAACTTGTTGATAGTTACAAGTGTGAGTTTTATCGCGCACCATCAGTATGGTCGCATTCATATTTGTACGAAGCCAGCAAACAAATAATAGTATTTATTGATAGTTCAATGGGGAATGCATGTGATGGAGGCCCATTACATGTGTTTAGCAAAACGGATGATGAGAAATTCAAACATCTGAAGACAATTGACTTCTGTGGCGGGCATTACCCATCAATAACCAGTGGCCCAGAAACATTCATAATAAAAGTCCCTTCAATCTCTATTGACGGCACGGATAAAAAGATCCCAACTGAGACATGGGAATTAAAGAATGATGAATTAGTTAAGAGACAAGGAAGAGGAATTTAATAATGCTCCAGATTATCCGTAAAGGCGATAAAACCACTCACGGCGGCTCGGTCCTGACCGCTTCCGATACGATGAAATTCGGTGGTATCGGTGTTGCCCGTAAAGGCGACAAAGTGTCCTGCCCGGTTCCGGGGCATGGCCCTACAACCATCGTAGAAGGAAACCCTGATTACCTTGATCATGGTATCCCGGTAGCCTTTCACGGTCACAAATGTGCCTGTGGTTGCACATTGATTAGTTCATTTGCCGCTGCCAAGGTTGCCTGATTATGCCCGTCTGGCTGGATGCCATCCCTGAACAGGCCCCTAAGGTAGCTCGCCCCGGCACTCTTCGCTGGGTACTGTTCCTGGCATTTCTCATGCTGGGGGGCATAGCACTCACGCTATGGTGCTGGACGTCAGAAAGAACAGGATTTGTCTTCTGGTTCACCGCGATGGGGCTTCCGTTTTGCACCTGGGGGCTTCTTTTCGGTTTACGCCGGTTTGCCTATAAAGCCGAACAGGTGGGAGCCGAGTCCCGTAATGTTGAGCGAGAAGCGCTTATTGACAGTGAAATTCTGCGCGGTCAGCGCTGCGGCTGGATCCTCGGTACGCACATCCAGGCTCCGGCCGGAAACAAAACCGACGATCTGCTGGAAGTAATGAAACTCGCCGCTCCCGCTATCGATTTCTCGCACCCAAGAGGATGTGACAAACCGGTCAGGTACGCGGCCTTAACAGAATATCAAACGGATTTATCGAAAGCGCTCAAAGCAGCAGTCACTAAGCTGACCACGCGTGTGGATGTAATCGTTCAGCCACTTCCACCAGAGCTGCCATGCTGGCTGATGCTGGACTGTGACAGTGACCTGCATCCCCTGGTTGAAGAGCAGCTAAAAGCCGATCTCTCACTCAAGACGGGCAGGATTTTTCGCCTGATGCCTGGAAAAGGGCTGGGGGCGTTTGATGCCTGGCTGGACAAGCGATGGGACAACCCAGGCATTCTGGTTGCCATCACGCTGTCGTTACCGGCGTCTCCCCGGGAAGAAGATGCTGATGCTGTCTCAATGGTGGTATTAAGCAACCGCAAAGCCCATGCCTGGCCGGATGCGCTTCGCCTTCATCGCCCCGAAAGGGGAACAGAAACAACACTCACAAAGACGCTCAACCGGGCGCTGCTCTGGGCGAAGACCCTACCCAATGAACTCAAAGGAAGCTGGATCTCCGGTCCCACATTGACGTCGGGCAGCGGCTGGAATAATGCCTGCGAAGAGAGCGGTGTTGAATTTAGCCTTTCAGAAGACAATTCCAGTATCGATCCCGTGCTGGGCTATACCGGCCATGGTGCCCCATGGGTCGCCATCACGCTTGCTGATGCAGCCTTTGAACAGCGCGGAGTGCAGGTTATCGCTGCACAACCCGCCGCTGACAAAGACGACATCTGGGTAGCGGTCATCACCAAAGAAGAAGTTCGCAAGGGAACGCCCAAAAATGTCTAAGGTAAAAGTAAAAACACTCATCGGCTCCGTTGTGACTGTCGCCTTTTTTCTGACGGTTATCGTGGCATTTCTCTTTTATGCCTTTCCGGAAAATGTCGCCTTGGTCACGGGGTTTGGGCCGTATGACGGGCAACGGATCCTCACGTTCAGTGCCATCCTGGTTGCCGCGATGCTTTTATTCGGCTGGCTGATTGAGAAGGCCTTCGACTTCGCAGGTAAATCGGGGCTGTATTTCCACTGGGGTCAGAAAAAGGCTCAGATGGTCGCCCCGGCAACAGGCACCATTGCGAGCGAAGATGATGAAGAAGAGCCTGTCTTCAGCGAGGATGCCGTATCTGAGCACCTCCGTTTCCGTTATGGCCGTCGCTGGCAGCGTAAAGTGCGAATCCTGCTGGTGATGGGTAATCCGGACGACGTCCAGAAAGCGGCCCCGGGCCTGTCTTATGACCTCTGGCAGGAAGGCGACGGCAACGTGCTGATTTATGGCGGTGATGCGCAGTCACTCCCGGATGAGATCTTCCTTTCAAAACTGAAGCGCCTGCGATCTGGCCAGCCGATTGATGGCATTATTCAGGTGATGAGTACTTCAGCCCTCCCGACGGATAGCGAACGGGATGCTTTCTTGCGTTGCCGCCAGAAAGCCGATCATCAGCTGGGCTGGCAGGCTCCTGTCTGGCTGTGGCTGACTGACAAAGCCAAAGGTGCTCAGCAGGACGCGGAAACGACTGCGAAAGGGGTGATATTCGGACCAGAAGGCACTGTAAAAGAGGCGGATAAGGCATTGACTACGCTGTCTCAGCGCCTGCAAAAAGCCGGTATAACACAGATACTGAATAATCCGGCACATAACGGCCTGCTTCAGTTATCTTCCCGTCTTCAACACGAATTGAAAGCCAGTCTGGCTGTTTTACTCAGCGGGCTGATGCAGGGATCTGCGGCCTGGCGTTTACGTGGTGTCATGTTCAGCCCCGAACTGGCCGTTGCCGGAACGGTACCAAATACACGCCTCGACACACCGACCTGGAAAGCTGTCATTGATGACTGTGATGCCGTCAGCGGCAGAAAGCTGGGCTTCGACTGGCTGAAGATGCTGCGGTTAATTCTGCTTTCCCTGATTGTTCTGTGGGGGGCCGGTACACTGCTGTCCCTGATCGTTAACCGTACCCAGATTTATCAGGCACAGGAAACGGCGAGTCAGGCAGCGGATACCACAAAACCCCTGGCAGAACGCCTGCACAACCAGCTCGTACTCCAGCAAGCCATTGCCCGTCTGCAACACCGTGAGGCGACCGGCGCTCCATGGTATACCCGATTTGGTCTTAATCAGGACAGCGACACGCTGGCCGCACTCTGGCCGCTGTATGCGAAAAGTAACGCACAGCTGATAAGGGATGTCACCGCAGATAGTCTCAGGCAGCAGCTGAATGCCTTTGTGCAACTTCCTCCTGCCAGTGATGCCCGAATGCAGGGTACACAGCATACCTACGACGTGCTCAAAAGTTATCTGATGCTGGCCCGTCCGGACAAAGCGGACGCAGGCTGGCTGGCAAAAAACGTGCTGAAAGCCTTACCGAAACGCCAGAATGTGCCGGATGGCATATGGCAGGACATCGCACCGAAACTGCTGGGCTTTTATGCGCAAAACCTCCCGGCTCATCCGGAATGGAAAATTAAGCCTGACACTGAATTAATCAGTACGGTCCGTCAGATCCTGCTTAAGCAGGTAGGTCAGCGTAACGCAGAATCTGGCTTGTATCAGGACATGCTTAAGCGCGTGGCCAGCAACTGGCCTGATTTAACGCTTGCCGATATGACAGGCGACACCGATGCCTCAACGGTATTCAGCACTGACGAAGTCGTCCCCGGTATGTTTACGCGTCAGGCCTGGGAAGAGCAGGTTCAGGATGCGATTAACGAGGTCGTCAAGACACGCCGTGATGAAATTGACTGGGTACTGACGGATAAGACGCACCAGACAGGGAGCGATATCTCCCCGGAGGCGCTGAAAGCCCGCCTGACTGAACGCTATTTTACCGATTTTGGCAATGCCTGGCTGAACATGGTCAACAGCATTCAGTGGCAGGAAGCCACGTCACTTTCTGAGGCGATTGCCCAGCTCAACCTGATCGGCGATGTCCGTCAGTCGCCGCTGGTGGCACTGATGAACACGCTGGCCTGGCAGGGCAAAACAGGGCAAAAGGGCGAGGCACTGGCCGATTCGATTGTCGATTCGGCGAAAAAGCTGATCGGTCAGAAAAAAAATGCCAGACAGTTTATTGAACAGGCACAGGGCCCAAAAGGGCCGCTCGATGAGGTGTTTGGACCACTGATGGGGCTGATGGAAGGTAAAGAGGGCACCGGTGCCAACGGTAACCTCAGTTTCCAGTCCTGGCTTGCCCGCGTCACGCAGGTACGCCTGAAACTCCAGCAGGTTACCAGCGCCCCGGATCCGCAGGCCATGTCGCAGATGCTAGCCCAGACAGTATTCCAGGGCAAAGCCATCGATCTGACCGATACCCGCGACTATGGCAGTCTGGTTGCGGCGAGTCTGGGGCAGGAGTGGAATGGATTTGGCCAGTCGTTATTTGTGCAACCGCTTGATCTGGCCTGGCGGCAGGTACTTGCCCCGGCAGCGGGAAGCCTCAATGCCCGCTGGCAGTCGACTATTGTCGAACAGTGGAATAAGGCCTTTGCGGGACGCTATCCGTTTAAAGCCACCGGCAGCGATGCCTCGTTGCCGTTGCTGGCTCAGTTCCTGCGTAGCGACTCGGGTCGAATCACGACCTTCCTGAAAACGAATCTTGGCGGGATCCTCCACCAGGAGGGAAATCGCTGGGTCGTTGACCTTTCCGCAAGTCAGGGGATGGTTGTCAGCCCGGATTTCCTCCGGGCGATTAATCAGCTGGCGGAACTGTCAGATATCGTGTTTTCTCAGGGCGATGCGGGTGTTCACTTCGAACTGATGGCGCGTCCTTCACGGGATGTTGCCAGAGTGCAGCTTACTCTCGATGAGCAGAACCTGGATTACTTCAATCAGATGGAAAGCTGGCAAAGCTTCACCTGGCCTGGAAACACTTACTATCCTGGCGTGTCGCTCAGCTGGCGTAGTGTGAACAGTGGCATGCAGCTGTATGCCAGTAACCAGGGCAACTGGGGTTTCATTCGCCTGCTGGACAAGGCTCTCATCACTCCGCTTGACGCCAGCCGTACACAACTGGTGTGGATCACCGCCGATGGCAACCCTCTGAAGTTTGTGATGCGTAGCGAGCTCGGTACAGGTCCCCTGGCATTGCTGAAACTTCAGGGATTCACGCTGCCCGACACTATCTTTAGCGTCGCAGCTGGCGGAGAAGAGCGCCAATAATGATGGGCGGGAAAATTTACCCGGCACTGGCTTTCGCAAAACAGGTTGAAGGCTGGTCTCTGGGTATTTGCAGCAAAGTGAACCGATGGCACGAAACTGAATCCTTATCCCCATGCCAGTTTATGACCTTTCGGTAGTGTCGCGCATGGCTCAGCGACTGGCTGAAGCATAATCCAGCGCCAGGTACACCAGGGGACAGCGCCTCCGCGCCCCATCGGCGCCTTCGTCCCCATGTCAGAAAAGCCCACTGGTGAAGCTACTGGAAGGCCAAACCCACTCAGGGGGAGGAGAAAAGTATGCTGCTGAAATGGAAGCTACCGCAAATCGTCAATGGTAAGGACGACGATTCTCTGGACGCGGTCGTGAGGTTTATAAAAGAGACAAACAAACGGGAAAAAGAATGAGCTCACCGGAAGAACTGTTAACCGCCTGCGCCACCAGGCAGGAAGAAAGGCAGCGCCTCATCTCGCGGGCAAATGATGCCCTGTCGCTCTGGGATAACTGGCTGCACCCGTTCACCTTTGGGGCAGAAACCGGGGACGATCCCGCATATGATGATAATTTTCAGCTGATGCGTGAGGAGATCAACAAGCTTTCAGGTACCGATTCAGCGTTATTGTGTGAGCTGGCCCAGAAGTGTCTTTGCGAATGCGCCAAAGACATTCGTGTCGTGACCTGGTACGTGCAGGCCCGACTCAGCCGCGACGGTGAAAAAGGGTTGTCCGAAGGCTTACTGCTGCTTGTCGCGATGCTGGCCCGCTACGGGCAGGCATGCCATCCCCGGCGTCCCGTAGCCCGAAAAGCTGCGCTGGAGTGGCTGAACAGTGCAAAAGTGATTGATGCACTGCTGTTATGGCCCGAGGTGGACAGCAATGATGCCGGTCTGACGGCTGGCGTCATCAGCCTGCTTGAATCCACAGTGGCTGACTGGCCGGAAGCCGAGAAACCGTCTTTTGCAGGCCTTTGTACCGCTCTTGAAAACCGTCTGGCACGTTCGGGTGGCATGGAAGCGCTGGTCCCCCAGAACAGCAGTACGCATGAGCACGGGCGTGAACCTGCCCATTCTGATTCTCCGCAGCTGTCAGCCGTGAAATCTGGCCGCGATTTACTCGACCAGGCAAAGTTACTTTCCCGCTGGCTGAGCGAGCAGCCGCAGGGCTGGCTGGCTTCTCATCGACTGATAAAGACCGTGCGGTGGGATACGGTCGATCAGATCCCTCCGCTGGACAGTAGCGGGCGCACCCGCCTGGTACCGCCTAAACCCGAGTATCGAGCTCAGTTGAAGCGCCTTTACCTTCAGAAAAACTGGGTCGAGCTGGTTGAGCAGGCCAGCCAGATGTATTGCGAAGGCGTGAATCATTTCTGGCTCGATCTCCAGTGGTATCTCTGGCAGGGGCTCAGCCATGCGGGTCAGCCCTGGGATACCTGGTCAGACTCTGTCCTCTTCGATCTGCGGTTGCTGCTTAAACGCCTCCCGGGCCTTGAAGGGCTGGCATGGAATGACGGCACTCCCTTTGCCGACGAAGTCACTACTGCCTGGATTGCTGAAAAAGTGAATGAAGAGGGCCTGTTGTACGGCGATGAATCCGCTAACGTCGTTAATGGTCAGGCGGACGATGTGCTGCTTCTTGAGTCCGAAGCCATGGAAAAGGGAGACACTGAAGGGCCTGAAGCAGCGCTTGCCTGGCTCCAGTCCCGACCGGGGATGGATACCCCGCGCCATCGCTGGCTGATACGCCTGCTCATGGCCCGGGTGGCAGAGCAGTATGGCCGAAACGATATGGCGCTTCACCTGCTTGGTGAACTCACGACCCGTGCGCCACTGCTGACGCTGGAAGACTGGGAGCCCGCTCTGTTATTTGAAGTCCAGGCCCGACGCCTGAAGCTGCTACGCATGAAAGCCGGTCGCAGCGAATCTGATAAAGCCCGTCTGATGCCTGAGATGGATACGCTATTGGCAGGTCTGATCGCCATTGACCCGGCCCGTGCCATGGTGCTCTGTGGCTAATGTTCTCTTTAATAATTTTCAGGAATGCCGTGCATGGATGATTTAACCCTGCGCTATTACGAAGCAGAGATGCGCTACCTGCGAGAAGCCGGTAAAGAGTTTGCCCGGGCTCATCCGGATCGTGCTGCGATGCTTAATCTGGATAAACCCGGCGCCCGCGACCCTTATGTGGAACGCCTGTTCGAAGGCTTTGCCTTCCTGATGGGCCGTCTGCGTGAAAAGCTTGATGACGACCTGCCAGAGCTGACCGAAGGTCTGGTGAGCCTGCTGTGGCCACATTATATGCGGACCATCCCGTCGCTGGCCATCGTCGAGTTCTCGCCTGACTGGCGTAGTCTGCGTCAGGCCGAAATGCTGGCTGAAGGCTTCTCCGTTCTGTCTCGTCCTGTCGGGCCGCACAAAACCGCCTGTCAGTACCGGACGACTCGCGATGTGCCGCTACAACCGCTGCACCTTGCAGATGCCCGCCTCCATACTGAAACCGATGGCCGCTCTGCTATCCGTCTGCGCTTCGAATGCCCTGAAAAAGTGGACTGGGGTAAAGCCGGGATCGACAAAGTCGCCATCTTCCTCAATGCAGAAAGTCCAGTTAGCTATGCGCTGCATCTGGCAATGACCCGTCGTGTTCACGCCATGTATGCCCGTCACGCCGGGACCTACATCGAACGCCATCAGTTCGATGGCTGGTGCAAACCCATGGGCTTTGATGACAATGATGGACTGTGGAAGAAAGCCGATACCGCCTTCAGCGGTTACCAGCTGCTGCTGGAGTATTTCAGCTTCCGTCCGAAGTTTATGTTTGTTGAGTTACGTGGACTCGACAGCATCGGGCTTTCTGCCACAAGCACCTGGTTTGAAATCGACATTGTGCTCAGTGAAGCCTGGTCATCCGATCTGCCTTTTGAGACAGAAAACTTCCGTCTGCACTGTGCACCGGTCATTAATCTCTTCACTCTGGAAGCCGACCCGCTGACGCTGGATCCGCTGGATAATGAATATCTGCTCAGGCCGCTGCGTCTTCAGGATGGCCACACCGAGATTTACAGCGTTGATAACATCCATGGTGCGGTAAAAAATGGCAAACACCCCTATGTACCGTTCACCAGTTTCCGCCACCGTGGCGGCATGATGCGCCACGATGCCCCTGAGCGTTACTTCCATACCCGCGTGAAACGCGGCCCCGCTGGTCTGTATGACACATGGTTAATTCTCGGGGGCCGCTCGTTCGAGCTGGAGCAGTTGTCCGATAAACCAGAATCCCTTTCGATGCGAATAACCGGTACCAACGGGCAGCTTCCGCGTAAGGCACTGGAAAGCACACTACTGGATAGGGCCGTGAAAGCAGGCAAAGTGCCCGTCAGGGTACTGAACCTCTCGGCCCCCACCATGCCACTGTATCCCCCGGCAAACGACCGTTTCCACTGGCGGGTGATGAGTCACCTCGGATCAAACTTCCTCAGTATGATGGATAACCCTGAAGTCCTGCGGGGGACGCTGGCGCTCTATGACTGGACCGACGATGAAATGAACCGCCGTCGGCTTGAAGCAATCGTCTCCGTGAAGCACACCCTGATCCGCCGTTTTGAGAAGGGCTTTATGCTCCGGGGCGTGGACATTGAGGTCACGCTGAATATGGATAATTTTGCAGGCGAGGGTGATGTAAATCTCTTCGGGGAGATGCTGCACCGGTTCTTCGCGCTCTATGCCGATATTCACCTCTTTAATCAGCTCACGCTGGTGCTGCAACCGACAGGGAAACGACTGAGATGGCGCGAGAATCACAGCCAGCACATACCGGGCTGACGCTGGCCCTTAACAAAGATATCTGGCGGGCCAATTTCTATCGTTTCTGCCAACTGCTGGAGCAGGAAAATCCGGACGCCCCGAAACTGGGTACCACCAGCCATCCGGGCGACGATCCGGTGCGTTTCAGGCCCTGGCCTGGTATGGGTTTTCCGGTCAGTACCCTGAAAGCGGTTGAAACCGATGAAGACCATCCGGAATTGCCGCCGACCGTCCGCACCACATTCCTCGGCATGTATGGCGTGGATTCGCCTTTGCCGACGTCCTACCTGGACGACATTGCGCAGCGCCGTGAAGGACACGAGGCGATCACCTCATTTCTGGATATTTTCAGCCACCGGATCACCACGCAATATTACCGGATCTGGCGAAAATACGCCTATCCGGCGACCTTTGAGGCAGGTGGCCGCGATGCCATATCACAGTGTCTGCTGGGGCTGGTCGGCCTTGGTATACCGGGCACGGCTGAGCAGGTGGCAACGCCGGTTTCACGTTTCCTGGCCCTGCTGGGCACCATGCGATTACCCACCCGCAATACTGAAGGCATCCGGGCTCTGGTGAGCCTGCTGGCACCGAATACCCGGACAATTATCACCGAACCCGATCCGGTTAAGGTGCATATCGATAACCGTAGCGGGCTGGGTATCGGGAACCAGATCCGTCTTTCGCAGCGAGCCACGCTGGGTAAAACCGCAAAAGAAGCATGCAGCCGGGTCCTGGTGTCACTGGAGACAGCGGATCCTGACGAGGCGGAAGGCTGGTTACCCGGTGGTGTCCTTCATACCGATTTGATGGTCCTGCTGCGTGTCTACCTCGGCTATCGCAGTGACGCCCGAGTGCGCCTCACCGTGCCTGTGCGATTGCTCCCTGAGCCTCGTCTGGGCAAGGGCAGGCGTATACAGCTGGGCAGAACCGGTTTACTGGGTCTGAAGGAAGGCAAACTCAATACGCCACGGGAAAGTCTGACCGTCAATCTGGGTTGCTATGAAGGGCTTCACTATTCGGTACTGCAACCCGCAGAAGACGGACATTACCGCTTCGACTAATCACGTATTCCCTCTCTCAATAAAGGAACTTTTGAATGGCAACAGTAACCCGCTGGTGGGCGCTGACGCTTATTGCCTGTGGTCTGCTCGCAGGCTGCGGTCTGACGCAGACCGTCACGGACGGTACGGTCAGCATCACGAAATCCATCTTCTATAAGAAAATTAAAACGCTGCATCTGGATTTTACCCCACGCACGGCCATTAACGCCGATGCCGCGCAGACACCGCTGGCAACAATGGTGCGGGTTTATCTCCTCAGGGATCGGAAAGCGGTTGATGCCGCTGATTACCAGACGCTGCTGCGCAATGCCGATACGGTACTTAAGGACGATGTTCTGGCATCAAAAGAGCTGCTGGTGATGCCCAACGGCAGCGTTTCTCTGAATATGCCCATGGATGAAGAAGCACAGTTCGTGGCGGTGGTGGGATTGTTCAATCGTCCCGATCAGAAAAACAACCGCTGGCGTCTGGTACTGACCCGTGACGACCTCGATCCGGACAAACCCCGGACCATCGAGTTGGGTGACGGCTGGCTCAGCCTCGAGCCGGTAAAGGAGTGACATAATGGATAACTGGCTTGCGCTTTTTGACGGGCAGACTCGCTATTTTCTGGATATCAACGACAGCCAGGTAAAACCGGATGTTCTGCGATTTCGGGGCAGGGAAGCACTGAGCGAACCGTTCAAATGGGATATTGAGTTCACGACCCAACAGGCGAATATCCCCCCTGAACAGGTCCTGATGAAATATGCCTCTTTCCGGATGCGGAGCGGTAAAAATGTCCACGGCATTATCACCCGCCTGGAATGGCTTTCCACTTCAAAGGATCAGTCCCATTACCGTCTTACGCTCAGTGCCCGCCTGGCGTTCCTGGGATACACCCGGCAGTGTGCGGTATATCAGAACCAGTCCGTTCCTGAGGTGGTGGAGCAGGTGCTGCGCAAACACGGGCTGGAGGGACCTGATTTTGAGTTCAGACTGGAGCGCACGTACCCGCCGCGTGAAATTATCACCCAGTGGCGGGAAACGGACCTTGAGTTTATCCGGCGCATTCTGTCTGAGGTGGGGATTTACTGGCGTACGGTGATGGACGACGTGCGCGGTCTGGATACGTACATACTGGCCGACAGCCAGCTCAACTACCAGTTTGATGTGCGCCTGCCCTACAGCGAGCCGTCGGGTCTGTTTGACGGTGCGGCAGAGTCGGTCTGGGATGTACGAACCTGGCACACCCTTGCCACCGGCACTGTCGCCACGCGGGATTATAACTACCGGACAGCCTCCACACCGATGGATACCACCGTCAGTGTTCGCAATGACGCGGTGACGACCGGGGAGCATTACCGTTATGCCGCGCCGTACCGTGAAGCGGGTGACGACACCGACCCGGAGCCGGTCACCGAAAGCGGGGCATTCTACGCCCGACTCCACCATGAGCGTGAGCTGAACAGGACTGCCTGTATTCACCTGTTCAGCAATGCGGCACACCTCACTCCAGGACAGATGCTGGAGCCGCAGGGCGATGTCATTGCTGCCCTGAAGGAAGGCGTGCTCCTCACGCTCGTGACCTTCCGGGGCGCCAGGGATTCCCGTCTGCATGTGTCGGTCTGGGGGATGCCTTATACCGAACGCTACTGTTTCCGCCCAACTGAAATCCCGCGCCCTGAAATCCACGGCACACTTCCGGCCCGCGTCGAGAGCCGGGAGAAAAATGATATCTACGCGCACCTGGATGAGCAGGGTCGCTACCGGGTAAAGCCGGACTTCGACCGCGAAGGAACAGAGCAGGGCTTTGGGTATCTGTGGCTGCGTATGGCGAAGCCGACTGCCGGTGACACGCTGGGCTGGCATACGCCGCTCATTGACGGCACTGAAGTGGCCATTGCGTATAGCAATGGCGATATTGACCTGCCGTACATCGCGTATGCACTGCACGACTCCGAACATCCGGACCTCGTGAACCGGGACAATCACACCCGCAACGTGCTGCTCACGCCGGCGAACAATAAGCTGCGGATGGAGGACAAACGCGGCGAGGAGCATATCAAGCTCGCCACGGAATACGGCAAGACGCAGCTCAACAGCGGGCACCTGGTGGACAATCAGGGCAAATCCCGCGGCACCGGTAGCGAACTGCGCACTGATGAATACGGGGTTATCCGCGCCGGAAAGGGACTGTTCATCAGTGCAGATGCACAGGCGAAAGCGCAGGGCGAAGCCCTGGACATGGATGCCGCGCTGAAGGAAATAGACAGGCTTAATCAGCAACTGCAACAGCTGGAAATAGCCGCCGAAAATGCACAGGCCCTGAAAGCGGATGTCGACAGCCAGATACAGATATTTGAGCAGCGGCTGAAACCGCTCAATGAAGCTGTGCATTTTACAGCCCCGGAAGGCATGGCCCTGACCAGTGGTGAAGATATGCAACTGGCCGCAGCACGAAACGTGGTCGTCAACGCCGGGGGCGATATCAGCGTCGGAACAATGGGCAATCTGACCGCACTGGCCGGAGAAAAACTGGGGCTCTTTGCCCGGATCGGACAACTGAGCGTCAAATCCGGAGAAGGACCAATAGATGTCCAGGCGCAAAACGCCAGCCTGCGGTTGTTCGCTGAGAAGAAGCTGACGCTGAGCTCGGCGAATGACATCTCCCTGGCCGGAAAAAAACGTATCACGCTGATCGGCGGCGGAAGCTATCTGCGGCTGGAGGCGGGAAAAATAGAATACGGTACGACAGCGTCGTATCTGCGTAAGGTGAAGCGGACTATGTTTGCTGGTGCACATTCAACAGCAATGTCATCAATATCAATGGCATTAGTTGAAGATTTAATCAGGAATGGATTCTTCGATGAACAATTCCGGATCTTGAATGATAGTGGTAAGCCTATGGCCAATGTGCCGTATTTTATCTCTAGCGAAAGTGGTGAAACATTTAAAGGGGTCACCGATAATCAAGGTCTGTGCAAACGCGTTTTTTCAAAGGAATCATCCAAACTTACCGTTTGGCTAGGTGTCCAAGCTTTGGAGAGATGGTAGATGACTGAGCATTCAACTTTAACTAATGAAATTCCACATTCAACGCACGACGTAACTAGTTTGTTAATGCCAGCTCGTGCGTTTTTCTTTATTATTGTCGACGAGCCTGGGAAAGATGGTTTTTTGGTAAGAAAAATATATGCTTCAAAATCTAACCCTTATTTGTCCCAAATGGATTTATCGCCACTAAGATTACTTTCAGAGACAGACCCAGAGCGGTATGGCTTACTTCCCAAAAGTTTTGATACAACAGTTAGTGTTGCTGAGCATGTGATGGGTAAAAACAAATCACCCTATATCTCTACAAGCTCTGTTTTTCCCGGCGGTTCTCCCAGATTTGATGGTAAGTCAATATATATTGACGTCGAGAAAGCATTAAAATCTGGAGCAGAGTTAGTTACGACTGATGAAATTTTGAAAGCACTTGATGAATACAAAGTTAAAAATCCACATTTGGTTAAACGTGTTGATAAGATTGCAGCATATGTAAGAGATGTTGATAAGGAAATTTTGATAAAGGGTGAGAAAATACCTGCGAAAGCCATTTTCACACCAGAATCTCTTAGCTTAGTAAAAGGGATGGCGAAAGCAGGTAGGGTAGTTCAGGTCGTAGGGATAGTTCTTACAGCGTATGATCTTGAACAAGCCACTGAAAAATCTATAAAGACCGGAAGTGTAAAACCTATCAGCGCTGAAGTTATACGACAAGCAGGGGGTTGGGGCGGATTCGTCGCGGGAGCTAAAATAGGAACCGTTGCTGGTGCGGCAGTGGGAGTGGAGACAGGTCCAGGTGCAGTTATTACAGGACTTATTGGTGGTATAATATTCGGCTGTGCTGGGTATTATGGTGCGGACTGGATTGCGTATTACATAGATGAAAATTAAATTTATTGATTTTTTCAGAAAAAAAAATGATCTCCAAGATATTTACTCAGCCTCAGGCTTTGAAGTCTTGGCAAAATCGATAAATACATACCCATTTTTTTTGTGTCTGAAAAGTAACAATGTATATGCATATTCATCAAGATTTATGGTTAAACCTGGCGATGTAGATAAAGTAGAAGAAATAATAGAGTCTTTTTTTCGGAAAAAAATTGAAAATGAAAAGGTATGTTTAATCAATAATGAGAAAATAGTACACTACTATAAGTTTAATGAACTTAGTCAAATAGTGCTTGATATAATCACTAATGATAATGATTTGATTAGAAAACTCTGCAATGAGCACTTTGAACCGCCAGCTCCTGATACTGTTTTTCCATATTCTGATTTTGAATCAGTGGGCAGTTTACAAGGACAGATAGGTCTGTGGTGGAACGTTTACTGGTCTCCTTTTTGGATATCTTTATCTGAAGAAGATAAAGTGAAATACTTAGAGCGTAATAACATATCTGGTGAATTGAGAGAATTTTTGATACTTCATAGTTAATATGTATTTACCGGGTTGTCGGCTCGTTTTGAAAACTTGAGTTAAAAAATTGGTTAGAATCTGACCTGGCACACCCTTGCCACCGGCACGGTCGCCACGCGGGATTACAACTACCGGACAGCCTCCACACCGATGGATGCGACGGTCAGCGTGCGTAACGACGCGGTCACCGCCGGGGAGCATTACCGCTACTCAGCGCCTTATCGTGACGCAGGTGATGACACCAGTCCGGAGCCGGAGACCGAATCCGGCGCGTTCTGGGCCCGGCTTCATCATGAGCGGGAGCTGAACAGAACGGCCCGCATTCACCTGTTCAGCAACGCTGCCCACCTTGCACCGGGACAGGTGCTTGAGCCGCAGGGCGATGTCATAACTGCCCTGAAAGAGGGCGTTATCCTCACCCTGGTGACCTACCGGGGAGCCCGTGATTCCCGTCTGCATGTGTCGGTGTGGGGAATGCCTTACACCGAGCGTTACTGCTTCCGTCCTGTAGAAGTCCCGCGTCCGGTCATCCCGGGCACACTTCCGGCCCGCGTCGAGAGCCGGGAAAAAAATGACATCTACGCGCACCTGGATGAGCAGGGTCGCTACCGGGTAAAGCCGGACTTCGACCGCGAAGGAACAGAGCAGGGCTTTGGGTATCTGTGGCTGCGGATGGCGAAGCCGACTGCCGGTGAAACGCTGGGCTGGCATACGCCGCTCATTGACGGCACTGAAGTGGCCATTGCGTATAGCAATGGCGATATTGACCTGCCGTACATTGCGTACGCACTGCACGACTTGGAGCACCCGGACCTCGTGAACCGGGATAATCACACCCGAAATGTCCTCAGAACACCCGCTAACTCAAAACTGCGAATGGAGGACAAACGTGGCGAGGAGCATATCAAGCTCGCCACGGAATACGGCAAGACGCAGCTCAACAGCGGGCACCTGGTGGACAATCAGGGCAAATCCCGCGGCACCGGTAGCGAACTGCGCACTGATGAATACGGGGTTATCCGCGCCGGAAAGGGACTGTTCATCAGTGCAGATGCACAGGCGAAAGCGCAGGGCGAAGCCCTGGACATGGATGCCGCGCTGAAGGAAATAGACAGGCTTAATCAGCAACTGCAACAGCTGGAAATAGCCGCCGAAAATGCACAGGCCCTGAAAGCGGATGTCGACAGCCAGATACAGATATTTGAGCAGCGGCTGAAACCGCTCAATGAAGCTGTGCATTTTACAGCCCCGGAAGGCATGGCCCTGACCAGTGGTGAAGATATGCAACTGGCCGCAGCACGAAACGTGGTCGTCAACGCCGGGGGCGATATCAGCGTCGGAACAATGGGCAATCTAACCACGCTGGCCGGAGAAAAACTGGGGCTATTTGCCCGGATCGGACAACTGAGCGTCAAATCCGGAGAAGGGCCAATAGATATCCAGGCGCAAAACGCCAGCCTGCGGTTGTTTGCTGAGAAGAAGCTGACGCTGAGCTCGGCGAGTGACATTTCATTCGCTGGGAAAAAACGTATCACGCTGATCGGCGGCGGAAGCTATCTGCGACTCGAGGCCGGGAAGGTCGAGTATGGTACGACGGCGTCTTATTTGCGGAAGGTGAAGCGGACGATGTTTGCTGGTGCAACCAATCTACCAATTGAGTCATTGAAGCAGATGGTAATGATCACTCAGTATTACGACAGAAAGTTAAATTTCTCTTCAAATGTCAATTATCGTGTTGAAACAATGGAGGGAGAGGAAATACTTTCAGGCTCTGGCGCAGATGGATATATCGACAAGAAAGACAGTGAGTCTGAGTATTGGGTATTTTTAAGCTGAGTAATAATTCAATGAAAAAAATAAATATTGAAGTCGATGGCACCCCCTATTTTATTGTTACAAAAAATGAAAAAACGGAATTAGGAATAAAAGGTAATACCACGCCTGAAAAAGATGAAGAAGCCCATAAAATTGAAGTGCCAAACATTTTGATAATCACAAGAAAAAACGCTGATGTTTTGTTCGTTTTGAGAGGGGGTGAAAAGGATTCTTTTAAAATCATGACAGCTCAAGAGTTGTATGATAAATTCCAGTATCAATGGTTTGAACCATTGGCAGATAACTATCGGAAATTGTTGTATGTTAACGAAGCTGATTACGCAAAAGAAGCTTACAAAATATTCACTTGGGATGATATTGCAGAATTTTCAGTTATCGATAGAACGCCTTTGGCTGTTCGTCCAAAAGGTGAGGGCGACTGGAAAAATAATAGTGTGGGTGGTGCCAGCTATCTCCTCGTAATGATAAATAAAATCCCATACTGGACTGATGCCGTTGGGCAAATACCTTTCGCCATAGATACATATAGAATGGAAAAAAATATACCATCAACAGTTGAAACCGGTATGATATGGGGAACTGGTAAACGTACTGATGTTGCCGATAGAACTAATACGTATGATAATTTCTTTGTACTCCGAGGGGCGTTATATGCAAGCCAAAGATTTACATATAGCATTAAATCTGGTGGTAGCACTTACCCTGCTGTGAATGTTGTCGAGCAAGATAATGGAGCGTCAACTGATGCATTAGGTAACTCTATAACCTCAGAAGAGTATGATAACTATGCGGCATGGAATAAATAAAAACATTAATTCATTTAATAGTAAACTACTGATCGGCTTGTTAGCATGTATGATCTATAGAATCATCACCATTTCGATTTCTTTACTTTACGCCCAGTTTTTTATTCCACATAAAACCCACATATCAACAAACCTATATGGTTTTTATGTATATTTAATTCTTGTGTTTTGCATATTTATATCAGCAGTTGTTCCCAAGCAAGCAATAGGTATCATCGTAGCAATAAGTTCAACTCTGCTATTGGGGATTGAAATCTTTGAAGCTGATTTTCCATATAGGGCCTTATTGTTTATTTTCTCTTCTTCTTTGTCTTATCTATTTGTTTTCTCATTAAATGGTCAATTGAGAAAAGTACCTTCTGAGTCGCACACATCCAAAACAGCAAGGCGACTTAAATATATTCTGTTAATTGTTTATCCAGCATACCTCTTCTTTGAAGTGGAAATGTTCAGGAATGTTTCATTATTCATTGCCTGCGTTATATTTCTGGCCTTTTCTATATCTTGGTTGAATAGAAATTTACAATAAAGGCATAAGCAATATATAAATTCTCACCGGCAATTTTACAGGTAATCTTCTTCTTGAGCTTACAAATGAGGAAGATCCCAGAGTACAGTTAACATTTATGAGTGTCTCAATATATGGGGAATGGCTCCAACGCTTTTCCAAATAGTCGATATCTGCAAGGCAAGAAGTCAACAAAATGTTAGCGCTTTTTGACGGACAGACCCGTTACTTTCTGGATATCAACGACAGCCTGGTAAAACCGGATGTTCTGCGATTTCGGGGCAGGGAAGTACTGAGCGAACCGTTCAAATGGGATATTGAGTTCACGACCCAACAGGCGAATATCCCCCCTGAACAGGTCCTGATGAAATATGCCTCTTTCCGGGTGCGGAGCGGTAAAAATGTCCACAGCATTATTACCCGCCTGGAATGGCTTTCCACCTCAAAGGATCAGTCCCACTACCGTCTTACGCTCAGTTCCCGCCTGGCGCTCCTGGGATACACCCGGCAGTGTGCGGTATATCAGAACCAGTCCGTTCCTGAGGTGGTGGAGCAAGTGCTGCGCAAACACGGGCTGGAGGGACCTGATTTTGAGTTCAGACTGGAGCGCACGTACCCGCCGCGTGAAATTATCACCCAGTGGCGGGAAACGGACCTTGAGTTTATCCGGCGCATTCTGTCTGAAGTGGGGATTTACTGGCGTACGGTGATGGACGACGTGCGCGGTCTGGATACGTACATACTGGCCGATTAACTACCAGTTTGATGTGCGCCTGCCCTACAGCGAGCCGTCGGGTCTGTTTGACGGTGCGGCAGAGTCGGTCTGGGATGTACGAACCTGGCACACCCTTGCCACCGGCACGGTAGCAACGCGGGATTACAACTACCGGACAGCCTCCACACTGATGGATGCGACGGTCAGCGTGCGTAACGACGCGGTCACCACCGGAAAGTATTACCGCTACTCAGCGCCTTATCGTGACGCAGGTGATGACACCAGCCCGGAGCCGGAGACCGAATCCATTACATTTCTAGCAACATCTATAAAACCAAAGCACTCTTCAGTAATCTTTAGCCTGGTTATTATCTTTATGCTTGGTATGGAACAAATCCACTTCGAGTAATATTGATGTTTTGTTCCTCATTATCCGGTTGTTCAATAATTATTTTTGCAAAAAATCCTTAAAAGAAACATAAGGTAATTCACATCCCTTAGAATCTAAACCTCTATCATTTAAAATAATTTGCTATATTATGAATCAAAAAACGCCCTCTTTATATGAAATTCTTGCCGGCAACTTTACAGGGGATCTTCCCCTTGAAGTTGTAAACGAAGAAGACCAGGTCATTTTATCTGTACTGGATAACATCCAGCGTATTTTGAACGCCCGAGCCGGGACTATATCCCATTTACCAGATTATGGTTTGCCGGATATGACTAAAATTCTGCAAGGCATGCCGGGTACAGCCCACGAGCTGATCGATACGCTGGCCGGTGTCCTGCTCAAGTATGAACCCCGTTTGCAGTCCCTCAATGTAACTTTACTCGAACAGCACGTGCCAGGAGAGTTGCGTTATGCCATTGATGCTGAGCTTAAGGGCATTGGCCTCGTACGTTACGGCACCGAGTTTATGCCCGAAGGGCGAGTGATGCTGAGGCACCTGAAGCAACAGCAGTATCTCGATACCGCAATCCGTATGTAAGGCCAGACAGCTTTCACCAGTTCCAACACCCAGTAAGAGTCAGGCCGATATTGCAGAGTTTTGCCAGCGAATGCGCAGCTTCAGGAGCAAATGGACGCGTGGCTGGAGGGTATCGGATTGAACGAGGGGACGCTGATTACATCCGTTACGGATCTGCTGGTGGAGTACGGGGCTCTTGAGATTACCGATATCTTTCTGTGTGTAGATGACCAGTCTGTGAAATTTACACCAGTATTTTTGTACGGCCAGGGCGTGACCGGATGCGTGGAAGTGACCCTTCATGCAGAAGGTTGCGTGATCTCTTTGGGGCGCCTGTTCATAAGGGCAGGTCATTTCAGTGACTGGACCTTTAATCCCCCGGGGATGTTGCTGCGCACAGTACAACCTTTTGATCAAAGTACTTCTTTTTGTCTGGTTTTAGCGCTTCTTTCATAGCTATTAACCTGGCAGTACCAGCAGACTTGTGGTGAAGCTGCATAAACAGGAAGTACAGCACCGCAATCTTCATTTGGATATTCAGCCATGAATGACATCAATCCACGAAAAATCAAAACCGGTGGCGATCCGCGCACGTTAGCGGATTATGCCACCCTGCGTGATGAACTGAGTAAGCTGACACATCCGGCCCGTCCGGATGTGAACTGGCATTATGTCGAAAAACTCTGCCTTTCACTGTTTGAGCAAAACGGTGTGGAGTTACAGACGGCGGCCTGGTACACGCTGGCACGGACGCAGCTGGCCGGCTTATTCGGCCTCAATGAAGGCCTGGCGATACTGGATGCGCTGATAAGCCATCAATGGGGGACACTGTGGCCGCAGCCGGTACATGCCCGCATGGAAATACTCAGCAGTCTGAACCAGCGTCTTCAGCAGCGGATGCGCTCGCTCCCGCTCAATTACAGCGACCTCAGACAACTGTATCGGGCTGAGCAACTACTTGGCAGTCTGGGGGAGGTGCTTCAACGTCTGGAGCTTAAGCATCTGAGCCAGCTCGATACGTTGCGTTCCCTGATGCACAACAGTGCTGTCCGGCTGGAAAACAGCAACGATACAACCGGTAGCGGGTCGAATATTCAGTCTGGTATTGTCCTGCCTGCCACCGTAAAGAATGGTGCAGTCATATCAACAGGCTCTCATACCGGTAGTCTCTCTGAAGAGACCCCAGCGCCAGACAGCCCAGTGAAGTGGGTATTCGTTGCACAGCCAGACCACCACGCAAATGTGGAAGTACTGACGGCAATGCCCACTCAGGTAAAAAAGTGGAAATCCTTCGCTGCCGGAATGTGTACCATGCTGATAATAAGTACGGGCGCAGTGTGGAGTTGGCAATTTCTTCACCGGCCAGACCCGCTACAGACTCATCTTGCTGCCTCACTGGCTCCGTTACCTGCACCTCTTGCGCCTGAAAAACTGGATATGTTGCGTCAGCAATCTCCGTCATCACAAACAATGATAGAACAAACACAGCAGCAGCTTGCCCGACTGGATAAATTGCCTCCTGACTGGAGTATTACTTACAGCCGAAAACTTACAGAACAGGCTCAGGTGCTGTGGCCGGAGCAAGCAAAACCCCTGACACAACAGTGGCAACAACACCTTAATGCTGCCGCATTACCGGTAGAACAGCTCAATGGCTGGTATAAGGGAATGTCAACGCTACAAAAATTGAGTGACCGGCTGAACGGGCTTGATGAGCAGAAAGGCAAATACATGACGGTCAGTGAACTGAAGTCCGTTGTATTTTCCGTCCGGCAGTCTTTTAACCAGTCCATACCGGCTGAAGAGCAACTGCGTATCTTGTCAGAAAATCCTCCTGGTGTACCTTTACCTGCAGCTGCGCGGTCTCAGCTGGAGATGCATCTGAAACAACTGGCAGCCCGATATGCTGAAATAAAACGGAATGCATCAGAGTAAATCCATCGTTAAGATACTTTAAAACTCGTCATTATGACGGGAAGCTTCACGGATATTTCCCCGTTTTAAGATGATGAAGCGTCAGGCCAGTTATGCTGCCATGAGGGATCGTTTTATCGTCCGGTCTGCTGTTTTTGAAGTGATATCGGTGATTATGGACATGCTTTTTCTCCGAAACCCGGTATGCCGTTTGTTTTGACTATACGTGGATCCCGCCAAATCCGAAAACCCTGCGATAGCAATATCGCAGGGTTTTTTCGTTCTACAACCCAATCACCAGTTCCCCTGAATGGCTTCGCGAGCAGCACAGCGCCACCTGCTGGTCTGCCGCGCTTTTCTCCGCCTCCGACTGCACGCTATCCCGGTGATCCACTACGCCGTCGATAACCGGCGTCAGACAGGCGCCGCAAATCCCCATTTCACAGGAGAGCGGTACCGCCACGCCGTTTTCCAGCAGCACTTGCGCGATAGTTTTGTCCGCCGGCACTGGCCAGCGCTCGCCGGTTGATGCCAGCTTGACTGTAAAAATCTCGCCCGTTTCATTACAGTTGGCGGGCATAACGGGCTGGAATGCTTCGCTGTGAAGATTGCTCTCCGCCCAGCCTCTCGTGAGGGCGACCTGATACACTTTCTCCATAAAGCCTGCCGGCCCGCAGACCCAGGCGTGGAAACCGGGCGCTGGTGTGGGCATGTGCTCTGCCAGCGCAGTGCGCGGGCTGATGGTATGGATGACACACTCGCCGTGTTTAAATTGCATGAGTTCACGTGCAAACGCCGCGTTGCCATGCTCTTTAACGTAATAGTGCAGCGTAAACGGGGTGCCGGAAGCCTCCAGCTGCCGGGCCATCGCATACAAGGGCGTTATGCCTATCCCTGCCGCCAGCAGCAAGAAGCGTTCAGCCTTGTGCAGCGCAAACAGATTGCGCGGTGAGGAGATAAGCAGTTTCTGCCCCGGACGTAGCGTCTCGTGAACATAGCGTGACCCGCCGCGCGAGGCGACTTCACGTCCTACGCAAATAAGATAGCTCTCGCTGTCGCTTGCCCCGGTCAGCGAATACTGGCGAACCAACCCGCAGGGCAGATGCACGTCAATGTGCGCCCCGGGCTGCCAGCCCGGCAGGGCTTCACCGCATTCTGACACCAGCCTGACGGCGAGACTCTTATCCCCCTCACGCCAGAGACCGTCGACAATAACGCTTAACATTTCGCTCATCACGTTCCTCCGTCACACCAGGAAAAACTCGCCGAAGCCCATCTTTTTCAGCCCCCGGCGGTAGGCAATCGAGCTTTTATCTGCAGGGATGTGGGCTTCCAGAGTCAGATCCAGCGGCAGGCTTTCCGGGCGCTGCGTCTCAACCATCAGGCGGTCTTCTTCAAAAATACGCAAATTGAAGGCGTGCACTTCCTCTACCGGAATATGCAGGTCAAAGTTGCGCGCGATAGGGGCGAACATGCGGGTTACCCGTGAAGAGACGGGCGAGGCGGCGTTCATGATCACCAGCCTGGCTTCCCCCGGAAAATGGATTGTCAGCGTGGCGGTAAACGGTAAATGCATTTCAAAATGACGCAGCCACTGGAAGCCTTCCGGGGCCTGGACATCGGAGCTGGCGGGGTAGTTGCTCACCGAGCTCCAGTAATCGGCAACAAAGCCAAACGGCGTCTCCTGGGGCTGATAATGGGGTACCAGCGGATTATTGGGGTCAGCAAAGGTGTCAGTGTGGATCCAGGCAAAATGCGCCACGTCCAGAAACCCTTCCACCTGGCGGCCGGCGAAGCCATTCACCTCAAACGCCGGGCAGTTGATCTGCTGAAACCCGTCGTTATCCCAGTGCGGCATGGTGGGCAGCGGCATTGGGTTATCCGGATCAAACGCCAGGCAGGTCCAGATCAACCCAAAGCGCTCCTCCACGGCATAGTTAATCAGGTTAAGCTTCGCGGGAACCGGCTGATCAGGGCTGGACGGAATGCGGTTGCAGCGTCCATCTTCACCAAAGCGTAAGCCATGATAAGGGCAGATAATCCCGTGTTCATCGTGAAAGCCCAGCGTCAGCGGTACGCCGCGGTGCGGGCAAACGTCCCGGGCGACCACAACCTGGTCTTTGACGCGGTAGATAACCAGTTGTTCGTCGAGCAGGGTGGCTTTGACCGGTGCCGCGCCGATGTCGCAGGCGCGAGCAACCGGGTGCCAGCATTTTGCCAGACGCAGCCAGTCCTCTGGCTCAAACGTACAATGGGCGGGTGGAGTCGGTTGTATTTTCATGGTTGTCCCTCTCGCGTTCAGCCTAAAGGCCCGGCCTGAATGGTGTCGCACAGACCGTTAATGATGCGCTCTCCGGTCTCTTCTTTGAGCTCCTGGTACCAGGCCCGGGTCAATGCCATGTCTTTGCCATGCGTGATATCACAGCGTTTACGGGCCTTAAGCACCAGGTCGCGGACCCGGTCACAGCGCAGCGCTTCGTACTGCCGCAACGCCAGTGCGATGTTGTGGTTCTCGCGCAGGCAGTCACCCAGCACCACGGCGTCCTCCATCGCCGCGCATCCGCCCTGGCCGATATCCGGCGTGGTGCTGTGCGCGGCATCGCCAAGAAGCGCCACGTTGCCGCGCACCAGGGTGTCGAACGGTTCAATGTCGTGGATTTCGATACGGTTGGTGGTCCCGGGATCCAGCGCGGCGATGAGCTTCTGCACCGGTGGCGCCCAGCCGCGGAAGTAGCCCGTGAGATCGGCGCGAAGGGTAGTGCGATCTTCCGCCAGCCCGAGGGGGAGCGGAACATCAAAAAAGAAATAGAAGCGTCCGCCGGCGACGGGCATCAGCGAAACGCGCTTGCCCTCGCCGACGAAGGTGGTCCACTGGTGCGCAGGGGCAATCTCTTCATCAATCTTCACCAGCCCGTTCCAGTTGACGTAACCGGCGTAGCGGCGCTCGGGCGTATAGCCCAGCACGTACGGGCGAACCGCGGAGTGACTGCCATCGGCGGCAATCAGGAAATCCCCCGTCGCGGTAGTACCGTCGGTGAAGGTGACGGTGATGCCAGCCGCGTCCTCACGGACGCTTTCAACGCGTTTGCCGAACTGAACGTTCTCGTGCCCCCAGAAGTTCAGCATTTCGCGCTGCAGTTCCGTACGCGACACGGGGCAAGGGCGACCGCCCGTGCGCTCGACCAGCGGGGCAAGGCTAAAGCGGGTGAGGGTATCGCCGCGCCGGTGATCCTTATAGGCCATAAAGCGCATAGGGCCGCCGTAGGTCTCGATGATGTCGCCCATTCCGAGGTGCTGCATGCATTTCACCCCATTGGGCCAGATGGAGATGGCCGCACCGACGGGCTTCATCTCTTTCACGGCCTCAAACACGGTACAGTCGATTCCCGCCTTCTTCAGCGCTACAGCGGCGCTCAGGCCGCCAATGCCCGCGCCAATAACGATTGCTCTCATGCTTCTCTCCTTTTGCAGGGTGTAAAAAGGGAAGAGCAATTTGCGTACCAGGCTGCAGAGTGGCGAAAAGCGCGTTGTATGGGGTGGTTTTGCACTGCTAAGGTGCGCAAACGCGGTGAGAATGCCTTTTTATGAATCAATAATTTCCTGTTGTGCGATCCGGAATCGACTGTTTCATGGGGGATGGCAAGAGTGGCGTAGTTTGTGCAAAGCGAGAAAACGACGATATGACGGGAGTGAGTATGATTGCATTGCAAACTTTTAATCAACTGAGCCACGAAGAGGCGCTCGCGCATTTGCAGCCCTGCGTGGCGTTGCCCGACTGGGCCGATGCGCTGGTGCAGGGGCGGCCCTATTTACACCGCAAAGCACTGTTCGACGCCGCCCGGGCGCTGGCACAAACCTGGGATGAAACGGCGCTTACGCAGGCCCTGAATGCGCACCCGCGAATTGGTGAGAAACCGACGGGCACCCGGGCGGAGGCGGTGCTTTCGCGCCAGGAGCAGGGCGCCGTCGACAACCGCGACAGGCAGCTGGCACAGGCACTGCAGGAAGGGAACGCTCGCTACGAGGCCCGTTTTGGACGCGTGTTTTTGATCCGCGCGAAAGGCCGTAGCGGTGAGGAGATTTTACGCGCCCTCAACGCCCGGCTGGAAAACAGCGATGCGCAGGAGGTACAGGCCGCACTGGAACAGCTGCGGGAAATTACGCTGCTTCGGCTGGAAGGAGTCATTGACGAATGAGTACGTTAAGCACGCATATTCTTGATATTTCGACGGGAAAACCGGCGCAGGGCGTAAGGGTTTATCTTGAGCAAGACGGCATCGTATTGGCCACTGCTTTCACTAACGCCCAGGGGCGCATCACCGCGTTTATCCCTTTCCTGCCTGCAGGACGTTACCGGCTGGTGGCCGAGATAGGGGCTTGGTTCACCGAAACCGGCCGCGACACGCTTTACCCCTGCGCGCAGATCGATTTTGTGACGGGAGAAACGGCAGACGAGCACTTCCACCTGCCGTTTGTGATTGCGCCGGGCGGGTGGTCAACCTACCGCGGTAGTTGACCACACCTGCACACCGTTGACCCAGGTCTCGCTAATATTGCGCTCGTCGCCCAGGGTCATCAGCACAAACAGCTGCTCATAAATGTCCTGACAGCGCCGGTTACGCAGGCGCTGTAGCGGCGTAACGGCCGGGTCGATGACGATAAAATCGGCCTCTTTGCCGGGGGCGAAATTGCCAATTTTATCGTCCAGCCTCAGGGCGTGAGCGCCGCCCAGCGTGGCGTGATAAAACGCTTCGCTGGCGCGCAGGCGGTAGCTCTGCAGCTGACCCACCTTGTACGCCTCCCCGAGGGTGCGCAGCATGCTGAAGGTGGTTCCGGCACCCACATCGGTGCCAATGCCCATACGCACCTGGTGTTGCCAGCAGGCGGGTAAGCGGAACAGTCCGCTGCCGAGAAACAGGTTCGAGGTGGGGCAAAACGCCACCGCCGAGCCGGTATCGTGCAGACAGCGCCATTCACTCTCATGGAGGTGGATCCCATGGGCAAACACGCTGCGTTCGCCGGTCAGCCCGTAATGATGATACACATCCAGATAACGTTCATGTTCCGGCCACAGATCGCTTACCCAGGCCACTTCATTTGGGTTTTCGCTCAGATGGGTCTGCATCCAGGTGTCGGGAAACTCCTCTCTGAGCAGGCTGACCGCGGCCAGCAGTTCCGGTGAGGAGGTCGGGGCAAAGCGTGGCGTAATGGCGTAGCCCAACCGTCCACGGTGGTGCCAGCGCTGGATCAACTCGCGCGTCTGCCGGTAGCTCTCTTTCGCGGTTTCACTCAGGTAGTCAGGCGTGTGGCGGTCCATCATCACCTTGCCGGCGATAAGGCGCATGTTAAGGCGCAGGGCCTCGGTGAACAGCGCCTCGACCGATTCAGGATGCAGCGTACAAAACACCAGCGCGGTGGTGGTGCCGTGGCTGACCAGTTGGTTGATGAAAAACGCCGCAATCTCTTTCGCATAGGCCTCATCGGCAAACTGGCTTTCTACCGGGAACGTGTAGGTGGTCAGCCACTCCAGCAGCTGCTCACCAAAAGCGCCAATCATCTCCGTCTGCGGGTAATGGACGTGGGTATCGACAAAACCCGGGAGCAGCAGTTTGCCGCGCAGGTCGGTGTACCCTTTGTAGGGATCAAGATACTGCTCGCCCTCCTGCCAGGCCATCTGCGCCAGAATTTTGCCGTTATGGATGAACAACAGCCCGTCTTCAAGGTAGCGCGCCTGTTGGGCGATAACGTCTGCACTGTCGCAGACCTGGGCAATATCAAAAAATGCACCGCGGATCGCAGTCTGGTAGTCCATCATGTTTCCTGCCTTAGTGTTTGCGTAGCGGGGTGATGAGACTGAGCAAAAACGGTGCCAGAATGAAAAAGGCCGCAGAGGAACTGCGGCCCGGAGGAAGGGTTACTCTTTTTGCGTTGCCACGTGGGGGCTGAACGACGAGGCGCCTGCCGCTTCACGCTCTTCCCGCGCCAGCCAGCGGTAGGTGACCCCGCCCAGGAAGACACCGATAAACCAGCTAAAGTTTGCCACTTCATGCAGGGAGGGAATAAAGCTTATCACCAGTCCAACGGCAACGGATGGCACCAGCGCGCCGATGGCTTTCGGGTTGAAACCGTTGCGATACCAGTATTTGCCTTTTGGCGTGTCATCAAAAAGATCGTCTACGGAGACTTTGCCGCGCTTAATCAGGTAAAAATCGGCAATCAGAATCCCGAACAGCGGGCCAATAAACGCCCCGAGCACGTCCAGAGTGTAGTGGATAAGCTCCGGCGAGTTAAACAGGTTCCACGGGGTTAACAGGATAGAGCCGACGGCGGCGATCATCCCCCCGGTGCGGAAGCTGATTTTTTGCGGTGAACAGTTAGAGAAATCAAACGCCGGGGAGACGAAGTTCGCCACGATGTTGATCCCGATGGTGGCGGTGATCATGGTCAGCAAGCCAATGGCCACGGCCAGATCGTTGCCCACACGGCTGACGGTTTCAATCGGGTCAGTGATCATGCGGCCAAACAGCGATTGCGTACCCGACACAATCACCACGGTAACGATGGAGAACAGCAGGAAGTTAAACGGCAGACCCCAGCGGTTACCGCGGCGGATCTCTCCCATGCTTTTACCGTAGCGGGAGAAGTCACCAAAATTGAGCAGCGGGCCGGAGAAGTAAGAGACCACCAGCGCCGTGGCGGTGATCATCTGCCAGGTCTGCTCACCGGCGCTCAGGGATTTGCTGGCGAGGGTAAAGGAGATGCCGTCAAAACCGGTCTTGTATACAATCCATCCCGCCAGCGCCAGCATCACTACGTAGACCGCCGGACCGGCGATATCAATAAAGCGCTTAATGGCGCTCATGCCGTGCCAGAAGACCATCGCCTGCAGCACCCACATGATAGCGAAACAGATCCAGCCAAGATGCGACAGGCCCAGGAACGAACCGGTGGTGAGCGTCGCGAGTGAAGGCCAGAACTTAAGCGCCACCAGCATCAGCGCGTTGGCGGCCAGGTAGGTCTGAATGCCGTACCATGCGAAAGCAATCAGCCCGCGGATCACCGCCGGAATATTGGCCCCGAAAACGCCAAATGCCTGACGGCAAATCACCGCGTAGGGTACGCCTGCCATCTGGCTCGGTTTCGCCACCAGGTTGGCGCACAACTGCACAATGCAAATCCCTATCAGCAGGCAGAGCAAAACCTGCCAGCTTGCCAGCCCGAGCGTAAAGAAGCTCGCGGCAACAACATAACCCCCCATGCTGTGGACGTCCGACATCCAGAAAGAAAAGATGTTGTACCAGCTCCAGTTCTGGTCACGCGTCGGTGCCAGATCCTCATTGCAAAGCCGTGGGCTGTAAACCGCACCGGAATCAGCGGCCGTACCGTGCTGCGCGTTTTGTCTGTTTGGCATGAAACCTGCTCCTGTGAATGAAAACCCGTTAAGTGGGAGTGCAGACGGTGTTGCAGGATCCAGGCCAAAATAATAAATCTTGTATGCAATATTTTATTTTTATGTATACGATTCGATAACGAAAAGTAAAAATCGGAGTGGTTAATGAACAACATAAACAGCCTGCAGACCGCGCCAGACCTGCATGACAAAGATGAATCCATCTTTCAGGCGCTGATGACCGCGATAGTCGAACATCAGTTGCTCCCGGGAAGTAAATTGCCTGAAGAGGCGCTGGCTGAGGTCTTCGGCGTGAGCCGCACCGGTATTCGCAAGGTGCTGCAACGACTCGCCGCTGTGCAAATGGTCACCTTAACGCCCAAACGTGGTGCACACGTGGCCAGCCCGACGGTAGAAGAAGCGCAGCAGATCTTCCGCACGCGCGCTCTGCTTGAGGTGGCTAACCTGCCGGACGTGCTGGCCCACTGTCAGCCACCGCATCTGGCTGCACTGGAAGGGATTATTCGCCAGGAGCAGCAGGCGCACGAAGCGTATGACGGTCCCGCCGCAATCCGCCACTCCGCCAATTTCCATATTCAGCTTCAGGCCATTTCAGGCAATCAGGTGCTGACAGAGATGGTGACCGGACTGAGCCAGCGGTCGTCGCTGGTGATCGCAGCCTGGGGCGCGCCGTGGCGTCAGGGCTGCCGCTGCAATGACCACGAGCAACTGGTGGAACTCTTGCGCCAGAAGGCGCTCCAGCCCCTGAGTGAGGCCTTAATGCACCATTTTGAACATATTGTCGCCAGCCTCTGTTTCGAACGGGCCGGTGAGTGCCTGCCTGATTTTGCCCGGCTGTTCGCCAGCCACAAGGAGTCGTAATGTCGTCTGTTTGTATACAAGTGATTAACCCCAACACCAGCCTCGCGATGACGGAAACCATCGGCGCCGCAGCCCGCGCGGTAGCAGCACCGGGAACGGAGATCCTCGCCGTCTGCCCGAGCGCAGGTGTGCCCTCGATAGAAGGTCATTTTGATGAGGCCATCGCCGCCGTGGGCGTTCTCGAACAGATAAAACGCGGACGGCAACAGGGCGTGGATGGACACGTGATTGCCTGCTTTGGTGACCCCGGCCTGCTGGCGGCGCGCGAGCTGGCGCAGGGGCCGGTCATCGGTATCGCAGAAGCTGCGATGCATATGGCCACGCTGGTGGCAACACGCTTTTCCGTTGTGACCACGCTGCCTCGCACGCGGATTATCGCCCGCCATCTTTTGCACCAGTATGGTTTCCAGGACCACTGTGCAGCCCTGCATGCCATCGATCTGCCGGTGCTGGCACTGGAAGACGGTAGCGGCCTGGCTCAGGAGAAAGTGCGCGCGCGCTGCATCCAGGCGCTGAAAGAAGATGGCTGCGGCGCGATTGTGCTCGGCTGCGGTGGAATGGCGACGCTGGCGCAGGAGCTGACGCGCGAGCTGCACGTGCCGGTGATCGACGGCG
>Ga0308156_1000639_pt1 | contig 62298 bp, 56 predicted proteins | sample PhyAR2_FD_201041 | JGI IMG/M metagenome (GOLD analysis project Ga0308156, IMG submission 201041) | Phyllosphere microbial communities from UC Gill Tract Community Farm, Albany, California, United States - DLSL A.R2 | ecosystem: Host-associated > Plants > Phyllosphere > Unclassified | place: USA... | reverse complement strand
CGGCCGGTCGACTCCTCGGACAGGGTCGAGATGCCGTCGAACCCGAGGAAGCTCAGGACCGCGATGGACAGCGCGCTGGCGATGAGCGGTGCGGACACCTTCGACGGGTCCCACACCTGGTCGGTGCTGAACGAGGCGCCGGGGACCGTGCCGCCGGTCAGCGCGACGATCGCGATGACGACGAAGATCGCGACGAACACGAGCTCGATGAGCAGGAAGACCCGGTTCGCGACCTTGAGGGACGAGACCCCGAGCAGGTTGATGACGGTGTTGATCGCGACGAACACGAGCGCCCACAGCCAGCGGGGCGTGCCGGGGAAGATGCCGACCATGCTCTCGGCCGCGAACACGTAGAGCAGCGTCGGGACGAGCAGGTAGTCGAGCAGGATCGCCCAGCCGGCGAAGAACCCGGCGGTGGGGTGGATGCCGCGGCCGACGTACGAGAACACGCTGCCGGCGAGGGGGATCGACTTCGCCATCTGCGCGTACGCGAGGGCGGTGAAGATCATCGCGACGAGGCCGACGACGTACACGAGCGGGACCATGCCGCTCGAGGCGTTGTACACGGTGCCGAAGATCGCCCACGGGGCGATCGGCACCATGAAGACGAGCCCGTAGACGAGCAGGTCGGTGGTGGAGACGGAGCGCTTGAGCTCCTGCTTGTAGCCGTAGGCCTCGAGCTGCTGCTGTGCGGACAGCTCGCTGTGCTGCTGCGACATGGATGGTTCCGTTCGGGGAGACGGTGCGTGGACGGGTGTCGGTGGAGGCGGACGGGAGGCGCGTGGCGGGGTGGGCCCGCGGGTCTGGTCCGGTGGGGTGTCGGACGGGAGGCGCGTGGCGGGGTGGGCGCGCGCCTCCCGGCTGGCGGGGCGGTCGGGTCAGCCGGTGGGCTGGTCGTCGTGCTCGGCGAGGAACGCAGCGACCACGCGGCGGAACTCCTCGGGCTGCTCGAGGTGCGAGCAGTGGCTCGCGCCCGCGAAGACGTGCTGGCGGACGTCGGCGATGCGCTCGACGAAGGGCTGCCAGGTGGCGGGGGTGGCCTCGTCGTGCTCACCGGCGACGACGATCGTGGGTGCGGTGACCTGGTCGAGGCGGTCGACGATCGTCCAGTCGCGCATCGTACCGATGACGTGGAACTCGTTCGGCCCGTTCATCGTGTGGTAGACCGTCGGCTCCTGTTCCATCTGGGTCTCGGAGTCGACGAAGTCCTGTGGCACGGGCACGACACGGCAGACGTGCCGCTCGTAGAAGACCTGCGTCGCGGCGAGGTACTCGGGGTCGTCGACGGTGCCGGCGTCCTCGTGGCGGGTGAGGGCGTCCTGCACGTCCTGCGGCAGCAGCGCGCGGAGCTCGGCGGCGCCGTCGACCCAGAGCTGCATCGACGCGGGGGAGTTGCAGATCGCGAGCGACCGCAGGTGCTCCGGCTGGCGGACGGCGATCTCCGAGCCGAGCATCCCGCCCCACGACTGCCCCAGGACGTGGTGGTCGCCGAGTCCGAGGTGGGCGACGAGCGCCGCGTACTCGTCGACGAACAGCTCCGGGGTCCACGACCCGACCGGGGCGTCCGGGCGGTGGGAGCTCCGACCGCAGCCGAACTGGTCGTGGTGCACGACGGTGCGACCGGTCTCGTCGGCGAGGGCCGCGAGGTTCCGGAGGTAGTCGTGCGCCATGCCGGGACCGCCGTGCAGGACGACGAGCGGCAGCGCGCCCGGCACCGCGGTGTCGGGTTCGGTGACGCGGTACCAGGTGTGGCCGTCGCGGAACGGCATCGTGCCTTCGGTGATGCGGGACATGACGCACAGCATGGACCCGTGAAAGGTTCCCTGCAATACCTTTCCGCTTCACGTAACGTGGACGAAACGCAGGGAGGGGCTCGGGTGCCAGATCGCGCGACGGAGACGCGGGTCGACGAGGTCGAGGACCGCCTGGTCACGGCCGTGGCGGTCGGGGAGTACCTGCCCGCGTCGCGGTTGCCGCCGGAGCGGGAGCTCGCGGTCCTCCTCGGCGTCGGACGGGTGACCGTGCGCGCCGCGCTCGCCCGACTCGTCGACCGCGGGCTGCTCGAGACCCGGCGCGGCCGCGGCGGCGGGACCTTCGTGCGGACGCAGTGGCCGGACACCTCGTCCGACGCGGTGGGGCGGACGCTCCTGGCACGGTGGGCCGGCATCCGCGACACCGCCGACGCGATCGCGTTGCTCCACGGGGCGCTCGCGACCGCTGCGGCCGAGCGGATCACCGACGTCGAGCGGGCGACGCTGCGTGCGCGGCTCGAGGACTTCCGGGCGGCGGGGTCGGGGTTCGCGAAGCAGCAGGCGGACGCCGTCCTGCACCGGACGATCATCGACGCCGCGGGGAACGACGTGCTCGCGGCCACGCTGGCCGGGCTCGAGTCGCAGGTGTCGATCGCGGCGCCCGCGCACCTGTGGGGGACGGCCGAGGGCATGGCCGAGATGGAGGCGCGGGCGCTGCACGAGCACGAAGGGCTCGTCGACGCGGTCTGCGACGGGTCCGCGGTGGACGCCGGGGTGCTCGCACGGCGGCACGTGGGCATCGACCTCGAGCTGCTCGAGCGGGCGATGCTGCGGGCGGGGCAGGTGCCGACCGACTGAGGAATGGGGCGTCCACCTGCTCCGCCAGGCGTTCGGGCATGATGACCGGACGGAGGGAGTGCGCATGGCGGAGATCCTGGTGGTCGAGGACGACCCGGAGATGGGCGCGCTCGTCGAACGGGGTCTGGTCGGCGAGGGGCACCGCGTCACCCTCGTGACCGACGGCGTCGCTGCGCTCGTGGCGGCCGGTGCGCAGGCGTTCGACGCTGCAGCGGTCGACGTGATGCTGCCGGAGATGAGCGGGTTCGAGGTGTGTCGCCGACTGCGGGAGATGGGGCAGGACCTCCCGGTGATCCTCGTGACCGCGCGCGACGCCGTCGACGACCGGGTCTTCGGGCTCGACGCCGGTGCCGACGACTACCTGACGAAGCCGTTCGCCATCGCCGAGCTGAACGCACGCCTCCGCGCCCACCTGCGCCGCCGGACCGCCGGCACGGCCACGGTGGTGCAGGCCGGCCGCGTCCGACTCGACACCGTCACGGTCCGGGCCACCGTCGGCGGCCGCGACCTGCCGCTCAGCGTCAAGGAGTTCTCGCTCCTGCGGTTCCTGGCGCAGGGCTCACCCGAGACCCGGTCCCGTGCCGAGGTGCTGCGGGAGGTCTGGGGGAGCGCCGAGCACTTCGACCCGACCATCGTCGACCAGTACGTCAGCTACGTGCGCAAGAAGCTGGAGGCCACGGGTGCCGACGTCGTCATCCGCACGGTCCGGGGCGTCGGGTACGCCCTCGACGTCGTGTCCCGGCCGTGAGGTGGGTGCGGCGCCTGTCGGTGCGGGCGCGCATCACCCTCGGCAGCGCCCTCGTCGGCGCGGTCGTCCTGACCCTCGTCGCACTCGTCCTCCACGTGCAGGTGCAGCAGGCCGCGCTGGCGACGGACCGCTCGCTCGCCGAGGGCGACGGCACGCCGTTCGTCTCGGACCTGCGCGGCAACCCGGGGGAGACCCCGGACCGCCCGGCCGAGGGGGTGCTCGTCGGCATCCGTGCCGACGACGGCGCCTGGCTGCTCGACACGCTGCCGGCCGACCTCCGACGCGCGCTGCCCCCGGGGGTCCCGGACGGGTCGACGACGATGCGCACCGGGTCCGGGCACCGTCAGGCCACGGTCGTCGGCACACCGGTCCGGACCGCAGCCGGGGACTTCGTGGTGTGGTCCGCGCACGACGGTCGTGCCGGACACGAGACCGTCGAGCGGTTCGACCGGTCGCTCGTGGCGGGGACCGTGCTCGCCCTCGCCGCGTCGGCGATCGGGGCGTGGCTCCTGTCCACCGTCGCGTTGCGACCGGTGACGAGGATGCGCCGGACGGCGGAGGCGCTCCGTCGTGGGGACACGAGTCGCGGGGACGCCACCGGGCACCTGCCGGTGGGGCCGTCCGACGACGAACTCGCCGACCTCGCCCGCACCCTCAACGCCTTCATCGACCGGCAACGTGCGGACGCCGCGCGCGAGCGACGCATGGTCTCGGACGCCAGCCACGAGCTCCGGACGCCCCTCGCCGCACTGACCGTGCGCCTCGAGTTGGCGCACCGGTCGTCGGGGGACGCCGTCGCCCTCGAGCGCGAGCTGTCGGCGGCGGAGGCCGACGCGGCGCGACTCGTGGCCCTCGCCGAGACGATGCTCGAACTGAGTCGGCTCGACGAGGTCCGACCGGAGCCGACCACCCCCGCCTCCGCGCTCGTCACGGAGATGATGGGGTGCGTCGACCGTGCCCGGGCGCTCCCGGGAGCGGGTGACGTCGACTTCACGGCACGGGTCGCGGACCCGACGGTCCTGCTCGCCGTCACCCCGGCGGCGTTCGGCCGCATCGTCGACAACCTGGTGGCGAACGCCGTGGCAGCCGGGTCGTCGGGAGCGCTCGCCGGGTCGACCGGGGCGGAGGTGCGGATCGCCCTCGACCAGGACGCCGACGGTGCCCTCGTGCTGACGGTGCGGGACGACGGACCCGGCGTGCCGGAGTCGTTCCTCCCGCACGCGTTCGACCGCTTCACCCGCGCCGACGAGGCCCGGAGGACGGCCCTCGGCGGCAGCGGACTCGGGCTCGCCCTCGTGCGGGGCACCGCCGAACGCGCCGGCGGCACCGCGACGCTCGAGAACGGTCCCGACGGTGGCGCCGTGGCCCGGGTCCACCTGCCCGCGCGCTGACGAGGTCGAGGATCCTTCGTTCGAGGTCTCGAACGAAGGACCCTGCTCGTTCCGGGCTGCTTCATGGCAGCGGTCCCGAAGCTGGGTGGTACCCGATCACCTGCTGGAGAGGACCGAGACGATGATCGACACCGCTCGACCGGCCCCTGGCCCCGTTCCCCACGCCACCGCACCGTTCCGCCGACCCCCGGCGGAGCCGCTCCACGCCGCTGCACGCCGTCGTCGTCGGTCCTGGCGCCGACGCGCCGCCACCGGCGACCTGCTCGGAGTGGCCGCGTGGACGTCCGCCGCGTTCGCCGTCACGCTCTGGCTCGCGTCACCGGGATCGCACACCGTGTCCGGCGTCGGCGGCTGGCTCACCGATGCCGGGATCGTCGCCGGCCTCGTCGCGGCCGACCTCGTGCTCGTCATGCTCGTGCTCGCCGCACGGGTCCCGCTGCTCGACCGCGTCGTCGGTCAGGACTCCGTGATCGCGGTGCACCGGTCGCTCGGGAAGCCGGTGCTGTACCTCCTGCTCGCCCACGGCGTGCTGCTCACGCTCGGGTACGGCGCCGCGTCCGGCACCGGACCGGTCGCCGAGACGATCACGCTCTTCTCGACGCCGGACATGCCGCTGGCGTACCTCGGACTCGGGCTGTTCCTCGTGGTCGTGGTCTCGTCGGTCGTCGCCGTCCGCCGGCACCTGCCCTACGAGGCCTGGCACGTCGTGCACCTGCTCAGCTACGCCGCCGTGCTCGTCGCCCTGCCGCACATGCTCAGCGTCGGCAGCGTCCTCGGCCACGGGACGTGGCAGCGCGCCTCCTGGATCGCCGAGACCGTCGTCGCGCTCGGCCTGATCGCCGTGTACCGCTTCGCCCTGCCGTGCGTCGTGACCCTGCGGCACCGCATCCGGGTGACCGCCGTGGAGCCGATCGCCCCCGGCGTCGTCTCCGTGCACCTGGCCGGCCGTGACCTCGACCGGCTCGGGGTCCGCGGGGGCCAGTACGGCGTCTGGCGCTTCTGGTCCGCACGGACCTGGTGGCACGCCCACCCGGTCTCGTTCTCCGCGGTCCCCGGCGCCGACCGTGGCGCATCACCGTGCGGGACCTCGGCGCGGGGTCGGCCCGTCTGGCTCGCATCCGTCCGGGGACCGCCGTGTCGCTCGAGGGGCCCTACGGACTGTTCACCAGCGCCGCGCGGACCGCCCCCCACCTGGCACTCGTCGCCTCCGGCATCGGGATCACCCCCGTCCGGGCGCTCCTCGAGGACACCGACCTCCGTCCGGGTGAGGCGTCGGTGCTGCTGCGCGGCACCGACCCGTCGCAGCAGTACCTGTGGCAGGAGACCGCGGAGCTCGCGGCCGCGACCGGGAGCACGGTGTACGCGATGGTCGGGCACCGGGCGCGCTCCCGGGAGAGCTGGACGACCGAGGCGGACCTGCGGCGCGGCGTGCCCTGCTGACGGTGTTCCCGCGGCTGCTCGACTCCGACCTCTACGTCTGCGGACCGCAGGCGTGGTCCGACCTGGTCGTGCGGGAGGCACGGCTCGCCGGCGTCCCGGAGCACCGGATCCACCAGGAACGGTTCGGATCGTGAGGGCCCGCGTCGTCGCCGGCGGCATCGTCTCCTCGGCGGCCGTCCTCGTCATCGGCTGGCAGCTCGGCGGGCAACCGGCCCTGACCGCACCAGCGCAGCAGGGCACGACCGCGTCGGGTGGCCCGTCGAGCACTGGTGGTTCGTCGACCGACGGCGGTTCGTCGGCGTCCGGTGGTGCGGCAGCGTCCGGTGGTGCGTCGGCGTCCGGCAGCTTCACCGGTGCCGCGGCCGAGACGCAGTACGGCGAGGTGCAGGTCCGGGTCACCATCGCGGACGGCAGGATCACCGACGTCACGGCGCTGCACCTCACCGACCGCGACGGTCGGTCGGTCGCCATCAGCCAGCAGGCCGCACCGATCCTCCGACAGGAGGCGCTGCAGGCGCAGTCGGCGCAGATCCAGGCGGTCAGCGGAGCCACCTTCACCAGCGAGGGCTACACGACCTCGTTGCAGTCCGCGATCGACCAGGCCGGCCTGTGACCGTCACGACCTTCACGACGATGGGCACGGTCGTGACCCTCCGGGGTGCGGGCCCGGCAGCAGCGGCCGAGGTCCGCGCGGTCTTCGCCGGGTACGACCACCGCTACAGCCTCCACGACCCGGCATCGGTGCTGAGCCGGATCGCGGCCGGGACGCTCCGGCTGTCCGACGCTCCCGCCGCGGTCCGCGAGGTCTACGCGCTCGCCCTCGCGTGGCGCGACCGCACCGGGGGAGCGTTCACGCCCCACCGCCCGGACGGGGTGGTCGACCTGTCCGGTGTGGTGAAGGCGCTGGCGGTCCGCGACGCCGGCGCCGCCCTCGACGCGCACGCCGAGGACTGGATGATCAGTGCGGGCGGCGACGTCCTGGTGCGCGGACGGTACCGTCCCGACACGTCGTGGGCCGTCGGCGTGGTCGACCCCGCGCGGCGCGACACGGTGGTCGGCGTCGTCCGGCTGGACGGGACGCGGCGGTCGGTCTGCACCTCGGGGACGGCCGAGCGCGGTGAGCACGTCTGGCGCCGGAGCGTCCCGACGTTCGTCCAGGCGACGGTCGTCGCCGACGACGTCGTGACGGCCGACGTGCTCGCGACGGCGGTGGTGGCCGATGACGAGGACGACCTCCGGCGGCTGACGGCCCCGGGTGACGTCGACGTCCTGGCGTTCGGGGTCGACGGGACGGTCTGGGCGACGCCCGGCGCGGCGCGGGTCGTGGCACCGGACGCCGGAGCGGTCGCTCCCCGAGCACGATGACCCGAGCGGGATGCACGCCCGGGCTCGACCCGGTCCGGCGGCCGCTCGTGGAACGGTGTCCGCGCGCAGGTCAGGGCGGGGACGACCCCTCGAGCTGCGCCTCCTCGGCGTCGTACCCCGCCCGCACCTGCCGGAGCACGAGGTCGTCGATCTCGTCGGCGTCGCGGAGCCGGAGCAGCGTCGCGGCCTTGTGTCGCACCAGGGCGAGTTCGAGCGCGACCGCGGTGTCGTGCCGCTGCAGGGCGGGGTGGTCCTCGTCCTCCTCCTCGCGCGCCTGGATGACGTCGAGGTGTGCCTCGTAGTCCTTGCGGATCCGGTCGATCGTCGCGCGGTCGGCGCCGGTGGTCCGGCCGAGTCGGGGCAGGGCGGCGAGGGCCTCCTCGATCGCCGTGCGTTCGGCGTACCGGCGCTCCTCGCCCACCGACTCGTCCTCCGGCAGCGCAGCACGGCGGAGCACGGCCGGCAGCACGAGCGCCTGGCCGACGATCGTCACGACGACCACACCCGCGGTGACGAACACGATGAGGTCGCGGTCCGGGAACGCGCCACCGGACTCGAGCGTGCGCGGGACGGCGACCGCCATCGCCAGGGACACCGCGCCGCGGAACCCGGCGAACCCGCTGACGAGCCGGTCGCGCCGGCCCTCCCGGGGCTCGCCGCCGAAGCGTCGGGTGACGAGCCACACCGTGCCGCCGAGGGACCCCTCGAACGCGAACCGCACGAGCACGAGCACCACCGAGACGGCGAGCACGAGCCCGACCCCGGTCCACAGCTCGCGGGCCTCGAGCTGGCGCGCGGCGACCATCGCCTCGATCCCGACGAGCACGAAGAGGGCGCCGTTGAGCAGGTATGTCAGGAAGGACCAGAACGCGCGGACCTGCTGACGGGTCTCCGCACGGTCGAGCTTCGGTGCGACCTGGCTGACCACGATGCCCGCGGCGACGACGGCGAGCACGCCGGACGCACCGATCGCCTCGGCGCCGAGGAAGGCCGCGAACGGCACGAGCAGCGTGACCATGTTCTCGAGCACGACCGTGTCCACCCGGCGCAGCACGAGGGAGCCCAGCCACGCGGCCAGCAGCCCGGCGGCCACTCCACCGACGTAGGAGAGGACGAGCATGCCGGACACGTTCCAGAAGGTCAGCTCCTGCGTGCCGACCGTCACCGCGACGGCGATGCCGTAGACGACCAGTGTCGTGCCGTCGTTCACCAGGCTCTCGGCGCGCAGCACCGTGACGTTCCGCCGCGGCAGCATCTTGGTCAGCACGCCGACGGCGGTGGCGTCCGTCGGGGCGACCGCGGCACCGAGCACCCAGGCGGGTCCCCAGGCCATCCCGAGCAGGTGCAGGAGCGTGGCGACGACACCGGCCGTCACGACGACGAGCACGGTGCCCATGAGGACGATGCCGCGCAGGTTCTTGCGGATCTCGCGGAGCGAGGTCGTCAGGCTCTCCCAGTACAGCAGTGCCGGCAGGAACAGCAGGAGGACGGCGTCGGCGGGCAGCTCGACGCGGGCGAAGGTCGGCACGAACGCGAGCAGTGCCCCGATGACGAGCAGGAGCACGGGTGGTGCGACCTTGATGCGGTCGGCGACGGCCGCCGTCACGGCGATGGCGAGGCCGAGGGCGACCACCAGTTCTGGTCCGAGCACGTGTCTCCTCGAGGTTCGTCCGGCACGGTCGGCCCGACGTGTCAGTCAACGCCGAGGGTGCTGCGTGGCCTTCCCGATCCGCACGGACGGACCGCTCAGGGCCGCAGAACGCAACGTGGGCGGTTCCTCGCAGGCGAGTACCGCTGCGAGGAACCGCCCACGTGGCGTGTTGCGGAGAGACGGAACGTCAGTCGTGGAACGTCTCGATGGACGCGCCGAGCGAGTTGAGGCGCTCCTGCAGCTGCTCGTAGCCGCGGGCGATGATGCCGACGTTGCGCAGGACGCTCTCGCCCTTCGCCGCGAGCATCGCCAGCAGGATGACGACCGCGGGACGCAGTGCCGGCGGGCAGCTGACCTCGGCACCCGAGAAGTGCGTCGGGCCGGTCACGTCGAGGCGGTGCGGGTCGCGCAGCGTGACGCTCGCACCGAGACGGGTGAGGTCGAGCAGGTGGATCGCCCGGCCCTCGTACACCCAGTCGTGCACGAGCGTGGTGCCCTCGGCCATCGCCGCGATGACGACGAAGAACGGCAGGTTGTCGATGTTCAGCCCGGGGAACGGCATCGCGTGGATCTTGTCGATCGGCGCGTGCAGCTCCGACGGGTGCACGGTGATGTCGACGAGGCGCGTCCGGCCGTTCGCGGCCGCGTACTCCTCGCTGACGTCGAAGCGCAGGCCCATCTCGGCGAGCGTGGCGAGCTCGATCTCGAGGAACTCGATCGGCGCCCGCGTGACGGTGAGCGTCGACGCGGTGACGATGCCCGCGGTCAGCAGGCTCATCGCCTCGACCGGGTCCTCGCTCGGCCAGTAGTCGACGACCTCGTCGATGCGGCTCTTGCCGGTGATGCGGAGCGTGGTCGACCCGATGCCCTCGACCTGCACGCCGAGGAGCTCCAGGAAGAAGCAGAGGTCCTGCACCATGTAGTTGGGGCTGGCGTTGCGGATGGTGGTCACACCGTCGCGGGCGGCGGCGGCCAGGATCGCGTTCTCGGTGACGGTGTCGCCGCGCTCGGTGAGGACGACCGACTTCGTCGGCACCTCGGTGTTCGCCACGTCGACCTCGTACCAGCCCGAGGTCGCCTCGACGTCCACGCCGAAGGGGCGCAGCGCGATGAGGTGCGGCTCGACGGTCCGGGTACCGAGGTCGCAGCCGCCGGCGTAGGGGAGACGGAACGAGCCGTACCGACCGCTCAACGGACCGAGGAACATGAGGACGCTGCGGGTGCGGCGGGCCGCGTCGGCGTCGATGGCGTCGAGGCGCAGGTCGTCCGGGGCGACGATCTCGAGCGTCTCGCCGTCCTCGGACCAGGTGACGGTCGCGCCGAGGCTGCGGAGCACGTCGATGATGCGGTCGACCTCGACGATTCGGGCCACGCGGTGCAGTCGGGTCACGCCACGGTTGAGCAGCGACGCACAGAGCAGCGCGACGGCGGCGTTCTTGCTGGAGTTGACCGCGATGGAGCCGCTGAGCTTCCGTCCGCCCTGCACGCGCAGGTGCGCACGCTGGGGAGCGCCACCGATCGAGACGATCTGCTGGTCGAGTGCGTCGCTGATGCGGGTGAGCATCTCGAGCGAGAGGTTCTGTCCGCCCTGCTCGATGCGGTTGATCGCGCTCTGGCTCGTGCCGACGCGCTCGGCGAGCTGGGACTGGGTCATGCTGCGGCCCTTGCGGGCTCCGCGGATGAGTGCGCCGACCTCGCGCAGGGGTGCGGCGGCCGGGGTGGCAGCGGCCGGTTCGGCGGGCGTGACGACGGTGGTGGTGTCGGACATGGACGCCACGGTAACACGCTGGTGAGATAAACCAGGGGACATCACCCGGCGATCTCGCAGGATCGGACCGGGAATAACTCGTCCATGAGAACCTAGGTCGGGAACCACCCGGATCGGTCGTCGGTGCAGGCCCAGGTCGATGCCGCACCGGGCGTCGGCCGCGGGTCGCGCAGCCAGACGGTCGCGCCGGGGGTCCACCCGGCGATGACGCTCGCCGTCCGGTCGTCGACCGGGATCGCCGTACCGGAGGACCGGATCCACCCGCGCAGGGTCAGGTGGACCGCGTCGTACCGTTCGGCGACGGCGGCCCAGTCGGGCACCACCCAGTGGCCGTCGCGACCCGTCGCACGCCACCAGTCGTGCCGTCGGGTCGTCGTCGAGACGTCGAACGGGAAGCGACGACAGAGCGCTGCCCAGTCCTCGCCGTCGTCGATCGTCACGATCCGGGCCGTCGGGTCGACGGCGACCGGCGTGACCTCGGCACGCTCCCAGCCGGTGTGGTCCTCGACCGCCCAGAGGGCGAGCGGACCGCGGCCACCGGGGTCGGGCGTGGTCTCCAGCAGCCCGCTCGGCGGCGTCGTCCACCACGTCCCGCTGATCGACGCGTCCACCGGGTCCTTCCGTCCGTGCGCGCGCTCGACGAGCAGTTCGCGCCGCCACGCGGCGAGGAGCTCCGGCGCGGGCAGCTCCGGACCTCCGTGGCCGGGCGTGTCCGGTACGACAGCCCACTCCTGCGCTGGCGGAGCGGACAGCGCCCGCAGCCCGGGGGACCGGACGGCGGCGTCCGCGGCGCGAGCGAGCAGGGTGCGCGGGACGACGGTGTCGAGCAGGACGTCGTCCGCGTCCGGTTCCTGCCACCACATCGCGGAGTCGGCGGTGCGCCCGAGCGCAGCGAGGGCCTGGTCGAGGGTGACGGCCGCAGGGTCGCCGGCGTCGAGGACAGCCCCGTACGCCGCGACCACCTGCGCACTCGACGGGTCCGGGTGCGGGCCCGCTGCCCCCGGACCGAACAGCACCCCGCCGGATCCGCGTCGCTGGTCGAGCTGGTGGCGCGCCCAGAAGAGCGTGTCGTCGTCCGACGGCTCCGTGACGGTCGCGACCACGAGCTCCCAGCAGAAGCGGCGCCCTCGTGGTCCGGCGAGCAGGTCCTCGATCACGGTCACGGCGCCAGGCTAACGGGATGCCACCGCAGGCCGATAGGCACCGGTGCACACCCACGGACGGGTCTGCATCCCGCCCCACGGACGGCGGCGGGACGATCGAGAACCAGGACGGGCCATGATCGTCGTCACACGACTCAACGGCAGCGCTTTCGCTGTCAACCCCGATCTCGTGGAGCGCATCCAGGAGATGCCGGACACGACGCTCGTCATGGTCGACGGTGCGAAGTACATCGTCCGCGAGTCCATGGCCGAGGTCATCGACGCCGTGGCCGCGTACCGCGCCCGCATCGTCGGGATGGCCTACGGCACCGACACCGCGGCGAACGCGACCGGCCCGCAACCGACCCTCGCCGCGGTCGCCCCGCTCGTCCGCACGCAGGACGGGGGGCGCTGACGTGGACATCGCGACCATCGTCGGGATCCTGCTCGCCTTCGGCGCCCTGTTCGGCATGGCGCAGATGGAGCACGTCGAGATGGCGGGACTCTTCCTGCCCGCCCCGATGCTCCTCGTGTTCGTCGCCACCATCGGCTGCGGCGTCGCGAGCACCACCATGAAGGACGCCCTCGCCGCCTTCAAGACCGTCCCCAAGGCGTTCACCGGCAAGGTCACCCCGCCGCAGGCCGTCATCGACGACGTGGTCGGCCTCGCGGAGACCGCCCGTTCGAACGGGCTGCTCGCGCTCGAGCAGGAAGCCGACAAGCACGACGACCCGTTCATGAAGAAGGCGCTGCAGAACATCGCCGACGGCACCGACGGCGACGAGCTGCGGATCCTGCTCGAGGACGAGATCGAGTCGAACGCGGTCCCGATGCGGAGCGCGAGCGCCTTCTTCATGGGCCTGGGCGGCTTCGCGCCGACCGTCGGCATCATCGGCACGGTCGTGTCGCTCACCCACGTCCTCGCCAACCTCGGCAAGCCCGACGAGCTCGGCCCGCTCATCGCGAGCGCCTTCGTCGCGACCCTCTGGGGCCTGCTCACCGCGAACTTCCTCTGGCTGCCCTTCGGCGGCAAGCTGAAGAAGCTCGCGCAGCTCGAGGCCGACCGCCAGACCCTCCTCATGGAGGGGCTCCTCGCGGTCCAGGCCGGCAGCCAGCCCCGGCTGCTCGGCGAACGCCTCACGGCCATGGTCCCGCCGGCAGCGCGCGGCGGCGCGGGCAAGGCCGGCAAGACGGCCGGGAGCGGCGTCGACGACCAGCAGCTGGCGGCCTGACCGTGAGCGCGAACCCCCGCGGCCGCGGACGCGGTCGGAAGAAGGGCGGTCACGACGACGCCGAGCACCCCGACGAGCGGTGGATGGCCTCGTACATGGACATGATCACGGTGCTCATGTGCATGTTCCTGGTGCTGTTCGCGATGTCGTCGGTCGACCAGGAGAAGTACATCGCGCTGAAGAACTCGCTCGCGACCGGCTTCGGCGAGGTCAAGTCCGAGAAGGTCGACACCGCCTCCGGCACGATCGTCGCGAAGTCGCAGGTCACGAAGGACGGCAAGGGCTACGCGACCGACAAGTCCGACGCCGACCACTCGACCGCGGCCTCGGGCGCGGAGGACACGAACGTCGACCCGGCGTCGGCGGTCGTCCCGCCGGTGGCGTCGAAGGCCGACCTCGCGGCGGCGCAGCAGGAGCTCGACGACCTCAAGGCGATCGAGTCGGCGATCCAGGGCAACCTGCAGCACGCCGGCGAGACGGCGAAGGTGCAGTTCAGCCTCGACGAGCGCGGGCTGACCGTCCGGCTCGTCGGCAGCGAGACGTACTTCGCGACGAACAGTGCCGACCTGTCCGACCAGGCGCGCCGGATCATGGACGCCATCGCGCCGGTGCTGCAGACCAGCCAGCACGACGTCAGCGTCGAGGGCCACGCCGACCAGCGGAACTCGACCGCGCCGTACGCCACGAACTGGGAGCTCAGCGCCGCCCGGGCGACCGGGGTCCTCCGTGACCTCGTGGAGCGCGGCGGGATGCCCGCCGAGCACGTGCAGAGCGTCGGCTTCGGGTCGAGCCGGCCCCTCGCGAAGGGCGCGACCGACGCGGACAACACGCTCAACCGACGGGTCGACATCGTGGTGCTGTCGAACCAGGACCAGGACGTCAGCGCCCTGATGCCCGCCCTCGCGAAGGCGCAGGACGGAGCACGACAGGGCTAGACCGACCGCGGACCCCCACCGCCCCAGAACGAGGCACAGCGGTGCTCCGACGCTGACGGCTGCCCGTCGTCGGCCGACAGACGCACCCGTGACCGAGACCCTGCCCGCGCCCGAGGTGTACGACTTCGCGCGCCCGTCGACGCTCGCCCGCGAGCACGCACGGGTGCTCGAGCTCGCCTTCGAGACGTTCGCGCGGCAGTGGGGCACGCAGCTCACCGCGAAGGTGCGCGCCGTCAGCCAGGTCACCTGCGAGCAGGTGGCGATGACGACGTACGACGAGTACGCCGCGTCGCTGCCCGCCCTGACCGGCATGGTGCTGCTGCCGATCGCGGAGCTCGCGCCGAAGGGCGTCCTGCAGGTGCCGCTCGACGCGGCCCTGACCTGGGTGTCGCACGCGCTCGGCGCCTCGAAGCCCCTGCCCACCCCGGAGCGCACCTTCACGCCGATCGAGCAGGCCCTCGTCCGCAAGATCGTCGAGGACGCCCTCGACGACCTCCGGTACTCGTTCGGCGGTCTCCTCGCCCACGAGGTCACGACCGGCGGCTTCCAGTTCAACAGCCAGTTCGCCCAGGCCGCGCAGAAGGGCGACCTGATGATCGTGGCGTCGTTCTCGATCCGGGTCGGCGACCGCGTCGCACCGGGCACGCTCGCGATCCCCGCCGAGGCGGTCCTCCCGCAGCTCGGCGAGGACACCACGAGCGTGACCGCCGCCGACGCCAAGGCGCTGCTCGACGAGCAGCTCGCGAACGTACCGGTCGGAGTCAGCCTGCACTTCGCGCCGGCCACGGTCCTGCCCACGCAGGTGCTCCGGCTCGCCGTCGGCGACGTGCTGCCGCTCCCGCACCCGCAGCACCGCCCCCTCACCATCGCGGTCGACGGCGAACCCGTCGGCACCGCCGCCGTCGGCGCGAACGGCTCGCGCCTCGCCGGCATCGTCGTCACCACCACCGATCCGGAGCAGCACGCATGAGCGCCACCACCACCCTCCACGCCACCGCGGCCGAGTCGCTCGCGGCGCAGCTCCCGACGGCGGCCCCCCTCACCGCGGTCCTCCTGCCGGGAGGCGCGGCACCCGTCGTCCTCGAGGCCGCGGTCGACGGCGTGGTCGCCTCGTTCGTCGGCGGGCTCTCCGCCGACCTCGCGCTGGTCCTGACGGACCTCCGTGCCGTCGTCGCCGCCGGCGGCGCCGACGCGGGCCTCGTCGACGTCACCGACGTGCTCCGTCCGTCGCTCGAGGCGGCCGCGGGCGTGCTCGGTGTCGGCGTGCTCGGCGACGCCCGCCGCGAGTCCGCCGCGTCGCTGTTCGCCGACCCCGAGACGGTCGTCTTCGAGCTCACCGCCGGCGGCGTCGCCGGGGGCTGGTTCGGCATCCGCGTCCGCGAGAACGGCACCGTCTCCGCCCCGGTCGTCGCGGGCGCGCTGCCCACCGGCAACCTCGGCCGGATCAACAACGTCGAGATGACGCTGACGGTGGAGATCGGACGGACCCGGATGTCGGTCCGCGACGTGCTCGGCATGGAGCCGGGCGCCGTCGTCGAGCTCGACCGCAGCGCCGGTGCCCCCGCGGACGTGCTGCTCAACGGACGGCTCATCGCCCACGGCGAGGTCGTCGTCGTCGACCAGGACTACGCGGTCCGCATCACCAAGATCCTCGACGTCGCCGAGACGGTCTGATCCGTGGACACCCTCTGGATGGCCCTCCGGGTCGCCGTGTCGCTCGGCGTCGTGCTCGCCCTCATGTGGGTGCTGCACCGTCGCGCGACGAAGGGCGGCTTCGGCGCCGCGGCGAAGGGCCGGGGTCGCCGGTCCGCCGCGGTCGAGGTCGTCGGCCGCCAGGGCATCGGCGGCAAGGCGAGCGTCGTCGTCGTCGACGTGGAGGGGGAGCGCCTCGTGCTCGGCGTCTCCGAGCAGAGCGTCTCCCTGCTCCGGAGCAGCCCGACGCCCGCGCCCGAGCTGACCATCGTCACCGGACCCGTCGTCCTGCCCACCGCGGCGCACGGCCCGACCGAGCCCGCAGCAGCGGCCCCGTCCGCCGACCGGTTCCGCGCCGAACTGGAGCGGCAGGACCACGCGGCCACGGTCCTCCCGGCCGAGCCCGAGCCCGCGACGCCGCTGCCCATGCGGCCGCGCGGTTCCGCCCGCCGCCCCGACCGCACGGTCGTGCCGACCGCGCAGCAGCTGCAGGGCTCCGTCCTGTCCGCGGACACGTGGCGGCAGGCCGCCGCCGCGCTCCGGTCCCGGCGGGCCGGGTGACGGCCGCGCTGCGGACCGGCCGCACCGTCACCCTCGTCGTCCTGGGGCTGGCGATGGTCGCCGGGTTCCTGGTCCTCACCGCCGGCGGCGCGCACGCCGCCGGCGTCACCGGACCGACCGCGCCGGCCAGCCCGACGCCCCCGACCGGCGGCGACTTCAGCGTCAGCGTCAACGGGCCCGACGGCGCGCCGTCGTCGGCGATCGTCACGCTCCTCGGCATCACGCTCCTCAGCGTCGCCCCGGCACTCCTGCTCATGATGACGTCGTTCACGAAGATCTTCGTCGTGCTCGCGATGACCCGGAACGCGCTCGGTCTGCAGGGGATCCCGCCGAACCAGGTGATCGCGGGCCTGGCCCTGTTCCTGTCGCTGTTCGTGATGGCACCGGTGATCGGGCACATCAACGACGACGCGCTGCAGCCCTACCTCGCGGGGCACATCGACTTCGCGAAGGCCGTCGAGGTCGGGACGAAGCCGCTGCGCACGTTCATGCTGCACCAGACGCGCGAGGAGGACGTCGCGCTCATCACCCGCGCCGCCGGGCAGGCCAACCCGGAGGACCTCGACGCCGTGCCGATGACGACGGTGATCCCCGCCTTCGTGATCTCCGAGCTGCGGAGTGCGTTCATCATCGGGTTCGTCGTCTTCATCCCGTTCCTCGTCATCGACCTCGTCGTCTCCGCGGCGCTCATGTCGATGGGCATGATGATGCTCCCGCCGGTGATGATCTCGCTGCCGTTCAAGATCCTGCTGTTCGTCCTCGTCGACGGGTGGGGGCTCATCATCACGTCCCTCATCGAGAGCTACCAGGTGGTGCGCTGATGAACCAGCAGGCCGTCATCGACCTCACCCTGCAGGCGCTCCTCGTGGCGGGGAAGCTCGCCGCACCCGTCCTCGTGACCTCGCTCGTGGTGGGCTTCGCGATCTCGCTGTTCCAGTCGGTGACGCAGATCCAGGAGGTCACGCTCTCGTTCGTGCCGAAGGCCATCGCCGTGTCGATCGCGCTCGTCGTCTGCGGCAACTGGATGATCGCGGAGATGGTGGCGTTCACGCACGTCGCCTTCGACACGATCCCGAAGCTGCTGGGGACGTAGCCGTGGACCTCGTCATCGACGCGGACCGGATCGAGGCCGCGATGCTCGCCGGTGTACGCCTCGTCGCGTTCTTCGTCATCGCGCCGCCGTTCGCCTACAAGGCGTTCCCGGGTGCGGTGAAGGTCATCCTCGGGCTCGGCCTGGCCATCGGCGTCGCGCCGCGGGTCGGCCTCGGCTACACGTCGCTCGACACCGGCGGCTTCCTGCTCGCCCTGCTCACCCAGCTCGTCGTCGGCCTCGGCCTCGGGTTCCTCGTCTACCTGGTGTTCGCCGCCGTGCAGTCCGCCGGTGCGCTCGTCGACCTGTTCGGCGGGTTCACGCTCGCGCAGGCGTACGACCCGCAGTCGCAGGTCAACGGCGCGCAGTTCACGCGGCTGTTCCAGATGGCGTCGCTCGCACTGCTGTTCGCCAGCGGCGGGTACCAGCTCATCGTCGCGGGACTCGTGCGGTCCTTCGACGCCGTGCCCCTGGTGACCGCCGACGGGAGCCCGGGCACGTTCGCCCTCGGCGGGTTCGCCTCGGTCCTCGTCGCCGCGGCCGCGCAGATGTTCCTCGCCGCCCTGCAGATCGCCGGTCCGCTCGTCGTGGTGCTCTTCCTCGCCGACGTCGGCCTCGGCCTGCTCACGCGCGTCGCACCCGCGCTCAACGCCTTCCAGATGGGCTTCCCGATCAAGATCGGGCTGACCGTGGCGTTCTCGGGCGCGCTCTTCATGGCCCTGCCGGCCGTCGTGTCCTCGCTGACGGGCGACGCGGTGGCCGCGATCACCGGGCGGGGGTGAGGCGACGTGTCCGACGGTGGCAGCGGTGAGCGGTCCGAACAGGCGACCCAGCAGCGCATGCGGGAGGTGCACCGCAAGGGGCAGCTCGGTCGCTCCCAGGACCTCAGCGCCTGGATCGGCATCGCGATGGCCGCACTCGTCATGCCCGCGACCATCGGCAACGCCGCCGGCGCGGGGGAGCAGCAGCTCGGTGTCGTGCGCCGCGTGATCGCGGAGCCGACCGTCCCCGCCGCACGACAGGCACTCGTCGACGCCCTCGCCTCGATCGGCGCGACGATCGGCCCGATGCTCGTCGTCGTCGCGGTCGCCGTCGCGGCGGTCTCCGTCGCGCAGGGCGGGGTCCACTTCCGCCGGATGGCACCGCAGCCCGACCACTTCGACCCGGTCGCCGGCGTCAAGCGGGTCTTCGGCGTCCAGGCGCTCTGGAACGGGGTGAAGGCCCTGCTCAAGACGGCCGTCGTCGGCCTCGTGCTCTGGTTCGCCGTGCAGTCGCTCGTCCCCGTGCTCATGACCAGCGGGTCGCTGCCGCTGACGTCGGTGCTCGACGCGGCGGAGGGCGGGACCGGGACGATGCTCCGGGCCGCCGTCGCCGCCGGTCTCCTGCTCGCGGCGATCGACGTGCTCGTCGTCGTCCGGCGCAACCGGAAGCGCACGATGATGACGAAGCAGGAGGTCAAGGACGAGTCGAAGCGCACCGACGGCGACCCCCACGTGAAGGGGCAGCGGCGCTCCCGCCAGCTCGCGATGAGCCGCAACCGGATGGTCGCCGCGATCGGCGACGCCGACGTCGTCATGACGAACCCGACGCACTTCGCGGTCGCGCTCCGGTACGAGCCGGGCAGGTCCGCGCCCCGCGTCACCGCGAAGGGCGCCGGACCGGTCGCCGACGTGATCCGCGCGAAGGCCGAGGAGTGCCGCGTGCCGATCGTCCGCGACGTCCCCCTCACCCGTGCGCTGCACGCCGCGTGCGAGCTCGGGCAGGAGGTCCCCGTCGACCTCTACACGCCCGTCGCCCGCGTGCTGTCGTTCGTGATGGCGCTCAAGGTCCGCGGCGCCGCGGCCGGCACGCACGCCGCCCCGCGTCCGACCACACCGGCCGAGGTCGCGACCGTCCTCGACCCCGCAACGCTCACCGGCGACGCCCGTCCACGGCGGCTCCGCGCTCCCCGTCCCACCGAACCGTCCACCGAAGGTGCTCCCGCATGAACCGCAAGGACCTCCCCAAGCTCGTCGTGCCGGTCTTCATCGTCGGCATCGTCCTGCTGCTGATCCTGCCGGTGCCGTCGTTCCTGCTCGACGTGCTCATCATCCTCAACATCCTGCTGGCGCTGGTGATCCTGCTCACGACGCTGTTCGTGAAGAAGCCGCTCGACTTCTCGGTGTTCCCGTCGCTGCTCCTCGTCGCGACGCTGTTCCGGCTCGGCCTCAACGTCGCGTCGACCCGTCTCGTGCTCGGCGAGGGCTTCGCCGGCGACGTCATCCAGGCGTTCGGCCACGTCGCCGTGTCCGGGTCGATCATCATCGGCGCGGTCGTCTTCCTCATCCTCGTGGTGATCCAGTTCGTCGTCGTCACCAAGGGTGCCGAGCGCGTGGCCGAGGTGGGCGCCCGGTTCACGCTCGACGCGATGCCGGGCAAGCAGATGGCGATCGACGCCGACCTGAACGCGGGGCTCATCACCGACGCCGAGGCGAAGGAGCGCCGCGCGGCGGTCTCCGCCGAGGCCGACTTCTACGGCGCGATGGACGGCGCGTCGAAGTTCGTCAAGGGCGACGCCATCGCCGGCATCCTCATCCTGGTCATCAACCTGCTCGGCGGCGTCGCCATCGGGATGCTGCAGAACGGGCTGTCGATCACCGACGCCCTGTCGAAGTACGGCATCCTGACCATCGGCGACGGGCTCGTGTCGCAGATCCCCGCGCTGCTCATGGCGGTCTCCACCGGCATGATCGTGACCCGGTCGGGCGCCGAGACCGAGATCGGTGCCTCCGCCACCACGCAGCTCACCCAGTCGCGGAACGCGCTGATGATCGCCGGGGTCGCCGCGATCGCGATGGGCTTCATCCCCGGCATGCCGATCGTGCCGTTCCTGCTCATCGGCGCCGGCCTCCTGTTCACCGGATGGCGACTGACGCGGCAGACGAAGCAGCAGGAGGAGGCCGCGGCGCAGCAGCAGGCGCTCGAGGCAGCGGCGCCGTCGTCGGATTCGCCGGAGGACCTCCTCGAGCAGATGCGCGTGCACGCCCTCGAGATCCTCCTCGCGCCCGACCTCGTCGACATGGTGTCCGGGTCGTCCGACGACCTGCTCGGCCGAGTCCGCGCCCTCCGTCGGAAGATCGCGGTCGACATGGGCGTCGTCGTCCCGCCGGTCCGCACCCGGGACAGCATCGAGCTCCCGCCGTCGACGTACGCCATCCGCATCGCCGGCGTCGAGGCCGGACGCGGGACCGCCCCGTCGCGCAGCGTCCTCGCCCTGGGCGACCAGCTCGACGGGCTCCCCGGCGCGGTGACCGTCGAGCCCGTGTTCGGCCTCGCCGGCAAGTGGGTCCCCGCCGAGCTCCGGCACGCGGCGGAGATGACCGGCGCGACCGTCATCGACCGCGTCTCCGTGCTCGTCACGCACCTGCAGGCCGTCATCGGCGACAACGCGGCACGACTCCTCACCCGCGAGGACGTCAAGGTGCTGACCGAGGGCGTGAAGCAGGTCAACCCCGCCGCCGTCGAGGAGCTCGTCCCCGGCATGCTGTCCCTCGCCGAGGTGCAGCGGGTCCTGCAGGGTCTGCTCGTGGAACGCGTGCCGATCAACGACCTCGGTCGCATCTGCGAGGCGCTGACGCTCCGTGCCAAGGTGTCCACCGACCCGGAGGGCCTCGTCGAGGCGGCCCGCGCGGCGCTCGGACCGGCGCTGCCCGCCCGGCACGCCGAGGCCGGCACGCTCCGCGTCATCATGATCGACCCGATGCTCGAGCAGGCGATGCTCGAGGGGCTCCGTCCCTCGGAGCAGGGCTCCCAGATCGTGCTCGACGCGCACCGCATCGAGCAGGTCCTCGGGTCGCTGCGCGACGCCGTCCGGAGCGTCGAGGAGCAGGGCCTGTCCGCGGTCCTCGTCTGCGCGCCGCAGCTCCGCCCCGCCGTGCACCGGATGGTGTCCGCGCAGGCGAACGGGCTGCCCGTCCTGTCGTACCAGGAGGCCACCGCCGCGGGCTCCACCATCGAGACCGTGGGAGTGGTCCGTGCCGCCGACCCGATCGCTGCGTAAGGGCCCGACCCTCGAGGCGGTGCGCGACGCGGTCCGCACCGAGTTCGGCGCCGGCGCGCGCATCGTCTCCGCCGAACGCGTCACCTCGCCCGGCGTCGGCGGGCTCTTCCGACGCGCACACGTCGAGGCGGTCGTCGAGGTGCCGGACCCGCTCGACCCGCCGACCGCACGCATCGCCATCGCGGACGGTCCGGTCACGCGCGTGGGCATCGCGGCGCTCCTCGCGGACGCGGACGCCGCGGAGGCGCGCATCGCCGCCGGTGACGGCACGGCCTCGACCCGGGCCGACGCGTTCGCGTCGGTGCTCGACGGCTTCGTCGCGGACGGGATCACGACGGGCGCCGCGCGCCCCGATCCGACCGCGCTGGACGCAGGCCGGACCGACCAGGGCGGGTCGCGCCTCCCGGTCGAGCCGGATCGGACGGGAGGCGCGGTGCCGGTCACGGGTCCGGTGGCGGTCGCCGCCGTGGTCACCTCGCTCGCCCCGGTCGCCGTCCCTCCGGTGCTGCCGGTCCCGGCCGTGCGCGCCTCCGACGGCGACCTCGTGCTGCTCGTCGGCCGGCCCACGGACGTGGACGCCGCGGCCGGGGTCTTCGCCGGTCGCTACGGGCTGCGCCCGACCGACGCGGCCGACCGCCGGTCGGGCATCCTGGCGCGGGCCGACGGGGTGCGGAACGGGCACGCGCTGCTCGGGGTCGCGGCGTGGGACGACGCCGCGACGACCGAGGGGCTGGCGGCCGACCAGGTGTGGGTCGTCGTCGACGTGGGACGGAAGCCCGAGGACGCGCGGGCGATGCTCACCGCGGTCAGCGGACGGGCGGTGGTCGCCGGCGTCGTCGCCATCGGGGCGGGGGAGACCGCCACGCCGGAGTCGGTGCACCTGCTGGGGGTGCCGGTCCTGTCGCTAGGCTGACGGGGTGCTGGTACTCACGCGGAAGGTCGGCGAGCGGATCCTCGTCGGTGACGACATCGTCATCACGGTGCTCGACAGCCGCGGGGACGGCGTCCGGATCGGCATCGACGCTCCGCGCGGGGTGAAGATCCAGCGCGAAGAGGTCGTCCGCGCCGTGATCGAGGCGAACGCCGAGGCGGCTGCGGCCGCTGCCGGCGGTGCCGGCTCCGTGGGGGCCGACGACGCCGAGGCGCGCCTGCGTGCGGTGCTCGGCGACCGCGGGCGTCCCGCGGACGACTGACCGCGGCCCGTGCCGGGGGCCGGTGACGCGTCCGCGCTCGTCGGTCGCGTCCGGGCCCCTCGTCCGTCTGCCGTTCAGCCGATCCCGAGGGCTGCCCAGGCGGCGAGTCCCGCCCAGCAGATGCTCGTCAGCGTGCCGACGATGAAGCGTTCGCGCGCCTCGGCCGAGTCGAGCTCGCTGAAGCGTCCGAGGCCCTTGACCGCGATCACCGCGGCGACGATCTCGAGCCGACCGACGAGCACGGCCCCGACGACCGCGAAGCGTTCGAGGAACCCGATCGCGGCACCACCGCGGAGCACCTCGGGGCGGCGGCGCGCGACGACGGGCTCGTCGGCACGGGAGACGAGGATGCCGCCGTGCGGTCCGCGCTCGGCCCCGTCGCGTACCGCCAGCGTGAGCACGGCCCCGGTGACGGCGCTCCCCGCCAGCACGCCGACGGCGGCGACCGCGGTCACGGCGAGCACCCGGACGGCCGTCGTGGGCGCGGCGGGGAGGAGCTCGAGCAGGTGCGCGCCGAGCACGACGACGACGGCGACGACCGCCGGGACGGCGCGCGCGAGCGGGGGGATCCGGTGGACCACGCTGCAGGCCGCGACGGCGAGCAGGACGAGCGAGCCGACGATCCATGGCGTCATGCCGGTGTGTCCGCTTCGGTGAGGAGCCGCACGAGGGCTGCGTGGACGGCGTCGTCGGAGCGGAGGTCGGCGGCCGTCCAGCGCTTCGCGACCGCCTGCGGGGTGATGCCGAGCAGGCGTGCGGCCTCGGTCCGCGAGTGCCCCTCGCGCACGAGGTCGGCCAGCTCCCACCCCTCGGGTGACCGCCGCTCCCGGGCGCGGACGGTCTGCGCGACGAGCGGTTCGACGTCCGTCGTCCGGAGCCGACGGTCCGGGGCGACCTCGAGCGCCACGTGCTCGGGGACCTCCTTCGCACGCTCGACGGCCTGGCGTGCCCGGACGAAGGCCTCGCCACGGGCGGCCCGCGTCGAGGTGGGCAGCGGTTCCTCGACGTCGCCGATCCCGACGCCGACACTCCACCCGCCGGCCCGCGCGAGCTCGAACACCACGTCGAGCACGGTGCCGGCATCGTCGAGCAGGAGCTGGAACTCGTCGCCGGCGGTGCGCTCGGGCGCGAGGACGACGCGGTCGCCCGCGACCGCACGGACGGCCGCCATCGCGGGCTCGACGCGGTCGTCGTCCGATCGGCTGCCGACCTGGTCCACGGTCACTGCGTACACATCGCCTCCGCCGTCAACCCTACAAGGTTGATTCCGGACGGATCAACCCCCTGGGGTTGATCACGGCCGCGGCTTCTTCTCCTGCTCGGGCAGGCGACCGGCCGCGGCCTCCGCAGCGAACCACGCCGCCGCTTCCTCCTGGCGGGCACGCTCCTCGCCGAGGGCGATCGGTGCGCGGACGTGCTCGGGCGCGTACCCGAACGACTCGATCAGCTGCGGCACGACCGGACGGAGCCGGGCGACGAGCCGGTCGACGTAGGCCGAGACGGCACGGCCGCGCTGAGCGGTCAGCCGACCGTGCAGCAGGTGCCAGTCCAGGTGCTGCTCGACCAACCCGAGGGCGAACAGGTCGCGCAGCCAGACGAGCACGCGACGGGTGTCCCCGGGTGCGACCGTCTCGATGGCCGCGGTGAAGGCGTCCCACTGCATGAGCTCGGCGTGCGCCTTCGCGGCCTCGATGAGCTCGTGCTGCGACCGGTTGAGCAGGCGGGCGGCGCGGGCGCGGTCCTTGCCGGCCGACGCCAGTCGGATGCCGATCTCGGCGACCATCGTGTCGACCCGGCCGGCGAGCAGCGCGCGCTGGGTGCGCGCGTCCTGCAGGTCGGCGACGCTCGACGCCATCGACCCGCGGTCGGCGACGGTCTGGCCGAGGCGACGGAGCCCCGACGCGTCGGCGAGCTTCGACGCCGCCTGCGCCGCGACGAACTTCGCCGTGGACGCCGCGTCACGCGGGGCCTTCGCGCGGAAGTCGGTCAGGAGCCGCTTGCCGACGAGCTGCAGCAGGATCGTGTTGTCGCCCTCGAACGTCACGTAGACGTCGAGGTCTGCCCGGAGACCCGTGAGTCGGTTCTCCGCGAGGAAGCCCGCACCGCCGCACGCCTCGCGGCACTCCTGCAGGGTGTCCAGCGCCGACCACGTCGACATCGACTTGAAGGCGGCCGCCTGGGTCTCGAGGTCCTCGCGGCGCTCCGGCGTGTCCTGCCGACCGCTGAAGACGTCGTCGAAGGTCTGCAGGAGCTGCTCGTGCGCGAACGACTGCGCGAAGACGGTCGCGAGGCGGGGGATCAACCGGCGCTGGTGCCGTCCGTAGTCGAGGAGCACGCCCTCGTCACCGCCGCCGGTCGGGAACTGTCGACGCTCCATCGCGTACGTCAACGCGATCTGCAGCCCGATCTTCTGCGCCACGACCGCGGCACCGTCGAGCGACACCCGGCCCTGCACGAGCGTGCCGAGCATGGTGAAGAACCGGCGACCGGGGGACGCGATGGGCGAGCTGTACGTGCCGTCCTCGGCGACGTCGCCGTACCGGTTGAGCAGGTTCGTCCGCGGCACCCGGACGTGGTCGAACCACAGCCGGCCGTTGTCGATGCCGTTCAGACCGCCCTTGACCCCGTCGTCCTCGCCGCCGACGCCGGGCAGGAAGGCACCGTCGTCGTCGCGGAGCGGGACGTAGAACGCGTGCACACCGTGGTCGACGCCCTGGGTGACGAGCTTGGCGAAGACGACCGCGGCCCTGCCGTGCAGCGCCGCGTTGCCGATGTAGTCCTTCCACGCACCGCGGAACGGCGTGTGGACGACGAACTCCTGGGAGGCCGGGTCGTAGGTCGCCGTCGTGGCGATGCTCTGCACGTCCGAACCGTGTCCGGTCTCGGTCATCGCGAAGCAGCCGGGCACGTCGAAGCGGATGATCCCCGGCAGGAACTCCCGGTGGTTCCGCTCGGTCCCGAGGTGGTGCACGGCGGAGCCGAACAGGCCCCACTGGACGCCGGCCTTGATCTGCAGCGACGGGTCGGCGGTGGTCAGTTCCTCGAACGCCGCCAGGTTGCCGCCGTGGTTCTCCCGCCCGCCGAACTCGGTGGGGTAGGGACGTTGGATCGCCCCTGCGTCGACGAGCACCCGGAGCTGCTCGAGCGTGCGTGCGCGGTGTTCGGGGACCGGCTGCCCCTCGACCTTGTGCAGCCCTGCGTCGAGGGTGAGCCGACGCGAGATCCGGCGGTCCTCGGCCCACCGCCCGAGCAGGAGCTCGCCGAGCAGCGTGGTGTCGATGCGGACGTCGGTGTCCGTCGATCCTGCGGGGGTGCCCGCGGCCGGGTCGCCGGTGGCGTCGGCGTCGGGGGCCTCCGACGCGGGCGTCGAGGTGAGGTGTGCGGGAGCGGTGTCGACCATGGGGGAGCCTTCCTGAACTGCTCTGTCCGTGTTGCACTCCACACGCTAGGCACTCCGACCGAGTGTTCGTCGAACGCCGTGCCGGTGCACAAGGGCCACCGGCCGAGCCCCGCGGCAGTCGTGGGAACCCTCCAAGACCCGCCGGTGCGGGTTGGTGCGCGGGGGGACACGATTGGGCCGCCGGGGGCCGGTCGGGGCACAGTGGACGGATGTCCCGCACCACCCCGGCGAGCGCTCCGGCGCAGCAACGCACGTTCTTCGGACAGCCGTTCGAGCTGTCGACACCCTTCGCGGTGGAGCTCTGGGAGCGGTTCTCGTTCTACGGGATGCAGGGCATCGTCCTCATCTACATGTACTACACGGTCACGCGCGGCGGACTGGGTGTCGACGAGGGCATCGCGAACGGCATCATGGGCGCGTACGGCGGCGCCGTGTACCTGTTCACGATCATCGGGGCGTGGGTCGCCGACCGGTTGATCGGCGCGGACCGCACGCTGTTCGGCAGCGCGGTCGTCGTCATGGCCGGGCACGTCGCCCTCGCGCTCGTCCCCGGCGTCGCCGGTGTCGGCGTCGGTCTCGTGCTCATCGCCCTCGGGTCCGGCGGGCTGAAGGCCACCGCGACCACCATCGTCGGCGGGCTCTACAGCCGCGACGACCCCCGGCGCGACGCCGGCTTCTCGCTGTACTACCTCGGGGTCAACCTCGGCGCCTTCGCCGGTCCGCTCCTCACGGGTCTGCTGCAGTCGACGCTCGGGTTCCACTACGGCTTCGGGCTCGCCGCCGTGGGCATGGCCGCGGGGCTGGTGCAGTACGGGATCCGCCGGCGGAAGCTGCCCGAGTCGGTCCGCCACGTCACGAACCCCGTCGACCGCCGTCGTCTGCCGCTCGTCGCGGGCCTGGTCGTGGTCGTGCTCGTGGTGGTCGTCGTGGCGGTGCTGACGGGGCTGCTGAACGTCGGCAACCTGCCCACCGTCGTGGTCGCGGTCGTCGTCGTCGCCACCATCGCGTACTTCGTCGTCATCCTCACCAGCGGCATCACCGCCGACGAGCGCTCCCGCGTGCTCGCCTTCATCCCGCTGTTCATCGCGAGCGCGGTCTTCTGGTCGCTCTACCAGCAGCAGTTCACCGTCGTGACGCAGTACTCCGACCAGCGGCTCGACCGGTCGCTGGGCGGGTGGGAGATGCCCGTGTCGTGGGTGCAGTCGATCAACCCCGTGTTCATCATCGTGCTCTCCGGTGTCGCCGCGGCGATCTGGACCAAGCTCGGCGACCGCCAGCCGTCCACGCCGACGAAGTTCGCGCTCGGCACCGGCATCATGGGCCTGGCGTTCCTGCTCTTCCTGCCGTTCACCGGCACCGGTGAGAACGGCACCCCGCTCCTGGCCCTCGTCGCGATCCTCTTCGTGTTCACGATCGCGGAGCTCCTGCTGTCCCCGGTCGGGCAGTCCGTCGCGACGAAGCTCGCACCGCCGAAGTTCCAGACGCAGATGGTCGCACTGTTCTTCCTCTCGGTGTCGCTCGGCACCGCGGCGACCGGGGTCCTGTCGCAGTACTACTCGCCGACGAACGAGGCGCCGTACTTCACCGTGCTCGGCCTGGTCGCCGTCGCGGTCGGCGTGGTCCTGCTCGTCTGCGCGAAGCCCGTGCTGCGCCTCATGCGCGGCATCCGCTAGCGATCCGGTGCGTCCCGGCACCCCGGGGCGCATCCGGTAGCCTGGACACCGGCCACGAGGGCCACCGCCACACCGGCCCCGGAACGCAAGGAGTCACCAATGCTCGAACTCATCGCAGGCATCATCATCGGCGTCGGCGTGCTCGGCGGCGTGGGGCTCTGCATGGCGGTCGCCGCCATGCTCAAGAGCGGCAACGAGGAGTACTAGGCCTCGTCCGCCACCGCCGGCTCGACCGGCACCAACTGACGACCCAGGACGGTCGCGCGCTCGAAGGGGCCGCGGCCGTCCTGCGTGTACGCGGGCTCGTCGAAGGCGACGGTCCAGGTGCGCTGCAGCCCGCCGATCTGCACCCCGCCGGGAGCCACGACCACCCCGATCGGTTCGTCCGCCCACTGCTCACCGCCGTGGTCGAGGGCGACCACCCGCACGAGCGCACCGATGCCGAGCCCGGCGGAGTCGTCGGGGCGGGGGCTGGGGGAGCGGCGTCCGAACACGCGCCCACCGTACCGTGCGCGCCGCTGCGCACGCCGGGCGCCCGGCACGCCGCGGCCGCGGCGCCGCCGCGCCCCCGTCCGGCGAGCGGGCAGGACGCGCCGCGCGCGTCCTGCCGGGTGGGCGCGATCCGTCGGCGGGCCGCGCCGACGGTGACAGAAGTCGACCGCTCGGTGGCGGCCGGCGACCCGGCGGACGGGAGGCGCGGGGCGGGCTGGCACCGCCCCTCCCGTCCGGCGAGCGGGCAGGACACGCCGCGCGCGTCCCGCCGGGCGGGCGCGAACCGTCGGCGGGCCGCGCCGACGGTGACAGAAGTTGGCCGCTCGGTGGGCGGCCGGCGACCCGGCGGACGGGAGGCGCGGGGCGGGCTGGCACCGCCCCTCCCGTCCAGCGAGTGGGCGTGACACGCCGCGCGCGTCCCGCCGGGCGGGCACGATCCGTCGGCGGGCCGCGCCGAACGTGACGGAAGTTGCCCGCTCGCCGCCCGGCCCGCCCGCCCGGCCCCGCCCCGGCCCGCCCCGCCGCCCTACGCCCGGGCGATCTCCGTCACCGACGAGTGGCCCGTCTCCGGGTGCTTCCGCATCGAGAGCAGGCGCTCCATCGACGGCTCGAGCGCCGTGACCTTGTCGAGCGGGGCACTCACCACGAGCTGGAACCCGAGGCGGAGCCACGCCGTCACGGCACGGCCCGCGAACTCCGAGTCCGCCTTGATGAACGCCTCGTCGAGGAACACCGGTGCGAACCGCGGCCGCGGCCGGGTCTCGTCACCGAGCTGGTAGCGGAGCGCCGCACCGACGATGAACGCCACGAGCTCCTGCGTCTCGCCGCCGGACTTGTCGCCGAGCGAGGAGTACACGCCGAGGTCGTTGCCCTCGGTGTCGTAGCGGACGGCCGTGATCTCCATGTGCCGGCGGACGTCGAGCACGGCGTCACGCTGGGTGGTGCGACCGCGCGCGGCACCGGGCTCGGGTCGGATGACCGCCATGAACCGGCGGAGCCGCCGGAAGCGGGTCTCGAGCACGTCGTCGGTGAGCTCGGTGTCGACGGATGCCGACAGGGCACGGAGCTCCCGGCGGAACGCGGTCACGTCCTCGCGGGTCACCCGGCGGATCTGGATCTTCAGCCGGTCCCGGTTCGCCCCGAAGGGCAGCTCACGGAGGATCTCGTTGACGGGTTCGAGCCGCTCCTCGATCTCCACGACGGCGCGGTCGAACGCGCCGGCGAGCGGCACGAGGTCCTCGCCGCTCCACTGTGACAGTCGTCGGCGCCACTCGCTCCGGCGGGCGTGCAGCCCGGTCGCGAGGATCTGCTCGAGGATCGCGTGGTAGTCCGGGTACGACGCGACTCCGGTGCCGAGGTTCGGGTCGGGCCAGGCGTCCTGGTAGCGCTGGAACGTCAGCGTCAGCGCAGTGGAGGCCGCCGCCGCCCCGTCGAGCGCCTGCGTCAGCCGTTCCTCGAGCCGACGTCGGAGTCGGCGGGTGGCGTCGTCGAAGCCGTCGACGCCGTCCGGGGCGCCGACCTCCTCGAAGGTCTCGGCGAGCAGCCGCGACTGCTCGGCGTCCGGCAGCGACCCGGGGGTGTCGTCGAAGCGCGACAGGATCTCGGCCGCCGCGTCCTGCCCGTCGACGAGCACCGCGTGGCGTTCCTCGAGCCGGGTGACGCTGAGGCGCGCCGCGGCACGACGGTCGGCGGCCTCGTCGAGGGACCGGCGGAGTCGCGCGACGGACTCGCGCAGGGTCCGGAGCCCGTCGTCGGCGGCGAGCAGGGCCTGGCGTTCGGCGTCGAGCCGGGCGAGCGACTCCTCGACGCCGGCGACGTCGATGCCGTCCCAGGTCGTGTCGACCACGTGCTGGTGCGCGGCACGCAGGACGTCGAGCGCCGTGAGGTCCTGCGCGACGTCGGTGCGCCGCGCCTCGAGGGTCGCGAGGTCCTGCGCGATCGCGGCGAGTTCCTGCTCGACCGAGGCCACCCGTGCCTCGTTCGTGAAGCCGATGACGTTCGACTGCCGCCGGTCGCCGTGGGCGCCCCGTCGGCCGTCGCGCAGCTGGCCGGACAGGGTCACGCGGCGGCCCGCGCCGCCGAGCTCCGCGGCGGAGGGGACGCACCGCGCGTCGATCCGGTCCGACTCGATGCGTTCGCGCACCCAGGTGCTGAAGGGCGACGCCTTGATGGCGAGCTTGCCCGACACCATCGCGGGGTCGCCGTCGAGGTCGAGGTGCGGCCCGGTGGGCACCCCCTCGAACTGCACGCGGACGGGCAGCTGGAGCGAGTCGATCGCCTCGCTGAACGCCGACAGCTGGTCCTCGTCGACGAGCAGGGTCCGGGCGACCGGCGCGAGCACGGACTCGATCGCGGTGCGCCACTGCTCCTCGGCGGGCAGCACGTCGAGCAGCTCGGCGACGAAGGGCAGCTCGTCGGGGGAGATCCCCGCGGCACGGGCCATCGCGAGCCGCGCCTCGTGCATCGGCAGCGGCATGGCGCCCTGCCGGTGCTCGAGCGACCGGCGCTCCTGCCGCAGGGTCCGCTCGCGGTCGAGGAGCGGGTACTCCTCGCGCGTCAGGGCGTCACGGCGGTCGTCGAGCTCGGACCGCGACGCGGCGAACGACCCGAGGAAGTCCCGCGAGGCCGCCTGCGCCGCGGCGAAGTCCCGCTCCGATGCCAACGACACCCCGAGCGGGGCGGTGCGCTCGTCGAAGGTGTTCCGCGCGCGGGCCACGGTGTCGCGCTCGCGCGTCCGCCGGTCGATGCGGTCCTCGAGCTGGGCGAGGGCGTTGCCGCCCTGGTCGCGGAGCCGCGACTCGGCCTCGCGGAGTTCGACCTCGACCGCGGCGTGCCGTGCCTCGGTCGCGGAGACGTCGGCACGGGCGGCGGTCCGCTCGCGGCCGTTCCGCTCGACCTCGGCGTCGAGCAGCGCCCGCTTCCGCGATGCGGTCCAGTGCGCGAACGGGGACACCTCGGCGCCCGTGGCGATGCCGTCCAGGGCGTCGGCCGCCGCCCTCGACCGCGCGATCTCCTCGTGCAGGTCGACGATGGGGGAGAGGATGCGGACCTTGCGCTCCTCGGTGTCCATCGCCTCGTACGCCTCGTCGAGCGCGGAGAAGTGCGCGAGGGCCCGGTCCGCGGCGTCGTACGTGCCGGGGGTCTCGAGCACGAGCGACTTGTACAGCGCGTCCACCGTCGGCAGGTGCTGTCCGGCCTGGATGCGTGCGAGCAGCCGCATCGCCCGGTTCCCGCCACCGGAGTCGCCGATGCCGAGCCGCGTCTGCAGCGTGTACGCGAGCTCCTGGTAGGTGTCCCGCACCACGAGCCCGGGCACACGGCCGGTCAGCTCGAGGTGGTGGAACCGCGACGGCACGAACTCCTCGAGCCGGCGCAGGTCGAACGTGTCGTCGACGGTCGCCATCGTCATCTGGATGTCGCCGACGCCGCGCGCCCGCTTCGGCACGAGGTAGGCGCGCAGCACGGTGAAGCGCCGCTCGTCGTCGTTCCGGAAGGTCACCGCGACCGCGCCCCAGGTGGTCTGCTCGTCACCGCGCAGGTTGACGTCGCGCAGGGCGCCGGTCTCGGGATCGCGCCGGGTGTCGACCTTGCCGCGCAGGTACGTCAGCAGGTTGCGCTGGTCGGCACTGCGGGCGCGCCCGGTGGTCGCGTCGTTCGACGCGCCGTTGAACGGCACGTCCGAGGGCATCATGACGGCCAGGTAGGCGTCCATGAGCGTCGACTTGCCGGTGCCCGACGCGCCCGAGATGAGCGTCGCCGTGCCGGACAGCTCGACGTGGCGGTGGCCGTGGAAGCCGCCCCAGTTGACGACCTGCATCGACTCCGCACGCCACTGCGCGACGGTGTCGAACAGCGCGGGGGTGACGGAGCCGTCGATCGCGGTGTCGGTCATGCGTCCGTCTCGCCTTCGTCCTCGGTGTCGGTCTCGTCGGTGTCGGTCCCGTCGGCCGGGAGGCCCGTCCCGGCTCCGGCGGTCGACCCGCCGCCGTCGGTGGTCGCCTCCCGCCGTGCCGTGCTCGTCAACCACCGATCGAGTTCACGGAGCTGCTCGAGGGGGAGCAGGACCTCGACGACGCTCGCGACGCGGAAGCGGTCCGGGTCGGTCGTGCGGATGAGGATGCGGGACGTCACCAGTCGGTCGACGGCCTTCGCCACGCGGGACTCGTCGCGCGTGCGGTCCGTGGTCGCGGGCAGGAACCCGGACACGTGCCCGAGGATCTCGGACCGGTCGACGACGACCTGGTCGAGGCCCGGTCGGGTGTCGGCACGCAGGCGCATCCGCAGCCAGACGAGGACGATCGTCTCCTCGCGGGTGTACGGCACGTCGCGCAGCAACGTCGGGAACGTGCGGCGCTGGCTCTCCGAGCGGGCCTGGCGCTTCCAGGCGACCTCGCGGTCGCGGTCGACGTGCAGCTCGAGGAACAGGTCGTTCAGGCGGGACCGCAGCTGGTGCTCACCGTCGGTGATCGCCCGCCACTCGTCCGCGTGGGTCCGCGCGCTGACGTAGGTGTGCCGGAGGAGGGCGACCAGCGCGCGCCGCTGCGGTTCGTCGAGGCGGCCCTCGTCGCCCTCGAAGAGGGCGAAGCTCGTCGCGTCGCGCTCGTCGTCCACGTCGTCCGTCCGGGACCCGTCCGCCGAGGTGGGGTCGGTCGTGTCGGGGTCCGTCTCGTCGACGGGGACCGGCGTCGTGTCGCTCACCGTGCCTCCAGGCCGTTGTCGTCGTCGTGCAGGTCGTCCGCGCGCGTGCCGGTCAGGCTCGCGGTCGGCATGTGGAAGGTGACCGTCTCGCCGTCCGGTCGCACCGTGCGGTAGGGCACCACCCGGGCACCGGTCTCGAAGTCGTCGTTGCCGGTGAGCAGGTGTGCGAGGCCGAACAGCTCGACCGGGCGGCGCTGCTCGGGCGGGAGGGCGTGGAAGGCCGACGCGCTGTCCTGTGCGCTGCCGAGCGCCGCGCGGAGCTCGGCGAGCAGCGGACCACCGTGGCGGCGCAGCGACTCGACGTCGAGCTCCTCGAAGACCTCGTCGTCCGGTTCCTCGATGGGCGGCGGGACGGCGTCGGCGTCGGGGTCGTGGAAGCGCTCGCGCAGCGTCCCGACCTCGGCGGTCGCCGGCAGCAGGCCGAGCGGGACGCGGTCGCGGGCGGTGCCGGAGTCGATCCAGGCGGCCAGGCCGCGGTTCACGGAGCGGAGGACGGCGTCGAGCTCGCGGTCGCGCACGACGTCGTGCGCGACGATCTGGTCGCGGAGCGTCGCCGTGAGCTGGCGGCGCTGCGCGAGGACGTCCTCGATGCCCTGGCGGAGGATGCTGACCGTGTTCCGGAAGGCCCGACGCTCGCCGGCCCCGAGGGACGCGGCGAACGGGTGCGCCAGGATCACGGCGATGTCGTCCCGGAGCCGCAGCAGCAGGGCGTCGTCGCGCAGGAGCTCGAAGGCACCCTCGAAGGCGCGGCCCTCGGGCGTCGCCTGCATGAGGTCGTCCGTCCGGGCCAGGTAGTCGTCGAGGATCTCGCCGATCGGGCGGACCTCCTGGCGGAAGTCCTCGACGATCGAGCGGTGCATCGTCGCGACCGCCTCCTCGACGCGCTTGAAGTCGCTCGGGAGCTGCCGGATGAGGTCGGAGATGTTCGTGTAGCCGTCGCGCATCCGGGCGTCGTCGACCGCCTCGACCTCGTCGCCGCGCACGAGGCGGTCGCGCTCGGCCTGGAGCTCGGCGATCTGGGCGTCGAGGCGGCGGACCTGGACCTCCGGGTCCGGCTCGGCGCGGGCCGCCCACCGGTGCACTGCGTCGACGATCATCGCCAGGCGGCTCTCGCTGATCAGGGCACGGTCGGCGCTGAGGGCGTCGACGAGGCTCAGGGCCTCGAGGGCGTGGCTCGTCAGCGAGTACTGCTCGTCGCCGTCGGGGGAGTTCGACCGGACGAGCCACTGCGCCGCGACCCACTCGCGGCAGAGCGCTCGACCGTTCGGGCGTGCGTCGGTGTCGCCCTCGGCCTGGTCGCTCGCGGGCACCCGGGCGCCGGTTGCCTGGAGCCGGGCGACGTGCTCCTCGACCTGCAGGTGCATGCGGTCGGCGGGGACGTACTGCACGTCGCGGTCGAACACCGTCCGGAACACCGCGACGACGGCGGCGCTCGTGGGGCGGGACATGAGCCGGAGGGTCGGGCGGTCGAGGACCGCGCGCACGCGGGAGAACTCGAGGTCGACGTCGGTCATGGGTCCTTGCTGCTCCGGGGGAAGCGAAAAGCCCGGCGCCGGTGGCGTCGGGCTTCTCGGTGCCGGTGGTGGCCGGCGGGGGTGGGCGATACCAGACTCGAACTGATGACCTCTTCGGTGTGAACGAAGCGCGCTACCAACTGCGCCAATCGCCCCCTGCACTTGCGTGCCAGTCGATAGTAGCGGACGTTCGGCGGTCGGCCGAACACGGCGCGTCTCCCGGGTGTGGCGGGCGGTGCGGGGCGGGCCGGGCATGCCGCGGTACCCGGCCCCGATCCGCGTGAACACGGGGGACACGCCCGGTGAACGGGGAGGATTTTGGCGGAAGGCGCCCGGTTCGTATAGAGTTCTTCTCGTCGCCGCGACAGCGGGAAGACAAGAGCGGCCTCCGGGGCGTTCGAAGTGCGGATGTGGCGCAGTGGTAGCGCATCACCTTGCCAAGGTGAGGGTCGCGAGTTCGAATCTCGTCATCCGCTCGAGTGTGGGAGTCTCCGGACGACCACGACTCACCAGAGGGTATCCCACCGTTCGGGTACTCACGGAGACGTGAACCTCGATGGTGGGGTGGCCGAGAGGCTAGGCAGCGGCCTGCAAAGCCGTCCACGCGGGTTCGAATCCCGTCCCCACCTCCAGCAACACCCCTCCAAGATCAGCACGACCTCGGTCAGCAGATCTCTGGGCGATTGGCGCAGCGGTAGCGCGCTTCCCTGACACGGAAGAGGTCACTGGTTCGATCCCAGTATCGCCCACAGCAGGAAGCCCCCGGGAGACCGGGGGCTTTCGTCGTTCCCCGACCGTCTCGTGGTGTGCACCGAGCTCGCCGTGTCTCGATCGGCGTCCGGATCCGCAGGGGATGCCGTGACCTCGTGGACACCACCGCGACGCAGCCCGACGACGTGACCGCACGCCTCCACGAGGCGTTCCGCCGCCTGACGGACAGCATCGTCGGCGACCTGATGCTCCGCCCGCCGGCGACCGGAGGAGACCTCGCCGACGTCGAGGCGCACCTCGGCCAGCGGCTCCCGGACGACGTCCGCGCGCTGTACCTCCTGCACGACGGGCAGCACCAGTACACCGCGGCGGACCCGCGGTTCGCCGTCGGTGTCTTCACCGGGCTGCCGCTGCTGCCCCTGCACGACGTGCTGGTCAGCTGGGACCAGTGGGACGGGTTCGAAGCGCAGGAGGACATGGACGAGTCCGCCTCCTCCACACCGGAGGGCTTCGTGCAGCCGAAGTACTCCACCCGCGGATGGATCCCGCTCACCCACGACGGCAGCGGGAACCACGTCGGCGTGGACCTGGCCCCCGATCCGGACGGCACCGTCGGGCAGGTCATCACCTTCGGTGCCGACGACGACGAGCACCAGGTCCTCGCACCGTCGCTGCTGTCGTACCTCGAGCAGGTCACCGCGCTCATCGCTTCGGGTGCGGTCACACCGCCGGACGCCGAGGACGACCCCGACTGGACACTGTCCGCGCCGCAGTCGACGTTGTTCGACCCGACCGGGAACGCCACGACGTGAGCCGTCTCGGCGACTGGTGGAGGTCGGCGAACGCGAAGCCGCAGGCGACCGTCCGGGACCCCGGTCGTGCCACCATCGCGTACCCGGAGCTCGACCGTCGTGAGCTCGAGGCCTTCGGCCGTTGCGAGACGTACCTCCTCCGGGAGGTCGTCGAGGCTCGTTCCTGGGGCCGCGCCGTGGACGCTCGCGGCGTCCCGTTCCCGACGAACGGATGGCTGATCATGCCGGACCGGATGCTCGAGGTGTACCGCCACCTCGCCGCCGCGGACACCGACTGGGGGCGAGCGGCCAGCGGATGACCCGACCGGCGTGGTCCGGTCAGCGGTGGACGCTCCGGACGGTGCTCACGCGGAGATCGTCGAACGTGCTCGTGAACCCGGCACCGCCGAGCGAGATGAGGCCGATCCGCGGGTGCGCGCCGAGGTCCGCCGTCCACGTGCCGCCCCGGACGAAGTGTCGCCCGTCGGCGCTCGTGGAGGCGGTGTACTGGTGCAGGCCACCGACGAGGCGGTGCACGATCCGCAGCGTGGTGCGGTCGCCGACCGGTCCGACGACCATGTTGCCGTAGGTCGGTGACCCGGCGGGCTGCGGCGAGACCTGCTTGCCGAACTCGGTCTGCCGCGTGTCGAAGATCGAGTTCGAGGTGAGCCGTACGTAGTTGCCGTCGTCGCCGTACACGATGAGACCGCCCTGGACGTAGTTCACGCCGTCCCCCGTGGCCGGGGTGTCCACCGCGACCGTCGTCTCCACGACGTAGTCGCCGTGCGGGGCGGGTTCGGCGAGCACGGACGCGAGGGGCGTCGCCGGGGGGTGGATGTCGGCGGCCTGGGTCTGCCAGCGCAGCGCGCCGCCGCCGACGGTCCACGTGGACGGGTCGGGTTCCCGGACCCAGGAGAGCGACGCGGGCAGCGACGAGCCGCCGAACGACGTCGACGCGGAACGCAGGAGCCGGCCGGGCACGTCCGTCGCAGCGCGGCCGGGTCGGTACGTCGCTCGCTCGTGGGGCTGGGCGACGGGCCCGGGCTGCACGGTGTCGGACGGACCGGCGCCACCGCGCACGACGGGCCAGCCGTCGATCCAGTCGAGGGGGTCGATGAGCACGGGGCGCTTCGTGTAGGTGCCCTGTCCGGCGTAGTAGGGGTCGTCGCGGTCGACCGCGTGGTAGACGATCCAGTCCTGGCCGGCGAAGTCCGTGACGACCGTGTTGTGGCCGGTGCCGACCCAGCGGTTGCCGTTCTGCGCGAGGAGCGGTGTGCCGCCGACGCGGGTCGCCGTGATCGCGACGCCGTCGCGGTCGGTGAAGGGACCGAGCGGACTCCGCGACCGGGCCACGAAGACGCCGTACCCGGTGAGCGCGCCGTTGCAGCAGTTCGTCGCGGACCCCATGAAGTACCACCACCCGTCGTGGCGCATCAGGTAGGTGCCCTCGTACCGGTTGTCGGTCGCGATCTCGCGCTCGCTCGACGGCACCGAGCGCAGCCCGTCCGGGGTCAGACGCCGGACGTTCACGCCACCGAAGTAGCTCCCGGAGTACAGGTACGTGACTCCTCGGTCGGTGATGACCTCGGGGTCGAACTCCCACCGTTGCCCGGTGCCGTTCGGCGCGGCCTGCGGGGCGACGACGGGGCCGCCCGAGTCGGTCCACGGTCCGGTCGGGCTCGCACTCGTCGCGACACCGACCGCCGATCCACCACCCGAGGGCGCGGTCGCCGTCGGCGTGTCCGACGCCGCGTAGTAGAGGTACCAGCGGCCGTTGCGGTACACCACGTCGGGAGCCCAGACGCCGTTCGCGTCCCCGACCCAGGCCGGCTTCGTCGTGAAGGCGTCGCCGACGTACGTCCAGTGGGACAGGTCCGTCGAGCGGTAGATGGGGACGACGTGCTGGACGAGCGACCCGTCCGGGTCCTCCTCGGTGGCGGTCAGCGCGTCGGTGGTGCAGTAGAGGTACCAGTTCCGGTCACGCCCCACACCGTGCACGGCCGTCGGGTCGGCGCAGCTCGCGGCGGTCTGTCCGTCCGGCAGCGACAGCGTCATCGGGTTCTGGTGGTCCGCTGCGACCGCTCCGCGCGCGGACGTCGTGCTCGCGGCCAGCGCGGGTGCGGCTCCGGCACCGGTCTGGAGGAACGTGGCCGCGATCGCCGCGACCGCGACGACGCTGATGATGGCCCGCAGGGGTCGGCGCACGATGTGACCTGCTCTCGTCGTCGAGGAGCGTGCTGACGTGGCCGAGCGTACGCCGAACGCAGCGGGACGGTCTCGACGAGTCCGCCGGGCGCCGACCGGGCGGTTGCGGTGTTCCGTACGGATCTCCCGAGGTGTTCCGCCGATGCGGTCCCGGTGTCACCCTCGTCCCGGGCGCGACCGACGGAGGTCGTGCACGAAGCATCGGGGAGATCATGCAACGACCAACTCTTCTGGCCGCCGCGGCCGCGTTCATCGCCGTCGCCGCGCTGACGACGGGCGCTCCGGCGAACGCCGCACCCGCGCAACCCGCACCGCCGACACGAGTGTCCGTCTCCGGCCAGGCCGACACGGCCACCGTGACCTGGGCGGCCGGAGCACCGGTGCGGCGCACGCACGTCACCGGGTACACCGTGGCCGTCACACCGTCGGGGCGACACCGACACCACCGCACCGAGACGGTCGGACCGCGGACGTTCTCCGCCCGGTTCGGGCACCTCGCGGAGGCGACGACCTACACGTTCACCGTGCGCGCGAAGAGCGGTCGGACGCTCAGCGCTCCGGTCTCCGTGCAGTACACCCGGCCCGCCGCGCACGTCGAGTCCCTCTACGCGCTCGACGCCGGCGGGGCACTGGTGAGCCGCCCGGTCACCGGCGGGACGTGGCGGACGATCACGGCCGACGGCACCGGGTACGCCGTCGACGGTTCCGGTACCGCCTACGTCGCGAGTGCCGACCGCCACACGATCACCGCGTACCCCGAGAGCGGTGGCAGCCGGGTCGTCGCCACCGGCGTCACGGTGGACGGCCGGTCGCTGTTCGCCGACGACGCGGGGGACCTGTTCTTCACCCACGACTGGGCGATCCTCGAACTGCCGCACGGGTCGGTCACCACCCGGACGGTGGGCGCGGGTGCCGTGGTGTCCGTCAGCCCGGACGGGCACGTCGCCGCGCAGGCCAAGGCCGCCAACGTCCTGGCCTACGAGCCGTCCGGGGCGGGGCGGTCCGTCCCTGCCGCCCCGTACGAGTACCTGCACGTGCTGGGTGTCGACGACGCCGGCGCGGTGTACGTCCGGAACTCGTCGACGGGTGCGAGCGGCTACTCCTCGGTGGACGTCGCCCCCGGGGGTTCGACGACCCTCACGACCCTGCTCGGTCCGGACGTGACGGTCGCCCTGTCGCAGACCGGTGTCCTGAGCGGGCTGCAGCCCGTGAAGTGGTGCAACGCGCCGTCCCGTGCCAGCGGCTCGTGCATCCCGGACACGCGCGTCGACTCCCTCTGGCAGCGGACCGCTGCGGGGACCGTGACGACGAAGCCGATCACCGGGCTCGACGTCGGTTCGTTCGCGCAGGCGGCATCCGACACGGCAGGGGACGTGTTCGTCTCGCCGACCGACGGCCCGGACACCGGGCTCGTGCGGGTGCCGGCCACGGGTGGCGCGGTGCAGCAGCTGGACACGGCCACGTACCAGCGGCTCAGCGTGCACTGAACCGCCACGGTCGCGGCTGTGGTCCGAGGACCGCAGCCGCGACCGGGTCCGCTCAGACGGGCCGGTAGATCGCGATCGGCGGCGCGGTCGGGTCGCCGCCGTCGTGCGCGTCACCCGTGGCGAGCCAGGTCCGGCCCTCGTGCTCGATCGTCGTCGGCAGGTCACCGTGGACGAGGATCCGCACCGCGGGTGTGTCCCCGTCGACCAGGTCGACGCCGTGCGCCTCGCTGCCGCCCGGGTTGTCGTGCACGTAGCTCATGGTCCGAGTGAACCCGCTCGCTCCTGGGAGGTCGGGTCCGCCCGGCCGCTCGCAGCATTCGGGCTGCCGCGATCGGCCGGACGAGGGGTGGGTGGCCCCTGGTGTCCACGGTCGACTCTGGCTCGCGGTTCCGAGAGTGCATCCGGAGCCGACGGGCGGTCGGATTGGTGCCTGTCCGGTCCGTGCGGTTTCCCGCAATCCCGCAATCCTGCCGCGCGGTCTCGGCGCAGGAGGGCGCGACGCGCCCGGCGACGTGCGGGATCCCCGTGCTGCGGTGATCCCGGGGTAGAGTGTGCAGGTACGCGGATGTGGCGCAGTGGTAGCGCATCACCTTGCCAAGGTGAGGGTCGCGAGTTCGAATCTCGTCATCCGCTCGGAACACGAAGGCCCCGGTCACCGACCGGGGCCTTCGTCGCGTCCGGCACCGCACGTCGGAGCAGTGCGACACCGGTGATCGTCAGGCGCCGCCGAAGCGTTCGGCCCGGACGTCGGACACGTCGTGCCCGAGCTCGCCGAGCCACCGCAGCACCTGTTCGACGAAGGGCGTCGAGCCGCACACGTAGACGAGTGCGCCGGCGTCGGGCGGGAGGACCGCACGCTCGAGCGCGTCCCGCGTGAGTCGACCCACGGGGACGTCCGAGCCCTCGGGGGCGCGTCGGCTGTACACGTGCGTGACCGTCAGCGGTGCTCGTGCCCCGCGTGCCGCGTCGAGCTCCTCGCGGAAGAATGCGTCCTCGGGGGAGCGGACCGCGTACAGCAGGCGGAACGGCGCCGGGTCGTCCGCTCCGGCGTGCGCGGTGACCATCGGCAGCAGCGGGACGATGCCCGATCCGCCGGCGATGAGCTGCACCGGTCGCTCGGACCGGCCCGGCAACCACACGAACCAGCCGCCGAGCGGACCGTGCACCTCGACGGCGTCGCCGACCTCGACCGCGTCGACCAGGAACGGGGAGACCTCGCCGCCGTCGACCCGGTCGACCGCGAGGACGACCCGGGTGCCCTCGCCGGCCGAGGCGATCGAGTACGACCGCGAGGCCTGGTAGCCGTCCTCGGCGGTCAGCCGGAGGTCCAGGTGCTGCCCCGGGTCGTTCCCGGGCCAGGTGGGGACGTCGAGGACGATGCGCCGTGCGTTCGGCGTCTCCTGCGCCACCGAGGCGACGGTCGCCGGGTGCCAGGCCGGCCGACGCCGGACCGGGGCCGGCGGGGCGGCGGCGGGGCGCGCCTCCAGGCCGACTGCCTGCGGTTCGGGGGAGGGCACGCTCACCAGTACCGCTCCTCCTTCCAGGGGTCGCCGTGCATGTTGTAGCCGGCGTTCTCCCAGAAGCCGGGCTCGTCGTCGGCCTGCATGACGATGCCGCGCACCCACTTCGCGCTCTTCCAGAAGTACAGGTGCGGTACGAGCAGGCGGGCCGGGCCGCCGTGCTCGGGGGTCAGCGGCTCGCCGTCCGCCTCGAACGCGATCCACGACTGCCCGTCGAGCAGTTCCGCGAGCGGCACGTTGGTCGTGTAGCCGCCGAAGCTGTGCACCGTGCAGAAGTCGAGCGAGGTCTCCACGTCGTCGAAGAGCCGGTCGAGGGGCACGCCGCGCCAGGGCATGTCGAGCTTCGTCCAGTGGGTGACGCAGTGGATGTCGACGGTGACGTCCTCGACGCCGAGCGCGTGCACCTCGTCCCAGGTCCAGGTGTGCAGGCCGCTCTCCGTGCGGATCGAGAAGCTCCAGTCCGCGGGGTCGATCTCGGGCGTGGCACCGGCGGACAGCACCGGCCAGTCGCGCACCAGCGTCTGGCCGGGCGGGATCCGTGGGTCGTCGCGGTCGTCGCGGCGGCCGCCGAACCCTCGGGTGAACGTCGCCATGGTGCTCCTCGTGCTCGCGGGTGGTGTCGTCCATCCTGCCGCGCTGCGACGCTCCGCGTCACGCGGGCGCGTTGCGGCCGGGAGGCCCGTGGCTGCGTCCCGCGCGCTCGTCGCGGACGCGGTGACGAGCGTTCACCGACGTGTCCCCGGTCGTTCACCTGCTGTGTCGCCGCTCAGGACATCCTCGTGACGCCACCCGAACGGGTGCCATCACGAGGGGACCACCTGATGCACGCCACTCCCACCAAGCGGCGCCGTGCGGCGCTCGCACTCGGCGCTGCGCTCGTCGCAGCCGCCGTCGCAGTACCCGTCGGCGCCGAGGCCGTCGGGCAGCTCGCGCTCAGCCAGCACGGGGGCGCCGAGCGCCACCAGGGCGACCAGACCCGGACCGTCCAGCAGGCGATCCAGCGCGCGGGCGCGAAGAACGTCATCCTGCTCATCGGCGACGGGATGGGCGACTCCGAGATCACGATCGCCCGCAACTACCAGTACGGCGCAGCCGGCCGGCTCCCCGGCCTCGACGCGCTCCCGCTCACCGGCTCCTACACGACGTACTCCGTCGTGAAGGACGGTGCGGACAAGGGCAAGCCCGACTACGTGACCGACTCGGCGGCCTCGGGCAGCGCGTGGGCGACCGGGACGAAGACCTACGACGGCGCGATCTCCGTCGACGTCGACGGGAAGCCGCAGCAGACCCTGCTCGAGCTCGCGAAGGCGAACGGCCTGCGCACGGGCGACGTCTCGACCGCCGAGATCCAGGACGCGACCCCGGCGGTGCAGGTCGCACACGTCGGTGCCCGCTCCTGCTACGGCCCGGACACCGCGTCCTGCGGCACGGACGCCCTGCAGAACGGCGGCCTCGGCTCGATCAGCGAGCAGCTGCTGGACGCGCGTCCCGACGTCACGCTCGGCGGCGGCTCGGCGAGCTTCCAGCAGACCGCGAAGGCCGGGCGGTGGCAGGGCGACACGCTCGTCTCGCAGGCACGGCAGCGTGGCTACCAGGTGGTTTCGGACGTGGCCGGACTCGAGGGGGTCCGCAAGGCTGACCAGGCGAAGCCGCTGCTCGGGCTCTTCACGCCGGGCAACTTCCCGACCCGCTACGCACCGACCACGGCGACCGTCGGTGGCGGCGACCAGGCTCCGGTGACGTGCACGGCGAACCCGGCGCGCCTGTCGACGGGGCTCTCGCTGCAGTCGCTGACGAACAAGTCGATCCAGCTGCTCGACCGCGGACGCGGCGGGTCGGGCAAGGGCTTCTTCCTGCAGGTCGAGGGCGCGAGCATCGACAAGCAGGACCACGCCGCCGACGCGTGCGGGCAGATCGGCGAGACGATCGACTTCGACGAGGCGGTGCAGGCCGCCCTGGCGTTCGCGAAGCGGGACGGCAACACACTCGTCATCGCCACCGCCGACCACGCCCACTCGAGCCAGATCGTCGACAACACGCCGCCGACCTCGCTCTCCACGGCGCTCCGCACCGCGGACGGCACCACCATGAAGGTCTCCTACGGCACGGCCGGTGCCGGGTCCTCGCAGCAGCACACGGGCACGCAGGTGCGCATCGCGGCCTACGGTCCGGGCGCGGCGAACGTGGTCGGACTGTCGGACCAGACCGACACGTTCGCCACCATCCGCGACGGGCTGCGCCTCTCCGAGGACGTCGCGGCACTGAGCCGTGGCGCCCGGGTGGACGTGTCCGACCGGACGCCGCACCGCGGGGAGCGCGTGACCGTCACCGCGAGCCGCTTCGCCGGGGACCGGCAGGTCCGCGTGCAGGCCGGTGGGACCGACCTCGGCACGCTCGACCTGGTCGACGGGCGAGCGTCGCTGCAGTGGAAGGCCGAGCGCGGGACCACGACGGTGACCTTCACCGGCGTGCAGACCGGCCGTCAGGCCACCGCGCAGGTCCGGGCCCACTGAGCCCGGCTCCGCCGGCCTGACGGTCGGCGGTCGTCCGGGTCCGGGTCCGACGGACCACACCACGACCCCGGCGGTCGCCCGCACTGCACGAGTGCTGCGGACGGCCGTCGGGGTCGCGTCCTGCGGAGGGCGCCGACGTCAGCGGTGGTGGGTCGACGTCTCGTGGTCGTCGAAGAGCACGTCGGGTGCGTCGACGCGGCGGTCCGTCACCGTGGTCGGGCTCTCGAGGTGCACCGCCCCGGAGGGCAGGATCCCGGCACCGCCGAAGCGTTCCATGACCCGCCACTGCGCGACGACGTCCTCACCGGAGTGCTCGGCGGGCAGCGTCGGCCAGAAGCCGAAGCCACCGACGGTCTCGAGCGCCTCGCGGTCGTACAGCACGCACGCGCCCACCCAGGCGACGCGGTAGGGCACCCAGCCGCCCGGCGCGACGTCGAGACCGGCGGCGACGTGCGCCGGGTTCGCGGCGTTGTGCAGCGACAGACGGTCGAACTCCCGGGTGCCGCGGCGGACGACCTCGGGGACGACGGGACCGTCCCACGGCTCGAACACGGCCGTCTCGTGCGGGCGGCGGTCCTGCAGGTACGACAGCCCCTGCACGGCGCTGCCGACGAAGCCGCACCCGAGGTCACGGAGGGCGTCGAGCATGCGCCGGACGGTGCCCGGTTCGAGCCAGACGTCGTCGTCGAGGTACAGCACCGCCGGGGCGGTGGCGTGGTCGAGCAGGTGCTGCCGGTGCTCGGCCAGGCCGCGCCGCTCCGGGTGCGCGAGGAGCGTGACGGGGCGGCCCTGCGCCTCCAGGACGCGCAGCATGGCGGCGACCGCTGGCTCCGCCGTGGCGTCCTGGCCCGTGGACTGGTCGCTGAGCACGAGGCGGAAGGCGACGTCGGTCTGCGCGGCGAGGCCCGCGAGGGTCGTGGCGAGCTCGGCCGGGCGGCCGACGGTCGGCACCAGGACGTCGACCTCGGTCGGTCCCTCGTGGTCGTCGCTCGGACGACCCCAGGCACCGGACCAGCGCGCGGCCGTCACGGTGCCGGGTCGGGCTCGGTGGCCGGGGTCGCGTCCGTCTCGGGTGCGTCCGCCGCTGCTGCTGCCGCGGTGGCCGCCGCGGCCTCGCGGATGCGCCGGACCACGGCGGTCGTCGAGTGCTCCGGCACGTAGTCGACCATGACGACCTCGCCGCCGTAGGCGCGGACGACACCGGTCTCCTGGAGCATCTCCGGCGAGTAGTCGCCGCCCTTGACGTACACCTCGGGCTGCAGGCGTTCGATGAGCGGGATGGGGGTGTCCGTCGCGAACACCGTCACCAGGTCGACGCACGCCAGGGCCGCGAGGACCCCGGCGCGGTCCTCGGCCGTGTTGATCGGTCGTTCCGGGCCCTTGAGCCGGCGGACCGAGTCGTCGTCGTTCAGGGCGACGACCAGCAGGTCGCCGAGCTCCCGGGCCTGGCGCAGGTACGTGGTGTGGCCGCGGTGCACGACGTCGAAGCAGCCGTTCGTGAAGACCACGCGGCGGCCGGCGGCGCGGGCGGCGTCGACGGCGGTGGCCAGGTCGTCGTGGTCGACGACCGTGGCGGCCGGGGCCGTCACCGAGTCGACGAGGGCGGCGGCGGTGCAGACCGACGTGCCGGCTTCGCGGACGACGACGTCGGCAGCTGCCTGCGCGACGGCGACGGCGTCGCGGAGCGGGGCCTGCACGGCGAGGGCGACGGTCGCGGCGGCGCAGAAGGTGTCACCGGCGCCGGACGCCTGCTGCTCGGAGGCCGGGGTCGCCCGGGTGCGGAACGCCTGGTCGGCACCGCGCTCGAGCAGGACGGTGCCGTCACGGTCGAGCGTGACGACCGCGGCCCGCGCGCCGCTGCGGGCGAGGACGTCGTCGCGGGCGTCGACGACGACGGGGACGCGTGCGGAGCCGGCGCCGAGGTCGCGGCCGAGGAGCCCGGCGGTCTCGCCCGCGTTCGGCGTCACGAGGTCGGGGTGCAGGTCGGCCCAGCGTGTCAGGTCGTGCGCGTCGACGACGACCGCACGGGGGCGGTCGCGGTCGAGCACCGGGACGACGTCCTCGGGCTGGACGCCGAGGCCGTAGTCGCAGACCACGGCGGCGTCGGCCGACCGCACTGCACGGGCGACGGCCTCGCCGAGCCGGACGCCCGCGTGGGCGTCCGGGGTGGCCGCGAGCTCGTCGACGCGGACGACGACGCGGTCGCCGCCGACGACACGGGACTTCGTGGTTGTGCGGGCGCCGGCGACCTCGACGAGGTACGACGTGTCGACCCCGGCGGTCTCGAGTCGCTCGCGGAGCACGCGTCCGGACTCGTCGTCGCCGATCAGCCCGACCATGCGCACGCGGGCACCGAGGGCTCGGGCGTTGACCGCGGTGTTCGCGGCGCCGCCAGGGACCGCGATGGTCTCCGTGACGCGGACGACGGGGGCGGGGGCCTCGCGGGAGACACGCTCGGCCTCGCCCACGCTCCAGCGGTCGAGGATGCAGTCGCCGATGACGACCACGAGCGGTTCGCGGTCGTCGACGGTCGCGACCAGGTCGCGGACCAGACGGACGTCGGCGGTCATCGGGTGCCTCCGGGGACGGTGCGGGCAGGAGCGGGTTCGAGGTGCACGACCGTGGTCGTCGTCATCTCGTCGAGCAGGTGCGGGCCGTAGCCGAAGCCGGCTCCCGACGCGCCACGCGGCTGGGCGCTGCCGCCGGGGGCGCCACCGAAGACGGCGTTCACCTTGACGGTGCCGACGGGGAGCTCGGCGGCGGCGCGGAGGGCGTTGCCGGTGTCCGCGGTGAGTACCGTCGCGGCCAGGCCGTAGCGGTCGGCCGCGGCGAGGCGGAGTCCCTCGTCGAACGAGTCGACGACCCGGACCGGAGCGATCGGGCCGAAGGTCTCCTCGGTCATGACGACCATGTCGTCGGCGCAGTCCGCGAGCACGGTGGCGGGGTAGAACGTCCCGGTCCCGCCGGGGGTGACGCCGCCCGTGCGCAGGGTCGCGCCGCGCTGCACGGCGTCGTCGACGTGCGACTGCACGGTGCTGCGGAGGCGCTCGTCGACGAGCGGTCCGAACTCGGCGGCGGGGGAGGCGGTGCGACGCTCCGCCTCGGCGACGAGTGCGGCGGTGAACTCCTCGGCGACGGCACGGTGCACGTAGACGCGCTCGACGCTCGTGCAGATCTGGCCGGTGTTCGCGAAGGCACCGAGGGCGACCTGCGCCGCGGCCCATGTCGGGTCGACGTCGGCGTCGACGACCACCGCGTCGTTGCCGCCGTTCTCGCGGATGACGTGGGCGCGGGTCGCGACGGCGACCTCGGACAGGCGGTCGCCGGTCGCGGTCGAGCCGACGTGCGCGTAGACGTCGATGCCGTCCTGCCGGAGCAGGGCCTCGCCGGTCGTGGCGTCACCGTCGACGCCGACGATCACGCCCTCCGGCAGGACCTCGGCGAGCAGTGCGTTGAGCCGGGCGATCGTGCCCGGGCACCGCTCGCTGCCCTTGTGCACGACGGTGTTGCCCGTGACGATCGCGGCACCGAGGATGCCGAGCGCGACGGCCACCGGGTCGTTCCAGGGCGTGAGGGCGAGGACGACACCCCGGGGGTGCGGGACCGACCAGTCGGCGGCACCGTACTGCCCGCGGAGCGCCTCGCCGCGGTGGACCGGGCCGAGCTCGGCGTACTGCACGAGGGTCCCGATGCCGGCCTGCACGCCGCCCAGGGCGTCCCCGGGGACCTTGCCGGTCTCGCGGGTGTTGAGGTCGGCGAGCTCCTGCGCGTGCTCGCGGAGGTGTGCCGCGGCGGCGTGCAGGAGCGCACCGCGCTCGGCCGGTGCCGTGCGCGCCCACGCGGGTGCCGCGGCTCGGGCCCGTGCGACGGCGTCACGCACGTCGTCGAGGGTCGAGCGGGGCGTCGTCGTGGCGATCGAGCCGTCGACGGGATCGGTGACGACCAGGTGGTCGGCGTCGGTCGCGGTGGGGGACGGGGAAGCGAGCGTCATGGTGTCCTCACGGAGTACGGGCAGTGCCTCCACGTTCCTCGGGTGCTCCTGAGCGCTGTCCCGGTCAGGCCGTGGCTCGTCCGGGGAGCGCACCGGTGCGGGTGCCGGCGGCACTGCTCCGACTCCTCTCGGCAGCGCTCCGGTAGACGGGTGGGGTGCAACTGATCGGCAACGGTGGAGAACGCTTCGATGACGTCCGCGAGATCGCGGTGCTCCGCGGCGGAGGCCTCGGGGACCTGATGTTCGCGGTGCCCGCGCTCGAGGCACTGCACGCCGCCTACCCGGACGCGCGCATCACCCTGCTCGGCGGACCGACCGCGCCGGCACTGCTGCGCGGGCGCACCGACGCCGTGCACGCCTTCGAGGAGCTGCCCGTCGTGCCCGGCGTGCGGGACGGCGGCGGCGACGGTGCCCCGAGCGTCGAGGACTTCGAGCAGCGGCTGCGCGGCCGGTTCGACCTCGCGGTGCAGCTGCACGGCGGTGGACGCAACTCCAACCCGTTCCTCCTCCGGCTCGGCGCCCGTCACACGGTCGGCACCGCCACCGAGGACGCCGAGGTCCTCGAGCGCTGGGTCCGCTACGTCTACTACCAGCACGAGGTGGTCCGCGGGCTCGAGGTCGCCTCGCTCGCCGGTGCCGCCCCCGTCACGCTCGACCCCCGCGTGCACGTCCGTGCCGAGGAACGGCAGGCGGTCCGCGACCGCCTCGGTGTGACCGGGCGGCTGCTCGGGGTGCACCCCGGCGCGACCGACCCCCGCCGCCGATGGAGCCCGGAGCGGTTCGCCGCGGTCGTGGTGGCCCGGCTCGAGGCGGGCGACGACGTCGTGCTCGTCGGGGACGCGTCGGACGTCCCCGCGGCGCAGGCCATCGTCGACGCGGTGCCGAGGGAACTGCACGAGCGACTGCACGACCTGACCGACGCCCTCCCGCTGACCGAGCTGCCGGCCGTACTCGCGGCGGCGGACGTCGTGGTCGGGGACGACTCCGGGCCACGGCACCTCGCCGTCGCGGTGGGGACGCCGACCGTGGGCGTGTTCTGGTTCGGCAACGTCGTGAACGCCGGGCCGATCGACCGTGGACGGCACCGCGTGCACATGTCCTACGTCACCCGGTGCCCCGTGTGCGGCATCGACGTCACCCAGGTCGGGTGGACCGCCGAGCGCTGCGAGCACGATCCCTCGTACGTCGACGAGGTGCAGCCCGAGGCGGTGCTCGTCGACGTGGCGGACCTGCTCGAGACGGTGCGTCCGCGCGACGGGGTCGGGGCGCCGGTCGCCTGAGGCGGCGCTGGCGCGTCCGGTGTGGCCAGCGCGGACGGCGCGTCCGGTGTGCCCGGTGTGCCCGCGCGAAGCGCGCCGAGCGGGCACGACACTCCGTCCGTGTGTCGCCGCGCGTGCACGACACGCCGCTCCGGCGCGGTGAACGTCCCCGATCCGGCCCGCTCGCGGCCGGAGTGGCGGCGGCCCTCCGTCGGCGGCCCTCCGGCGCGGGCGGCCGGCTGAGTCGGGCTGCTCAGGCGGCGGCCGCTCGCTGAGCGGGCAGGACATGCCGCACGCGGCCTGCCGCTCGGGCAGGACGCGTCGTGCCGGAGGCGCGACCGCGCCCGATCCGGCCCGCTCGGTCGCACCGCGTCGCACCGCGTCGCACCGCGCCGCGCCGCCGCCTGGCGCCCCCACGACGTGACGGGAGGCGCAGTGCCGACCGGCACCGCGCCTCCCGTCAGGTCGTCAGCGAGCGCCTACGGCCAGCTCGGCTCCGTCGCCGGCATGATCGACAGCTCGCGGATCTCGCACCCGGCCGGCTGCGACAGCGCGAACAGGATCGAGTTCGCCACGTACTCCGGCTCGATGAGCTGCGCGTCCGGGCCCGGCTTGTACTGCTCGGTGCGGCCCTCGAAGAACGCGGTGCGCATGCCGGCGGGGATGATGTTCGTCACGCCGATGCGGCCGGCGGTCTCGGCGGCGAGTGCCTGCGAGAACCCGCGGACGCCGAACTTCGACGCCGAGTAGGCGGTGCCGTCGCCGACGCCGCGCAGCGCGAGCGACGACGAGATCGTCACGACGCGGCCGTGCGTGGCCTCGAGGGCGGGCAGGGCAGCGCGGACGACGGCGGCGGTGCCGAGCAGGTTCACGGCGACGATGCGCTCCCAGTCGCCGGACGCGATGCCGCCGATCGGAGCGGGCGTGTCGATGCCGGCCGCGGTGACGACGGCGTCGAGGCCACCGTGGCGCTCGGCGGCCTCGCGGACGGCGCGCTCGGTCGCCTCGGTGTCGGTGACGTCCACGGCGACGGCGTCGGTGCCCTCCGGCACGGCGTCGACACGCAGGTCGAGGACGATCGGGGTGCCGCCGGCCTCGGCGACGGCGGCGACGACCGCCGCGCCGAGACCCGAGGCGCCGCCGGTGACGAGGACGCGACCGATGGGGGTGGTGGGGACGGGCATGGACTTCCTTCCGGGAGTGGCGTGGTGCCGGTCCGTCGGCGGTGCCGACGGACGTGTGTGGTGCCGGTCCGTCGGTGGTGCCGACGGACGTGTACGGGGGCGGCGTCGGACGGGAGGCACGTGGCGGGCGTGCTCCGCGCCTCCCGTCCGGCCGGTGGTCGGGTGGTCCTGCGTCAGCCGACCGCGGCGAGGGCCGCGGCCAGACGCGTGGTGGAGCGACCGGGGTGGAACGGGACCGTGACGACACGGCCGCCCCACTCGGCGAGGGTCACCGCCTCGGGCAGCTCGCTCGCGGCGTAGTCGCCGCCCTTCGCCCAGACGTCCGGGCGGAAGCGGCGCAGGGCCTCGTCGGGCGTGGGCTCGTCGAAGACGACCACGGCGTCGACGCAGTCGAGCGCGAGGAGGAGCTCCACGCGGTCGTCCTGGCCCATGATCGGCCGCTCCGGACCCTTCAGGGCACGGACCGAGTCGTCGGAGTTGAGGCACACGACGAGGCAGTCACCGAGCGCGCGCGCCGCGGAGAGGGTCCGCGCATGGCCGGCGTGCAGCAGGTCGAAGCAACCGCCGGTCGCGACGACGGTGCCGCCGGCGCTCCGGACCTCGTGCACGAGCCGCATCGCGTCGCGGTCGACGCCCGGCACCTGGACGGGCGCGGGCCCGTCGTCGGCGAACAGCGCGGTCACGCCGCCCGCGGCGAGGTACTCGGACGCGGCGAGGACACCGGCGGCCACCGCCTCGGCGACCTCGGCTCCCTCGGCCAGGGCGACGGCGACGCCCGCTGCCAGTCGGTCGCCGGCACCGCAGGGGTCGCCGGCCGTGACGGAGGGCGCCGGGACGAAGCGGCTGTCGAGCGCGGTCGTCGCGGCGCCGTCGGCGGTGTCGTCCGTCTCGCGCGTCTCGCCCACCGGACGCCGACGGGACGCGACGAGCGCTCCGCGGTCGCCCATCGTGACGGCGACGGCGTCGACGTCCCAGGTCCCGACGAGCGCGGCGGCGGCGTCCGTGGCGAACGGCACGCCCTCGCCGGCGACGTCGGTGAACCGGTGCGCCTCCGCCGTGTTCGGCGTGACGACCGCGGTGCCCACGACGGGCGCGGCACCCTTGGGGTGCGGGTCCCAGACGACCGGGGTGGTGCGGGCGACGGCGGTCAGCGCGTCGCGGAGTCCGGCGGACGCGGCGACCCCGCGGCCGTAGTCCGCGACGACGATCGCGTCGGCACCCTCGAGTGCCGCCGTCATCGCGGCGGTGGTGTCCGGTACCGGGGGAGTCGCACAGCCCTCGTCGATGCGGACCAGGGCGTGGTCGACCACGCGGACGCGGGTCTTCACCGGCGTCGGCGCACCCGAGGCACCCGCGACGACGTGGACGCCCGGCAGCAGGGCGCGGATCTCGTCGGCGCGGTCGTCGTCGCTCAGGACGGTGACGAGCGTGACGTCGTGGCCGTCACGGACGAGCATGGTGGCGACGAGGCCGGCCCCACCGGCGCGACGCTCGTCGGTGCGGACGTCGACGACGGGCACCGGTGCGTCCGGGCTGAGACGCTCGCTCGTGCCGGACACGTCGACGTCGAGCAGGGTGTCGCCGACGACGACGATCCGGCGACGCGGGCCGTCGGTGGTGCGGTCCCCGGCGCTCACCGGCGACCGCCCCGGCGGAGGGTCGGCTCCATGGCACGGCAGAGCGCGTGCACGAGGACCAGCTGGGCCTCCTGCACGTTGGCGGACGGGCCCTCGATGCAGATCGCGTCGTCCACCGCCTCGGCCAGGGGGTTCGGTCCAGGGCCGGTCATCGCGATGGACCGGGCCCCGACCGCGCGGGCTGCCTCGGCGGCGCGGAGCAGGTTCGGGCTCTTGCCGCTCGTGCTGAGGAGCACGACGACGTCGCCGGCACGGGCGTGCGCCGTGACCTGACGGGCGAAGACCTGGTCGAAGCCGTAGTCGTTCCCGATGGCGGTGACGGCGGAGCTCTCGGCGTGCAGGGAGATCGCGGAGTACGCCGGGCGGTCGCCGTCGAACCGTCCGGTCAGCTCCGACGTCAGGTGCTGGGCCTCGGCGGCGGACCCGCCGTTGCCCGCGGCGAGCAGGCGACGGCCGGCGACCAGGCGCGCGGCGATGTCGTCGGCCCAGGCCGCGATGTGGTCCTTGTGGTCCACGAGGGACGCGATCACGGGCACGGAGGCGGCGAGGTGGTCGACGACCGTGCGCACGCTGTCGCTCTCGGTCGCCGGCTCGCGGGTCCCGGTCTGCTGCTCGATGGTCATCGTGCGGTCCTCTCCGTCGGGTGCGGCGCTGCTGCCGCCGGCGTCGGGCGGGCGGTCCGTCCGGCGCGTCCGGGGCGGGAGCCCGGGGTCAGGGTCGCGGGTCCGGTGGGGAGCGCGGGTGCGGCCCCGACGGCGGTCGCGGTGCCGGTGCTGCCGCCGGTGGTGGTGCCACCGACCGCGCCGGCGACGAGCCGTTCGTAGACGCGTTCGCTGTCCGCGGCGACCTTGTGCCACGTGTACCGGGACTCGGCGCGCGCCCGTCCGGCGCGACCGTAGGCCTCGCGGCGCTCGGCGTCGTCCAGCAGCCCGCCGACGGCGGCGGCCACGGCGACCTCGTCGCGCGGCGGGACGTGCAGGCCGGTGGCGTCCTCGACGACGGTGTCGATGAGTCCGCCGACGCTCGACGCGACGACGGGTCGGCCGCACGCCATCGCCTCGAGCGGCACGATGCCGAACGGCTCGTACCAGGGGGCGCACACGACGACGTCGGCGCTGCGGTAGACGGCGGGCATGTCGTGCTGCCCGAGCTGCCCGCGGAAGGTCACGTGCTCGCGCACGCCGAGCGACCGGGCCAGGGCGTCGAGCCGCTGGTACTCGGGGTCGTCCGGCAGGTCTGCGCCGGCCGTACCGGCACCACCGACGACGACGAGTTCCGCCTCGCGGCCCTCGTCGAGGAGCTTGGCGAGTGCGGCGATGGTCGTCCCGACGCCCTTGCGGCGGACGAGCCGCGACGCGGTGAGGATCCGGAAGGGGCGGCCGCGTTCCTCGACGGGGCCGTCCGGGCGGAACAACTCGGTGTCGACGCCGCAGGGCACGACGGAGATCGCGTGGAGCGGGACGCCGAGTGCCTTGAGCTCGAACGCCTCGTCGGAGCACGTCGCGACGACCTGGTCGACGCTCCGTCCGACGGCGGGCTCGATCCACTCGCGCTCGGCGGGGCTCGTGTCGGCGGTGCCCTGGTGGCGGCGCTTCACGACACCGAGGGCGTGGAAGGTCTGCACCACCGGGATCCGGACGCCACCGGTGCGGGCCTGCACCTGCTTGACGGCCTCGAGCGCTGCGTGCCCGGACATCCAGAAGTGGCCGTGCACGACGTCGGGGCGGTCCACGAACCACTCCGCGGCGAGCACCGACGCGAACGTCCCCATGTACGGGAACAGCTCGTCCTTGGAGACGTGGCGGGCCGGGCCGGCGTCGACGTGCACGACCTCGACCCCCGGGCGCAGGAGCACCCGGACGGGCTGCTCGGCGTCGTCGCGCCGCGTGTAGACGGTCACCTCGTGACCGCGGTCGGCCAGCGCTCCGGAGAGCTCGGCGACGTGCACGTTCTGTCCACCGGCGTCGACTCCGCCGAGCACGGCGAGCGGGCTCGCGTGCTCGGACACCATCGCGATCTTCATCGGAGGCTCCCTTCCAGCGCGGCGGAGGCCGCGTGCTCCCGTCGCGCACCACGCGTGACGGCGTCGTCGAGGAGGTCGTCCCAGTCCGCCAGGTACCGGCCCAGCGCGTGCCGGGCCAGCGCGGCCTCACGGGCGACGGCACCGCGACGGCGCGCCTCCTCGGGGTCCTCCAGGAGCGTCCTGGAGGCGCGGACCAGGTCCTCGACGTCGGTCGCGATCGCGCCGGCCTCGGCGGGCACGGTGCGCGCCGCGTCGGTCGTCGCGAGGACGAGCACCGGCATCGCCATGTGCATCGACTCGACGAGCGACAGTCCGAGGGACGTCCAGCGGTTCGGGTGGACGTAGGCGCGGCGCTGCGCGAGCGCCGCGTGCATCGGGTCGGCGGGCACGTCGCCCAGGGCGACCACGCGGTCACCGAAGCCGAGCTCCGGCAGGCGTTCGGTCCCCATGCCCCAGAGGTCCACCGGAGCGACCGCGGCGAAGCGGGGGAGCAGGTCCGTGCCGACCACACGGCCGCGGCGGACCGGCTCGTTGATGACGACGCCGAACCGCTCGAGCTCGCCGGTGTACAGCGGGCCGGGGTCGACGACGCCGTGCTCGACCACGGTCGTGCGGGTCGTGCCGCAGTCCCACATGAGGGCGTTCCAGTGCGTGACGTGCGCGATGACCAGGTCGTCGCGGTCGCGCATCGGGTGCAGGCTGCTCGGGACGTCCACGCGGGGCGCGTTGTGCTCGACGAACACCATCGGGACCGAGCGGCCGCCGAGCAGCCGGCGTGCCTCCTCGAACTCCTCGGTGCGCTGCAGGACCACCACGTCGACCTCGGCGTCGGCGACGTCCGCCGGGTCGATCTCGATCGCCGAGTCGGGCCAGTCGCGCCCACCGCGGCCGAGGCCCCAGCCGTCGCGGGCCGGGGTCGTCGGGATGAGGTACTCGTGGGGGCCGCGGACGAAGGCGTCCATCCAGCCGCCGTGCACGTGCCACACGAGGATCCGCATGCAGGGCCTTTCGGTCGATCGGAGCCCGTCCGAGCAGCGCCGCCGTGCGGTCTCGCGCGCGGGTCGCGGGTGCCGACAGGAGGAGCAGGAGGAGCAGTGGCGCACGCTACGCAAGCACTGCTGCAGTGCTTCGCAGACTTCTCCCCGTCATCCGCTGAGCGCACCGCCGGCGGCACGCGATCCGCGCTGCAGCAGGCGTTCGTGGGCCGCGAGGACGTCCTCGACGCGCACGACGGACAGGCACGGGTGGCCGGGGACGGGACAGTCCCGCGCCCGGCTGAGCCGGCACGCCGCCGCCTGGTCCCCGAGCAGCTCGACGTCGGGGGCGTACGGCGCCCACTTCACCGCGGGCACCACGGGCGAGAACAGGCTGACGATGCGGGCACCGACGGCGGCCGCGAGGTGCGCGGGACCCGTGTTGCCGACGACGACCACCTCGGCTCCGGCGAGGACGGCGGCCAGTTCGGCGGGCGAGGTGCGTCCGCCGAGGTCGATCGCGGTGTCACCGGCCACCGACGCCGTGAGCGGGCGTTCCCCGGGGCTGCCCGTGACCACGACGGGCACGCCGCGCGCGGCGTAGGCGGCGACGAGTGCGCGGTGGTGGTCCTCGGGCCACGACCGTGCGGGCACGCTCGCACCGGGGTGCACGACGACGTACCGGTCGAGGGCGACCACCTCTGGCGGCGCGACGGCGTCGTGGCGCACCGCGAGCCTCGCGTCGTCGTCCGTCGGCAGGGCGAACCCCGCGGCCTCGGCGATCCGGAGGGCCCGCTCCGGTTCCGGGAGGTCCTCGGGCAGGTCCTCGCCCGGACGCAGCCGCACGTCGAGCAGCGAGCCCGGGTGGTCGACCGACGCCCCGGACACCCGTGCGACCCCGGCGAGGCGGAGCAGCAGGGCGACGGGCAGCGGCGACTGGTGGAACGAGGTGAGGACGACGGCCTCGTCCGGCTGCTCCTCGGTGACCAGGGCACGGAACTCGCCGAGCAGGGCGTCGTCGATCGGGCGGGCGGTCTCTGTGACCCACGGGGCGGCCCAGACCCGCACCCGGTCCACGCCGGGCAGCAGGCGCGCCGCCGGTGCCCCCTGCGGTCCGCACAGCATGGTGACGTGCGACGCGCCGGCCGCGACGGCGCGGACCGCGGGGCCGGCGACGAGCACGTCGCCGAAGGAGTCGAGGCGGACGACGAGGACCCGCGGGCGGTCGTCGGTGGTGGCGCTCACGCGTGCGCGGCGGGGACGCGGGCGAGCACGAGGTCGACCGCCGCGGCGAGGTCGGTGGCGACGGTCGTGGCCGCGGCGACCTCCTCGGCACGGGTCCGCTCGGTCGGCACGAGGATCCCCTGCGCGCCCGCGGCGGCTGCCGCCCCGACGTCCGCGCCGATGTCGCCGACGACGACGAGCTCCGACGGTTCGAGGCCGAGCCGCCGTGCCGCGTCGAGCACCATGCCCGGACGGGGCTTCCGGCAGGAGCACCCGTCGCCCGCGTCGTGCGGGCAGACGCACCAGACGTCGAAGGGGCCGACGAGCTCGTCGACCCGGCCGTTCGTCGCGTCGACCTGCTCCCGGGTCGCCAGGCCCTTCGCGATCGCGGACTGGTTCGTCACGACGCCGACGCGGAGACCGGCCGCACGGGCGCGTTCGACCGCACGGTGCGCGCCGGGCACCGGCACCACCCGGTGCGGGTCGGCGTTGTACGGGACGTCGATGACGATCGTGTCGTCACGGTCGAAGAGCAGACCGCGGACGGGGCGGTCCTTCGCGAGAGCCATGCTCCTTGGTACCAGGTCGGCGGTCGGGAACCGCCACAGCGGAGTCCGGATAGCGTCGGTGCGTGACCGCTGTCCCCGCTCTGCCCCCGTCCGACGGCCGCCCGGACCTGCTGGTCCTCCGCGCCATCAAGCTCGGTGACGCGCTCGTCGCCGTCCCGGCCCTGCACGCGCTCCGCCGGGCGTTCCCCGGCCACCGCATCACGCTCGCGACGACGGCGTGGCTCGCACCGGTCGTCGAGCTGCTGCCGGTGGACGTGCACCTCGCCCAGCACGGACTCGACCACGCGATCGCCGCGCCGGCGGGCGCGGTCGACGTCGCCGTCAACCTGCACGGTGCCGGCCCCGAGTCCTCCGACCTGATCGCCGCGCTCGGCGCCCGCCGGGTCATCGGCCACGCCGACCCCACCCACGGCTACGAGGGCCCGGAGTGGCCGGAGGACGTCCACGAGCGCGAGCGCTGGGCCGACCTGGTCACGTGGCACGGCATCGACGCCGACGCCGACGAGGTCGCCATCGCCCGCCCGCAGGCCCCGTCGGTCGCCCCCGGAGCCGCCGTCGTGCACATCGGGGCCTTCCACGGCGCGCGGCACTGGCCCACCGACCGCTTCGCCGAGGTCGTGCTCGGCCTGCGTTCGCGCGGGCTCGACGTGGTCCTGACGGGAGGCGCCGACGACGTCGAGCGCGCCACCACCGTCGCGCAGGCGGCCGGCCTCGACCCCTCGGCGGTCCTCGCCGGGGCGCTCGAGCTGCAGGCCTTCGCCGGCGTCGTCGCTGCGGCGTCGCTCGTCGTCACCGTCGACACGGGTGCCGCCCACCTCGCCTCGGCCTACGGCATCCCGTCGGTCGTGGTGTTCGGCCCGGCTCCGCCGGAGGCCTGGGGCCCGCCCGCGTCCGGCCCGCACGTCGTGCTCACCGACGCGTCGGTCCGTCGCGGCGACGTCTTCGCCGAGGACCCGGACCCGGCGCTCCTCGCGGTGGGTGTCGACGACGTGCTCGCCGCCGTGGACACGCTGCCCGTCCGGACGTCCGCCACACCGTGAGCCCGGTGGCGCCGCACCGGTAGCGTCGCCGTGGACCCCCCCGCCAGAAGCACCACCGCTCGAAGGGAGCACCCGTGTTCGAAGCCGCCAACATCCGTGACTGGATCGGCCTGCCCGTCGTCGACGACACCGAGGACAAGATCGGTTCGCTCGAGAGCATCTACTACGACACCGCGACGTCGGAGCCGGCGTTCGCCGCCGTCACCACCGGCATGCCCGGGTTCCAGAAGCTGCTGTTCGTGCCGCTCGTCGGCGCCACGGTCGCTCCGAAGCACCTGCGCACGGCCTTCTCGAAGAAGCTCGCGAAGGACTCGCCGACCATCCCGACGGACGGCGAGCTCGAGGCGTCGACCGAGCCGGTGCTGTACGAGCACTACGGCCTGCAGTACCAGACCGGCAGCGGGGGAGAGCGGCGCCTGGGCCGCCGCTGACCGCTGGACACGGGGCGGACGGGTAACCTTGCCCGTCCGCCCCGACTCGTTCCCCCTGGAGCTCCCCCTGGTCCGCACCGCCCGCCCGAAGCGGCTCGTCGCCGTCGCGGTGGTGCTCGCCGTGGCCGCTGCGGCGACCGTCCTCCCCTGGAGCCACGGGGTGGACCACGGCGAGGGTGCCGTGGCCGCGCCGATGTGGCCGGTCCCGGAGCCCTACCCGGTGACGGACGACCCGGTCGAGACGCTCACGGACGTCCCCCCGGGCAGCGAGTACGTGGCCCTCGGCGACTCGTACTCCGCCGGCTACGGTCTGCCGGACCCGACCCGCCTCCCCACGAACGCGTGTGCGCAGTCAGCGCGGGACTACCCGCACCGGATCGCCGCACGCTTCGGCCTCGACCTGACGGACGTCAGCTGTGCGGGGGCCACCAGCCGTGACGTCGTCTCCGGCCACCAGTTCCGCGGTGTGCCACCGCAGATCCGTGCGCTCTCGGACCGCACCCGGCTCGTCACGCTCACCATCGGTGGCAACGACGCCGACCTGTTCGGCACGGCCGCGTCGTGCCTGGCGCTGTCCGCCCGCGGTCCGGTCTTCTCCGGCCGTGACGCACCGTCGTGCCGGAGCACGCTGGTGCACGACGGCGTCGACGACCTCGAGGTCCGCATCCGATCGCGGGTCGCCCTCGGCATCGCGGACACGCTCGGTGCCGTGCGACGAGCAGCGCCGAACGCCGAGGTCGTCCTCCTCGGGTACCCCGCGATCTTCCCGGACGCGGCGCACACGCCGGAGCGCGGGTGCTTCCGGTCCGCGCTCGACCTCGGGTCGCTCGCCGGTTCGTTCCCGCGGGACACCTACCCGTTCACGGACACCGACGTGCGGTACCTGCACGGCGTGCAGCGGGAGCTCGACGACGTGTCCCGGGTGGCTGCCGACGCAGCGGGTGTCACGTACCTCGAGGTCTTCACCGACTCGCAGGCCCACTCGGCGTGCGCGACGAAGCGGCCGTACGTGGCCGGCGTCTCCCTGACGGGCACCGGGGACCTCAGCCGGATCGACCTCGAGCCGGGGGCACTGCACCCGAATCCGCGGGGCGTGGCCTGGCTGACCGCCAGGCTCGCTGCCGCGCTGCGGAGCACCGCCGGCTGACCGGCCCCGGCCCCGGCCGATACGCTCGGCCCGTGGTCACCAGCGCCGGACTCCTGCTGCACCGTGGTTCGCCGCGTGGCGGCGACCTGCAGGTCTTCCTCGCCCACATGGGCGGCCCCTTCTGGCGTCGGCGTCCCCGGGCCTGGTCGATCCCGAAGGGCCTGCTCGAGGACGGCGAGGACGCCCTCACGGCGGCGCGACGGGAGTTCGCCGAGGAGATCGGTGTCGCTGCACCCGACGGCGACGTCGTGGACCTCGGCGAGGTCCGCCAGGCGTCGGGCAAGCGGGTCCGGGTCTTCGCCGTGCCCGCCGAGGGGTTCGACGTCGACGCCGTGCGGAGCAACACCGTCCGGCTCGAGCTGCCGCGCGGGTCGGGCCGCTTCGTCGAGGTGCCGGAGGTCGACGAGGCGCGGTGGGTGCCGGTCGACGAGGCCCGCGAGCTGCTCGTGGCCGGTCAGGTCGCCGCGGTGGACCGCCTGGTCGACGCCGTGACCGATCCGTGACAGCGGGTCTGGCCCCCGTCCGCGTGCCGCGGATAGCCTGAGCGAGCGTCAGGACAGGGTGACGCCGACACAGGGGAGACCACATGCGCCGTCTGCGCGCCATCACCGCCGGCGGCATCGCCGTCGTCCTCGGAGCCGGGCTGGCGGTGAGCGGCGTGACGAGCGCCTCCGCTGCGACCACCGGGCACTGGGGGACCTTCACCCTCGACGGGGACGCACGGGCCTACACCGGCTCGGTGTCGCTGCCCGGGTTCCCGGACACGAGCTTCACCTCGACGTCCCGCCAGGCGGGCATCATCAGCGGGGAGACGACGGGCCAGGGCCCCGCGACCGGCCCGGGAGCGGTCTACGGCAACAGCCGGTACAACCCGTACCTGAACCAGACGGCACGCGTCGACCAGCCGAACGCGCAGAGCGCGGCCGTGACGACCTACACGTTCGCGGGCGGGACACCGGGCGCGGGCGGCTGGTCGTTCGTGCTCGGGGACATCGACGCCGACCAGGCGACGATCTCCGCGACGCTCCCGGACGGTGCGGACGCCTCGGTCGACCAGCTGGGCTTCCAGGGCGCCTACAACTCGTGCTCGACGGTCTCGCCGGGCGGGTGGTCGTGCCCACGTGACCCCGGTGGGGTCGCAGCCGGCAGCGACGTGCCGACCTGGGACGCGGCGACGGGCGTGCTCACCGGCAACGCCGCCGCGAGCAACACCTCGGGTGCGTCCGCGTGGTTCACGCCGACCACCTCGCTCGCGACGCTCACGATCAGGTTCCAGCAGCGCAGCGGGCTCCCGGTGTACCAGACCTGGTTCGCGAACAGGACGTCAGCGTTGTCCGGTGTCGCGACGCTCGACGACGAGGCGCTCGTCGGCACGATCGTCACCGCGACGGCGCCGAACGGCACCGAGTACACGACGACGACCGGTGCCGACGGCTCCTACGCCTTCGACGCGCTGACGCAGGCCGACGGCTACCGGGTGTCGATCGCCACGCCCGAGAACGCGGACGTCGTTCGGGCTCCCGGCTCGGTGTCCCTGCGCGCCGACGTCACCGGCGCCGACTTCGCCTTCGCGACACCGCCGGGCACGGTGGACGTCGACGGCACCGTGGTCGACGAGGACGGTCTCCCGGTCGCGGACGCCACCGTCACGGTGACCGACCCGACGACCGGCACGGTCCTGGCCGAGGTCGTCAGCGACGGCGACGGCCGGTACACCGTCCCGGGCCTGCCCTCGGGCGTCGCCGTCACGGTCGGCACCGTCGGCGCGGACCCCGTGTCCGCCACCACCGGAGCGGACGGCGCTCCCGCCGTGACCGTGGCGCCGCTCGTCGTCCGGGCACCGCTCGGCACCGTCAGCGGTCGTGTCACCCTCGGGGGTGCGGCGCCGTCGGCACCGGCACTCGTCGAGCTCGTGCAGGACGGCGAGGTCCTCGCGACGGTCGAGACGGCCGCGGACGGCACGTACGACCTCCGGCTGCGCCCGGGGACCTACACGCTGCGGACGACCGAGCCCGCGACCGGGGCCACCGGACCCACCGAGGTCACCGTCACGGTCACGGCCGACGGATCGGTGACCGCGGACTTCCCGTTCGTGCTCCCGGTCGCCCCCACCGCATCGCAGGCCGGCACGGTCACCTTCACCGACGGCACGCCGGCACCCGGGACGACCGTGACCGCCCGGCCGGTCGAGGCCGGGTCCGGCACCGTGGTCGTCGTCACGACCGACGCCACGGGTCGGTACGACCTGGTCGGGCTGTCGCCGGATACCGCGTACCGGATCACGGTCACTGGAGCCGAGGACCGCCTCGTCACGACACCGGCGTCCGGTGCCGCAGCGACGCCGGTGGACCTCACGCTGCCGCTCCCGACCGTCGACCAGCCCGGCACGGTGACGGACGCCGACGGGGTGGCCGTCGGCGCCGCGACGGTGGTCGCGACCCCGACCGCGCCGGACACCGGCGCACCGGTGTCCGCCACCACGGACGCCGACGGCGCCTTCGTGCTCGACGGCCTGCTGCCGGCCACGGAGTACGCCGTCGTCGCGACGGGCGACGACGGGCCCAGCGATCCGGTGCTCGTGACGACGGTCGCCGTCGGCGCCACCCCGACACCGCTCGCGATCGTCCTGCCCGCCGTGGCGGCACCGCCGACGACGGAGCCGACGACCCCGGCCCCGACGACCCCCGCACCCGGAACACCGACTCCGGTCCCGACCGCACCGACCACGGGCCCGTCGCCGGCACCGGTCGGGACCGGCAGCGGGAGCGGCAGCGGTACCGCCGCGGGTGGCGGACTCGCCTTCACGGGCGCCGACCTCACGCCCGGACTGATCGCCGCGGGCGTGTTCGTGCTCCTCGGTGGCGGCCTGCTGACCTTCCGGTCGATGCGGAACCGGCGCCGCGACTCGCACCTGCAGGACTGACCGGACGACGAGCGCGGGGCGGGTCGGCACCGAGCC